>Ga0068707_1003954_pt1 | contig 10308 bp, 10 predicted proteins | sample YNPNPMetaG_FD_66600 | JGI IMG/M metagenome (GOLD analysis project Ga0068707, IMG submission 66600) | Anoxygenic and chlorotrophic microbial mat microbial communities from Yellowstone National Park, USA - YNP NP MetaG | ecosystem: Environmental > Aquatic > Thermal springs > Hot (42-90C) >... | reverse complement strand
CAAGCTCCTCCCCTCCGGAACACTGCCTCCCAACCCCTCGGAGCTCCTCTCCTCCAGGAGGATGGGGGAACTGGTGGCGCAGCTCAAGGGTCAGTTCGATTTCATCCTCTTCGATTCCCCGCCCGTCCTGTCGGTCACGGACGGGGCGGTCCTGGCCGGCCTCGTGGACGGGACCACCTTGGTGCTCAAGGCCTCCTGCACCACGAGGGAGCATGCCCAGCGCGCCCTGGAGCACCTCTGGGATGTCCGTGCGCAGGTCCTCGGGGTGGTCCTGAACCAGGTGGACTTCCAGAAGGAGCGCTACTACTACAGCTACTACTACAAGTATTACTACTACTACTCTGAGGACGGCCAGAGGAGGGAGCGGCGCTCGCGGCACCGCGTGAAGGGCAGGAGGCCTTATGGCAGCGAAGGGGGGGCGGTCTCTGCCGCGCAGGGGGAGTGACCGCTGCCGGCGGACCGAGGTGATTGCACGGCCATGATAGATCTGCACTGCCACATCCTCCCCGGTCTCGACGACGGCCCCGGCACCGAGGCGGAGGCCCTGGAGATGTGCCGCCTGGCGTGGGAGGACGGCATCCGCAAGGTGGTGGCCATGCCCCACACCCTCAACGGGGTCTATTACAACGATGCCCGGACCATCCTGGAGGCGGTGGCGGCCCTGAACCGGGCCCTGAGGGGGCGCGGGATCGAACTGGAGATCCTGCCGGGGTCCGATGTCCGGGTGGACCCGGACATCGAGGCCTTTCTCAAAGACGGCCGGGTCATGAGCATAAACAACACGGGGAGGGCCGTTATGCTCGAGCTGCCGGATTACTTCCCGGCGGGGCCCATGGTGCGTTTTCTCCATTCTCTGGCCGGCCGCGGTATCGTCCCGGTGATCAGTCACCCCGAGCGTTGCGCCCAGCTCAGGGATCGAGGCCTCCTCGGGGAGATGGTCCGGATCGGGGCCGTGACGCAGGTGACGGCCATGAGCATCACCGGGGATTTCGGCCGGGAGATCCAGTCCCTGGCCCGCTCCTTTCTGGAGGAGGGGCTGGTGCACGTGATAGCGAGCGACGCCCACTCCGTGCGCCATCGCCCTCCGATCCTCTCCAGGGCGGTGGCAGCGGCATCCGAGGTCGTGGGGGAGGAGGCGGCGAGGGCCTTGGTCACGGACAACCCGAGGGCCATCATAAACGGGCTGAGGCCGCAACGGACCGAGGAGGGCCGGCCGGCGGCAGCGATCTTCGATGGCCGGCGCACGTGATGGAGCGGGGGCGTGAAAGGAACCCGGTGGACCGGCTTCGGTGGTTCGTGGTCCAGACGAACCCGAGGGAGGAGGAGCGGGCCTTTCACCACCTGAGCGAGAAGGGCTTCGAGACCCTCTTCCCCAAGATTCAGGTGGTGCGATACCGCCAGGCCAAGGTCGGTCTCCTGGTCAAGCCCATGTTCCCCTCCTACCTCTTCGCCCGTTTTCGCACGCCCGAGGAGGCCCCCTTCGTCCACTGGACCAGGGGGGTGAAGAGGATCCTTGGGGCCGAGGGGGAGCCCCTCCCCGTGCCCGATGAGGCGGTGGAGCTCATCCGGGGGCAGATGGACGAAAGGGGGGTGGTGCGGGTCGGACGCAGGCTCAGGCCCAAGGACCGCGTGCGCATAAGGTCGGGGCCCTTCAAGGACCTCCTCGGGATATTCGAGAGGGAGATCGACGATCAGGGGCGCGTGGAGATATTGCTCAATCTCATAGGCTACCAGGCCAGGGTGCAGCTCCACGAGTCCCTGCTGGAGAGGGTGCCTTGACGGGGCTGCGTCTGTCGAGGAGCTGACGAGGACCGTCGCGGGGCGGTGGGAAAACGGTAAGTGATCACAGGGTGGAGGCGTTTCTCGGGGCGGCTTGGCGGAGGCGCTTTGATTTTCCAGGACTTGGACCTGGGGGAAGCCCTTTCGGCCGAAGCGAAGCTGAGGCCGACCGAGGGAGGGGGCAAGGATCCCCCGGAGGCCGAATCCTTCGGAAAATCGAGAGCCGAAGACTCGAAGCTAAGAGAAATACCGCCACCCCCTCGTGACCAGTTACGGAAAACGAGGCCGGCTGATCGGGCAGCGGCGCTTTCGGGGGCCGCCTTCGGGTGCCCGAGGTCTTGAGGGGTGCTTGACATGTTGCTCAGGTCGTGTTTCATCTGCGATCATCACGAGGTCCGTATGGAGGACGAGGTCCGCAAGAGCTTCTGTCAGAAGGAGAACTGCTGGTCCCGTTACTCCAAGTGCGTTGCGCAGCGGGCCGTGGAGAGGTTCCTGGAACAGGACAGGGTGGACGCCCAGGGGCACTTTTCGGCCATAGCCCACGTCTACGGCGAGCAGTGAGGAGGCCCCCTCGGGGGGCCGCGTGGGGTGGGCTGGATCCGGTCCGGGACAGGGGACCTCGGGGGGTGCCATGAAGGCCCTCATCACCGGCATCACTGGGCAGGACGGATCTTACCTGGCCGAGCTCCTCCTTGCAAAGGGATACGAGGTCCATGGCCTGATCCGTCGCGCCAGCACCTTCAACACCGACCGCATAGAGCATATCTACAGGGATCCTCACGACCCCGAGGCGCGGCTCTTCCTGCATTACGGGGATCTCTCGGACTCGGGCCAGCTCACACACCTGATCTACAACATCCAGCCGGACGAGATATATCACCTGGCGGCCCAGAGCCACGTCCGGGTGAGCTTCGATATGCCGGAGTACACCGGGGACGTGGCCGGGCTGGGCACGACCAGGATCCTGGAGGCCCTGAGGAGGAGCGGGGCCAAGGCCCGCTTCTACCAGGCCTCCTCCTCCGAGATGTTCGGCGGTTCGCCGCCGCCCCAGAACGAGGAGACGCCTTTCAGGCCCAGGAGTCCCTATGCCGCGGCCAAGGTCTACGCCTATCACATGGTCAGAAACTACCGGGAGGCTTACGGAATCTTCGCCTCCAACGGGATCCTCTTCAACCACGAGTCCCCGAGGCGCGGGGAGACCTTCGTCACGCGCAAGATCTCGCGGGCGGTCCCGAGGATCCGGTACGGCCTCGAGGAGTGCCTCTATCTGGGCAACCTGGAGGCGCGGAGGGACTGGGGCTACGCCCCGGACTACGTGGAGGCCATGTGGAGGATCCTCCAGCACGAGGTGGCCGACGACTTCGTGGTGGCCACCGGGGAGAGCCACTCGGTGAGGGAGTTCTGCGAGGCGGCCTTCCGGGAGGGGGGGATGGAGTTAGAATGGCGGGGCAGGGGGGTGGACGAGGTGGGGGTGCTGGCCTCGCTGGAGACCAAGGCGCCCCCCTCGGATCCGACAGCCGGTCTCCCCCTGGCGGTACGGGAGGGCTCGGTGGTGGTGCGCATCGACCCGCGTTACTTCAGGCCCACGGAGGTGGAGTGCTTGCGCGGGGACGCCTCCAAGGCCCGCCGGGTATTGGGTTGGAGCCCCTCTGTCACCTTCGAGGAGCTGGTGCGCATCATGGTCCGGGCGGACATGGAGGCCCTGGCGGAGCTCCATCGCTGCCAGGACGTGATGAGAAGGATCCTCAGGGAGGGGTAGGGGCGGGTGCTTCTGACAGTGAGGCCTGATTCCAAGGTCTACGTCGCCGGTCACACGGGCCTCGTGGGCTCCGCCATCCTGAGGCTCCTGCGCGCCCTCGGGCACACGAACATCCTCACGCGCACCCACGCGGAGCTGGACCTCGAGCGCCAGGCCGATGTGGAGTCCTTCTTCCAGGACGAGCGGCCGGAATACGTTTTCCTCGCCGCCGCCAAGGTGGGCGGGATAATGGCCAATGCCACCTATCCCGCGGAGTTCATCTACAGGAACCTCCTCATAGGGACCCACGTGATCCACGCGTCCTGGAGGGCCGGAGTGAGGCGGCTCCTCTTCATGGGCTCCTCCTGCATCTACCCCAGGCAATGCCCCCAGCCCATGCAGGAGGGTCATCTGCTGACGGCCCCCCTCGAGCCCACTAATCAGCCCTACGCGGTGGCCAAGATCGCCGGCATCGTCCAGTGCGAGGCCTACAACCGGCAGTACGGAACGCGCTTCCTGGCCGTCATGCCCACCAATGTCTACGGCCCGGGGGACAACTTCGACCTGGAGACAGGCCACGTGGCCGCGGCCCTCATCCGGAAGTTCCACCTGGCCAAGCTCGCCATGCAGGGGGACTGGGAGGGGATACGCCGGGACCAAAGGCTCTTCGGCCCGATTCCGCGGGATCTTCTGGGGGCCCTGGTCTCCATATCGCGCCAAAGCGGCCACGGGTCGCGGGTCCCTCTGCCGGAGGCTGGGCTCGACACCGAGGGCATACCCCCCTGCGTCCCCCTTTGGGGGAGCGGGTCTGCCCGCCGCGAGTTCCTCCACGTGGACGACTTGGCCTCCGCGTGCGTCTTCCTGATGGATCTGCCGGAGGACCGGTTCGAATCCCTCCTCTTCCCCTCCCGGGAGGGAGGGGGGGGGATGGACCCTGCCCTCCCATCCCAGGGTTCCATGCCCATCGTCAACGTGGGGACGGGCGAGGACCTGACCATCCGGGAGTTCGCCTCCCTGGTGGCTGAGGCCGTGGGTTACGCAGGCGGGTTCGCCTTCGACGGGACTAGACCCGACGGGACACCCAGGAAACTCCTGGATGTCTCGAGGATCAGGCGCATGGGGTGGGTGGCCGAGATCCCCCTTAGGAGGGGCATCGAGCTCACCTACCGGTGGTACCTGGATAGGGGCCAGAGGGGGACGCCATGAAGGAGGCCGGTCAGAGGCGCGTCATGGTCACGGGGGGGGCCGGGTTTCTGGGCTCCCATCTCTGCGAGCGGCTCCTCGCGGAGGGGCACGACGTGCTCTGCGTGGACAACTTCTACACGGGGACCAAACGCAACATCGCCCACCTCCTCCGGGACCCGTATTTCGAGCTCCTCCGCCACGACATCACCTTCCCCCTTTACGTGGAGGTGGACGAGATATACAACATGGCCTGTCCGGCCTCGCCCATCCACTACCAGAACGACCCCGTCCAGACCACCAAGGTGAACGTCCACGGGGCCATAAACGTGCTGGGCCTCACCAAACGCCTCAAGGCCAGGATCCTGCAGGCCTCCACCTCCGAGGTCTACGGCGACCCCGTGGTTCACCCCCAGCCGGAGTCCTATCTGGGCAACGTGAACCCCATAGGCCCCAGGTCCTGCTACGACGAGGGCAAGCGCTGCGCCGAGACCCTCTTCTTCGATTACCACAGGCAGCACGGCGTGAGGATAAAGGTGGCCAGGATCTTCAACACCTACGGGCCGCGGATGCACCCCAACGACGGCCGGGTGATGTCCAATTTCATCCTGCAGGCCCTGAGGGGGAGGCCCATCACCGTGTACGGGGACGGCCGCCAGACCCGCTCCTTCTGTTACGTGGACGACATGGTGGAGGGGCTGGTCAGGCTCATGGGCACGGAGGACCATGTCACTGGGCCCGTCAACCTCGGCAACCCGGAGGAGTGCTCGGTCCTCCAGCTGGCGGAACTCGTGGTCAGTGTGACGGGGTCGAGGTCCGAGATAACTTTTCTGCCCCTGCCCCAGGACGACCCCAGGCAGAGGAGGCCCGACATCACCCTGGCCAGGGAGCTCCTGGGGTGGGAGCCGGCGGTCCCCCTGGAGGAGGGGGTACTGAGGACGGTGGAGTATTTCGAGGAGCTACTGAGAAAAGGGGTCTGCTGAAGGGTGGCCCGACACGAGGAGGGGGTCCCATGTCCCGCAAGGCGCTTCTGGTGGGGATAAACAAGTACAGGATTCCGGGCTCTGATCTCAACGGCTGCGTCAACGACGTGACCAACGTCCGAGACATCCTCCTCAAGTATTTCGGCTTCACCGTGGAGGGGATACGGCTCCTGGTGGACCAGAGGGCCACCAAGAGGGCCATCATGGAGAGGCTCGGCTGGCTGGTCAAGGGGGCCCGGTCAGGGGACAGGCTCCTCTTCCACTTCTCCGGCCACGGCTCGCAGGTGCGGGACCGGGACGGGGACGAGCTCAGGGATCGTATGGACGAGATCCTCTGCCCCCATGACATGGACTGGGACGGTACCTACATAGTGGACGACGAGCTCAGGGGCATCTTCTCGACCCTGCCCGAGGGGGTGGTTCTGGAGGTGTGGCTGGACTGCTGCCACGCCGGAAGCGGCACCAGGGAGGCTTTCGCCATGGAGAGGTTGCCCGTCGAGCTCTCCATCAAACCCCGCTTCCTCCAGCCCCCGGCCGATGTCCTGGCCAGGGTGGACGAGGATCTGGAGGTGAGGAGGCTCCTGCGCGGGCCCAACCCCTTGAACCACGTCCTCCTCGCCGGGTGCAGGGAGAACCAGACCAGCGCCGATGCCTACATCCAGGGGCATTTCAACGGGGCCTTCACCTATTACCTGTGCAAGAACCTCAGGGACAGCGCCGGGGTCCTCTCCAGGTCCGAGCTCCTCAAGAGGACGAGGGCCTCCTTGAGGTTCAACGGCTTCGCGCAGACCCCCCAGATGGAGGCCCCCCGGGGCATGAAGGCCGCACAGGTCCTGGATCTCCAGCCGGTTGCCGGGCGGGCTTGACTGGTTCCACGAGTCATGCTAAAAGAGCCGAGAACCTTTTTTGAACGTTTTGCTGCCAGCCAAAAAAAAGGATTTTCAGCTTGCTAACTGGCCTTTCCTAGAGAAAGGTTGACGGGCGGAGCACACCCCGAAGGATCCGTCCGAAGATCTTTTTGAGCAAGGAATTTGCGCAAACTTCGATCCCCCAGTGGGAGAAGGCGTTTCCCGGGGGGCCGGCGCTGGAGCCTCGATGGCCTCCTGGGTCGCGACCTCTCGGGGGACCCTCCCGGCCGTGTGTTTTGGTCTCTTCGGGCGAACCGGACCAGCCTGACGACCCCGATCGACCAGGCCCTCCCGACCGAACGGACTGAACATACCGAACAGACTGAATAGACGATCTTGACGGAACAGACCGAATAGACTGAACAGACCATCTAGGGTTCATCCCCTCCCGTGTTTTGGGGTTTCGGTTTGGCCCGCTTTGCGTACTCCCGACTGAACAGACCGAATAGACCAGATAGACTGAACAGACCAGATAGACTGAACAGACCGAATAGACGATCTTGACGGAACAGACCGAATAGACCAGATAGACTGAACAGACTGAACAGACTGAACAGACTGAACAGACCGAATAGACTGAACAGACTGAACAGACCAGACAGACGAGACAGACCGGAGAATGATGATGCTCGATGCCCTTATCACTGGCAAGACCCGGATTAAGCTGATCCTCAGGTTCTTCCTGAACCCGTGCACTTCCTCCTACCTGCGGGAGATCGCCGCGGAGTTCAACGAGAGCACCAACAGCATCAGGATCGAGCTGAGGAGGTTCGTGGAGGCCGGGCTCCTTGTGGAGAGGAGGAGGGGCGGGAAGGTCTTTTACTCGGCCAACAGGTCGCACCCGCTCTTCGCGGAGATCCACTCCATCGTGCAGAAGACCCTCGGCATCGACAAGCTGGCGGAGGAGCTGATCGGGAAGCTCGGGGCCTTGAAGCGGGCCTTCATCGTGGGGGACTACGCCAAGGGCGTGGATTCGGGGCTCATCGACCTGGTCCTCGTGGGGGATGGGATGGACATGGCCTTCCTGCACGTCCTGGCGGCGAGGGTGGAGCGTCTGATCGGCCGCAAGATAAGGTACTTCGTGATCGGCGAAGGGGAGGAGGACGCCGTCATGGGCAGGTTCGGGCCGTCGCGAGCGCTCCTGCTGTGGAGCGAGGAGGGGGGCCGCGGTGCGGGAGGCTCCTTGTCCGAAGGGGTCTCGGGCCTTGCCTCCACAGGAGGCCTGTAAGTGATCACAGGGTGGCGGCGTTTCTCGGAGCGGCTTGGCGGAGGCGCTTCGATTTTCCAGGATTTGGACCTGGGGCCCTCGCCCTCGAGTCCTTTTGCGGGACGGCAGGGAAGGAGACAAGGTCTCGCTCAGGCCGAATCCCTTCACAGTCGGGCCGCCAAGACCCCACGATCCCGTTCCTGGTCGGGACCGAACAGACCAGACAGACTGAACAGACCAGACAGACTGAACAGACGGAATAGACTGAACAGACTGAACAGACCGGACAGACCGATGCTTCCACCCCCCGTGACCAGTTACGGAGGTCTGGCCGTGTCCGCGGCCGGAGGGGCCCGTGAGGTTCGTTGACCTTCAGGCCCAGCAGGAGCGGATCAAGGGAGGGCTCCTGGGGAGGCTCCACCGGGTCTTGGATCACGGGCAGTACATCATGGGTCCGGAGGTGGAGGAGCTGGAGGAGAGGCTCGCCTCCTATGTGGGGGTCGGGCACGCGGTGGGCTGCTCCTCCGGGACCGATGCCCTCCTCATGGCCCTCATGGCCCATGGGGTCGGCCCCGGCGATGCGGTCCTGACCACGGCCTTCACCTTCGTGGCCACGGCCGAGGTGATCGCCCTCCTCGGGGCCACGCCGGTCTTCGTGGACATAGATCCCTGCACCTTCAACATCTCGGCGGACGCCCTTTCCCTGGCCGTGGAGGCGCTCAGGGAGGGGAAGCCGGCCCTCCACCCCTTGCCGCTGCCTGCCCGTGGCGGGCGGAGGATGGTGCCGCGTGGCATCGTAGCGGTGGACCTCTTCGGCCTGCCCGCGGACTACGGACGCATCCAGGCCGTGGCCGAGGCCGGGGGCCTCTTCACCATAGAGGACGGGGCACAGTCCTTCGGGGCGGAGTATCGGGGCAGGAGGAGCGGCTCCCTGGGCCGGATAGGGTGCACCTCCTTTTATCCCAGCAAGCCCCTCGGCTGTTACGGGGACGGCGGGATGTGCTTCACCGACGACGAGGGGCTTGCCCTTTCGCTGCGCTCCTTGCGGCTCCACGGGGACGGGGGCCGCCCGTACGAGAGCGTGCGCATCGGGATCAACGGCCGTCTGGACTCCCTCCAGGCCGCTGTCCTTTTGGCCAAGCTGGAGATCTTCGAGGAGGAGCTGGCCATGAGGCAGGAGGTGGCGGAGCGCTACGGCTCCCTCCTGGCCGGCTCTTCCGGGCTCGTGACCCCGCGGGTCCCGCCGGGGAGCAAGAGCGCCTGGGCCCTGTACAGCGTCCTGGCCCGGGACGAGGATCATCGCTCGCTCCTGCGGCGGAGGCTGAGCGAGGAGGGGATACCCAGCGCCGTCTACTACCCCAGGCCCCTCCATCTGCAGCCCGCCTTCTCGCACCTGGGCTACGAGGAGGGGGACTTCCCGGTGAGCGAGTCGGTCTCCCGGCGCATACTGAGCCTCCCCATGCACCCCTACCTCCGGCCTGAGGAGCAGGAGAGGATAGCCGCGGTCCTGTCGGCCCCATGAGCGTACGGCGCCCGGAGACGGACGGATTGGCCTCTTGGGGATCGTCCGGGCCCTTCGTCACGGTGGTTTCGGGTCTTCCCCGCTCCGGGACATCCATGATGATGAGGATGCTCGAGGCCGGTGGGATGGAGGTGGTGACGGACGGCGTCAGGAAGGCGGACGAGGACAACCCGAGGGGGTATTACGAGCTCGAGAGGGTGAAGAGACTCCAGGAGGACTCCTCCTGGCTCCGGGAGGCCCGCGGCAAGGCCCTCAAGGTGATATCGAGACTGCTCTGCTACCTGCCCTCGGAGGAGAGGTACAAAGTGATCTTCATGAGGAGGCCCATGGATGAGATCCTGGCCTCCCAGAGGAAGATGCTGGAGAGGTCAGGGAAGGCCCCGGATCCCGTGGCCGATGAGAGGGCGGCCGCTGCCTTCGAGAAGCACCTGGCCCAGCTCGAGCGTTGGCTCCTCTGCCAGAGGAACATGGAGGTGCTTTACGTGCGGTACAACGACGTCGTCGCCGGACCCAGGGAGTGGTCCGGGGTGGTGAACAGGTTCCTCGGCGGAGGCCTCGATGTCGACAGGATGGCCTCGGCCGTGGAGGCCTCCCTCTATAGGCAGAGGCGCCAGGCAGGTTGACCCCGTGGACGTCCCCCGTACCATCCCTCCCGAACAGATCGAATAGACGATCTTGACGGAACAGACTAAATAGACTGAACAGACTGAACAGACCATCTAGGGTTCATCCCCTCCCGGGTTTTGGGGTTTTGGTTTGCCTCGCTTTGCGCACTCCCGACTGGACAGACTGAACAGACTAGATAGACTGAACAGACCGAATAGACTGAATACACCGAATCAATGTTGAGACCTGACCCCTCTCGGACGGGCGGGGATCAACCCAGCCCCTACGAAACCCCCGAACAGATCGAATAGACGATCTTGACGGAACAGACTAAATAGACTGAACAGACTGAACAGACCATCTAGGGTTCATCCCCTCCCGGG
>Ga0068707_1003953_pt1 | contig 10309 bp, 11 predicted proteins | sample YNPNPMetaG_FD_66600 | JGI IMG/M metagenome (GOLD analysis project Ga0068707, IMG submission 66600) | Anoxygenic and chlorotrophic microbial mat microbial communities from Yellowstone National Park, USA - YNP NP MetaG | ecosystem: Environmental > Aquatic > Thermal springs > Hot (42-90C) >... | reverse complement strand
CAACTCGGGCGGTCAGGTTGGCCTGTCCTCCAACCTGGCACCCCCATGAGGAGCCAGCATGTTTGAGAAACAGGTCGGCATTGATCTGGGAACCGTAAACGTCCTCGTTTACGTCAGCGGCCGGGGGATTGTCCTCCAGGAACCCTCGGTGGTAGCTATCTCGATCCGCGACAATAAGATCGTGGCTGTCGGGCAGGAAGCGCGCGATATGTTGGGTCGCAACCCGGAGAGCATCGAGGTGGCTCGCCCCATGCGAGACGGCGTTATCGCTGACTACGTGGTCACCGAGGCCATGTTGCGCTATTTCCTGCGCAAGGTGATCGGCCGCAACCCCCTCTTCCGCCCCCGCGTCATGATCAGTACCCCCAAGGGGGTCACCAGCGTGGAGAGCCGCGCGGTGCATGACGCTGCCATCCAGGCTGGCGCCAAGGAGGCATACCTGATCCCCGAGCCCCTGGCCGCGGCCTATGGTGCCGGCTTGCCCATCGGCACACCGACTGGCAACATGGTGGTGGATATCGGCGGCGGGACCACCGAGGCAGCCGTGATCTCTATGAACGACATCGTGGTGTGGAGCAGTGTGCGTGTAGGGGGCATCCGCACCGATGAGGCGATCATGGCCTATGTGCGCAAGAAGTATAACCTCATCATCGGTGAGCAGACGGCGGAGGAGATTAAGATCCAGATCGGCAGCGCGTTGCCGCTGAACGAGGAACTGACCATGGAGGTGAAAGGCCGCGATCAGGTGGCCGGGCTACCCAAGATCATCACCCTCACTTCTGGCGAGATCACCGAAGCGATCGCTGAGCCGCTGGCTTCTATCGTCACCGTTGTCAAGCAGACCCTGGAGAAGACCCCGCCCGAGCTGGCTGCTGATATCATAGATCGCGGCATGGTGCTGAGCGGCGGCGGCGCCCTGTTGCGCAACATTGACAAGCTGCTGACCAAGGAAACGGGCGTGCCGTGTTATGTGGCAGAGCACCCGATGGCCTGCGTGGCCCTGGGTGCGGGCAAGGCGCTAGAGAACTACCCCATCATGCGGCGCAGCCTGCCAACAGTGTAGAGAAGATCAGAGGGCTGGGCCCCACCAGGAGAGATGGCCCAGCCCTCTTTTTAGCGTCTCCTTCTGCTCCCTCTTGTGACCTCCACGCTTTCACCTTCGGTTACCGGTTCCGCCTCGCGCGGGGGAATGGTCGCCAAAACCGGTGTTTCCTCCTCTGGGGCCTGGGCTGAGACGGGCGTCGGTTCAGGCAATGCCGCGCTGACGGGTGCCGCAGTGGGCCGTTCTGCCTCTGGTGCTACTGCGGCGGCCGCCACATATTCGCTGGCCGCCATCGCCAGCAGAGCGATCACCAGATCGCGGCCCAGGAGCACCACTCCTTCCAGAAAGTTCAGGCTGACTAGCCCGACCTTGGTTAGCTCCTGCCCATAGGCGACCTTGTACTCGGTAAACATATGGGCCACCATGAGCACCGTGATCAGGGCAATGCGCAGGCCCCTGTTGTACCAACGTTGCCCGGTTGAGGCCAGCCAGATGACGGAGAGGGCGATCCCCCCGCTGAGCGCGTAGCCCAGATAGTCTGGCTGCAGAAAGGCCGCGAAGTAAGCGCTCGCATTCCACCACGCCACAGCCAGGACCAGGATCAGGCTGAGCCAGGCTGCGGCCAAAAGCAACCGTCTGCCAAGGGAAAGTCTCATCGCAACACCTCCTCGCTCAAGAAGAAATACTAACCGCCGTGGAGTGCACTCTGGCACCACTCCGCTTCTCTGTGTCACCTGCTAGGAGCCCTTGTGACGGGCCCGGACCTGGGCCAGCGCGATCCGCGCCGCCTTACGCACCTTGCCTTTGGGGTCCCCCTGCGCGGCGGCCTCCAATGCCGGCACCACGCTGCCATCCCCCAACCGTCCCAGGCTCTGCGCTGCGGCCTGGCGCGCCATGCTCCCCGGGTCGTGGGCCAGCCGGTCGCAGAGGTCGGGCAAGGCAGCGCGGTCGCCCAGGTCACCCATGGCCAGGAGGGCAGCCGCGCGTACCCGCACATCGGTATGGGTCAGGGCATCGCGCAGCGGCTCCAACGCCTCCCCGCCCCCAAACTGCCCCAGCCAGCGGGCGGCGCGTTGTGCTTCATCGGCATCCTCCCCATACAGCCGCTCCACCCAGGTAGTGAAATCGGCTTCGGGTGCATCTGCCAGGCGGGCCCGCGCCTTCTCTGCCTCCACAAATCCGGCGTAGATGTCCGCAAAAGCAGCCGCGTGGGGATCGGGAGATGCCGCGTCGGGGGCAGGATGACCGGCTTTGGGCTGCCGCCTGAGCTGTGCCGCCAGGGCGTTGGCAGAGAGGACATTGGCCCCCACTGCCCGCACACGGCCGGCCAGCTCCTGGTCGTTGGTCACTACCGCATACTGGTCAGGCCTGGCCCGTCCCCGCAGGAAGGCAACGATCGCATCATCGGCGGGCTGGCCAGGCGCGGAGAAGCAGACGCGCAGGCCGGGGACCGACGGGACGGGTAAGCGGGCGGGGAGGATCCCGCTATCGAAGAAGACAATCATTGGCCGGCCCCCATGCTTGGCCCGATAGGCGCGCAGCCGCTCCAGGAGTTCCAGTTCGTCACCCGGATCGGCCAGGTCAATATCCGGCAGAGCGCCAATCAGGTTATGGCCATCAATCACATAGGTCATGGCACGGTCCCCCACCTTTGCTTGCGGCGAACACTGGGTGGAGTTACGTCAGCTCAGGAGCCAGCCCCCAGTCCTTGATCACTATTCTACCACAAGTGCGGCCGCGCGGCTAACCCCCCTCGTGGCCGCAACCCAGGAGGCCTTGCGGGCTTCATAGAAAACTATGCCCGGGCCTGGCATTCGTTAGCCTAACCCGCCTGAGGGCAAAAAAGAGCCGCCACCTGCCCCAGAGAAAGAGGACAGGTGGCGGCTCTGCAAGCCAGACGTGTATCTTCGGAGGTTTTGTTACTTGCCGTAGGTAGCAGTCAGATAAGCGACAACGGCTTCCAGCTCCGCATCGTTTAGCTGAGCGCCTTTGGCCATCATTCTCTGCACGGTGCTACGCCATTCAGCTTCTGTCTTGCTGGCGCGCTCCACCCGGTCCAGGCCGTGGCAGGTACTACATTGGCTCTGCACCAGCGCCTGGCCTTGCTCCAGCGATGGTCCGGCCGGCGTAGGAACGGGGGTGGGAGACAGCACTGGCGTGGGGGATGGGGCTTGCGTGGGCGCCTCCGTTGGCACCGGAGGCTTGGTCGGGGCGCCAACCGTAGGCCCAGCTTGAGCACACGCGGCAGTCACCATGAGCAAGGCGACTAACACGAAAAACAGAATACCATGTCTCATTTGACGTCCCTCCTTGGTTGAGGATATACATGGCCCATAAAGCAAATTCTACATGCATTCGGGGTGACAGATAAGGAACCGCTCTTACAATTCTGCGGTGCCCACGGCATGAGGGCCGGCCATAGCCAACCATATTTGCGCAGGCGGGCCAGCAGGGTAGGGGCAGGGCTTGTCCCTGCCCTGGATGGGCGACCACCAGGGTCGCCCCTACCTTTCGGCACATCCTCTGGCCGATAAATCTGGACACGCCCCGGCAGCCCCTTCATTTGACAAGGGACCCGAAACGGCTATAATCGAACCAACTCATCACAATATGCGTAAAGCGTTGACCGGGACGAGTAGGTGGTGCACCGGCAGCAGAGAGGGCGGGTCGCCGGCTGGAAGCCTGCCCTGTCGGAGCCACTGAAAACCCCCCGGGAGCGGGTACCTCAAATCGCCTATAGACGAGAGTATGGTACCCCGGTTGGCACCGTTAGCGGCCTGAGAGATGGTTGTCTGCCCCGGCTATGGGCTAAAGTCCAGATGAGCCCCTCGTCTGGATCGCTGAGTTGGCCAGAAGGCAGGCAATCAAGGTGGGTGGAACCGCGAGACCTCTCGCCCCATGGGCAAGAGGTCTTTTTGTTCTTCCGGCTTTGCCGGTATACCATGTTACCAATCTACCGAAGGGTGGTGGCCAACTTTGACCGGTGGACGTGCCAGCCACTGCGGAACTGCCTGGCACGCCTAACGCATCAGCCAATTTTAGCCACTACCCACCTACAGAGGAGGCCACCATGGCCAGTAAGCATACCAACACAGAAGAGGACGCATTCCTGCACAGGCTACGCCATTCGACCGCGCACGTCATGGCCCAGGCCGTGGTCGAGCGCTTCCCCGAAGCGCGCATTGCCATCGGGCCACCCATCAAGGACGGTTTCTATTACGACTTTGACCTCGGCCGCAATCCCGATGGGTCGCTGAAGACCTTTACCCCCGAGGACCTGGAAGCCATCGAGAAGCGCATGCGCCAGATCATCGCTGGCCGTTTCCCCTTTATCCGGCGAGAGATCAGCGCAGACGAAGCGCGGCGTATCTTCGCCGACCAGCCCTACAAGCTGGAACTGATCGAGGGCCTGGAGCACGGGGGAGTGGACGAGCACGGCGAAGCGACAGCGGGGCCGCCGGTCATCTCCATCTATCAGCACGACACCTTCGTTGATCTGTGCCGCGGCCCGCACCTGGACCACACCGGCCAGATCCCGCCCGATGCCTTCAAGCTGCTCAGTGTGGCGGGTGCCTACTGGCGCGGGGATGAGCGCAACCCGATGTTGCAGCGCATCTACGGCACAGTATGGCTCAACCGCCAGCAGCTCCAGGAGTATCTGGAAAAGCTCGAGGAGGCTAAACGCCGCGATCACCGCCGGTTGGGCAAGGAGCTGGACCTCTTCAGCACCAACGCGGATGAGGTGGGGGGTGGCCTGATTTTGTGGCACCCCAAGGGGGGCCTGATACGCCACCTGGCTGAAGAGTTCTGCAAAAACGAGCACCTGGCCGGGGGCTATGATATCGTCTATACTCCCCATATCGGCCGGGCCGCGCTGTGGGAAACCAGTGGGCACCTGGACTTCTACAAGGAGAACATGTACGCGCCCATCGAGATCGAGGGACAACTGTTCTACCTCAAGCCCATGAACTGCCCCTTTCATATGCACATCTACAAGAGCCGCACGCGCAGCTATCGGGAGCTGCCGCTGCGGCTGGCCGAGTGGGGCACGGTCTACCGCTTCGAGCGCAGCGGTGTGCTGCATGGCCTCACCCGCGTACGCGGCTTCACCCAGGACGACGCCCATATCTTCTGTCGGCCTGACCAGATGCCGGCGGAAATCGACCGTGTGCTCAACTTCTGCCTGCACATCCTGCGCAGCTTCGGCATCACTGACTTCAACGCTTACCTGAGCACGCGGCCTGAGAAACGGGTGGGTGACGATGCGCACTGGGAGGCCGCGGAAAAGGCGTTGGAGGCTGCCCTGCGCCGGGCTGGCATCCCCTTCCAGGTGGATGCCGGAGGCGGTGCCTTCTATGGCCCCAAGATAGATCTCAAGATGTTGGACGCACTGGAGCGGGAATGGCAGCTCAGCACCATCCAATTCGACTTCAACCTGCCCGAGCGGTTCGACCTGAACTATGTCGGCGAGGACGGGCTGGAGCACCGCCCGTATGTCATCCATCGGGCCCTGCTGGGCAGTATGGAGCGCTTCTTCGGCATGCTCATCGAACATTACGGGGGCGCCTTCCCGGTCTGGATCAGCCCGGTGCAGGCGGTGGTGATCCCCGTCGCTGACCGGCATCTTGAAGCGGCCCGTCAGGTGGCAGCGGAACTACGGGCTGCAGGGCTGCGGGTGGAGGTAGACGACAGCGCCGAGCGCATGAATGCCAAGATCCGCAACGCTCAGTTGCAGAAGATCCCCTACATGCTGGTGATCGGCGATCGTGAGGCAGCCGAAGGGATGGTAAACGTGCGCCTGCGCACTGGCGAACAGCGCGGGGCCATGCCAGTAGCCCAGTTCGCGGCCTATGCCAGGGATGTAGTGGCCCGCAAAGCTCTGATCTAAACCTGTAGCTGAGCCGGGCTTTCCGGCCACTTTTTTGACACTGGCCCCCTGATATGCTATAGTAACGCCCGACTCTGGTCGGCCTGTATAAGGCCGACCTCTGCTATTGGCCATGGTCCCTTTGGGTGACCCCACGGAAAGGATGAGGTGAAGTCGTATCGCTGCCATTAAAACTACCCGTGTCAATGAGATGATCCGGGTGCGCGAGGTGCGCCTGATTGACGAGAATGGCGAGCAACTTGGGATCATGCCTACCCAAGAGGCTCTCAGGTTAGCATATGAGCGCAATCTCGACCTGGTAGAGGTAGCACCCAACGCTGTTCCGCCGGTTTGCCGGCTTCTCGATTTTGGCAAATATCAGTATGAGCGCCAGAAGCGCGAGCGCGAGGCGCGGCGGGCGCAGAAGATTATCGAGGTCAAGGAGATCCGTCTGCGGCCCCGGACAGGAGAACATGACATCAACGTAAGGGTGCGTCAGGCGTTGGCTTTCTTGGAAGAGGGCAGTAAGGTCAAGGTAGTGGTGCGCTTTCGGGGTCGAGAGATCACCCACCCGGAGATTGCGCGCGATTTGCTGCTTCAATTCGCCGAAAGGGTGGGCCCTGGCGCGGTGATTGAAGTGCCGCCGGGGATGGAAGGCCGCAATCTGTTCATGGTGCTAAGCCCTGCTCCGGCCAAGAAATAGGGACCGGGGTGAGCCGAAAATGCAAACGTAAACGCGGAAGGCAAGGCAGGAGAGGTGGCCGCTCTGCGTCTTACGTTTTTTGTTGTATAAGGGAGGAAATGAAGGTGCCTAAGATTAAGACTCATAAAGCGACTGCCAAACGTTTCCGCCGCACAGGAACAGGAAAGCTGGTACGTATGCATCAGGGCCGCGGCCATCTGCGCCGCAACAAAGCGCGGCGGACATTAGTGAAGTATCGTAAGGTGGAGATCGTCACCGCCAGGGGCGCTGAACGCCGCGTGACCCGCCTGGCTCCCTACCTGGATTAAGCAGTTGGGCCAATAGAACTATCGAAAAAAAGAGGAGTTCGCTATGCCAAGGACTAAGGGCGGAGTGGTCTTGCGCCGCCGTCACAACAAGGTGCTGAAGATGACCAAGGGACAGCGTATGTCGCGGCATCTCCTCTGGCGGCGCGCCAACGAGGCGATGTTGAAATCGCTGTTCTACGCCACGCGGGATCGCCGCAACCGCAAACGCGACATGCGGGCTTTGTGGATCACCCGCATCAACGCGGCAGCCCGCTTGAACGGCATCACCTACAGCCGGCTGGTGCATGGGCTGAAGCAAGCCGATGTGCGCTTAGATCGCAAGATCCTGGCCGATCTGGCCGTCAATGACCCCCAGGTCTTCTCCCGGGTGGTTGAGGTGGCCAAGTCGGCGCTCTGAGGGGGGCGAGGGCAGCTCATGATCAGCAGCCCAGATAACCCCAAGGTCAGAGCTGCCCGGGCCCTGCTCAGGCGCAAGGGCCGCCAGCAGGCGGGGCAGTGTCTGGCCGAAGGCGTGCAACTGATTGCCGATGCCATGAGAGCGGGAATTATGCCCGCTCTCATTTTCTTTCTGGCATCTGCTCGCCAGAGCCCACGCGTGGCTGCGCTTCTGGAACGGGCAGCCCAGGCTGGGGTGCCAACCTGGGAGCTGAGCCCCACGCTCTTCGGAACCCTGAGCGACACCACTACGTCTCAAGGGGTGATCGCTGTACTGCCCATCCCTGCTCCAGAGCCGCCGGCCAACCCGAACCTGATCCTTATCCTGGACCAGGTGCGGGACCCGGGCAACGTGGGGACGATCTTGCGCAGCGCGGAGGCAGCGGGGGTTGATCTGGTCCTGCTGATGGCAGGATGTGCCGATGTCTGGAGTCCCAAGGTCCTGCGGGCCGGGATGGGAGCACACTTCCGGCTTCCTTTGCGGGCCGGTGTGACCGGGGATGAGCTGGCTCGCTGGCTGGGGGATCGGCCGCTGTGGCTCGCCGACCCGCGTGGGGAGCTGAGCTATGATCAGATAGACTGGTGTGTGCCGTGCGCCGTAGCTCTGGGAGGAGAAACCGAGGGTTTCAGCTCCCAGGTTGAGACTCTCGGCCGCGGCCGGGTAGCGATCCCCATGGCCGGGGGTGCTGAGTCACTAAACGTAGCCATGGCGGCCACGGTGTTGTTGTTTGAAGCCGCCCGCCAGCGGAGAGAGGCCGCCATCCTGGGCCGGTTAGGCGGTCGCCAGGCCGGCCGTCGGGCCAGCAGCCCATCAGTGCCAGGGCACATCATTGTATGAAGCGGGTCTTAGGTGGTATGATTGGGTCAGGAGGTAAGTGCGACAGCAGGCCATTGCGATCAGATCAGGGGCGGGCTGAGCAGCGCTTCAGCCGACCGCCTTCGGTGGTACGCTTTGCCTCGGTGCCATTGAAGAGAAAATCATGTAGCGAGGAGGTGTTGCCATTCTCAATCAAAACATCTTGGGCTAATGCTTGTCGTACCTCAGATGACAAAGCTAGAGGATTAGGGGGGCCCCCATATGACTGCCGAAATTATCTTTCGTATTATCGGTTTTATCGTTTTCGGACTTATTGGCTGGCAGGTGGGCACGCTCTGGGCAGGCACCTCGGAATTGAATCCCACGACCCTGCGCTACATCTTGCCGCTTACCGCGGGCGGGGGCCTGTTGGGCGCCCTCATCGCGCCTTGGCTGACGATCCGGCCGGCCGAGTGGCTGCGGCGGACCATCCGCGAGCTGACGGCTATCCAGATCCTGGCCGGGGGCATCGGCCTGATAAGTGGCCTGATAATTGCAGCCCTGGCCGCCCTTCCCCTGTCTTACCTGCCCTTCCCGTTGAGCAGCATCTTGCCGACAGTGGTAGCGATCGTCTTCGGATACCTGGGCATCACTGTGATGGTCCTGCGCCAACGCGACCTGTTGGCCCTGCTGGGCCGGCGTGCAGCCTCGGCGCTGATGGAGGGCCCATTTCAGGCCGAGAGCGGAGATGAGAGGACCGAAGAAGTGTTGCTGCTGGATACCAGCGTGATCATTGATGGCCGTATTGCAGATATTGCAGCCACCGGTTTCATCAGGTCGCCTCTGGTTGTGCCCCGCTTTGTGCTCAACGAGCTGCAATACATCGCCGACTCGCCCGATTCGTTGCGCCGCAACCGGGGCCGGCGCGGGCTGGAGATGCTCAATCGTATGCAGCAAGAATCTCCTGTCCCTGTGCGTATTGTGGACCTGGACGTGGATGGGGTGCGCCAGGTGGATGCCAAACTGGTGCAACTGGCCAAGCAGCTCAAGTGCCCCATCGTCACCAACGACTACAACCTCAACCGGGTAGCGGGCCTGCAAGGGGTGCAAACTCTGAATGTCAACGAGTTGAGCAATGCTGTGAAATCGGTGGTGCTGCCAGGCGAGAACCTGCGCATCCGCGTCATCCAGGAAGGGAAGGAAGCGGGCCAGGGGGTTGGCTATCTCGATGACGGCACTATGGTTGTTATTGAGAACGGCCGGCGTTATATGGGCAGCGAGATCGAAGTAGAGGTAACTAAGGTCCTGCAGACGAATGCTGGCCGGATGATCTTTGCCACGCCCAGCCGCTGAGGTCGGCCATGATTATCACCCTCTCGCGTCAGCTTGGTAGCAGTGGGGATGTGATAGCAGCGCGGGTTGCTGCTGCCCTGGGGCTGCTGTTGGTAGATCGCGAGTACGTCTACCGGGCCGCGCTGGCTGCGGGGGTGCCTGATGACCTGTTACAACGCCTGATGTACGAGGGCCAGCGCAGCCTGGCAGCCATGATCCTGGAATCGTTGGCGGGCTCATCCCCCAATCTGGCTGTCAGCCCCGGGCTGCCCAACCCCCTCAGCAGCGTCTTCGCCCCCTTGCTGCCCCCCGCCCCCATGACCCCGGAAGAGGCGGTCCAGACCATTGGCCTGATCATCAAAGAGGTGGCCAGTCGGGGCAACGTGCTGATCCTGGGCCAGGGCGGCCAGGCCTGGCTGCGAGACTTCCGGGGCGCCTGCCACGTGAAGATAGTGGCGCCGTTAGAGGTGCGGGTGGCGCGGGTGGCCGAGCGGGAGGGGCTTTCCCTGGCTGCTGCCCGGCGCCGGGTACGGGCCAGCGACCTGGCCCGCAGCGAATACCTGGCCCGTTATCACGGCATCAACTGGCTGGACCCCCTACATTATCACCTGGTGATCAATACTGGCCAGACCTCGGTCGAGGCGGCCGTCTCACTGATCGTTCACGCTGCCCAGACGGTCGCCCACGAGGCATGACGGCAACGTTTTTCCTGCCCGGCGATCCACCGCAACCACGAGGAGCTGAGATGGGACTGGTAATCTACAACACCCTCACCCGCAAAGAGGAGGAGTTCACGACCCTGGAACCCGGCAAGGTGCGCATGTAT
>Ga0068707_1003952_pt1 | contig 10311 bp, 7 predicted proteins | sample YNPNPMetaG_FD_66600 | JGI IMG/M metagenome (GOLD analysis project Ga0068707, IMG submission 66600) | Anoxygenic and chlorotrophic microbial mat microbial communities from Yellowstone National Park, USA - YNP NP MetaG | ecosystem: Environmental > Aquatic > Thermal springs > Hot (42-90C) >... | reverse complement strand
GGCCCCCATGGGCGTAAGCTCTGACCTGAGCTTTGCCGCTTCCTCTTGCGACACCTTTGCCTGGGCAGTGGCCTGCACCAGGAGCAAAAGAACGGCACACAACCACATCTTCTCGAGGCATCTCCTCATGGGTATCTCCTTCCTTCTTTTGCGCTTTTCGTTCTGGCCCTGCGCTCTGCCGCCCCTAGAATGAGACGCTTGCAGCCAGCGAGACAAAGTCCCGGTCATGAAGCAGATTGAAATTACCCCCGCCAAAGTAGTTCGTGTACGACAGTGTCGCCCGAACGGTATTGAGATACGTTGCCGTCAGGCCGACTGTTATGGTCTTTCGGCCCTCGACGAAGTTTCCGATGGGCAGCGGTGTGGTGCCTGTCACATCGTGATAAAAGGCGACCGAGGGCTGCAGCGTGACCGGCCCGATGGCGTTGTTGAAATCCGCCCGTGCCGCGATCCGGTACCCCCACGAGAACTCGTCCGCAAAGCCTCCGTGCTGAGTCTCGGGCTGGACCTTCATCTCGAGCTCGCCCTCTTCGTTCACCGTATCCGTGTAAAACGGGTTGGCGCTCGTGTGGGTTCCAGGGCCATCGTACCGAAGTACACTCTTGTCTTCAAGGTCGGGGAACCACGTGGCGCCTATTTCGCCGACCAGCACGAGTTGGTCGGCGCCGAGCATGGGCCCGAAAAGTTCGGTGAGTGTGAGCTGGGGCTGAACCATTTTCTTCCGCCGGTACCCTAAGACATCCTGGTTGAAGCCCTGGGTGCCCAACTGGCTGTACCCGAAGATCTTCTCTGAGACAGGTTCTCCGAGGGCCTCCCTGATCTTGATAAGGTAAGGATCGAGCGGCGAGAATGCCGAATAGAGAAGTTCCACGTCGTCGACCTGAATGGGTTGATTAGGCCGATAACTCACCTCGCCCTGGAGGGCCAGTCCGATAGAGCCTATATCAGTGCTGAAGCTTGCGCCAACGAGGTCGATATCCTCTGGGAAGTCCCGGTAATAGTACGAGGTGCTGGCAAAGTCGCCGGTAAGACCCCACAGGAGGAGTCTGATATAGTCGCCGCCAAGGAGCGGATTCGGCGATACCTCGGGTGGCGGTCCTGTGTGGCCGCTGACGAGCGGCAGACGGCTGTGGTAGTGAATGTAATAAAGACCGAACTCGGTGTCGAAAAGCCATGGGGCAAAGTATCTCAGAGCTGCACCGCCTTGGCCTTGGTGGCACGGTTCCCGGTCGTCGCCCCTCGGGATCCAGTCGCCCAATGGATTTCTGTCGAGCAAGGGCGGGTCTGTATGGGTAAGCGGGTAATCCAGCGGTCCGTAGGGTGGAAGCCTGCCGAACTTGAGAAACGCGAGAGACGCACCAGGGCTTATCAGGTCATTGGTCGAGAAAAACGTGCCGAGGGGCTCGATCTCGGTGTTGTCCCAGTACAGCTGATAAAAGCCCTCGAGCGATAGATTTCTCGTCAGCCCGGTACTCAGGCTGATCATGGGAACCGCCAGAAGGGCTTCCCTGAGCTCGGCGCCTGCCACCCTGAGCAAAGAGACGTCGACCGGATTGATGACATTTATGCCGTTCTGGATGAACGTGCTCTCGCCCCAGTTGAGTACCTGGTTGCCCACTCGCAGGGTGAGCGGCCTGTCCCATACCTTGAAGTCACCTTTCAGGTACGCATCGAGGACCTTGATATTCATACCTGCTCGGCGCTGGGCATTCTCGGTAAAAGCAGTGCGCTCAGGGTCGATCTTCATGATCGCCCAGTCGTAGAAATAGTACATGCGGCCGAAGAAGCCGAACTGCCGCCACTTGAGGTCGAGTTCGTGCGTCACCTTTGCGTTCAAGGAAACAGGGTCGCCCGTATCGAAGTTGAGGTTCCCGTCATCCCCGTTTATAGACCAGGCGTTGCCGCCATTGGGCTTTCCGACGAGGTCAGGGTCTCTGTCCTCTACCCTGATCGAGACACCTGTGGAGATGGTCGTATCCAATCTCCCGCTCACAGGCCCCACACTCACGTCGACCCCGAACGCAGGTGAGCCCCCCCAGTCCCACACCATCAGCCCAACCCCACAGACGAGCACGAAAAACAGGGTGCCCGACCTCCCCGAGAGACGCCCGAAACAACGAGTTCTAGCAATCGTCTTCATGGTGCCCCCTTTCGACGTGGTCTGGACTCTTTGCAGGCGGTGCCCCGAGACGCGCACCCGCCTGCCTCGCTTCTCTCCCGGTGCCCGGGCACCGCGAGAACGGACGGGTTCAAAACCTACCACATGTAAAAAAATCAAGTCAACTTTTTTGTTGTTTCCAAAACGTATTACACGCTGTGGGGGCCGCATGGATGGCGCATCAGGGCATTGCTTAGCGCGACCGCTTCCGGCCCACCGGGTGCCGGGGCAGGGCCTGCATCCGCCCTCCCTCGTGCACCTCGATGAGGTTTGAATCGCCGCCCGGCATGTGGTAGTGTTCGAGACTCACGGCACTGCGGAGGGCGAGCCGCGGGCCGGCCACAGGAGGGACTCATGAAGCCCATTGTCATGGCAATCGATCAAGGCACGACAGGAACAACCGTCCTTTTATTCGACCACTCCGGCGATGTTGTCTCGAGGGCCTATTCCGAGTTCCGCCAGATATACCCGCAACCGGGGTGGGTGGAGCACGACCCTGAGGAGATATGGGCCGTCACGCTCAAGGTGATAAAAGAGGCCCTGTCGCGAGGAGGTGTCCCTCGCGAGCGTATTGCCGCCATAGGGATCACGAATCAGAGGGAGACAACGGTCCTCTGGGATCGCGCCACGGGCACCCCTGTCCACAACGCCATTGTGTGGCAATGCCGCAGAACAGCGCCCCTGTGTACCTCGCTCAAGGAGGCAGGCAGGCAGCCGTGGTTCAAGGAGCGCACCGGGCTTGTCATCGATGCCTACTTCTCGGCCACGAAGGTGAAATGGCTCCTCGAGACTGTCCCAGGCCTTCGGCAGAGGGCCGAAAACGGGGAGATCCTTTTCGGCACGATCGACACCTGGCTGGTCTGGAAGCTCTCCAATGGCGCTGTTCACGTGACCGACTACACCAATGCGTCGAGAACCATGCTGTTCAATATCCACACGCTGGCGTGGGACGAGGAGATTTTGCGCCTGCTCGGTATCCCCAGGGCGATCCTGCCTGAGGTAAAGGCCTCGAGCGGCGTCTGGGCACGGACGTCAGCAGTCGGCCCGCTCGGGGAGGGAATCCCTATCGCAGGCATTGCGGGCGATCAGCAGGCGGCGTTGTTCGGGCAGGGGTGCTGGGAGACCGGGATGGTCAAGAACACGTATGGAACAGGGTGCTTCATCCTCATGTTCACCGGGCAGACGCCGGTGAGCTCCGAAAAAGGCCTCCTGACAACCGTGGCGTGCAACGAGACAGGGGGGCCGGCCTATGCCCTGGAAGGCTCTGTCTTCACCACAGGCGCAGCGGTGCAGTGGCTTCGCGACGAACTCAAGATAATAGATCATGCCGGTCAAACACAGGAGATCGCCTCGAGCGTCAAAGACACCGCCGGCGTGTATGTGGTCCCCGCCTTCGTGGGCTTGGGCGCCCCCTACTGGGACATGGGGGCACGAGGGGCCATTCTCGGTCTGACCAGGGGTGCAGGCCGGGCTCATATCGTTCGAGCGACCCTGGAGGCAATTGCCTATCAAAGCAGGGATGTGGTCGAGATCATGGCAGAGGAGTCAGGGTTCGGCATAAAGGAGATGCGCGTCGACGGCGGTGCTGCCGCCAACGATTTCCTCATGCAATTCCAGGCCGACCAGCTCCAGGTCAGGGTGGATCGTCCGGCTATGGTCGAGACCACTGCGCTGGGGGCAGCGCTTTTGGCAGGTCTTGCCGTGGGCGTCTGGGACGGCACCGAGGCATTGAGAAAGGTGCGCAAGCCCGGCAGGGTTTTTGTACCATCCATGGCCGAGGAACAAAGGCAGGCACTCTACGCCGGCTGGAAAGAGGCAGTCTCTCGGGTTCTCAGTGACCACCACAGAGATCGACCTGCCCGGCAATAAGCATTCCGGCTGCCTGCAGGAGAGGGAGACGAGTGTGGAAACAAGAACAAGAGACACTGGGGTGAGGAACGAGCAAGGGTACCTGGAGAGAGGGGATGGGACACGGTTGTTTTACCAGTGCTGGGTTCCCGAGGCATTCAGCATGTGTATGGTCATCGTGCACGGCCTTGGCGAACACAGCGGCCGGTATGCGAACCCTGTATCGTTTTTCACCGCCAAAGGGTTCGCGATATACGCCATGGACAACCGGGGCCATGGAAGGTCCTCCGGGATCCGCGGTCATGTAAACGAGTTCAAAGAGTACCGGGACGACCTTGCATCTTTTGTCGAGACGGTACGCGCACACTCAGGGAAGGAGCAGGTCCTCATGGTGGGCCATAGCCTCGGGGGTCTGATCTCCCTCTCCTACACCCTGGCATCCCCAGGGCCGGTTCAAGGGCTCGTTCTCTCTTCCCCAGGCTTGAGGCCCAAGAAGGACCCGCCGGCCATCAAGGCGTTTCTTGGCAGGGTCTTGTCGAGGCTGCTGCCCTCGCTGACCCTTTCCAACGAGATAGACCCCCAGCACATCTGCCGTGACCCCGACGTGGTGCAGCGCTACGTGGACGACCCCCTCGTCCACAATCGGGTGAGCACACGCTTCTACACCGAGTTCATGAAGGAGTCAGCACGCGTAATGGCAGAGGCCCCTCGACTCCGCGTCCCCCTCCTCCTCATGCAGGCAGGCGGGGATCTGCTCGTCGACCCCTCGGCGAGCAGGGAGTTTTACGAGCGGGCCGGCTCTGCCGACAAGACCTTCCGCCTCTACGATCACTGCTATCACGAGCTCTTCAACGAGCCTGAGAAGGAGCGGGTATTTCAGGACATGGAGGCATGGATACTCGAGCGCTTCCCCGCCGGGGCGAGCTGAGGGCCTCCGCACCCTTTCCCTAACCGCTCTATGTGGCGGCCATGGCACCATGGCCCGAATGCGTGGGGCGGCGACGAGGCCGCTGAGTCATCTCTTCTGCAGCTCGGGCGAAGGCCCGAGTGTTCTGCTTCTTATCATCTGGTCCATGAACGGCGCCATAACACCCTTAGGGTCGAGAGGAGGGAAGGGGGTGCCCTCCTGCTCAGCGCGCCGTCGCGCCTCTTCGAGCGACTCCATGAACTGATCGATCTGGTCCCTGAGTTCAGGGTTGTCCCGCTTGAGGGCCTGGACCATCTCTTGAAGGGCATCCATGTTGCCTTGAAGCAATCCGGCGAGTGCCTTTTCAGCCTGCTCGCGCGTTCGTATGGATTCAGGAGACGGTGCGCCGGTGCGCGGCTCCTGTGTCGGGCTTGGGCCGGGCCGCGCTGCGGGCGGGGCGGGCTGCACTGGCTCCCGAGCGTGCACAGGCACCGGGGAAGAAGACGAGGGGGCCCGGCCGGCCTCTTTTTCGCTCGAAGGCCCGAGAAGCCGTATCTCTTTCAACCGATACCCGTCCGGCGAGTGCTCGGTCCGGCTCCCCTTCGAGTTCGTCAGGCCTCTGCTCTCGTAGATGAACACAACGCTCTGCCCCCTGAGGAGCTTCTTGAGGCCCCGTTCGAGCGGGAGGTCGGTGAACTGCATGGTCACTCTCTTCTCGAGGGCACTCCGGTCGTCGGGCAGGCTCAAGACCACCTCGCCCTGCCGGGCGATGTCCTCGAGAACCGCGGCGAGGGGGGCATCCCGGAGATTCACCGTGAGCATCTCGTCGTGCACGCTCAGCTGCAGAACACCTTCTGAAGTACTGTGGTAGGGAGCAGAACTCTGCTCGGCGACAGCAACCCATGCGCTCTGCACCAACGCCACGATCCACACCGCCACACCTGCGCGTAAACCACTCTGTCTAAGGCTTTGCTTCACTCTTGTGCACCCGGCTGCTGCTGTCGCAGACGCTGTGTTCCATGACCGGGAATCCCGCGTATCAAGAGTCTCACACCTCGGTCCCCAATTGTCAACGAGAGATCGCGAGCCCGGCCCGGCCCTGAAACCGTGAGATGCTGTGGGTGGGGTCTTCTCAAGGGCCGGCATCGCAGAGCAAGGGGTCTTGAAACTCTGCAAAAAGTTCACAGAGGCGTGCCGAAAATTGGACCTCTCTCGCCCCCGGCACCCCCCACGCGTTTCCGGTCAAAAAAAAACCGGGACCTTGATATCTCTCCATACTATTGGAGAAAACCAAGGTCCCGGCGCCGAAAGGAGGGGGACAACTGTGACCGACAGGGGGATCGATCACAGTCGTGAAGATGAATGAGCAATCCCCGTGCCATGCCCCTCGCGCAGGCAGAGCGATCCCTGCAGCCCTGTTCACGTCAGGGGATCGGAGGTCTCGAGGCCCTCAGACACAGCTCGACGAGCGCCTCCACAGAGGCAGTGCCGACACACACCACGGTGTCTGCACCGCCCCAGTAGATCTTGAGCCGGCCGTCGTCTTCGAGCACGGCGCCGCAGGTGAAGACGACGTTATGGACGTAACCTGTGACCTCCCATGGGTCCTCGGGCTGGAGTATCCACTCGTCAGAGACGCCGAGCACTCGAGAAGGGTCTTCGAGGTCGTGGAGCGCCACGCCGAGCCGGTAGACGGCTCCATCCATTGTCTGGAAGACCCCGTGAAATATATTCAGCCAGCCTCTGGAGGTCTTGATGGGAGTGGCGCCGGGCCCTATCTTCATTTCGTCCCAGTGATACCGCAGAGGGGCGATCAGGATCCTCGAGTCACCCCAGTGGACAAGATCCGGGGAGTAGGAAATCCAGATGGACCAGGGCGCGATCTCTGAATGGGGCCGGTCGAGTCGCACGTACCGGCCACCGAACCGCTCGGGGAACAGGACGACATTGCGGCAGTCCGCCTGCGTGATGAGCCCGACGCGTTCCACCGTCTCGAAGTCCACGGTACGCGCCAGGCCGATCCGTACGCCGTGCCTGCTGTACGCACTATAGGTTATGTAGAAGGCGTCATCCAGTCGGCAGATCCTGGGGTCTTCGACGCCGAATTCTTCGTACTCGGCCATAAGCCCCTGGCGATCCGGGACGAGAAAGGGCCGGGGCCGCACCTCGAATCGAAGGCCGTCATCGCTCACCGCAGCGCCTATGATCGAGCGGCCGTTGCGCAGGTGAGACCTGAACAGCATGAAATAACGGCCTCGATCCTTGACCACCGCTGCGTTGTGAACGGTCTCCACAGGGTAGGGCACATCACGTTTCGTGAGGATCGGGTTGCCGCGGTACCGCTCGACGAGCGGTGTAGCCGTGTTCGCCATGTGGACGCCCCTCGCTCGCACTGCCCCGGCAGCCGCCCGGCGCTGCATGCAGTGCTCTCTTCAGAGTGCGGTCTCGAGCTCGAGGAAAACGAGATCCTCCTGCGCCGTGTTGGCAAGGCGGCACGCCGCCTCTCTTCCCACGGTGATCACCTCTCCTCTGCAGGCCCGAAGCTCGCTCCCGTTCCTTTCTATGAGGGCCTCGCCCTGCAGGATGATCAGGCGCCTGTGCCGGTCTGGGGACCCCTCGAGCGCTATCCTCGATCCTGGGTGGAGGAGCCTCTTATTGAGCTTGTAGTCTGACGCCTCCTCCATCACGTGAACATGGCCCCACGGGCCTCGTCCGCTCCCGCTCCTGTCTGCCAGGATCTTTTCGTAGACAGAAAGGTAGGACTCCACCATTCGATCGGCGCTGAAGCGGGTCTCGACCCATCTGCGGCACGCCTGCCTGTCTATTTCTCGGACCCTCGAGACCTTCTCGGCCGCCTCCTCTACTGACGAGACCAGAAACCCTGTCTTCCCGCTGTCGATCACCTCGGCCATGCTTCCGCGGTTGAAGGCGATGACCGGGGTCCCGCACGCCATTGCCTCCACCACGGAGAGGCCGAACGGCTCCTCGAAGCGTATGGGGTGAAGGAGGGCCCACGCCCTGCCCAAAAGCTCGTTTCGCCTGGAGGGGTCCGCGCTGCCGACGTACCGCACCTGTGTTCCATCGACTGCTGGCTCGACCTCTCGGGCAAAATAGTCCCTGTCCTGGACAATCCCTGCAATAATGAGCGGGCGGCCCGCCAGGCGTGCTATGTCGATGGCCTCTCTCGTTCCCTTGTCCGGGTGGATCCTCCCGAAAAACAACAGGTAAGAGCCAGGGTCGGGGTTGAACGTGAACAGGGAGAGATCGATCCCGTGGTGAATGGTCGCGATGTAGTCGAGTTCAGGGCTCCTGTCCGCATTGCTTATCGCCACGTAGTACACCTTCCGGTTGTATTTCTTGTAAACGGGGAGGATCTTCGGCGACGAGAACCCGTGAATCGTGGTCACGACAGGCGTCGAGGTCATCCCCGTATAGGTCAGGGGCAGAAAATCGAAGTGATTGTGGATGAGATCGAAGCGATCACCTTGCTCAAAAAGCTCGGAGATGTGGAGGCACTCCCACACCTTGGGGTCGATCTCCTTGTCCTCCTCGTAACCCCTGGGACAGACCGCAACGAGCCTGCCGCTCGTCACGGAGTCCTTTGTGGCGAACAGGGTCACGTCGACGCCCCGCACGAGGAGGCCCTCGGTCAGGATGGAGACGACATTCTCCCATGGCCCGTAGTGCCGGGGTGGAGTCCGCCACGCAATGGGTGAAAGCATAGCGACGCGCATGGATATCGTCACCTCGCCACCGAGGAATGATGGCGGAGCCAGTCCAGAAGCTCGGGGATCTTTGCGGTCGCCAGGGCGAGACAGACGTCGGCGCCGCCGTAATAGAGTCTCACCTCGTCTCCCTCGGCCACCCAGCCGCAGGGGAAGACGACCTTGTCCACATCGCCCGACAGTTCGTACTCTTTCTCTGGAGCGAATACCCATTCGTCCGACCGGGCAATCACCTTGCAGGGGTCTTCGAGATCCAACAGGGCGAGGCCCAGTCGATAGATCGAGCCGCTCGCCGTCGTCCTGACGCCGTGATAGAGGATGAGCCAGCCTTCGGGCGTCTGCAGCGGGGGCGGGGAAAGCCCGATCTTGTTTGCGTCCCACCAGGCACCCCTTCGCGCTGGTATGAGCATTCTGTGGTCGCCCCAGTGTCTCAGATCCGGCGAAAAGGAAATCCAGATGTGGGCGGCGCCCGGCGTGTGTCTGCCCGCTGTCAGCGGAAAGACGATGGGCCTGTGGATCATGGTCCAGCGACCGCGGAAGCGCACCGGGAACAAGGCCGCGTCCTTGTCCTCGGGCGGCATCACAGGGCCGTGGCGGACAAAGGTCTTGAAGTCCTTTGTGGTGGCCAGAGACACCAGGGGGCCGTCCTCGGAATAGGCTGTATACGCAATGGCATACTCCCCGAGTTCCTCGAGGTACGTGATGCGGGGGTCTTCTATGCCCCAGATCTCCTCAGGATGGTGCTCAGGGTCGGGCAGCAGGGTCGGGGCAGGGTCTACCCGCCAATCGGCCACGCCGTCCTTGCTCCGCGCGACCGTCAAATGCGAGATGCCACGCCTGTCCTCCACCCTCATGAGCAGGATCGTCTCGTCGCCCAGCTTGGTGGCACCGGCGTTGAAGACAGAGTTGGCGGGGTAGGCCAAATGCTTCACCGTGAGTATGGGGTTTCCCGGGTGTCTTTTGAAAAGCTCGGCGCAGTGGATATTCCTCATGGCCGCACGCGTCCTCCTCTCCTCTAGAATTCAGGCTCGAAGACAACCGGTGTCCCCGTGCGCTTCGCCGCCCTGGCCAGCGCGTATGCCTGCGAGTACTGGCGAGCCACTATTTCCCAGGAGACCTCCTGTTCGAGATAGCGCTTGAGGTTCTCTCCGAGCCTCATCCGCAACTGTTCGTCACAGGCCAACTGTATGACCTTTTCCTTGAGCATTTTTTTCGTGGTGAAAAGGAGCCCCCCTTCGCTCATCAGCGTCTGGGCAGTCAGGCCTTCCATCGGGGCGGTGGTGATATAGGGCTTGTTGAGTGCAATGATCCTCGCCAAGGTGCCTGACTGCGTCTCGTCGACCGTCGGCAAGACGATAAAGTCACAGACCGCCAATACCTCGTAGTATATGTCCCCCCGGGGGACGAACTCGAAATAGTGCGCGATCCCCTTCTTTTCCAGCTCGAGGGCCTCTGCCTTCCATTGCTCGTACTCGGCGGCGTCGTGGGGGTCCCGCATCGTGCCGGCAGCCAGGAGATCCCAATCCTGACCGGTACGCCTCTCGATCTCGTCGTGGATCTCGGGCCACATGCTCAAGAGGATATCCCACCGCTTGTTGGATTGAATCCAGCCGACCATGCCGACGACATGCTCGGCCAGTCCAAATCTGTCCAGGCCGAGCTTCTTCCTGAGG
>Ga0068707_1003947_pt1 | contig 10314 bp, 7 predicted proteins | sample YNPNPMetaG_FD_66600 | JGI IMG/M metagenome (GOLD analysis project Ga0068707, IMG submission 66600) | Anoxygenic and chlorotrophic microbial mat microbial communities from Yellowstone National Park, USA - YNP NP MetaG | ecosystem: Environmental > Aquatic > Thermal springs > Hot (42-90C) >... | reverse complement strand
CTTGGAGGCGAGGATGTCGACGGCCAGCTGGCTCCAGGAGGCGGGGGCCTCGACGCCCTTCATCTCGAAGACGACCGAGCCGTCCGGATTGACGATCCGGGCGTCCCGCCGGGACCACTCGAACTGGCCGTAGGGGTCCACCCCCGGGGTCGTGTAGACCCGGGGGATGCGGTGCGTCCGGGATTTCACGGGATTCCTCCTCCTTTTCCCCGCCGACTCCCCGCCGGGGCTGTCCCCCGGGGGCGCCGACGAGACGGCACCCTTCCCGGAATGATGATCCATGAGTCTCCTCCTCTCGCCCCGGCGGGGACTGAAATTCTCAGAACTCCGGATTCAATCTTGCCTTGGCGCCGCTCGCGCGAAGGAAATGCCTTTTCCTTCCCTCGCCCCCGGGCGCGTCCCGGCCCGGGGCCCGGAGTGGATCGCCCTCCTCCTCCACAATCTGTACGGCAGTCAAGAGGACTATACCCCCACCCCTTGGGGTTGTCAAGGCGGAGGATCCCCGGGGCGGAAAGATTTTTACGGCGCTCCCGCGGGGAGGAGGGGCGCGTAATCGGGATATCGAGAAAGCTCGATATGATTTTTCCCGGGGCCCCCCGCGTTAGAAGTCCCGGCGCCCGATGCGGAACTCCCGCCGGGTCCCCTTCCGGATCACCAGGACCGTCGAAGCCCCGGGCAGGCGATCCCGCACGTCCTCGGGCGAGGCGGCGGGCCGTCCGTCGATCTCCAGGAGGATGTCGTGGCGGAGGAGCCCCGCCGCGGCGGCCGCCCCGCCCTTCTCCACCTCCGCCACCACCCAGCCCTGCCCCTCGGGGATCCCCAGCTGGGCGCGGACCGTCTCGGAGGGGCGCTCCAGGGCGGCCCCGGCCGCGCGCACGCGGCGTGCCCCTTCTTCGTCCTCCTCCTCCAGGAGGTCCCCCAGGCGGAACGGGGGCCCCCCCGGAGGCACGCGGAAGGCCCTGCCTCCGAACCTCCACCCGAACGCGCTGCGCAGGCCCCCGTAATCGATCCCCTGCTCGGTGATCCCGAACCGCTCCGCCAGCGCCTTGTGGTCCTTGAGGAAGCGCTCCATCGAGGGGGCCTCGGCGGACTTCTTTTCCCCTCCCTCCTCGTACTCCAGCCGCACCGACCCGTCGGCGCGCCGGTGCAGGGTGAAGGGGGGGCGGCCGTCGGCGGGGGTGACGGTGTAGGTCGTGTCCCCGTCGACGGACCGGACGGAGAGGGATCCCCCGCGGAATCCCCCGAAGACGCCGCCCACACCCCGGCGCGGCCGCGCCTCGTCCCGCAGCGGCTCCTTCTTCTCCTTCTCCGCGGGAGGATTCTCGAGATCCCGCAAAAGGTTCCGTGCCCGCGACTGGACCTCGGGGTCCCCGCTCTCGGCGGCCTTCCGCAGCGCCTCCTCGGCCGCCCGGCCGAGCTTGCGGAGTTCCGCGGTGGCCTTCTCCCGCTCGGCGTACTCCTCCGCCCCCAGCTGGCGGATGAGTTCCTCGATCCGCCCGGAGGGATCCTGAAGGGCCCCCAGGGCCAGCGCCGCGGCGACCGCGATCGATGCCGTCATGGTTTCCTCCCGTCCGAGTCGCTCCTCCTTTTAGTAACCGGGGGGTCGGGGAAGTTCGGGGTTCGAGGGGAGCGCCCCGTCGGCGGGGCGGGAAGGGGCCGCCCGGCCCGCGCGTGACTGTCAAATCTTCTGTGCTCGAGTCACCGGATCCACTGCCCACGGGGTAATCCAGACCGGAATGGCTCGAGCCCTTGGGGTCGCCAGAATCTAGGCACAGGAAAGCGGACAATCACGCCCGCGCGTCCCCCTTTATTTCCGGGGGGGAGGGGGGTAACATCGGCCTTTCCATGACCCGTCCGCTTCCCCCGCCGCAGGGGAATCTCCGGGAGGCCGCCCGGAGGGCCTTCGAGGAGATCGCTTCCGTGGCCCCGGAGGTCCTCGCCGGGAGGGCGGGGGGGGTGCTCCGGGGGCGGCGGATCGGGATCCTGCTGCTGGGGCGCCCCGTGGAGGTGGACCTGGACCGGCGGACGGTGCGGGGGGAGGGCGGGGCCGAGGTTTCCGAGGTCGTGGCGGCGGTCGTGGTCCGGTACGTGGCGCTCTCGGGGAGGCTCGCGGAGGCGGGTGGGGAGTGGGTGGGGTTCGCTGACAACCCGGATGCCCGGGGATATCTGGGGCCCTTTCGGGGCCGGGTCCTGGCCCCTTTGCTGGCCGCCTTCGGGGCCCGGCCCGAGGCCTTCGCCGCCGCGGCCCGGGACCTGGGGGGCGAACGCGTCCCGTCGCTGGAGCCGCCGGGTTCCCTGGCCTTCCGCATCGCGGTCCTGCCGCGTGCGGTCCTCGTCTTCGTCCTGTGCCCCGGCGACGAGGAGCTGCCGGCGGAGGGGCAGGTGCTCTTCCCCCGGGAGCTGTTCGGGGCCTTCGCCGTGGAGGACCTCGTGGGGCTGGCGGGTCTGGCGGCCGGGGCCCTGAGGGGCCGCCACCCCGTGCCCGCCTGAGGCCCCTCAGACCTCGGGCCGCGGCAGCAGCCCCGCGCGCTCCAGGATCGTCGGGGCGATGCTCTCCCAGCCGATCGGCATGAGGTGGATGCCCGCCACCCCCTCGATCTGCCTCACCTTCCGGATCAGCTCCACGCAGATCGCGACGCCCTCCTCCTTGGGGTCCTTGGCGGCCTCCATCCGGCGGATCAGCTCGTCGGGGATGCTCATCCCGGCGACCTCGTTCTTCATGTAATGAAGGGCCTTGGGGGAGCGCACGGGCGTCAGGCCAGCCAGGATCGAGACCCGACGGTGCAGCCCCTCCCGGACCACGAGCTTCATCCAGGCCTCGAACCGGGGCAGATCGAAGACGCACTGGGTCTGGATGAAGTCCGCCCCCGCCTCCACCTTCTTGGCCAGCCGCGCCACGCGGAACTCGAAGGGGTCGGCGAACGGGTTCTCGACGGCGCCGATGAAGAAACGGGGCTCGTGGTCCTTGATGGGGTCGCCGCAGAGGAATTTCCGTTCGTCGCGCATCCCCTTGACCATGGCGATGAGCTGGACCGAGTCCAGGTCGAAGACGCCCTTCGCCGAGGGGTGGTTCCCGAACTTCTGGTGATCCCCGCTGAGGAGCAGGACGTTCCGGATGCCCAGGGCGGCGGCCCCGAGGAGGTCGCTCTGCAGGGCGATGCGGTTGCGGTCGCGGCAGACCATCTGGATGATCGGCTCGACGCCGCACGGGAGGGCGATGGCGGCGGAGGCGATGCTGGAGAGCCGGACCACCGCCGTCTGGTTGTCGGTGATGTTCACGCCGTCGACCTTGCCCTGGTAGAGGGCCGCCTTCTTGCGGATCGGCTCCGGGTCCGCGTTCTGGGGAGGGCCCAGCTCGGAGGTCACGGCGAACTGGCCCGCCGCCAGCACCCGTTCCAGCCGGCTGCCGGCCTTCACAGCATCACCTCCTCGAAACGGATCTTCCGCTGGCCGGTCTCCGTGGCCGTCCTCCAGTCCTTGGGGGGGCGGATCCGCCCCAAGGTCTCCAGCCGGTTCAGCCGTTTCAGACGGTCATAGATGAGCTGCCAGACGCAGTCCACGGGGTTCTCCGGGGTGGAGGTCTCGCATTTTCCCCCGCTCGACCCGCCGCAGGGGCCGTTGAGGAGCTTCTTGGCGCAGCGGGCGACGGGGCACAGCCCTCCCGTCCACTCCAGCACGCAGTCCCCGCAGCCGGCGCAGCGCTCCTCCCACAGGCCGTGCTGGACGGGATATCCCATGAACTTCGTGTTGAGGGCCGGGACGACGATCCGCTCGGGGTAATGCTCGGCCATCGCCTGCACCCCGACGCCGCAGGCCGTGGAGAGGACCGTCTCGGCCGATTCCACCTCGGCCTTCAGGGCCGCGAGGTACTCGGGCTCGCACTGCCGCTCGGGCGTGGCCAGCGTGATCTCGATCGGCCGGCCTTCCTTGTCCCGCGCCATGCGGATCTGGCTGGCCAGCACCTCCGCCGCCTTGGAGCCGCCCGAGAGGCACACGGTCACGCACCCGCCGCAGGCCATCACCAGGATCTTCCGGCGGTCGCGGATCGAGGCGAGGATCTCGTCCAGCGGCTTGCGGTCCGCCACGATCATAGGAGTCCCCTTTCGCGGAGGAAGCCTTCGGCGTCGGTCAGGTGGCGGGGGAGACCCAGGTCCGCCGCGTCGAGGCCGAAGGCGAGGCCCATGAGTTCCGTGAAGTAGAAGACCGGCATGCGGAAGGACGTCCCGAATCTCTCGTTGATTCCCTCCTGGCGCGTGTCCAGGTTCGCGTGGCAGAGGGGGCATCCCACGGCCACCACCTCGGCCCCCGCGGCGGCGGCGTCCTCGAGGATCCGCCGCGTGAGCTCCAGGACCACGGCGGGGTCCGTGAGGGCGAAGGAGGCCCCGCAGCAGGCCGTCTTCAGGTTCCAGTCCGCCGGCTCGGCCCCGATCGTTTCCATCACCGACTCCATGGCCAGGGGATTCTCCGGGTCGGCCTGTCCCGTCACCTTGGGGGGGCGGGTCATCAGGCAGCCGTAGTAGCAGGCCACCTTCAGCCCCTTCAGGGGCCGCTTCACCCGGGCCCGGACGGCGTCCCGCCCGATCCGCTGCGTCACCACTTCCAGCGCGTGGAGAACCCGCACGCCGGCGGGCCACGGGCGCTCGAGGATCCGCTCGATCCGCTTCCGCACCGCCTCGTCTTCCATGCGGGCCTGGGCGAACTTGAGCCGCGAGAAGCAGGAGGCGCAGGGGACGCAGACCTCGTCGAGCTGGTTCTCCTCCCTAAGGATCGCCAGGTTCAGCGCCGGCAGGGCGATCGAGAGGGTTTCATCGGACTGGTGGGCGGGGGAGGAGCCGCAGCAGACCCACCGGCGGACCTCCTCGAGCTCCAGCCCCAGGGCCTCCGCCACCCGGGCCAGGGAGAGCCCGTACTCGATCCCCGTGGAATGGAGGGAGCAGCCGGGATAGTAGCCCATCTTCACGGCGGAGGCTCCTGGGCGTTCTTGAACAGCCTCATCATGGTGAGCGGCCGCCTCACCGAGGGGAACAGGGCGATCTTGCCTCGGAGGATCATCTGCATCCCGAGCCCGAAGTCCTTGAAGGGCCGCCCCGTCAGGAGGTTCAGGAGGCCCACGAGTCCCAGCTCGTAGGCCCGGCCGGTGTACTTCAGCATCGTCATCCAGAGGCGGTTGAGGGTCCTCTGCCCCCGCGTGTCCACCTCCAGGTCCGTCCGCTCTTGGGCGAGGATCCGCAGGGCGTCGATCGCCCGGGCGATGTCGATCCCCTGGGGGCAGCGGGTGGTGCAGGTCTGGCAGGAGGCGCAGTACCAGATCGTGTTTCCCTGCAGGCAGCTGTCGGCCAGTCCGAGCTGGGCGTACCGCAGGAGCTCGGCGGGAGAGCCGTCCATGAAGGCGCGGGTGGGGCAGCCGGCGGCGCAGGTGCGGCACTGGACGCAGAGGTAGACATTCTCCCCGCAGCGGCGCCGGATCTCCCCGGCGAGGGCGCCGTCCACGACGGCGGTCCCGCCCGGCCCGAGGATCTTCATGGCGGTGCGCTCCCCGTCGCCGGCGCCCCATCGCCCCCCCGGCGGAGCGGGCTGGGGCCGAGCCGGCGGACGCGGTCGGTCATCTCGGTCACGATCTCCGCGAACCGCCCGCCCATGGCGGACGAGAGGTTGAACATCTCGAGGCGCTCCGGTTCCACGCCGACCTCGGCGAGGAGCTTCCGGGCGTAGGCCACCCGCTTCTTCGCCCGGAGGTTTCCCTTCAGGTAGTGGCAGTCGCCCTCCAGGCAGCCGGCGACCAGGACGCCGTCGGCCCCGCCTTCGAGGGCCTTGAGCAGGTGGATCACGTCCACGCGCCCCGTGCACGGCAGGCGGACGATCCGCACGTTCGGGGGGTACTGGATCCGCAGGGATCCCGCCAGGTCCGCCGCCGCGAAGGCGCAGTAGTGGCAGCAGAAGGCCACGAGGCGGGGCTCGAACGCCGTCCGGGCCGGATCGCTCATGGTTCAGGCGGGCGCGGCCACGCCCCCCTCCGCGAACAGGGCATCCGTCTTGGCCACGATCTGGCGGTCCTTGTAGTGCATCAGGTCGATCGCCTTGGCGGGGCACTCGGCGGCGCAGACGCCGCAGCCGTGGCACATGGCGGCCTCGATCTCGGCCACGCCGTCCGCGTTGATCCGGGGCACGCCGTACGGGCAGGTCCGCACGCACGTGAGGCACGCGGCGCACCGGTCCGGGTCGACGCGCGACACGACCCCGCCGACCTCCAGGAGCGGCCGGGAAAGGATCGAGACGGCCCGGGCCGCCGCCGCCTGGGCCTGGGCGATGCTCTCGTCGATGAACTTGGGGCCGTGGCAGGCCCCGCACAGGAAGAAGCCCTCGGAGGCGAAGTCCACCGGCCGCAGCTTCATGTGGGCCTCGAGGAAGAATCCGTCGAGGGCCACGGGGATCTTGAACGTGGTGCCCAGCTCGCGGAGGTCCGGGGAAGTGACCATGCCGGCGGAGAGGACCAGCGCGTCGGGCTCGGCCGCCAGCTCCAGGCCGGAGTGAAGGTCCCGGGCCCGGACCTCGATCCGGCCGTCCCCGACCGCCCGGACCGAGGGCTTGGCCTCGCGCGCGAAGCGGAAGAAGAGGACCCCCTGGCGGCGGGCCTCGGTGTAGGCCTCCTCCTTGAAGCCGTACGCCCGCAGGTCGCGGTAGAGGATGGCGATCCGGGCGTCGGGATTCCGGCGCTTGAGGGCCAGGGCGTTCTTGAGGGCCTCCGTGCAGCCCACGCGGCAGCAGACCGTCCGGTCGGGCTCCCGCGAGCCCACGCACTGGATCATGACCACCTCGCGGAGCCCGGCGGCGAAGGCCGGATCGTCCTCGAGCTTCGCCTCGAACTCCTGCTGGGTGAGAACGCGCGGGCTCTGCCCGTACAGGTACTCGGCGGGCTTGAGCTCGGTGGCCCCGGTGGCGAGGATCGCGGCGCCGTGCTCGACCTCGAGCGTTCCCGAGTCCGTGCGGATCCGGGAGGAGAAGTTCCCTACGAACCCCTTCACCTCCTGGACCGTGGCGTTGAGGTGGACGGCGATGCGGGAGTCCTCCCGGACGGCCCGCTCCAGCGAGGCCAGGAGGTCCCCCGGGCGGGGCCTCTCGAGCGTCGTCCGGATCCGCCGCAGGTTTCCCCCCAGGCGGTCCGACTTCTCCACGAGGTGGACGGGGAATCCCTGCCGGGCGATCGAGAGGGCGGCGGTCATTCCCGCCGGCCCGCCCCCCACGACCAGCGCCTGCCGCTTGGGGACGTAGGTCTGGGTGGGAAGGGGCTCCAGGGTCCGCGCCCGGCCCACCGCCATGCGGACCAGCTCCGCGGCCTTCCGTTCCGTGCGCTCGCCCATGCGGGCGTGCACCCACGTGCACTGGTCGCGGATGTTGGCCATCTCGAAGAGGTACGCGTTCAGCCCCGCCTCCCGGATCGTCGTCTGGAAGAGGGCCTCATGGGTGCGCGGGGTGCAGGAGGCGACCACCACGCGGTTGAGACGGTGCTCCTCGATCTTCTCGCGGATGGTCTTCAGGCCGTCCGGGGAGCAGGTGTACAGGAGGTGGGTGGCGAAGACGACGCCGGGCAGCCGCGCGGCCTCGCGCGCCACCTTCTCGCAGTCGATGACGCCGCCGATGTTGGAGCCGCAGTGACAGACGAAGACGCCCACCCGGGCCGCCTCCGCGCCGACCTCCTTCTCGGGGGGATAGGTCCGTTCCTTCACGCGGGTCCCCCGGACGTCCGCCAGGAGCTCCATCGCCAGGGCCGCGGCGGCGCTCCCCTGGGTCACGCTCTCGGGGATGTCCTTCGGCTCCTCGAACGCCCCGGCCAGGAAGACCCCCTCCCGGGAGGAGGCGGCCTTCCGGAAGGGGAGCGAGCGGGCGAACCCCCCGGGCGTCCGTTCGATCCCGCAGGCCCGGGCGAGGCGGTCGGCCTCCGGCGAGGGGCGGAGGCCCGCCGACAGCACCACGAGATCGAAGGCCTCCTCCTTCCAGACCTTCCCGTCCTCCGTGTACGAGAAAAGAAGGTCGCGGGTGCGGGGATCCTGCCGGATCTGCGAGGGACGGGTGTGGACGTACCGGACGCCGTACTTCGTCTGGGCGCGCTCGACGTACTCCTCGAACCCCTTGCCGAAGGCCCGGACGTCCATGACGAAGACGGTGCAGGACGCGCCGGGGAGGTGCTCCCGCGTGAGGATCGCCTGCTTGGTGGCGGCCATGCAGCAGACGGAGGAGCACCACGGGTTCTCCGCGTCGCGCGAGCCCACGCACTGGAGAAAGGCGATCCGTTTCGGCTCCCGGCCGTCGGAGGGCCGCCGGACGTGCCCCCCGGTGGGCCCCGAGGCGCTCAGGATCCGCTCGTAGTCCAGTCCCGTGACGACGTTGGGGAAGCGCCGGTAGCCGTACTCGCCCTTCTTCGCGGCGTCGTAGAGGTCGAATCCGGGGGCCAGGATCACCGCGCCGACCTCGATCGTCCGGAGGGACGGGGCGTCGTCGAAGCGGATCGCCTTCGCCTCGCAGGCCTTCTCGCACTGCCGGCAGAAGGAGCAGACGGCGCAGTAGAGGCACCGCTGGGCCTCCTGCCGGGCCTGTTCCTCGGGGAGGCCGAGTTCCACCTCGTCGAAGCCGGCGAGGCGGCGGTCGAGGGGGATCGTGGGGACCGCCTGTCGGGGCCGGAGTTTCTCCTTCCGGGCCCGGAGGTCGTCGGCCGAGAGGGTGACGACCGTCGAAGGGGTCGGCTCCGGCGGCAGGGGGACGCCGCGGAGGCGGGCATCGATGGCCCGGGCGGCACGCCGCCCGTCGGCCACCGCCTCGACGATGCTGGCCGCCCCGCGCACGGCGTCGCCGCCCGCGAAGACGCCGGGCCACGACGTCATGAGGGTGGACGGGTCCACCTCGAAGGTGCCGCGGGGGGTGAGGCGGATCCGCCCGCCCTCCGCGAAGGGCGCGGTTTCGGGCCGCTGGCCGATGGCAACGATCAGCTCGTCCCCCGCGAAGGTCTTCTCCGTCCCCGGGCGGGTCTTGAGGTCGAGTTTCCCCTCCCGGAACGACACGCTCTCCACGTCGAGCGTCTCCAGCCCCGCGAAGAGCCCGTCGCGCTCGAGGAGGCGCTTGGGGGCCAGCCCGTCGTGGAGGACGACCCCCTCCTCCAGCGCCGCCTCGACCTCCCAGGGGTGGGCGGGCATGGTGGCGCGGGTTTCCAGGCAGAACATCTCGACGGATTTCGCCCCGAGCCGCCGCGCCGTGCGGGCGCAGTCGACGGCCACGTTTCCGCCGCCGATCACGACGACGCGGCCGCGGACGGAGGTCTTCTTTCCCAGCCGGACGTCGCGCAGGAAGTCCACGCCCCCGGAGACGTTGGGGAGGTCCTCCCCCGGGAGCCGCAGGCGGCTGCAGGTCCAGGCGCCCACGCCGAGAAAGACGGCCTCGAAGCCCTCCCGGAACAGGGCCTCGAGGTCCCCGGGGCCCGCCACCGCCCGGCCCAGCCTCAGCTCGATGCCGTAGTCGAGGATGTTCTGGATGTCGGCCTGGACGATGCCGTCGGGGAGGCGGTAGGCGGGGATGGCCAGGCGCATCATGCCGCCGGGGAGGGCCTGCCGATCGAAGACGACGACCGAGTATCCGGCCCGGCGCAGCTCGAGGGCGGCGGTGAGGCCCGCCGGTCCTGCCCCGACCACGGCGATCTTGCGGCCGTTCTCGCGGATCGAGGCCCGCTTTTCCTCGGGGGATGTTTTCCGCCCGTGCTCCGCGTTCCAGTCCGCCAGGAACCTCTTGAGGGAGGCCAGCGCCACGGGCCCGTCCAGGTTCGCCCGGTTGCAGCGGCGTTCGCAGTGGCGCACGCAGACCCGGCCGCAGATGGAAGGGAAGGGGTTCCGCTCGGAGGCCGCGTCGTAGGCCTCCTGGTACCGGCCGGCCGCCAGGAGGGCCGCGTAGCCGCTGGGATTGCCGTGAACGGGACAGGCGTCGTAGCAGGGGGGGATCCCCAGCCGGTCGATGGAGAACTTGTTCGGGACCGCCTGCGGATAGAGCTTGTAGATGGCCCGGCGTTCGGAGAGGCGCTGGTTGTAGTCGTCCTTGACCGGGACGGGACACCTCTCCGCGCAGAGGCCGCAACCGGTGCACCGGTCCGGGTCGACGAACTTCGGGCGGAGGGAGACCCGGGCCCTGAAGCGTCCGGCTTCTCCCTCGAGCGCCACGAGCTCGGCGTTCGTGAGGATCTCGATGTTGGGGTGGGTCCCCACCTCCACCAGGCGGGGGGAGATGGTGCACATGGCGCAGTCGTTGGTGGGGAAGGTCTTGTCGAGCTGGGCCATG
>Ga0068707_1003946_pt1 | contig 10317 bp, 6 predicted proteins | sample YNPNPMetaG_FD_66600 | JGI IMG/M metagenome (GOLD analysis project Ga0068707, IMG submission 66600) | Anoxygenic and chlorotrophic microbial mat microbial communities from Yellowstone National Park, USA - YNP NP MetaG | ecosystem: Environmental > Aquatic > Thermal springs > Hot (42-90C) >... | reverse complement strand
AACCTGCTCGTTGAGTAATTTCAAAAAGGCAATAGCCTGGAGGTTTTCTCGGCCGCCGAATTCGTTAGGAATCCAATCGCCGGGCGCGCGACTGTAGTCGAGATAAAGCATCGATGCCACTGCGTCAACGCGGATGCCGTCCACATGGTACTTGTCGAACCAGAACAAGGCGTTGGCGATGAGGAAGTTGCGGACCTCATACCGACCGTAATTGAAAATGTGCGTTCCCCAATCGCGATGTTCTCCGAGGCGGGGATCCTCATGCTCGTACAAGGCCGTCCCGTCAAAGCGTCGCAGCCCGTGACCATCCTTGGGAAAATGCGCGGGAACCCAGTCAATAATTACGCCAATGCCGTGTTGATGGCAGTAATCCACGAAGTACTGGAAGTCCTCAGGCGTGCCGTAGCGCGAGGTGGCCGCATAGTAACCAATGACCTGATAACCCCAACTGGTGGTCAATGGGTGTTCGGCAACCGGCAAGAGTTCGATGTGCGTGTAACCCATTTTCTTGACGTAATCCACCAAGAGAGGAGCAATCTCCCGGTAATTCATCCAACCGTGGGATGAGTCCTGCGATCGCCGCCAACTTCCGAGATGGACCTCATAAATGCTGATCGGCTCTTCCAACCAGTTGCGATTGGATCGCTGCTGCATCCACTCTTGATCGTGCCACTGGTAACGATTGAGATTGAAGATCCGAGAGGCACTGCGGGGAGGCACCTCGGCATAAAAGGCAAACGGATCGGCCTTTTCAAACACCTGGTCATGATAGCGAATCTGAAACTTGTAAAGATCGCCTTCTTTCAGGCCGGGGATAAACAACTCCCAGAAACCGCTCGGGATATGCTTTCGCATGGGGTGACAGCGACCGTCCCAGCGGTTGAAGTCGCCCACGACACTGACACTCGATGCATTCGGGGCCCAAACGGCAAAATTGACACCTTCGACGCCATTGACCACACGGAACTGGGCGCCGAGCTTATTGTAACAGCGCCAGTGTCGGCCTTCGTTGAGAAGGTACAGGTCATACTCAGTCAGGAAAGGAGGAAACGCGTACGGATCGTGCATAATGACCTGTTTGCCGTCTCGATCAGCAACCCTCAATACATATTCAGGACGTTGACCATTCAGAGGACAAACCGCCTCGTAAAGTCCGGCCGGGTGAATTCGCCGCATCGGTCGGGGGATCCCCTCATGAGCCAGATCAATGACCCAGGCCTGTTGCGAATGAGGCAAAAACGCCCGAATCGCTAGCACCCGCCGATCACCATCTTCCACCACATGAGGTCCAAGGACTTCGAACGGATTTTCGTGTTGACCCTCCAGAAGTCGGCCAAGTTGCTCCAAGGGAACGCTCGTCCGCACAGAAACCTCCTTGTCACCTATACAGCCACAGCTTAATAGTTTACCCAGATCGTGCTGATTTCTCATACTCCGAGACATCAAAAAATAACCCTTTTTATCTAATCGTCACCTGTGTATGCATTCCAAAAAACTTGCCCCATTTGCCCCTATTGTTGATTGCTCCTGCACATCAGGCGTGAACGTAGTAACCGGATGTCGCAACGAAAACCTAAATCGTGCCGGCAGAAGCCGCAACGACGGGGGAGTGGCGTCCATCAAGGGGATGTTCTACCCGTCGTGGAACGGCGAACGCGAAACGCCCCGAAAAGCCAGCCCCAGGAGTTCTCACGTTGTCCGACCGCCCTTGCATCATTTGACCTTTGCCTTCTCGACGGCCTTCCTGAAAAAAGGCTGTTGAGAAATCCGCGCGAATTGGGGGGGTTGATATTGTGGACATGAGGCGGATCGAATCGCCACGTTCGACATTCGATTTCGTGAAACTGCGTAACGCGTTCGATCCGCTGCCACAGATCTCGATTTCTGACAGGAACACGTTGCCCAAATCTTTCCCAACACCAGTCATGAAAAGGCCATTCCTTCAAGCCATAAAGTAACCCCTCCCTCAGAGAAGGGCTACGGGTCCAGACAATGATCCGCGAGGATTGGTTCAAGGATTCGAAGGCCCGCAAAACCGTCAATAATTCGAGCCGTTCACCGCAAACGCCGGGTTCAACGTCTTCGGCCACAAGTTCATCATGGCCGTCATTTGAGCGGAGGATAAATCGCCAGCGGTTGGGGTTCCCGTCCAGGCCGGTCTCGTAAAGAAGCGTAAACGTAAGCCGACCATTCCCATCGAATCCGGCCGAGGTCTCCAGCCCCTCGCCAATATTGCGTTTCCATCTGGGTAAAGTACCGGCCACAGTGTTGCCTCGCCTATGCAATACTCAATGCCATGACCTACGGTTGTCCTTTACCCATATCGTCACAGAATCCCTAGATTATACAGTTTATCTAACAAGAAAACTCGGCAGGCGTCTTTCTAAGCTGGGAGGAGGTATCTATGTCCCGTTTGAAGATAGGTTTCCTGCACTTGGCGTAATTGGATCGGGTCGCATCGCGATTTGCCCTAACAACAAATTGGAGGGACCCGCTTGTCGGGTCCGCGGCGCAACCATGGATGATCCATTGTGATTCAGCGGGCACAACGAGCGTGCCCCTCCAAGCGGGCATGACAAGCATGCCCCTCCGAATCCACCTTCAGAGGGACGCGCTTGTCGCGTCCGCGTCTCGGAGGGACCTGCTTGTCAGGTCCGCGATCGTCCCCTCTATGCGTTGCAAGCTGTCTCACTGGCCGGAGAGCTCGATCTTTGGATGGTCGGGCTTTAGCGTCGAGTGACAGACATTGCAATTCATCAGGCCACGGATATCTTTGAGTTCCTTTTCCCCATGGCAACTGACACATTGATGCGTGCCGTCACTGATGGTAAACGTCGCCCTTGCTTCAGCGGCGTGTCGGTTCAAAAGTTCTGCGGTCTTCCTGGCCCCATCTGCTGAGATCCGCCGACATCGTTCCTTTTTTTCGACCGTATAGGCGTCGAACCCAGTTGCCTGGCACCATTTGGTAACGGACACGTGACACAAAACGGATCCCGCCACGCATGGCTCAATTGTTTCTGCCCACTCGGGTTTTTCGGGACGAAACTCGGGCAAAGTGGCGCTTTCGTACCATGTCCCCAATTCGGAAATGAGGGCCTCGCGGACGGTGGGGGACACTTCACCGTGAAAAAGCCCGATGACCGCCGCTCCTCCGTTAAACACCCCGCAAACCGTTCCCCATTGCGCAATCCCCACCCGTCCGTAGCGCATCATATGAAGCGGAAACGAACGGTAAGGCTCGCCATAATACTTGGCCAGCGTAAGCAGAATCCCGCCGACGACTGAATATGAGCAGCTTCCCTGAGGATAAATCTCATACGCGACCCGTGCAGCTTCCAACGGATCAATGGGCTTCCACTGCCAACTCTCTGGAGTGGCCATGGCTGGAACGGGGTAAGCGCCTCCCGACGGATTACTAGCGACCTGAGGTTCCTCCGGGATGCTGCCAGTGCCGACGGTACCAACGAGCGTTCCGCCCCCAAACAAGCCCAAATACGTGAGAGCTTTGCGGCGATTGAGATTCTTCATAAGGCCCTCCGAAATTCCACTTATTCAGCTTTGCATAACCAAGAGACACACCCATGGCCGAAAGCAGGAAATTTTAGTGTCTTCACAATTTGCGAAGATCAATAAATGCGAGACTGCGGCGAGGATTTTTTCCAAGAATGGTCACAGGACTCTTGAATTTTAGCATATTTGGCCAATTATGCAATAACGCTCCGAGAAAACCCCTTGTCGGGTCCACCTTTGGAGGGACCTGCTTGTCAGGCCCGCTGCGCAACGATGGATGATCCATTGCGATTCAGCGGGCACAACGAGCGTGCCCCTCCAAGCGGGCATGACAGGCATACCCCTCCGATTCCACCCTTCGGAGGGACGCGCTTGTCGCGTCCACCGCACGATATGTCATTATCCATGGCAATTCATTGGTCAATCGCAGAGGCCCTGCGTACGCAAAGAAAGAATGAAGAATGTTTTCTACGAAAAAAATCTCTGCGACCTCTGCGTCTCCGCGGTGAAAGACACCCCGAGAAGCCACCTTGCCCATATTTGCGATGTTCCACTATAATCGCCATCCGTTCTCCCCCATCTCAGTGGGGTGACATGGCTTCCCTGGTCCGAGAAAAGGCATACGTGAACTCGCGGGCCGACTCGGAATAATGCAAGTGATTTGGTATTGGCAAGGAATCGCCTGCCCTGAGCACCAAGGAAGGTAAAGCAACCCGAATTCCTATCACCACGGTCCGGGGGTTAGCGGTATGCACTGGCCGCGATGCTCCCCGCGATCGGTGGTTGATCGTCGTCTTTGCCGGACGTCTCGTCCTCTGGCTGATCGCGATCATAGTTGTCATTTCTCTGACCGGACAATCTCGCGGCGATGACGTGTCTTTTCCCTTGCCCGGGCAGTTCTTCCCGATCGAGGTCAAAAGCAAGGCAGGCAACCACTGGCGAATGGGAAGTTACGAGGTGTGGATCCTTCGTGGATCTTGTACGATCCGGCAAGGTCCCCTGACTCTGGAATCAAGAGAGGCCGTCATCTGGGTGGACCGCAACCCAGGATCAGCTCCGGATTTTGGAGCATCCCTTTCCGCCACATCCCCGGCGCTTACGAGGGACGAAGGTCCCATTCTCACACCGCCCAGATCCGCTGTCTCTGGGGAATCGGCGGAGACGGCAACACCTCCTGGTTCGCTTTCAAGCTCGGGCCGCCTGACAAAAGTCATTCTCTACTTGGAGGGCCGCGTCCGGATCATTTCCGAAGATGCCAATCGACCGCTGCAAATCCAGGATAAGACCTGGTTTGGTCGGCTATATACCACGGGCGACCTGAGCATTCAGGTTGAAGAAGAGGCGGGAGAACCGGAGCCATATCCGCCAATCTTTGCCCGAGCCACGACACGTCGGAATGCCGCCACCGAGGGACTCACCCAAAGCGTCCTTCGACCTAACGGTTTCTCGTCGGAAGGCCCCCAGGTGGGCATCACGGAGGGTTCCATGCGACGGATCCGAGTGTTTCCTCGTGGCGATGTTCCGATCCAGGCCCAGTGGTTTCCAGCCCCCCAGGGCGGCCAATGGATCGGCGTCATTGACGCAGGTATCAATTTGATCGTTGAAGAGCCGGGAGCCTGGGGGACGATCGACGTCTCGGCGGACCGCGTAGTCATCTGGTTCACAGGCAATGAGGCGCCAAACCTCGACGGCGAGGACACCACGCCCCAACAATGGCCGTTGGAACTGTATCTGGAAGGAAATATCGTCTTCCGTCAGGGCGATCGCGTCATCTATGCCGATCGCATGTACTACGATGTGACTCGCCGCGCCGGTATCATTCTCAATGCCGAACTTCTCACGCGGGTTCCCGACTACGAAGGGTATCTCCGTTTGCGGGCGGACATCCTCCAGCAGATGAACGAGACCCAATTCTTTGCCCAGAATCTCTTCGTGACGTCAAGTCGCTTGGGAATCCCTGGTTACCGTTTGCAAACCCAGTTCGCCTATGTTGAAGATCGAATTCAGCCGGCCCTTGATCCCACGACAGGCCAGGTGATTATCGATCCCGAAACGGGCCAGCCAGTGATGACCCACCACCCTTGGGCGCTCGCCCGTGATAACTTCATCTATCTGCGGAACGTCCCGATCTTTTACTGGCCGGTTCTGGCAGGCGATTTGACCAAACCGACATACTACCTCAACCGCATCCGTTTGCGACATGACAGCATCTTCGGGACCCAGGTGTTGACCAATTGGGACGCCTTCCAGCTTTTTGGGATCCGCAATCGTCCTGAAGGGATGGATTGGAGCCTCAGCCTCGATTATCTGAGCGAACGTGGCTTAGGTCACGGGACGTCGTTGACTTATTCCCGCGACGGATTCCTGGGTTTACCGGGATATGCCACCGGTCTGGCCGACTTCTGGGGCATCTTCGACAATGGTTTGGACAATCTGGGCCGCGACCGCCGTGCACTGGCTCCCGAAGCCGACTACCGTTACCGCTTCCTTTGGCAACACCGACAGTATCTTTCGGAAGAATACCAACTGACGGGCGAGGTTGGACTGATCTCCGATCGTAATTTCCTCGAGCAATACTACGAGCGAGAGTGGGACGAACTCAAAGACCAAACAACCAACATTTCGCTCAAACGCATTTACGGCAACTCATCCTGGGATCTCTCGGCCGGGGTCCGGCTCAATTCGTTCTTCACCCAAACGGACTGGCTCCCCCGGTTCGACCATTACAAACTTGGGGAGTCCTTTTTTAACGATGCATTCACCTGGCACGCACATACCAGTCTCGGCCTAGCCCGTTTTCATACAGCCTCAGCGCCCAAGGATCCCGCCGATCTAGCCGCATTCTCGTATCTGCCGTGGGAGACATCATCCCTCACGGGCGATCCTCTCAAGACGTTCAGCGAGCGGATGATCACCCGCCAGGAAGTCGATTGGCCGTTTCAAATCGGCCCTCTTAAAATCGTCCCCTACGCCCTGGGGGAACTAGGCCACTGGGGAGAAGATCGGGCTGGGGATTCCCTCCAGCGCGGTTATGTCCAGGTTGGTGCCCGGGCTGATTTGCCCTTCTGGGCGGTCAACCCCTACATCGAGAATGACTTGTTCAACGTCCACGGGATCGCTCACAAAGTGAATTTCAAGGCTGAGGCCTTCTGGGCCAACTCTAACCGAGACCTCGATCGCCTGCCGTTGTATGACCCATTAGATGATGATGCTGTTGAGGCATTTCGGCGGCGACTCGCCGTGCTGACGTTCGGGCCGACGAGTGGCTTTGGCGGTCCGCCAGTGCCTTATTCCTTCGACGAACGCTCTTACGCTCTACGAAGCGGCCTGGCATCATGGGTCACATCACCGAGCATGGAAATTGCAGATGACTTGACCCTGATCCGCCTGGGCGTCGAGCAGCGCTGGCAGACCAAACGCGGCATGCCAGGTTCCCGCCGGATCGTTGATTGGATCACCTTCGACACCCATTTTTCCCTCTTTCCCGATTCGTCGCGGGATGATTTCGGTCGATTCGTCGGCCTCCTCGACTACGATGCCCGCTGGTTCGTCGGCGACCGCCTGACGCTGGCCTCGACAGGCCTCTTCGATTTCTTTGACTCCGGACAAAAACTCGTCACATTTGGCGGGATGCTGAGTCGGCCTCCGCGCGGCGACCTCTACGTCGGGCTGCGTGTCCTTCAAGGACCAATTGACAGCACCGTTCTTTTCCTCTCGTATTCCTATTGGATGTCGCCCAAATGGATGACGACCCTGGGCATTTCCATCGACCTGGGTGAATCGAGCAATATCGGGCAGAGCTTCTCCCTCACGCGGATTGGAGAGTCGTTCCTCGTCAGCGCTGGCCTGAATGTGGACGGCAGCCGGGATAGCGTCGGCGTGCATTTCTCGGTCGAACCGCGATTTCTGCCCAAACGCCGCCTGGAAGAATCGACAGGGGCGCGGATCCCGGTGGCCGGATCGCGCGGCCTGGAGTGATTCCCCGCGCCTGCGTGCGAAAAACTCACACGTCAGGCAACGACGACAAACGCATCGGAGAAGCACATCCATCGTGACCGCCGAAGCGCGATGGATGATCTCATATCGCGCTCGCCTTTGGAGTGCGGTGATACATCTTTGGAGTGCGGTGATTCATCACCGCTTTGCAAGAAACAAGCCTCTGCACCATCAAGTGCGATATTCGGCATTCAGGCGGACATATTCCGGCGTGAGATCGGTTGTCCAGAAGCGACCACCGGCTGAGCCTTCCTGAAGGACAAGCTCGATATGTGTTTCGCGCTCCGCTCGAATCGAGTTAGAAACCTCGATCTCGTCGAATTTGACCGGCGTCCCATCCCGATAAAGGCAAAAACCGTTCAAATACAACGTCATCTTGTTGGGATCGAAAGGCACATTCGCGTAACCTGCGGCAGAGACGATCCGTCCCCAGTTTGGATCGGCACCATGAATTGCCGCCTTTACCAGGGGGCTGTTGGCGATTGCCCGCGCAATCTGCAACGCATCGCTGCGGCTTCGACAGCCGTTGACCTCGATTGTGATGAGATGCGTGGCTCCTTCGCCGTCAGCCGGGATCATACGGGCAAGCTCGGTGCAAAGACTGTGAAATGCCTGCTTGAATTCATCAAGCAAATCGCCGGCCAGGGGCGGTCCCCCCGCTGCACCGTTAGCCAGGAACAGGACCGTGTCGTTCGTGCTGGTATGCCCATCGACATTGATGCAGTTGAACGTGTCGTCGACAACCTCACGGAGCAAACGCTGGGCCGTTTCCATGTCCAAGGTCGCATCGGTGAAGATCACACCCAGCATAGTCGCCAGGTTCGGCCCCATCATCGCAGCGCCTTTCACCATGCCCGTAAGTTGGACCTCCCGTCGCGCCAGGGACAGTGTTCGCCCAGAGAGTTTGTAAACAGTGTCCGTTGTCATCATACCACGGGCGGCCATGATGAGGGCCTCTTCATCGTTACCCAGCCGCGCGGCGGCTAACTCGATGCCGTGAGCGATTTTCTCCATCGGCAGGTACACGCCGATCACGCCCGTGGATAGGACCAGGGCTTGATCATCTTCAGCACCGACGGCCCTGGCGGCAAGGCGTGCCATCTCTTCGGCATCGCGCAGTCCCCGTTCTCCCGTACAGGCGTTTGCATTGCCGGAATTGATGACCACCACGCGAATCCGATCGCTCGGAGTCCGCTGCCGATCGAACTGAACGGGAGCCGCACAGACGATGTTCTGCGTATAAACGCCTGCAGCAGTTGCCGGGACCTCGGACACGATCAACGTCAGGTCCGGCTTTCGTAAATCGCGCTTCAGTCCGCAGTGCACACCGGCTACAAGATAACCCTTGGGAACACGTACTGCCATGAGCAACGCCTTCTTTGCTGTTAAATCCTCGCTGGCTTTTTTAAGCTGAAACCTTTCTTGAAACGATTGGGTTCACCCGGTTCGCTCCGATAGGCTTTCAAAGTAGGGCCGTCGTTTCCGGAAAACCGTACATCAGGTTGAAGTTCTGCACGGCGGCCCCGGATGCCCCCTTGATCAGGTTATCGAGGCAACTCACGGTAATGATGCGATCGCGGACAATCCGGGCCGTGATGAAACAAAAGTTCGTCCCTGATGTGTCCTTCGTCGCTGGAAGATGATCGACAACGCGGACGAACGGCTCATCATCGTAATACGAACGCAGACAATCCAGGACCTCGTCTTCGGAGACCGGGCGTGTCGGATGCGAGTACGTCGTCGTCAAAATACCGCGATCCATTGGCACAAGATGCGGGGTGAACACAATTTCGACTCCTGCCCCCGCTGCTGTGGAGAGAACCTGTTCAATCTCTGGGGTGTGACGGTGCCGACCGATATTGTACGCAGAAAGACTCTCGTTACATTCTGGAAAATGGGTGGTCAGTTTCGGCGTTCGCCCGGCCCCAGAAACACCACTTTTCGAATCCACAATGATGTCCCGCCGCTCGATTAAACCCGCTTTCAAAAGAGGGGCTAAAGGAAGAATTGCCGACGTGGGATAGCAGCCTGGATTGGCAACGAGATCGGCCTGGGGAATTTGTTCGCGGAACAACTCCGGCAAGCCGTAAGGCACCTTACCCAGCCGATCCGGGTCGGGATGCCGATGGCCGTACCACTCCTCATACACCTGGGGCGACGTCAATCGGTAGTCCGCACTGAAATCAACCACGCGACATCCTGCCTTGAGCAATTCCGGAATGACTTCCGCACTCGCACAGTGGGGGAGGCAACTGAAAACGCACTCCGCCCTGGCCGCCACTTCCGAAGGTGAAAGATTCTCCAGATTCGCCTGGATCCGCCCCACAAGTGACGGATGCACACTGGCAATCGGGGCATTCCCTTCCTGGCGGCTTGTTAGCGCCGTAATTGTCACTTCCGGATGACGAAGCAGGAGTTTAACCAACTCGACAGCCGTGTAACCCGTGGCACCCAGTATGGCAACCCGAATAGCCATCGCTTTCTATCACCTGATGTCAAGGCTTCATAAAAAAGAATATCAGCTTATTCCCGTTACAAGTACGACCACAGCACACTTGGGAAAGAATTCAACCTGCAATATACCCCTCCTCGGATTTTCGGTACAGTGGCTACCGAAGGCAGCCCCTCGGAGGGACGCGCTTGTCGGGTCCGCGGCACGATGTTTGATAGCCCATTCTGTTTCGGCGGGCACGACAAGCGTGCCCCTCCGACGCGGGCAGAGGCGTCACCTCGTAACCGATCTGAGAAAGCCAACGGTTCGGCCAACTCGCCAGAGCCGCCGAACCGCCAGCCTCACTCTCATTCCTACGC
>Ga0068707_1003944_pt1 | contig 10321 bp, 10 predicted proteins | sample YNPNPMetaG_FD_66600 | JGI IMG/M metagenome (GOLD analysis project Ga0068707, IMG submission 66600) | Anoxygenic and chlorotrophic microbial mat microbial communities from Yellowstone National Park, USA - YNP NP MetaG | ecosystem: Environmental > Aquatic > Thermal springs > Hot (42-90C) >... | reverse complement strand
GGAGGCCGTGGAGTGGTTCAGGGCAGAGGGATACGTCAAACGGCAGGTCATGTGATGCCTTTCGAATCGGACACCCGGGAAGCGGCCCAAGGAAGGAGAGAGGGGCCGGCCCTCGATCGCAAGCTCGGAGACGAGTGGGAGGATTGGGACGGCACTCCGGAGGGGGAGATAGACGAACCCGGATGGCGTTTCCTCCTCTTGGCCACCTTTGTCCTTGTGTCCATCGGGATCATGGTGGCCTTCGGGTTTTATTTGATAAGACCCCGGATGGAGCAGTGGCCTGGAGCGCTGCAGGCAGCGCTCACGGGCTTGGTGATCGCCCTGTTGGCGGCCGGAGGGTTGCTCTATGCCGTCATCCTGCTGGAGGTCCTCACAGGCAAGGTCTCCGTGCTGCCCTACCGCTGGGGCGAACGGATGCTGCTTTGGCTCCTGCCAAAGGCCGTTTGGGTGGGGACAAAGCTGGGGTTGTCCAGGGATCAGGTCTCCAACTCCTTCATCAAGGTCAACAACACCCTGATCCAGTCTCATCGGAAGCGCATCGACAGGAACAAGCTCCTCATCCTTCTGCCGCGTTGCCTGAACAAGGCCACCAGGCAGGAGATCAGGGAACTGCTCCAGGGGCAGCCCCACGGCGTCTTCACTGTGGGAGGAGGGGAGGAGGCCCGAAAGGTGATCAGGCAGCAGCGTCCGACCTTCATCATCGCCCTGGCGTGCGAGCGGGACCTCATCAGCGGTATCCGCGACGTGGCCATGCACATCCCTGTCATCGGGATCCCCAACAAGAGGCCCGAGGGTCCGTGCAAGAACACCTATGTGGACATGACCGAGTTCCGCCGTGCCCTGCGCCTCTTCGAGGAGGCAGAGTCGCCCTCCCCGGACCATTCTGTGCCGTGCAGTTGAGTGGAGAAAGGCATGAGATTCCCCGTCTCCCTCCACATAGCCATGACCCGATACCTCCTAGGGAGGGCCATCAGAGGGGAGAAGCGATTCCCCCTGGTCCTGATGCTGGAGCCCACGCACAGGTGCAATCTCAAGTGCCAGGGATGCGGAAGAATAAGGGAGTACAGGGAGACGCTGGATCGCGAGCTCTCCTTGGAGCAGTGCGTGCGTTCGGTGGAGGAATGCCCTGCCCCGGTGGTCACCATAACAGGGGGAGAGCCGTTGCTCTACCGTGAGATCGGCCCCTTGGTGAGGGAGGTCCTGAGGCGGAATCGCCATATATATCTTTGCAGCAACGGGCTCCTCCTGGAGCGATCCCTGGAGCTGTTCGACCCCACCCCGCGCCTCTCCTTCAATATCCACCTCGACGGGCCCAGGGAGGTCCATGACGCCATCATCGGGACCGAGGGGGTGTTCGACCGGGCGATGGAGGGTATCCGCGCAGCCAAGGAGAAGGGCTTTAGGGTCACAACCAACACCACCATCTATCGCGAAACAGACCCTCGAGACCTGGACCTCCTCTTCCACATCCTCTCACAGGCCAAAGTGGACGGGATCCTTCTCGCCCCGGCCTACCACTACGAGGCCGTGGAGGAGTCCCTCTTCCTCACCAGGGGGGAGATCATCAAGAAGTTCCGCGAGATAGAGGGCCTTTGCCGGAAGTACAAGGTGATCAGCACTCCCCTCTACCTGGACTTCCTCATGGGCAGGAGATCACTGAGATGCACCCCTTGGGGGAACCCCACCAGGAACCCCGTCGGGTGGAAGTCCCCATGCTATCTCATCACTGACGGTCACTTCACGAGCTACCGGGAGCTCATGGAGAAGACGGACTGGGAGCGCTTCGCCTCCGGAGCCGACCCCCGGTGCGAACACTGCATGATGCACTGCGGGTACGAGCCCACCGTGGTGCGGGAGCTGGCCGGGAGCATCCCGGACCTCTGGCGGATGATCTTGTGGAATCTCCGCTGAGCAAGGAGCAGAGGCGCCCATGGACCTCCTCCTGGGAACGATCCTCCTCCGTCCGTACGTCTTCGCCTTCCTGTGCGTTTACCTGCTGGGGGCATCGCTCCAGTTCGGCTGGCGCGTGACGCTCTCCTTCCTGCCCCTCGGCTACCTGCTCGCCTTTGCCTCGGAGTACTCCTCCATCCACTGGGGCTTTCCCTACGGCGACTATTTCTACATCCCGGAGACAGCGGATCGCGAGCTGTGGGTCTTTGGGGTCCCGTTCATGGATTCCCTCTCCTACGTCTTCCTGGCGGCGTGCAGCTACTCCGCGGCGCTCTTTCTCCTAAGCCCGTTCAAGAGACAGGAGCCGAACCCGCAGATGCGGCGGTCGAACGGCGAAAGGAGGCTGATTCTACTGGACCGCCCCGGGACGAGACGGGCTTGGGCCCCTTGGCTCCTCGGGGCCTTCCTGATGGTCTTGATGGACGTGATCATCGACCCGGTGGCCCTCCAGGGCGAGCGCTGGTTTCTGGGAAAGATCTACGGATATCGACATCCCGGGGCCTATTTCGGTATCCCCATGAGCAACTTCTTGGGGTGGTTCCTCGTGGCCGTCGTCATGATAAAGGTTTTCCAGTGGCTGGTGGCGCGCTCGGGGTCCTTGCCGAGGAGGGCCGGTCCTTTGAGAGCGGCGCTGGCAATCCTATGGGGACCGCTCCTCTATCTGGGCGTCCTCCTTTTCAACCTGGCGGTGACCTTCGCCATCGGAGAGGCGACCCTGGGGATCGCTTCTTCATTCATCACCTCCACCCTCCTGGCGATGGGGTGGGCCCTCACCCATTACAAGAGACGATACCCTTTGACAGATGACCCCTCGGACGAGGACAGGGGCGAGATCGAGCCGTAGATGATTCAGCGGAATCCCGAGCCTCGCGCCTTCCTCTCTCTAGAACCCTTCCGGACCCTCGAGCGCCCATCGAAGCCCCATGGCCAGGGATCTGGAAGCCAACCGGGACCGTCTGAAGAGCTTGACGAGAAGCCCCGTCCTGGCGGGATGCCGGAATAGATCCTCCATCAGCATGGAGGCTTGAAGTCGAAGGGTATCGTCCACCCACCTTCGGACCAGCGGCCCGGCCTCCAGTTCCAATTCGTCGCTGACGCAGCGAAGGACCGCCAATGGTATACCCAGGGCCTCGAGGGCCAGGCTCAGGCCGTAGGTCTCCATCTCCAGGACCGCCGGCGTCCAGGCCGGGGGCAGGGAACGAGCCACGGCCCCTTTTGGCACGAATCCATCCACCGAGACGAGATAACCCTGGCGAAGCGTCGGCCTTTCATGACACCAAGCCGCCCTTGGGGCAGACGCGAGGGGCCGATAGGGCGAGAGGCCCCTCCCCTCCTCCCACCGGGCCACCGCCTTCCCCCAGACCAGATCCCCCACCCGCAGCGATTCCACGAGGGACCCACCGAACCCGAAGCAGACGACCCGCTCGGGCCGAAACTCATGGAGGAGAGGCCCCAGCGCACGCACGGCCCTGTTGCCTCCCATGCCGGCTATCACAAGGCGAAGCGTCAGGTTGCCTCGTTCCCGCTCGAATACAGGGACCCCCCGGGGCGGATACGCCACCCTTCTCCACCCCCGCCACCGCAGGACACATCGGCACTCCTCCTTCATGGCACACACCAGGCCCAGGGCGACCTTCCCGGATACGGAGCTTCCCTTTCCTGGGGCATCACGCAAGGCCACGGCCGCGCTCCGACCAGGGCAGATGGGGGAGAAACCGCCTGATCTCTGCCTCCAGAACGGTCTCTTCCTGCACCAGCACCACCTCCATCCCCAGCTCGCGGGCCGGGGCGAGATTTTCCTCGCGGTCATCCAGAAACAAGACCCTTTCCGGTGGACGGCGGAGTCGTTCCAGGACTCTACTGTACAGGGCGGGCTTGGGCTTGCGACAGCCCATCTCATGGGACAAGAACATGGAGTCCACCAGCTTCAACCACGGGAACTGCCCGAGCAGGTAAGGGAAGTGAATGGCGTTTGTGTTGGACAGGACGTGTTGCTCCACCCTCCCCCTGAGAAACCGCACCAGCCCCCGGGCCCCTGGCCGAGCCCGGAAGATGCGATTCCAGATGGAGCGAAACTCCTCGTAGGAGATCTGGAGCCCCATCTCCTTTGCGGTCTCGAGGAAAAAGGCCTCAGGCTCCATCCTCCCCTCGTCGAAGGCGTTCTCCAGACCCCTTTCCCGATCGAAGATGAACCTGTAGACCTCTCTTGGGTCCCGGTAGGGAGGTCTGGTGGCAAGTCGGGCGAGCCCCTGACAGATGGGCTCCTGGGAGAACTCCACGAGCACATTGCCCAGATCGAAGAGTATGACCTCGACCAGCACTGTCACCCCCCTTCTCGGGGCCCACAAAGCACCATAGGACCCCCCAGCTCCGATGTCAATTCATCGAGCCCACCCCTCCCACCCTTCGACCCCCGTGGCAGGCCTCGTTGACCGGGTTGGAGCGGCCTTGTATCATGAGACTGGGCGCGGCATCTCGGTGAGGGGAGCCGGCCGGACAGGGTCCTGTGGGGACCGGGAAGGACCTTCGCCATGCAACGCATCGTGGTCTTCCAGCAGGGAAACAGCGGGGAACCCAAGATAAAGGGGATCCTGAGCCACGGGAAGGGCATTACAATCTCTCAGGTTGTCACCCTGAGCCCATGCCTTCCCCCTATCATCGACGATCCCGAGGAGTACCTCCCCCGAGAGATAGATGCCGACCTGGTGCTGGATTTCATGAAGCACCCGGACCTCTCCATCGCCCTGGCCGAGATGTGCAAGAGAAAGGGGATCCCGGTGGTCGCCTCAGGGAAGAAGATAAGGGTCGATGGGACCATCACCCCGCCCACTTGATGCGGCCTCTCGAGGCAGGTCTGCCTCGGTCCGTATGGCGAACAATTCGGGAGCCCCGAGTTCTCGGTCGAGATGACGGACGGAAGGATCTCGGCAGTCCATGTCATCCGCGGGGCCTCCTGCGGGGCCACATGGGAGGCGGCCGAGAGGATAAGGGGGCTGTCCCCGGAGGAGGCGGCGGTCCGCATCGGCTTGGAGGTGCAGTTCTTCTGCAGGGCCGACCCTTCCGGCTGGGACCCCATCCACGGCAGGAGCCCGGTCCACTTCGCGGGCGAGGTGCACAAGTCGGCCCTGGCCAAGGCCATAGAGGGCACACTGGAACGCTCAAGAAAGCGACGCCCCTAGGTCTCCTTTCGGTTCCAGCTGAACCTTCCCCATGGCCGCACTGATGGAGACCTGGGAGGAGGGAGGAGAAGCCCAAGCTTTGCGGGACCCACCACAAGACGAGTCCATTTCGTCGAATCACTTTCTCTCAAGGAACTCTTGCCTTTCGGCCAGGATCGAGAAGACCCTGGCCGCATCCTCGACCGTGGGGTAGAGCATGACCCCCTCCCGGAGGAGATCCAGGAGGCCTTCGTATCGCCTGCGCACCACCAACCGCGCCACGGGTGACGTTATTATCAAAGGCTTGCCCCATCGCTTGGCGTAATCGGCGAAAAGCCTGCAATCCCTGACGGTCTCCTCGGCGCGTCTTTTGAGGGCCTCGTTCTTGGGATCCGTCAGATCAAAGGCTCCATCCACCCCGTCTATGATGGAGTAGACCCAGCCCGGGCCGATGACGATGACGCCATCCACCTCCCGGCTCTCCATGAGGATCGGTATCAGGTCAGCTGGCCCGGCGTACCCGAGGCCTCCGACCAGGTCCACGGGGTTATTGGGAGACCACCAAGGGGGCAGGTGCGGCCGCAAGCGGTCGATCAGGGCCTCCGAGAACTGGACCACATCCAACCCGAGCCTGGCGCATGCATCGGCCGCCATCACCCCGAGACCCCCTCCGCCCGTGACTATGCCAACCCTCCGTCCCATGGGGAGAGGCGTCGTCAACAGGGCGGCCGCCGCCAGGACGGCGTCCTCCGTTGTCTCGGCCCTGATCAGCCCCGCCTGCCTGCACAAGTCATCGAAAAGCTCCTCCGACCCGGCCATGACGCCGGTGTGGGATCGAGCTGCCCTTCTGCCCGCGTTGGTCCTGCCGGTCTTGAGGACCACCACAGGCTTCTCCATCGCCGTCCTCCGCGCAAAGCGCAAGAACCCCCGACCGTCTCCCGTCCCTTCCACGTGCAGGAGGATCACCTTGGTCTCCGGATCCCTGCGGAAATACTCCAGGTAATCGGGCCAACCCAGGTCGGCACAGTTCCCCGCCGAGATGACCTTGGAACAGCCGAGGCCGAATTCGGCCAGCTGGGCCGAGAGGACGGTGCAGAGGTTTCCGCTTTGGCTGGCAATCCCTATGGCTCCCGGCTTCGGCCTGAAACGAGGAAACCATGGGTGAAGGCCCTTGCTCGGGACCGAGATCCCCTGGCCGTTCGGGCCGACGAGGATCATCCCGGCTTCTCGCGCCCTGCTGACCATCTCCTCTTGCAGCGCCTCCCCTTCCTCCCCGAGCTCCGCGAAGCCAGCAGTGACCACCACGCCGGCCTTGACGCCGACCCTGGCGCATTTCGAAATGGCGTCCGGAATGAGGGGCGCCGGTATCGCGAAAACCGCCAGGTCCACAGGCCCAGGGACATCCAGCACGGACCTGTAGGCCTTGCACCCCTGAACTCTTTCCTCTCTGGGATTGACCGGATAGATCTTTCCCTCGTAACCGCCGTCCAACAGGTTCCGGAGGACCAGCCCCCCCCATTTCCCCAGGCTGTTCGATGCACCTACGAAGAGTATGGAGCTCGGGGAGAAAAGTCTCTCCATCGCAACAATCCGTTCTTCCACCGCAGATACCTCCAAGACGCTCCCGACCCCCCTCAACGTCAAAAGGCCGCCCACGAGCGTCCCTGCCGCCCCGGCCCCTCCTGACAAAGCCACCCGCCTCATCTTCTCATTCCAGGGCCTGCGCCCTTTCGCGACCGAGGGCTGAGACGTCCTCGAGCAGCCTGACACGATATCAAATCTACGACATGGCGCGCCGCCTGGCAACCCTGTGCTCGCGTCAGCCGTCGGCAGCACAAGCAAGACGAAGACGTCCTCACCTCCAGCTCGAGCGCGGATCCGCGATTTGTAAGTGATCACAGGGTGGCGGCGTTTCTCGGAGCGGCTTGGCGGAGGCGCTTCGATTTTCCAGGATTTGGACCTGGGGGAAGCCCTCTCGGCCGAAGCCAAGCTGAGGCCGACGGAGGGAGGGGGCAAGCATCCCCCGGAGGCCAAATCCTTCGGAAAATCAAGCGCCGAAGACTTGAAGCGGAGAGAAATGCCGCCACCCCCCGTGACCAGTTACCGCGATTTTACCCAAAAGCGGTTTGACCGGAAATGGGCGATCCCAGGAATCGCTGGGCGAGATGGAGGGCGATGAGCGGGGCGTTTCCGCCGGCGCGGTTGTTGATGATCACGTTGGCCGTGACCCCGTTTTCCGCAGCCTCCCGCATGATGGCCACAGTATCCTCGATCATCCGGGGCTGCAGCATTCCATCCACCAATCTGTCGAACGGATGGGCCTTGGCATAGGCGTCTTCGTAGCGCATCCCCAGGGGTGTCATGAGCCTGATGACGCACTGTCCACCCCTGTTAAAGAATCTTTTCCCTGCCAGGGAGAACTGCCTCCTCAGGGGGGGGAGCCAAGTCCAGTGGGAGAGCACCTGCCCTACCCCATGCCTCTCCAAAACGTCGAACAGGGGCCGGTCCAGGTAGGATTCGGTCCGGAGCTCCACGTGGTAACGCTCGTCCCTGGGTACGGCCTGGAAAAAGGCGTCCAGGGCCTCGGCCATCTCCTCCGGCCCGCTCCGCTCCGACCTGCGGTGGTACTCCTGCTCGAAGATGAGCCCTTGCAGCTTCTGCCCTAGGAGCCCCAACGCCGGTTCGTAGAACTGTTCGGTAAAGGTTTCAGGGTCCAGATAGGCCTCGTTTTCGGAGTAGCCCCCTCCACGCCTGAGCCTTCTGGCGAAGACCAGCTGCGGCACCTTGAGGAAGATCCGATCCCCTGACCTCAGGTGTCTCGCATAGCTCTCCAATACCCGATGGGTCTGGGTCGGCCTTCCACCGCTGTCGAGGAGAAACCCGTAGAAGGTGTAATCGATCTCCAGCACATCGAAATGATCGAAGTACTCCCTCACGCTCTCCACGGGAAGGACCTCCTCCACAAAGGAGTCGCGGCCCACCACGTGCCTTCGACGTATCATTCGCCCCTCGTAGCGACCAGGGGTGTAGATCTGGCCGATCCATCCGGCATAGCGGTCGCTGGCGGTCCCGATGGCCACACTCGGGTGGAGGTCTCGGAATACGAATCGACCGAGGCTCGGCTGTGTCTCGTCCCGCATCTTTCGTATGGCGCACTCCATGGGTGTGGAAGACCCGTTGTTCACAGGAGGCCCAACCCTCTCATGACCCATGGCCTCCGATCCTTCGGGCCGCAGGGTCCACATGGCTGCAAGGAAGCATCACTGTGCACTTGCCGCATACGTGGGTGTTCTCCGGAAGGCCGTCCATGGCCCCTGATTCCTCTCGGTTCCACCGAAGCCGTGCCCAACATCTGCGCCTATCCAGTCCGGCTTTGGAGAGAGCCCCGACAGGGCAACGTTCCACGCACTCCAGGCAGTCTTCCCCGAACCTGTGCAGGCAGGCCTCCCCGTTCCCCACGATGGGGCTGTCGCCCAGATCGGCCTCTGTCACGAGGCTCCCCAGGCGGCCCGCACACCCCTTGGGCGTGATGAGCTGGGCGTTGTGACCGAATCGCCCGAGCCCGGCCAGGTAAGCTAGGTGCTTGTGGGACCAGCGGCTGGTGAGCGAGGCCGGATCGAAGTTGTGGGTGGGAGGGGCGAAGACGCTCCTGTATCCCGCCCCCCCGAGGTGCTCCTGAAGACCCAGACACAAGGCCGAAATCAGCTCGTTGGTCTCCACGTAGGCAATGCCCCAGTTCCGGCACGGAACCTCGCCATGAGCGTTTTCCCTCGTCAGATGAACCAAGAAGGGGATGAAGAAGGCCACCACGGCCTTCGCCGAAGGCAGAAGCTCCCACGGGAGCAGATGGTCCGATGCGGCGATGGTTGGCAGGAGCCTGAAGCGATCGTCGAGGGCTGCAGATACGAGGAGCGGGCTTCCCCACCATCCGGTTTGTCCCCCCGGACCTCCACGCCCCGAGACGAATCCCTCGGCAAGCCCTCGAAGCTCATCCACTGTGACCCGACCTTTCATCCCAGCATCCGAGCTCACAAATGCCCCCCTTTCGGCACCCGGTTCAAGAGAAACCGTGTTGTCGGAGATGGCCGCGAATGAAACGCTCCACCTCCTCAGCGGGCCGGAAGACTCCGAAGTGTCCCTCGCACAGGACATCGGCTCTGAGGGCCAGCAGCCTCCTCATGGAGGCCGCCCACTGCCCCAGGTCGGAGCCGAACTCCCGCATGAAGGGCCCGTGGATGTCCTGGCCGAAGAGGACTCGGCCCCATGGGGTCTCCAGGACCAGAGAGATGGAGCCAGGGGTGTGACCGGGGGTGTGAATGCATCGCAGCCCCGCCTTCCCCACCCGCACCAGATCCTCTTCGCCCCTCAGCACGAGATCCACCCGGATGGGCGGGAGCCTCAAGCCGTACCAGGAGGCCGCCGTGCGAGAGTCGTCGGCCGCCTCCAGGGCGTCCGCATCGCCCGTGTGACAAACAACCTTCGGGGCACACCGCCCGAGGATCTCCGGCACTCCCCCGATGTGGTCCACGTGGCAGTGGGTCAGGATCAGCGTGGTAAGGCGGCTCGGATCCAGACCCACCCTTTCCACGTTGTCCAGGATATCTGCCACGCTCTCTCCCGCCCCGCAGTCGATCAAAGCGATCTCCGTGCCACCGTCCACGGCGTAGACCAAGCAGTCGGCGGGATCGGTGATATCGGGTCCTCCCACCACAAAGACACCGGGTACCACACTCCTAGGGCCATTCTCGATCAAGGGGCACCTCCTCCCCCACCCCGACCATCAGAGCGAGCGATCAGCAGGTGGCGGGGTATCTCAAAGCGGCCCGTCGGAGGCGCTTCCATTTTCCAGGATTTGGACCTGGGCGAAGCCCCCTCGGCCGAGGCGGAGCTGAGCCGCACGAGGGAGGGGGACAGGCACCCCCTTGAGGCCGAATCCCTCGGGAATCGGGCGCCGAAGACCTGACAGTCCCGTGTCTTCTTGAGACCGGACAGACCGAATAAACCGAATAGACGAGACAGACGGAATGTGCCAGTGCCGCTGCTTTCCGCGACCAATGGTCCCTCAGGCCGACCCCGTCCGAGTGGCGAGTTCGGCGTGCAGCAGGCTCGAACACCGACTCACAGCGGTTCAAAGCCCAGATAGGTCTCGGGAGGATCCCCCCCCTCGCGGTGGAGGAACTTCACCTTCAACGGCATGCCGACCTTTATGGTCT
>Ga0068707_1003943_pt1 | contig 10323 bp, 11 predicted proteins | sample YNPNPMetaG_FD_66600 | JGI IMG/M metagenome (GOLD analysis project Ga0068707, IMG submission 66600) | Anoxygenic and chlorotrophic microbial mat microbial communities from Yellowstone National Park, USA - YNP NP MetaG | ecosystem: Environmental > Aquatic > Thermal springs > Hot (42-90C) >... | reverse complement strand
GGGGCAGGGGCCTGCGGCCCCTGGCCCCCTCCCCCCACAAATGAACTTTTCAGGACAGGTGGAGGTGCTTCATTAAAAACTGACCCAACCGGCTAACCTCGCCGGGCTGGAAGACCGGCAGTGAGGTCTCCCAAGACTTGCTGCTCACCAAGGCAATGAGATGTGGATAGTCTGGGAATTGGTCTTCATGTTGCGTGGAAAGCACGGCTACTTTGGGTAAGGGGCCGCTTTTGTAGCCTTCCACCAGGATAAGGTCGGCATCCTGTCCCAGGGTCTGGAGGACCCCCTCTAAAGGTGGCTCGGAGGGCGTCACCCGAGTGATTTGAAGGATGTTGGGGGTCGCCAAGGCCACTAGCGTGGCGCCTGCCTGACGGAAGCGACCGGTATCTTTGGCTTCGTCACCCAAGATGGAGTGATGACTGTGCTTCAGGACAGCAACCCGCAAGTGTTGTTCAGCAAACCAGGATACCAGCTCGCAGATGAGCTGAGTTTTCCCGGCGCCAGAGACCCCAACGATAGAAAGACTTTTTACCGTCGGCGATTCTATAACTTGCGGCCCTCCCCCAGAACCCCCTCCCAACCCCCTTTGGGGGGGGTTGGGGGAGGTGGTGTGGAAGGAGGTAGGGGTCTGCGCCCCCTAGCCACCTCCCCCCACAAATGAACTTTTCAGAACATACCAGACATTACTCGGGGTACGTCTTTTCCAAAACTTTTTCTTTTTTCACGTGACGATTGAGATAAATGGCGCAGCTTTCGCAAGGACCGCACCATAAGGGGTCCTCTGCGCCCTTATAGGTGCGCACTTCATAACAGGGGCGCCAGGGAATCTGAAAGGCGGGGCATTTTTCCTTATCCGGGCAGTTAAAGATGTTCCAGCAGGGGGCCAGCACCATAAGGTTACGCAGACAGGCCAGGGTGAAGCCCCGTTCGTGAATCAAATAATTGATTTGCTGAATCTGTTTGATGTCGAAGGGCGAATAAAGGCGGTTATTGGTGTTCCTCTCCCGGATCGGTTTGATGAAACCTTCTTTCTCGTATTCCCGGATGCGCTTTGGAGACAGGTTTACCAGGCGCGAGACATCATTAATGAGATACAGGTCTCCCCCCCTGAGCTTCTTGATTTTTCCCCGGGGCATCGATTGGTCTATAACAAATCTGGTTTAAACACATTTTAACTGATAATTATAAAAAACACAAGAAAAAATCTTTAGATGGGCTTGTAGGGGAGGGATGCCCCGCCCTATAATGATCTCTTCCAAGGTTAAGGTTCACCATTCTTAGAATTTGGGGTCCAAGGATTTTTCCCTCCTCTAAATTTGACACCTCCAGAAAATTGAGGGAACATTAATGGGAGACCCTTTTTTATAAAAAATTATTGACCGACCCAGGCAAGTTGGTTATATATGTTTGACTGTGCCTGTTTTATCCAGAAGCTTGATTTTTCACCGAAACTGCTTAAAAAATAAGGGTGATTTCCATGTAAGGAAGGCAAACGCTCAGGGATTTCACACCCCTGGAGACCGTTTCCTTCTTATCCCTGGCAACTAGCGGAAAATCCGGGTGCAAGCCTTCTGCGGCGTATCCGGTCTGGCGAGTCAGGCTTTTTTCTGGTTCTACCTTTTATGCCTGGAGGAGGATGGAATATTGAAAAAACCGGCGCTTGGCTATGGCTTGCATCTGACCCTGGATGGCTATGATTGCGATCCGGAAAAACTGGCAAATCTTGACGTGATTTATGAATTCCTGAACACCTGTCCGGATCTGATTCGGATGACCAAGATCATGCCCCCATATGTCTTCAAGTATCAGGCCAAGGTGCCAGAAGATTGGGGGCTCTCCGGTTTCGTCCTCATTGCCGAAAGCCATATCAGTATCCATACCTACCCAGAGCGCAAGTATCTCAGTCTGGACATCTTTTCCTGCAAAGACTTCGACCATCATCAGGCCGTGGCTTATGCCACCCGCTGCTTTGGCATTACCCGCCATGAAATCAACCTGCTGGACCGGGGGGTGGAGTTCCCCCGGGACGTTAACGCAGTAACACGTTATATGCGGCACGAGAGAGAACAGCTCAGGGGTTGACATGGACGAGGGAGAAAGTCCCCGACCCGGCCTCCTTAGGCGCCTCTTCCGGCGCTGGTTTTCCAGAAGACTTACCCAACCTGCCGATCTGGAGCGAGAAATTCAGGATATCCTCGATGTGGGGGAGGAACGGGGCCTCATCAGCCGCCAGGAAGGCGAGCTCATCGCCAGCATCTTTGAGTTCAAGGATACTCTGGTGCGGGAGATCATGGTCCCCCGCACGGAGATCGTCGCCCTGGACCATCTTACCCCACCGGAGCAGATCATCGCCCTTATCCGGGAATGCGGCCATTCCCGCCTTCCCGTCTTTGACGGCGACATCGATCATATCCGGGGAATCCTGTTGGCCAAAGACCTCCTGACCTTCTGGCCCCTGGAGGAAGAGTCCTGGGACCTTTCCCGGGTTCTGCGCCCTGCCTATTTCATCCCGGAGAATAAAAAGATCAGCGATCTTTTGCGCGACCTGGTGGAGCGTAAAACCCAGATCGCCATCGTCATCGATGAGTACGGCGGCACTGCCGGTCTCATCACCCTGGAAGACATTCTCGAAGAGATCGTCGGTGAAATCTACGATGAATACGACCGGCTGGAGCCGCGACTGGTTCCCCTGGAAGATAATACCGTTCTGGTGGACGCCCGCTTGGATGTGGAAGAACTTATGGAGCATTTTGGGCGAGAGCGCCCGGAAGGCCATTTTGAATCCGTGGGTGGGCTGCTCATCGACAAATTGGGACGGGTGCCCCAACTGAACGATCAGGTGGTTATCGACAACCTGGAGTTCACCGTGGTGGCCGCCGATGAACGCCGCGCCAAACAGATCCGGGTGCGCCCTCTCCCTCCATAAAAGCATGAAAAGAGTTTATGGGGGGAGGGCCGGGAGAACACAGTTCCCCCGCCCTACCCCCAGACCCCCCCTCCCAATCCCCTTTATGGATGGGTTGGGGGAGGGGGCAGGGGCCTGCGGCCCTTGGCCCCCTCCCCCACAAAATAACTTTTCAGGACAAAACCATCTGACCTAGTTGTCATGCCGGGCACTGCCCAGCCTGGATTAAGTTTTTACCTTGAAAATTAAACTTGGCATCCTTTAAGTTTTTGTTTGGACAGCGGATTCCCCTTGATCCTCAAAACCCAGCCCTCAGCCCTCAGCACTTATGGCGCCGCCATCCTTTCCGGCCTCCTTTTGGCCCTTGCCTTTCCCAAATGGGACCTGATCTATCTTCTGCCCCTGTCTTTGCTTTTCTTGTTCTGGGCCCTCAGGGGGCGCTCCCCCCGGCAGGCCTTTTGGTTGGGCTGGGCGGCCGGTCTGGGCTTTAATCTATTGTTATTCTATTGGATCATCTATGTCTGCACCGTCTATGGCGGCCTCCCCTGGTTGGTGGCCGCCGCCATTCTGACCCTCATGGCCGCCTACCTGGGTCTCTATCGAGGTCTGTGGGCCTGGGGTTTGGCCTGGGGCGTGGCCAGGGGCCGGCATCCAGTCTGGTGGGGCCCTACTCTTTGGGTGGTCCTGGACTTTGCCCAGGCCTCTCTCCTTTTCAACGGCTTCCCCTGGGCTTTTCCGGGCCACGCCCTCTACCGTTATCCCCATCTCCTGCAACTCGCCGACATTACCGGAGTTTATGGCCTCACCTTCCTGGTATTGTTTATTAACGCCGCACTCTTTCAGGTCATTTTCCCTGAGTCCCGCCGGCGGCCCCAGATTTGGTGCTGGCTTCTCCTCTTGATCCTGGCGGCGGTCATTTGGATGGGATACGGCGCTTGGCGCCTGGTTCAGGTCAAAGAGCTGGCAAACACCAGCCCCCGCCTGCGGGTAGCGGTGGTTCAGGGCAGCATTAAACAGGGGGATAAATGGAAAAAGGAGATGGTCCAGGCCACGCTGGACCGCTATGCCAAACTCACGGGCGAGGTTCACGGCGCAGGTCTGGTGGTTTGGCCGGAAACCGCCGCCCCCTTTTTCTTCCTTAGAATGCCCGACCTCACCGCCCAGGTGGAAGAGATCGCCAAAAAAAATCAGGCTCATCTCCTCTTCGGGGCCCCGGCCTGGGAACTAACCCCCCAGGGAGAGCGCTTTTTCAACCGCGCCTACCTCTTATCCCCCCAGGGTGAGGTCATGGGCTACTATGACAAGGCCCACCTGGTGCCTTACGGGGAGTACGTCCCCCTTAAGCGCTTCTTCCCCTTTATCCGCCAAATGGTGCCCATGGTGGGAGAGTTCGCGGCTGGTCCGGTGGGGGCTACCCTGACCCTACCGGAAGGGGTAATAGGCCCGCTTATCTGCTTTGAATCCATCTTTCCTTATCTCAGTCGGGCACAGGTGCGTCAAGGTGCCAGACTTCTGGTCAATATCACCAATGACGCCTGGTACGGCACTACCAGCGCCCCTTATCAGCACCTTGCCTTAGGCGTCCTGAGGGCGGTGGAAAACCACGTCTGCCTGGCCCGGGCCGCCAACACCGGCATCTCCGCCTTTATCGGTCCCGAGGGACGGTTCCTGTGGACCTCCGGTCTCTTTGTTCCCCAAGCTGCGGCCTTGGACCTGCCTCTCCTCCCCGGTGGCAGCTTTTACACCCACTACGGGGATGTCTTCGCCTGGGTCTGCCTGGCTCTTACCTTCATGGGTCTGCTGCGCGGCAAGACGCGCTCCCGTACCTTCACCTTCTTGGCTGGCAGGTAACCCCACCCTAGCATTTATTACCTTATGGGCCATCACCCCACCTATAAAGCATGAAAAGGAGTTTATGGGGGGGATGGGGGAACGCCGTTCCCCCGCCCTCCCCCCCCAAAACCCCCTTCCCAACCCCCTTTTTGAAGGGGTTGGGGGTGGGGGTGTGGGGGAGGGGGCTGGGACCCCTGGCCACCTCCCCCACCACAAACTTTTCAGAACAAAACAGCCAAGGGGAGTTTTAAGAAGTCACGCAGCCGGGGCCCGAAGGGGGAATCTTTGCTGTCCACCGCGGGGCAATCAGGGCAAGTGGGGGAACCTTATGAAGTGAAAGAGCATCCCTTGTGTTTTTGGTGGTCTTGATCAAAGATTGGAAGGGGTGGGATTCTCCTCCTTCAGGGGTTCCTGGATGGTAACCTGGCGATAATATTGGTAAGTGCTGATGATGCCGGAGGCCACATAACCGGCCGCCAGCAAAAATCCCATGATATAGGGCTCCATGGCCACCACCACAAAGATCAGGACCACGGCCACCAGGGTCTGGAAAGGATGGCGTTTAAAGAGGTCGGGTTTTTTAAAGCTGAAAAACTTGAGGTTGCTGACCATTAAAAAGGAGAGAATATAAATCATCACCAGGATAAAGACGTGGCGGGTGGGGGCCCAGTCGCCCAGGTGATGGTAAAACAGAATGCCGGTGGCCACGAAGGTGGCGGCCGCCGGAATAGGCAGACCGTTGAAATAGCGCGGGTCCAAGGACCCGGTTTGGACGTTGAACCGGGCCAGACGCAAGGCGCCGCACACCACGAAGAGGAAGGCCGCCACCCAGCCGAAGCGTCCATAGGGTTTAAGGGCCCAGAGATAGACCAAAAGCGCCGGAGCCACCCCGAAGGCCACCAGGTCGGAGAGGGAATCGTATTGCAAGCCGAATCCGGAGGTGGTGTGGGTGAGACGGGCCAACCGGCCGTCCAGGCCGTCCAGCACCAGGGAAATTAAAATTGCCAGGGCGGCGGATTCAAAGCGACCGTTAATGGCAGCCACCATGGCGTAGAAGCCGGCAAACAGACTGCCGGTGGTGATCAGATTGGGGATTAGATAGGTGCCCCGCAGGCGGCGCCGGTCTTTCTTCTTACGCTTACGCCTTAAGTTATGCGTATTTTCCATGGCCAGGGTGTCCTATTTTAGGGTTTGCGTTCTAGAAAGTTCGTTTGCGGGGGGAGTGGGCCAGGAACCACAGGCCCCTGCCCCCTCACCCAACCCCTTCAAGCATAGAGGTCACGGCGCAGGCCATTGGGCGACAATGCTGCTGGCGGCCTTCACCCGCTCCCCTTTTCTCACTAGGATTTGGCAGTTCATGGGTAAATAGAGGTCCACCCGGGAGCCGAAACAGATCATCCCCAACCGCTCCCCTTTTTGCAACCACGCAGCAGGGGTGGTGAAGGGGATGATTCTTCGGGCCAGTAAACCGGCGATTTGCACCACTTGGAGGCGTCGGCCGTCTTCGGCCTCCAACACCGTTATTTGTTGTTCATTGAGGTCTTGGGCTTCAGCGCGGAAAGCCGCCAAAAAGCGCCCGGGACGATGAGTGGCAGACACCACCCGGCCGGTCATGGGAGCGCGATTGACGTGAACGTCAAAAACATTCATGAAGATGGCCAACCGTCTGGCCGGCCCATGGAAAGATGGGCTTTCTGCCACCTCATCCACGATGATCACCTTGCCGTCGGCTGGCGAGACGATGGCTAGGGGGTCCTGCGGCACCGGCCGTTCCGGGTCCCGGAAAAAATAGGCCAAAAAGAGCAAGGCCGCCAGCCCCAGAAGCGTCAGGGTCCGCCACCCCAAAAGCCAGGCAATAAAGGTAAAAACACCGCAAACTAAAAGGAAAGGGTATCCAGGGGCGGCGATAATTCCCTGCTTCATGGGCGACATTCCATCCGAGAGGTGCCAGGGGGGCCAGACCCAGGATAATCCTTCATGTATGTTTGCTCCTCACCAGGGTAAAAGGAACACCCCTTAAAGTAGGTTTGAGAGAATCTGCCATTTGGAAGCTGAAACCTGTTTACTTGCGCTGCAGCCAGCCCATCATGGCCCGGAGCTTTTTTCCCACCTCTTCGATGGGATGGGCCAATTCCTGACGCCGGAGGGCGTTGAACATAGGCCGGCCAGCCTTGTTTTCCAGAATCCACTCCTTGGCAAACTCGCCGGTCTGCACTTCTTTGAGAATCTGCTTCATTTCCCAGCGGGTGTCTTCCGTGATGATGCGCTTGCCCCGAGTGTAGTCGCCGTACTCTGCGGTGTCGGACACCGAATAACGCATGAAACTGAGGCCCCCCTGGTAAAACAGGTCAACAATGAGCTTCAGTTCATGGAGGCATTCGAAGTAAGCGATTTCCGGAGCATAGCCGGCCTCCACCAGGGTTTCAAAGCCGGCCTTGACCAATTCCGAGACGCCCCCGCAAAGGACGCACTGCTCTCCGAAGAGGTCCGTTTCCGTCTCTTCCCGGAATGTGGTCTCCAGCACACCGGCACGGGTGGCTCCGATGCCTTTGGCATAGGCCAGAGCGGTGGCCAGGGCCTGTCCGGAGGCATCCTGGTGCACGGCCACCAAGGAAGGGACGCCGGCGCCTTTTTCGTATTCGCTGCGCACCAAATGTCCCGGTCCCTTGGGGGCCACCATAACCACATCAATTTGGGGATCCGGAATAATCTGGCCAAAGTGAATATTGAAGCCATGGGAAAAAAGCAAGGTCTTCCCTGCGGTTAAATGTGGTTTCAGATCCTGCTCATAAACTTGGGCCTGAATATGGTCTGGGGTCAGAACCTGCACCAGATGGGCCTGAGCTGCCGCTTCCCGGGCCGACACCGGCTGAAAACCATATTTTAACGCGGCTTCATAATTGGCCGTGCCCGGTATTTCGGCCACCACCACTTCCACCCCGCTGTCCCGCAAGTTCAGGGCTTGGGCGTGCCCTTGGGAACCGAAGCCGATAATAGCCACTTTCTTACCGGACAACACCTGCAGGTCTGCATCAGCATCATAGTAAATTTTCATGTTGCTTAACCTTTCTGGAATATTTTTTCCACCGGCCTGTTCTTAGCCGCTGCTCTGTTTTATCTCCCGGACCTTCCTAGGGGTTTTCTTCAAGGCCCATTGTTCGATGACGGTGAGGCGGGATTGCAGGTCGGAAACGGATCTTCCCATATCAGCCAGTAATTCTTCGTGACGGAAAATCTTTTCCATGACCTTGGCGTCACGTATATACTTTAAGTCCTCCTCCAGACGCCCGAAGCGGTCCAGGAAGAGATCCAGACGACGGTTGAAATCATCCCGGAAATCATCCAGACGTTTGTTGAGGTCCGCCCGGCCTTCGGCAAAGCGGATATTGATATCAGCCCGCAGGTCAGCCAAGCGCTTGTCTATTTCGGCGCGGAAATCTGCGAACCGGCGGTCCATATCCTCCCGCAATTCGGCCATCCGCTGATTCAGGTCAGACCTGAGGTCATCCTGGCGTTTCCCAAAAGCCTCCAACAGTTTTTCTAGACTGGCAAAGCGATGATCAACGGTGATAAAGCGCTCCGTTATATTGTCAAACCGTTGGTCAACGCTCTTAAAACGCTCCTCGATATTGTCGAAGCGTTGATCGATATTTTTAAAGCGCTCTTCAAGGTTGTCAAAACGTTGATCAACACTCTTAAAGCGCCCTTCAAGGTTATCAAAACGTTGATCAATGGTTTTAAAACGTTCCTCGGTATTATCAAAACGCTGGTCAATCACGTCCAGACGAGCCAAGATACCCACTTGGGCCTCACGAATAGCCGCCAGCTCTGGAAAAATTGCCGCCTTGAGCCCCTCAATAATCTTGGCGCTGACTTCCGGCATATGGAGCCTTCAATCCTTTTTGCTGCGTTGGATGGCCAGGGTGCCGGTGCGTACCACTTCATGGATGCCGTGAACTTTGAGGAGGTCCAGCACCGCTTTAATTTTTTCATGGTTGCCGGTAATCTCCAGCGTATAAGAGGTGGGGCTGACATCCACCACCCGACAGCGGAAGATGTCGGCGATGCGCAGCACTTCAGCCCGGGAGCGGTCTTCCGCCTTGACTTTGACCAGGGCCATTTCCCGCTCCACATGTTCCAGGGGAGTCAGGTCCACCACCTTGATGACATTGATGAGTTTGCGCAGTTGTTTGATGATCTGTTCGATGATCTGCTCATCGCCGGTGGTCACCAGGGTAATGCGGGAGACTTCGGGGTCCATGGTTTCGGCGACGCACAGGGATTCGATGTTAAAGCCGCGGCCACTGAAGAGTCCGGTTACCCGGGAGAGGACACCAGGAATATTATCCACCCACACCGAAATAGTATGTCGCATTTCTCTCCCCCTTCCTTACGCTGGCAGAATCATCTCATGCATAGCCTTACCGGCCGGCACCATGGGCATGACACATTCTTCCGGGTCCACCCGAAAATCCATCACTACCGGTTTAGGAGTATTCAGGGCCTCTCGGATTACCGGCTCCACCTCTTCCGGCCTGGTGGCTCTCAGCCCCACCGCCCCATAGGCTTCCGCCAGTTTGACAAAGTCCGGCGCGGCCGCCAGGCTGGTCTGGCTGTAACGCCGCTCATAGAAAATCTGCTGCCATTGGCGGACCATGCCCAGGTAAGAATTATTCAGGATGGCGACCTTAACAGGCAGGTTGTGTTCCACCACGGTGATCAGCTCCTGGATGTTCATCTGAATGCTGCCATCGCCGGCGATATCGATAACCGTGTCCTCCGGCCGGGCGACCTGGACTCCCATGGCGGCGGGAAAGCCGTAACCCATACATCCCAGGCCGCCGGAAGTCATCAGACGGCGAGGTTTTTTAAATTTATAGAATTGAGCCGCCCACATCTGGTTTTGGCCCACTTCCGTGGTGATGTAGGCCTCCCCCTGGGTCAACTCCCAAAGCTTCTCCACCACATACTGGGGTTTAATGACATTGGGGTCTGATTTGTCATAGGTGAGGGGGTGTTTTTTCTGCCAGTCCCTGATGGTATCCAGCCACGGACCCCGAATGGCAGCCCAGTCCTTGGGCTCCTTTTCCATGAGCATCTCGTTGAGCTGTTTCAGGGCATCCCGGCAGTCGCCGACAATGGGAATATCCACCAGTACGTTTTTACTGATGGAACTGGGGTCGATGTCAATATGAATAATTTTAGCTTTAGGGGCAAATTGGTCCAGCCTGCCGGTGACCCGGTCGTCAAAGCGAGCCCCGATGGCAATAAGCACATCAGAATTAGCCACCGCCATATTGGCATAGTAGGTGCCATGCATGCCAAGCATTCCCAGCCACAAGGGATGATCCCCCGGGAAGCCTCCCAAACCCATCAGAGTGCTGGTCACCGGAATTTGCAGGGCCTCGGCGAATTTTAACAGCTCCGGTGCGGCATCGGACAAAATAATGCCCCCGCCGGTGTAGAGCACGGGCTGTTCGGCCTCCAAGATCAACTGCAAAGCCCGCCGTACTTGCCGAGGATTAGCGTGATAGGTGGGATTGTAACTCTTGATTTTGATCACCTCAGGGAATTTGGGCACACAC
>Ga0068707_1003942_pt1 | contig 10323 bp, 8 predicted proteins | sample YNPNPMetaG_FD_66600 | JGI IMG/M metagenome (GOLD analysis project Ga0068707, IMG submission 66600) | Anoxygenic and chlorotrophic microbial mat microbial communities from Yellowstone National Park, USA - YNP NP MetaG | ecosystem: Environmental > Aquatic > Thermal springs > Hot (42-90C) >... | reverse complement strand
GCCCCCGCCTGACCCTCCGTCTGCGTGTCCTTCGGTCGGCCGCCGTCCGCACCTTCATCTCCTCGTCGTTCGCGCCAACGTTGGCTCGGAGGCGTGCCAACGTTGGCTAGGACCCGCGCCAACGTTGGCTAGGACCCGCGCCAACGTTGGCTAGGACCCGCGTCGCCGGCCCCTTCTTCCCGCGACTGCGTGGCCTGGGCTCGGAGATTCTGCGAAAGCGGTTGACCCCCTAGACTATTTTGGACTAGATTGCCCTCGCTGATTCTACCCGCGAGGAGAGGTCCGTCACGTGGACTCCCCTTCGATGACTGTGCATGACGTTGCTCTGTATCTGAAGGTCGACGAGAAGACCGTCTACCGACTCGCTCAACGGGGAAGGCTACCAGGCTTCAAGGTCGCCGGGACCTGGCGCTTCAAGCGCCAGGACATCGACGCCTGGATCGAGCAGCAGAAGCAGCGCGCCGCCGTGAAAAGGGATGACGATGAGACCGAATAGAGCCGCGTCCCTTGCTCCCGGGAGGAGAGACGATGCGACCTTCTGACTGGCTCAAGGAGCGGATCGAGGCCGCCGCGCACCATCATGAACTCGTCTGGGTCGAGGACCCCTATCGCCTGCTCGAAGCCGCGGACGCCGCCGCGCTTCGTGAATCGCTGGGTCGCTCGGGTCACACCCTCATTATCGTCACGAACGCGTTTCGCCTCCGCGAGGAACTCGCGCGCCTCGACGGCAAGGCCGCAAGCAAGGTGGTGGTCGTCGACCAGTCGTACACGCTGCGCGATCCGCACCTGCTGCCCAAGGACGCGAAGCCCTCGGACCTCAAGCCCTTACCGGCGCCCGACTGGAAGCCGCGAGTTGCCGCGGATGCGCTGCTACGTCCGACCGTCCGCGATTTCCTCGTGTGGTCGACGGGCGTCGAGGACTGGCCCTCCGAGGTCAACATCTATCCGTACGAGCGGCTCGCCCGCGAGCGCCCCGTGTCCTTTGTTCGGGCCTATGAGACCTTCCGGCGGACAGGCCAGACGCTCACCTCGGATGCGCTCGTCGTCGTCGGGGCCAGCGCCGTGCTGGACATCGACCTCTTCGACATCCCGGACCCGATCATGGCGCTGCAGCTCGCATTTCATTCGGAGCCTCGTTGGCGCGAAGTCGCCGAGTACTTCAACACCGAAGAGCAGAGGATCGTTCGCGAGCATCTGCGCCGGCTGCCGGCTCCCCTCGGCGAGCTCTTCGGCGACACCGCCGACACCGCGCGATCCGTTGTGGTTTCGCTCCTCGTGCTGAAGCAGCACTTCCCCGATTCGCCTGGGGAACTGCTCCCCTTCCTGAGTCCGGCGCTGGCCGGCTACCGCGACTGCGACGTCCTTCCTTCCGGCGAAATCCCGACATGGCTGATCGAGGTCGAGATTCCGAGGTTCGAGAAGCTCCTCAGCAAGCGCTTCAAAGACCACCTGCGCCAGACGCTGAAGCTCGACGACGGCGATTCGGCCAGAGCCTTCGCGCAACGAGAGCGCCTCTCACGCGAGCTCCGCGGCCTCGTTCCGTTCGCGGTGAGCATACCGCCACCCCCTCCCGATGGCACGGCGCAGGACTTCCGCCTCGACCATCTCGTCCCCGAGTTCCTGCAGCTCAAGCGAGAGCTAGGGGAAATCGTCAGCGCGACCAAGGCGGTGACCGAGAACCTGCGACTCACGCCACTGAAGAACCAGACGGCCCGCAAGCTCCTCGACATCTTCGTCGACAAGGGGTTCTACCGGATCGACCGACTGCTGGGTCGACTGGAGAGCCTTATCTACTACATCGAGGGGCCCGCTCGCAGCCAATGGCAGTCCGTTGCCGGCTTCGAAGACCGGTGGACAGGCGAGGTCCGGACCTGCCGTGAGGCAATGGGCGCGGCGACAAGGCTGCGTGACGACCTCGACATGTCTTTCGGCAAGCTGCTCGAGGCAAGGTATGCGGAGATCGTTCCGAACGAGGTGCTTCCCGCAGATCTCTTCTACGAGAAGTTCATGGGGCCGCGCCGCCGGACCGATTCCGCCCACCCCAAGAAGGCCGTCGTGCTCCTCGTCGACAGCATGCGCTTCGACATCTGGCGTGAGCTCCTTCGCCCTGCACTCGAACGCGACTACGAGGTCGAGGAGACCGTGGGCTTCGCCCTGTTGCCGTCGGAAACCCAGGTGTCGCGGAAGGCGTTCTTCGCGGGCAAGCCGCCCGCGGCGCTGCCCGCCTCAGGCCGCGAAACGGATATGTTCGCGCAGCTCGTCTCGTCGATCCACGGGAGCCCCGTGGTATTCGAGGACCTCGGGCGCCAGCGTCCGGGGATGGCCTTCGGCGCCCGGACCAAGGACCGCTTGCTGCACGCGGTCGTCTTCGACTTCCCAGACGTCATCACGCACGAGGTCAACTGGGACCCACACACCCTCCAGGAAGGGCAGCGGCACCTGCTCACCGAGATCAAGGCCCTCCTGGCCGAAGTAGGCCCCGACGCACTCGTGTTCATCACCGCGGACCATGGGCACATCCTCCAGCAGCGGGGCGCGCCCGTCTCGATCTACGGAGCCGAGGATGTCGGCTACCGTTTCGCGTTGGTCTCGAACAGGATCGAGGGAAACGACGCAGCTCACCTGTTCCAGATCCCGGCGCGGACTCTGCGCCACGCGTCGTCCGGCTGGTTCGTCTTCCCCCGCCCCGGCTACGCATTGCGCGATGCCGATGACCGTCAGAAGCGGTTCCGGCCGTCGGCCAACTACCGACACGGCGGCTTGAGCATGTTCGAGGTCGTCGTCCCCATCGCTTGCCTGAAGCACCGCGCCGCAAGGGCGCAGGTGAAGATGGTCGCGCGCCCCACCGAGGCGCTCGTCGTGGGTAAGACGTCGGTCATCGAGATCAGCCTGTCGGCCGACAGCGTCCTCGCGTCGCCGGTTACCCTGACCTCGGACCAAGCCTCGATCGAAGCCGCCGTGGTGTCCGGCGTAAGCCCAACGCCCCAGACCGTGAAGATCCGGTACCTTCCGGCAGGGCCCGGGAAACATCGTTTGCAGGTCACCGCTCAGATCGCAGGCGAAAAGGTTGGCGAGACGGCGTTCGAAGTGCAGGTCGCACCTGCGGCTGCCGAGCCCGATGCCGCGCGGGCGAAGCTCAACAAGCTGTTTGGAGATGAGCGATGACCACCGAGGCGAAGCCACGCGAGGTGTTCGGGCGACTGGTCGTCGAGAAGCGACGGACGCGCCTCGCCGACCTCAAGGAATTCCCTCGGTACGTTCTCGAGTACCTCATCAACCAGTTCTGTCCGGGCGAAGACTTCGACGCCGAAATCGGTCGCGTCCGCCGCAAGCTCGCCGAGAACTACGCCTCTCCGGCGGATGCCCCCCGCATCCTCCACGAGCTGAAACAGAAGCGACGCCTCGACCTGATCGCTCGCGTCGAGGTGCGCCTCGAAACCAGCGAGGACAAGTACTGGGCCCAGATCGCCGCGCTCAACGAGCGCCATATCCACATCGATGAGAACCTGATCAACAAGTACCCGCGCCTGATGGGCGGCATGTGGGGCATCGCCGAGCTGTCCTACGACGAGGCCCAGGTCTGGAAGGGCAAGGTCACGCCGCTCCTGCTGACCGACTTCACGCCGTTCCAGCACGGGAAGATCGACGTCGAGGAGTTCCTCCGCAAGCGCTCGCAGTTCACGCGCGACGAGTGGCTCGACCTGCTCGTCAATACCGTCGGCCTCAACCCCGAGGTGCTGACCTTCCGGCAGAAGCTGCTCACCATCCTGCGCCTGGTGCCGATGGCCGAGCGCATGGTCCACCTCATCGAACTCGGACCCCGCGAGACCGGCAAGAGCTACGGCTACAAGAACCTCTCCTACTACTCGTACATGCTCTCGGGAGGACGGGCCACGCCTGCGGCGCTCTTCGTCCACGGCGGCACGGGCAAGCCCGGTCTCGTGGCGCAGTTCGACACGCTGGTCTTCGACGAGATCGCCAACACCGAGTTCAAGGACCCCACCGCGACCGTCTCGATCTTCAAGGACTACATGGAATACGGCAACTTCAGCCTCGGCCGTTTCCAGGTCAAGGGCGAGGCGTCCATCGTCTTCATCGGCAACCTCGACGTGCTCGGGAGCTTGCCGCACGAGAAGTACGATCACCTCTTCGAGCCGCTTCCCGAGGAACTGGTCGACACCGCGCTCTTCGAGCGCATCCACGGGTTCCTGCCCGGTTGGGAAATGCCGAAGCTCACCGACCGCTCCTTCGCCGAAGGCTTCGGATTCACTCTCGACTACTTCGCGGAGCTGCTCCACCTGCTCCGCGGCTCTGTCCTGCCTTCGGACCCCGCCCAGCGCTACAAGCTCCACAACGCGAAGGGGCGGGATGTCGAGGCGATCAACAAGGTCGTCCGCGGTCTGATGAAGCTCCTCCACCCGGACGGCCGCGCCGGCGACGAGGAGCTCGCCGAGTACGTCGCCTTCGCGGTCGAGGCTCGCCAGCGCGTGAAGGACCAGTTGTCCGTCCTGGCGCCGGGCGAGTACCCGACCTACACCATCGAGTTCGAGATCGGCGGCAAGAGAACGCCCGTCACCCCGCCGGAGCGAGCCAGGCGAAGAGCACTGCGCATTCCCGCCCAAGACGAGATCGGTGTCGTCGTGGGACTCGCGGTATCCGGCGATGGTGCCGGTAGCCTTCAGCTCATCGAGGTCGTCGCCCAGAAGGGCCACGGTGGACTCCACCGCCTCGGGTCGATGGGCAAAGCCATGAAGGAGTCGGTCAAGGCCGCGTATGAGTTCGTGTCCCACCGCCGGAAGTCGCTCCAGATCGTCAGCGAGTTCAAGGACGGCTACGACCTCTCCGTGCTCGCGCTGCAAGGCGGCATCCCCAAGGAAGGCCCCTCGGCGGGGCTCGCGTTCGCCGTCGGCATCATCTCGGCGCTCACGCAGCGCCGGGTCCGACGGGACGTCGCGATGGCGGGCGAGATCACTCTCCACGGCAACATCCTCGCAGTGGGGGGCATCGCGCAGAAGCTCGCCGCCGCCCGGGACGCGGGCGCCCGCCTGGTGATCCTGCCCAAGGAGAACGAGCGGGAGGTCGGCGAGCTCCCGAAGGACGTTTACCGCGGCCTGCGCCTGCTCTTCGTCGAGAAGGCCGAGGATGCCCTGAAGGAGGTCCTCCTTTGAGCCTGGCCATTTCGCAGCGGCATCGGCGCACCTATTTCAACAACCCTCTCGTCGAGGAGAGCCTCCGCCATCTGCCGGCGGCGGTCGACCACCCGACGTCGGTGGAGTTCCGCGCCTATCTCGTTGAGAACCTGCACCACTCGAGCGCCCAGACGCGAGAGCGCTTCGCCCAGTACATCGCGCAGCGCTTCTCGCAGGACGGGCAGATGAACCTTTCCCTGGCGCGCGCGCTCGCCAAGTTCGGCGACTCTCGCACCGGCCGGGAGATCCTCTACTTCGAGCTGCTGCAGTCCGTGCCCCTGCTGCACGACATCGCCTCCCTGTGGCTTGCGGAGCAGCCGGAGACCGGGGCTCCCCGGTCGAGCCTGCTGGCCTTCCTGGAGAAGCGCCTGGGCGGCAGGAGTGCCGAGCAGGTGGCGGAGGCCGCCGTGGCTGCTTTCCGGCGCTGCCGAAAGCTCACCTCCCCGAAGCCGGCCGTCTACGTCCCGGTGTGGAGCGAGCCGCCGCTCGAGGCGTTCCTCTACGTCTTGGCAAGGCTCTTTCCGGAGCGCACGATGGCACGCCTCGACATCTTCGCGGGCCAGCCGCTCATCCGCGCCCTCCTGTGGCCTCGTCCCTGCCTGGCTCCGCTGATCGAGAAGGCGCGCCTGGCGGGCCACATCAGCAAGGTCTCGGAGCTCGACCAGTACCACCAGTTCACGCTGGCAGACGCGGGCTCGGTCCGTCTGGGATGGCTCTTCGGCGACTCGCCTCCCGCGACGGCCGTCGCTCGCGAGCCGACGGTGCCCTACGACACGCCGCCGCCGACCCAGGCCGCACCCGCGAAGCCTCCGACCCGTCGCGCGCCCACGAAGAAGCCCACAAAGAAACGGGAGCCGGCCTCGTCGCGCACCCAGAAGGCCACGTCGAAGAAGAAGGCCAAGAGTGGGCCGAAGCCTTCGCCACGGCAGCTCTCGCTGCTCCCCAAAAAGGAATAGGCCGAGGCATGACGACGACAGCCGCACCCGGTATCCGCGCCCTGAAGCCCGCCGAGATCTTGAGCGAGCTTGGCCTTCTGTTCGGCGCGCAGGCTCACGATCGGCAGGTTTACTGCGTCTATGGCCCCTACGCGAGGCTCCAGCCCTTCGCCGGGAGGCTGCGCCAAGAAACCGAGAAGGGCAGCCTGAACAGGGTCGGGAAGGTCGAGTTCCTGTCGCTCAATCGCGACCTCGTCGCCTACCTCAAGGCCAAGGGGAGCTACGACGAGGCGGCCTCCCTGGCGGACAAGGGGCGCGAGCGGTTCAAGAGCCTCCTCTCCGCGGCCTTCCGGGACCTGCTCACCAGCCGCATCGAGGCCCCAGGAGTCATGGGCCTGGTGCTGGCGGACTTCGAACTGCTCTACGCCTACGACCTCGGCGGCAACGACATCTCGCTCGTCCGCCAGGTGGCGATCAACGGCAAGCGGGTCTGCCTGCTGGTTCCGGGCGCCATGCACGATGGTCGGCTGTGGATCTTCGACGACGACCCAGAATCGCGCCGGGAGTTCCCCGAGGCGCTCGTGTTCAGGAATTCCGGCTGGGTCTTCGAACTGGCGGAAGACCCGGGAGGCAGACATCCATGATCACGAAGATCCGCGCGAAGAACTTCAAGGTCTGGTCCGACACGGGTGACCTTCGGCTTGCTCCGTTGACGGTTCTGTTTGGTGCCAACAGTGCGGGAAAAACCAGCATCCCCCAGCTTCTGCTGCTCCTCAAACAGACGGCGGAATCCCCGGACCGCAAGCGCCCTCTGCAGCTCGGCGACGACAAGAAGCTGGTCGATCTCGGCACGTTCCAGGACCTCGTGCATGCCCACGATCTGAAGAATACCCTCGCGTTCGAAATCGAGTTCTCGTTGGCCGAGCCGATGACCGTGTCCGACCCGATCTCGAACAAGCGGTTCACCGGTGACCGGATGCGCTTCTCGGCCGAGCTGAAAGCCGGGTCGGACGAGCAACCCAGGGTTCAGCGACTTTCCTACGGGCTTTGCCAGGAATCGGCCGAACAGTTCTCGGTCACGATGACCCGCCGCGCGAACGCAGACAAGGGGGACTACGATCTCCAGGCGGCCAACTACGACCTCGTCCGGCACCCGGGGCGCGCATGGCCGCTTCCTTCCCCCGTCCGGTTCTACGGCTTTCCGGACGAGGCCGTGGCGTACTACCAGAACGCGGCGTTCACGGCGGACTTCGTCCTGGCTCTGGAGACCATGCTGCGGGGAATTTACTACGTCGGGCCGCTGCGCGAGTACCCGAAGCGCTACTACCTCTGGTCGGGCGAGATCCCCGACCACGTCGGCACCCGCGGCGAACGCGCGGTCGAGGCGCTCCTGGCCGCCGGCGGGCGAAGCTTCAACTGGAAGCCCAAGCAGAAGACCAGGACTCTCCCCCGACTCGTGGCCCAGCGGCTGGCGGACATGAAGCTCATCGAGTCCTTCGAGGTCAAGCGACTGGGCAAGGAGGGCAAGGTTTACGAAACGCTCCTCCAGACGGCGCCCGGGCTGCCCAAGGTGAAGATCACGGATGTCGGGTTCGGGTTGAGCCAGATCCTTCCGGTGATCGTCGAGTGCTTCTACGTGCCGCACCGCTCGATCGTGCTGTTCGAGCAGCCTGAGATCCATCTCCATCCACGGGTGCAGGCCGATCTCGCGGACCTGTTCGTGGATGCGGTTCGGGCCCGCGAAGAGAGGCAGGAGAGGAAGTGCCAGTTCATCATCGAAAGCCATTCCGAGCACTTCTTGCGGCGCCTGCAGCGACGGATCGCCGAGGAGGAGATCGCGAAGGACGACACCGCCCTCTACTTCGTGCATACCAGCGGCGGGGCGGCGCAAATCGAAACGCTCGACGTTGACGACTACGGCAACATCCGCAACTGGCCGGAAAACTTCTTCGGCGACGAGATGGCCGACCTCGTCGCGCGCACCGAGGCCCAGGCCAGGCGAATGCACAAGGAGGGCACGCCGTGAGCGCCTCGACGCTGCCGCTCCGCTGCGTCGTCGATACCAACGTGGCGACCACGGCCAACGGCGCCAACCCCGGCGCGCCTCCGGCGTGCGTGGCCGCGAGCGGCAAAGCGCTGTACCAGGTGATGCAGCGCGGCCACGTCTTTCTCGACGACGGCGGACGGATCGTGGCCGAGTACCGCGCCCATCTCTCACCGCGCGGGCAGCCCGGGCCCGGCGATGCGTTCTTCAAGTGGCTGCTCACGTTCGAGTGGAACGGAGAGCGCGTGACACGCGTTGCGATCACGCCGTGCGACCGCGGCGATGGCGAGGACTACCGGGAGCTTCCCCCTCCGCCCGCGGGCGTCCGCTACGACCCGTCGGACCGGAAATTCCTCGCCGTCGCGGCCGCTCATCCCGAGCATCTGCCGATCCTCCAGTCCTTCGATAGCAAGTGGTGGGGCTGGCGCGCTGCGCTCGGCAGGGCGGGGGTTCGCGTCGTCCTTCTGTGCCAGGACGACATCCGGCGCAAGCACGAGGAGAAGATGGCGTGACCGAACTCGTGCGATTCCCGCGGACCCCCCACCTCGCGTGGCTCGGCAAAGGCACGCCGCGCGAGGACAAGGTGCTCTCCACCGCCGACCGAGACGCGTTCCTTTCGGGCGAGCTCGTGGTCGAGGAGAAGGTGGACGGCGCGAACGTGGGCATCGCGGCGGGCGGTGCAGGCGGACTCGTGGCGTGGAATCGCGGGACGCTCCTCGAACGCGGGCAATGCCATCCGCAGTTCGGGCCGCTGTTCCGGTGGATGGCCGAGCGCGAGGCGGCGCTCCTTCGCGTGCTTCGCCGCGACCTCGCGCTCTTCGGCGAGTGGTGCTACGCGGTCCACAGCGTGCGCTACACCCGGCTGCCCGACTGGTTTCTCGTCTTCGACGTTTACGATCTTGGCCGGGAGCGATTCTGGTCCACCTCGCGGCGCAACGCCCTGGCGGCCGAGCTCGGCTGCAGCACCGTGCCGGAGCTGGCGCGCGGTCGCTACGACCTGCCGGCCTTGCGCGCCTTGTTCTCGACCTCGCGCCTCGGCGAGGCTCCGGCCGAGGGGCTCTACCTCCGTCGAGAAACCGACGAATGGCTTGTAGAACGAGCCAAGCTCGTGCGTCCGGAGTTCATCGAGGGGATCGAGGAGCACTGGCGCAAACGTCCGATGGCAACCAATCGCCTGGCGAGCGAACCGGCCCGGGTGCCGAAGGAGGCGTGTCGATGACCAGGACCAGGCGCGGCGGCGCGATGCAACAGGGGCTTCCGCTGGGCGGGGCATCGCGTGCCGGATCACCGAGGACCTACGAGCCCTTCGTCCCTGGCCCAAACCCCAAGCTGCCCGAGTTCATCGCAAAGCACGCGACGCCCTACGATCCGGAGACGGACACCTACGACGTGCCCGCGTTCGACCGGGATCTCGTCGTGGACAAGGCCGCGCCGCCCAAGGCCATCTACGACATGCACACCTACTGGTCCAAGAAGCATTGGGCCGCCATTCGCGAGTACATCCGGCATTACCTGCCGGAGAAGCACTACCCGCGCGGGACCGGGCTGGTGCTCGACTGCTTTTCGGGGTCGGGCATGACCGGCGTCGCCGCCATGATGGAGGACCGCCCCTGCGTGCTCATCGACGCCTCGCCCGCGGCCGCGTTCATCTCGCACTGCTACACGCACCCGGTGGACCCGGACGAGCTTCAGGCCGCCTACGACCGGATGATGACCGAGGAGTACCCGGCCGATCTCAAGGCCAGGCTGCGGGCGATCACGGGCCGCGACATCGCGAACCTCACCGAGGAGCTCGACTGGCTCTACGAGACGCGCTGCGACCGCTGCGGAGGTCCGGCCACGACCGAGTACGTGGTCTATTCCGAGCGCTTCCAGTGCCCGGCCTGCGCCGAGGTGGTGGCGCTCTTCGACTGCCCCGAAAAGAAGGTCCCGTACCCCGTGGGCGGCAACAAGGCGCAGAAGACCGAGCTCAAGAAGCGCCGCGTCTGCCCGCACTGCCTCGCGCGACGCGGCGAGCCGCACCGGAAGTTCGCGATCTCCACCCGCGGGCAGAAGTTCGGCTCCGTGCCGGTCCTGGTGCGCTACCGCTGCCTCGGCTCCTGCCAACCCGCTGCCGACGAGCGGCGCCACGACGCGGACGCCCGCACGAAGAAGG
>Ga0068707_1003941_pt1 | contig 10323 bp, 7 predicted proteins | sample YNPNPMetaG_FD_66600 | JGI IMG/M metagenome (GOLD analysis project Ga0068707, IMG submission 66600) | Anoxygenic and chlorotrophic microbial mat microbial communities from Yellowstone National Park, USA - YNP NP MetaG | ecosystem: Environmental > Aquatic > Thermal springs > Hot (42-90C) >... | reverse complement strand
CAGCCTGGCCGTAGCGGATCACCGTGTACTTGGCGTACACATCTTCGTAGCTGTAGCCGAGGGTGAAGTTGTCGAACACCCCCAGCCCCGCTCCCCACATGAGCGAGCCCCCCTTGGCCTCGCGCTCGTAGTCGAAGAGTTCCTGCTTCTGGTTGTACAGCGACCCCCCCACCATCATGCGGCGGTCCATGAAGTACGGCTCGCTGAAGGAGAGGACGTAGCTGTCGGCGCGGCGCCCCGAGGAGAGCGACACGCCGAGGGTTTCGCCGCGGCCAAGGAAGTTGCGGGTGTTGAACATGAACTGCGCGAACAGGCCGTCGAGTTCTGAGTAGCCGGCCCCGAACTGGATGTCCGTGCGCCCCACCTCCTGCCCCTTGACCACCACGTTGACGAGCTTGTGCTCCTGGTCGAAGCTGAACTCCACCGGGTCCTCAGTGAGTTTGAAGTAACCGAGCTGGTTCACCTTGAACACCGAGGTGCGGAACAGCGACAGGTTCATCCAGTCGCCCTCCACGAGGCGAAACTCCCGGCGAATCACCTTCTCCTGCGTCTTGGTGTTACCGGCAAACTCCAGGCGACCCAGGCGGAAACGATCCCCCTCGTAGATGTCCACCACCACGTCCACCAGGTCTGGGGCGGCGGCGCTCTGGATGGGGCGCTGGCTGGTGTAGGCGTAAATGTAGCCCCGCGAGTGGTAGAGGTTGCGAATCGCCTCCGCCCCCTCCTCGACGCGGGAGTAGTTGTAAATCTTGCCCGACTTCACCTCGAAGAGGGGCAAGAGCTGCTCCTCGGGGAACACGGTATTGCCGGCAACCTTCACCGAAGCGAGGCGGAAGCGCTTCCCCTCCTCCACCGGGATGGTGACGATGCTGGAGATCTTCTTCTTCTTCTGGGTGGGCGCCTCGGGGTGACGCGCCACCAGCTCCACGGAGGGTTCGCCCACCACGATGTCCTTGTACCCGCGGTTGCGGTAGAACTTCTTCAGGTTCTCCGAATCCTCCCCCCAGTTTTCCTTGCTCCAGATGATCTTCTTCCCCCAGGGGCGGTACCACTCCCGCTCCTTGGTCTTCTTGAGCGCGGCCTTGAGTCGGGAATCCGAGTACACCTGGTTGCCCTCGAAGCGGATCGTGGAGATGCGGACCTTGGCCCCCTCGTCGATCTTGAAGACGACCTTGCGGGTGTTGGCCCCCGCGTCCTCGATCACCGGCTCCACCACGGCGCTCGAGTACCCTTCCTTGGTGTACACCTCGCTGATCGCGCGGCGGATGCGCTGCACCTCCGACAGGCGCAACGGCACGTTGCGGTAGAGCGTCACGTTCTGCTCGTCCAGCTTCTCGCGGATCGTGGAGGTGGACAGCTTCTTGTTGCCCTGGAAGGCGTACTCGCTGACCTTGGGGCGCTCCTTGAAGGTGACGATGAGCCGCACCTTGCCCGGCTCGATCTCCTCCGTTTCCACCTTCAGCTCTTCCACCAGCCCCGATTCCCAGAACTTCCTGAAATTCTTGGCGATCTCCTCCTCGTCGAAGGGGTCGCCGGGGGAAACTCCCAGGTAGTACTCGACGGTCTCCTGGCTAATGCTGATGCCGCCCTCGACGCGGATCTCCTCCACCACCGCCGGCGTCGTGGCAGCGCTCGCTGCCGCTGCAGCAACCCCCCCCAGCACCGCCAGCAGCAGGCGACAGGCCACCCGCCTCACCGTCCCCCCGCGGGTACGGCACGGCGGGCTCGCACGGCGCAGGCGCTGGGCAGCGCCCGCCGCGCGGCTCGCTGCGCCCCGTGCCCCCGCTGGTGGCGCCTTCCTCCTGGCACGCGGTCCGCTCGTCTTCCCCATCTCCCACATCATGCGGCCCTCCCCAGGCGCAACACCCGATCGCAGCGCCCGGCAAGGGCCTCGTTATGGGTCACGATAACACTGGACAGCCCACGGCTCAAATGGATCTCGCGCAGCAGCTCGAACAGCGCCTCAGCCGCGGCCGCGTCCAGGTTGCCCGTGGGTTCGTCGGCGAGGAGGAGCTCCGGCCCTCCCACCAGGGCCCGTGCCACGGCCCCCCGCTGCTGCTCCCCGCCCGACAGCTCATCCGGAAAGTGGCGGCACCGCTCGGAAAGGCCAAGACTGGCCAGGAGCTGGCGGGCCGCGGCCAGTGCCTGCTGCTGACTCTCGCCGGCAATCAGGCGCGGCATGGCCACGTTCTCCTCGAGGGTGAACTCGGGTAACAAAGCGTGGAACTGGAACACGAAGCCGATCTTTTCGTTGCGCCAACGGGCCCGCTCCCGCACCGACAGCGACCCCACCGACCGGCCGAAGAGGTGCAGTTCGCCAGCTTCGGGGCGATCCAGCAGGCCGAGCAGGTGGAGGAGCGTGGACTTCCCGACGCCGGACGGCCCCACCACGGCCAGCATCTCCCCTCGCGCCACCACCAGGTCCAGCCCCTGCAGCACCTCCACCCGCCGCGCCCCCTCGCCGTACCCCTTGACGAGGCCCACCGCCCGCACCACCTCACTCATAGCGCAGCCCCTCCAGCACATCGCGCCGCGCGGCTGCGCGGGCCGGGGCCAGCGACGCAAAGAGCGCCGCCGCCACGGAAATGGCGATCACCACGGCCACGGCACCGGTCGTCACGCGGAACGGCACGTGCGACAGGAGAAAAACGCCGCGCGGCAGCGGCAGCAGGCGAGTACGGTCGAAGAGGGTGGCCAGGGCTCCGCCGATGCCCGTTCCCACCACCCCACCCAGGGCACCAATCCCCAGCCCCAAGGCGAGGAAGAGGCGGAAGATCGCCCGCGGCTCCAGCCCCAACGCCGAGAGGATGGCCACATCGGCACGCTTTTCCGCCGCCAGCAGTGCCAAATTGCACAGCAGGTTCAAGGCCGCGACGACGATCACCAGCGCCACCCCCAGGCCGATCATGGCCCGCTCCAGCTGCAGCGCCGCCAGCAGCGGCCGGTTGAGCGCCTGAAAGGAGACCACCTCCACACCCTCCGGCACATCCCCTTGCACGCTGGATGCCACCTCCCAGGCGCGGTGCGAATCGCGCGCCCGCAGTTCCACGGACTGGACCGCTCCACCCCCCACCAGGGCCGCCCCCATGGCCGGGCTCGTGCGGATCACGGCCCGCTCCTCGGTGGGGCGGCTGGACCTCACCTCGGCCACCGTGAAGGTGCGGCGCACCGGCACCGGTCCCAGGGGGGTCAGGTTCGTGCGGGGACTGGCCACGGTGAGGCGGGAGCCCACACCTAGCACCAGCCGCGCCGCCAGCACGCGGTTGATCTCCACGCCCGTCACCGCCTCGTCCAGCTCCAGCGCCGCCGGCACCGCGCCGTGCTCGCTCACCGCCCACACCGTGGTGGCGGTGACCACTCGCACTTCGAGCTCCGGGTGGCGCTGCCGCAACTGGGCGAGCCATGGGCCCGGGGGGAGCGCCCCACCCATGCGCGGCCGCAGCCGGGCGTGCACGCCGCTCTCCCGCAACTCGGCACGGATGGTGGATTGGAACCCCTCCAGCAGGGCCAGCGTCAGCGTCAGCGCCCCGGCACCCAGGGCCATGGCCACGAACGAGATGGCACTCACGGCCGCCACGTGGGTGCGGCGCTTGAGGCCGAGCAGGTAGCGGCCGGCAATCAGCCCTGTGGGACCCACCGTATCCCCTCCCCCTCCTGCCTACTCCCCCGAGCGGCATCTCGCCGGAGCGGGGGGCGACCCCAGGGGCGCGTCGGCACTACCCCTCCCGGGGCCGGAGCAACGGGAAGAGGATGACGTCGCGGATCGAGGCCGAGTTGGTGAGCAGCATCACCAGCCGGTCGATGCCGATCCCCTCGCCGGCGGTGGGGGGCATCCCGTGCTCCAGGGCAAGCAGGTAGTCCTCGTCCACCACCCCGCCCCCCACCCGCACCTGCTCCTCGAAGCGGCGCCGCTGGTCGTCGGGGTCGTTGAGCTCGGAGAAGGCGTTGGCGATCTCCATCCCCCCGGCGTACAGTTCGAACCGTTCCACGGTTTCCGGGTCGTCGGGCTTGCGCTTGGCGAGGGGCGAGATCTCCGCGGGGAAGTCAGTGATGAAGGTGGGGTTTGCAAGACGCGCCTCGGCGGTAGCCTCGAAGATCTCCGCCAGCAGTTTCCCCGAGGACAGCCGCTGCCCATCCTCCACCCCCAGCCGGCTTGCCGTCCGCTCCAGGCACGACCGCTCCCCGAGATCCTCCGGCCCTAGCTGCGAGTTGGCCAGGATCGCCTCGCGCATGGTGAGGCGGCGCCAGGGCGGCGTGAGGTCGATGCGGGCATCCTTCCACTGCACCACCGTGCCGCCCGTCACCTCGGCAGCAACGCCCGCGAGCATCTCCTCGGTGAAGGCCATGAGGTCCTCGTAGTCGGCGTACGCCCAGTAGAACTCCAGCATCGTGAACTCGGGGTTGTGGTGCGTGGAAATGCCCTCGTTGCGGAAGTTGCGGTTGATCTCGTAGACCCGCTCGAACCCCCCCACCACGAGGCGCTTCAGGTACAACTCCGGGGCGATGCGCAAGTAAAGCTCCATGTCCAGGGCGTTGTGGTGGGTGACGAAGGGGCGTGCGGTCGCCCCGCCGGGGATCGGCTGCATCATCGGCGTCTCGACCTCCAGAAAACCGTGCCGGTCGAGGAAACGACGCAGGGCAGCCACCACCGCCGCGCGGCTGCGAAACACCTTCCGCGAGTTGGCGTTGGTGGCCAGGTCCAGGTAGCGCAGGCGCGCCCGCAGCTCGCGATCGGCAAGACCGTGCCACTTCTCCGGCCACGGCTGCAACGCTTTGGCCAGCACCACCACCCGCTCCGCCCGCACCGTGAGCTCGCCGCTGCGCGTCCGAAACAACACCCCTTCCGCCCCCCAGAAGTCGCCCAGGTCCAAAGTCTCCAGGAGCGAGAACACCTCCGGCGGCACCTCGTTGCTCCGCAGGTACACCTGCAGCCGGTCGTCGCCGTCGGAGAGATCGAAGAAGCAGGCCTTGCCGTGGCGGCGCACCGCCGTCACCCGGCCCGCCACCCGCACCCGCCGGGGCTGGCGTTCCAGCTCGGCCGCGTCCAGCTCTCGGGAAGCGGCCACCACCTCGCTCACGCGCCCATCCACCCGGAAGCGAGCCGGGTAGGGATCGACGCCACGACGGCGCAGCTCTTCGAGTTTCCCACGCCGGTTTGCTCGCAGCGTCTCCAGCGGCTCCACCGTTGCACCCCCTGCGCTCGCGCGCCAAAGCGGCGCATTCTAGCACGCGGTGGGCACTCGCCGGGTTGCCCATCCCCATCGACTCATGAGCTTGCGACGATATTGTGGGCGCTCGTCTCAGGGCAGATGGTCATTTCCTCAGACAGCTTGACATGGTTCACCCGCACGCCCTAAACTGACGTTATGGTGACGTGGTTGCTGCGATGACCATCTAACTGTCGCCCAGGTTGGGCGACCCCGAGCCCTTGCGGCCCGAGAAATCGAGTCCAAAGCCGTAACCTACGTCCCTCGCTGCTACGCTTCCTACTTGGCCCCGCCTCTGTCGGCGAGGGCGTACCCATCGAGAGGAAAGGAAAAGGAGGACCCATGGGCCGAAACGTCTGGATCCCAGCCGTGGCCCTGCTGGTCGCGGTAGCGGCCGGAGCAGGGCCGAAACCCCCTGGGGACGAGTGCGCGGCGTGTCACGACACCCTCGTGGCGAGCTTCACCTCCACCGCCCACGCCCGCCTGCGCCCCTTCGAAACGCCGCAGGGCTTCAGCCCGTGCGCGTCGTGCCACGGCGACCCCGCCGCGCACCTGGAGAGCGGCGACGCGGGGAGCTTGGTGCGTTTCGGGAAGGACCCCGCTGCCGACAGCGCGGCCTGCCTGGCGTGTCACGCCGCCCGGGGCATGTCCGAGTGGCACGCCGCCGCCCACGCTTCTGAGCTGGGCTGCACCTCCTGCCACACGATCCACCGCCCCTCGGCGCCCAGCGAGCGCTGCGCCTCCTGTCACGCCGACGTGGTCGCCTTGACCACTGCACCGTCCCACCACCCCCTCCGCGAGGGGAAGATGTCCTGCGCCTCCTGCCACAACGTCCACGCTGCCAACCCCGGTGCCCTGGCCACCCACCAGCGCCTCAACGACCTCTGCACCTCCTGCCACGCCGCCCAGGAGGGGCCGTTCATCTTCCAGCACGACCCGGTGGAGGAGGACTGCAGCATCTGCCACACGCCCCACGGCTCGGCGGCTGATCACCTCCTCACGGCCAACGAACCGTTCCTCTGCCTGCAGTGCCACGAGCTGCACTTCCACACCGGGCTTGCCACCATCTCCCAGAGCGGGAGCGTCACGATCGGCGGGAAGAACTACCCCAACGTGATGGGAGAACACGGTTTCCAGCGCGCCTTTGGCACCAAGTGCACGCAGTGCCACACCCAGATCCACGGTTCGGACCTGCCCAGCCAAGGGGTGCCGAGCCGTGGCACCGGGCTGGTGCGATAGGGAGGGTGCCATGAGACGACCACGATTCCTTCCGCTCGCTGCCGCCGCCATCCTCCTCGCCGCCCCCCTGGGGGCCGACGAGATGCGCGGCACCGTCGAGGTGGCGGGGCGCAGCACTTCCACCGATGGCAACACCACTCTGGCGGCGCAGTACCGCGACATCGATTCGGGAACGGAACTGCGCGCCGCCATCGAAGGGGCGTTTGAAGAGCTCTACCTCGCCCTCGCTGCGGACCTGCGCTCCGACAGCGACCAGCGCGTCTCCCTCACCGTGGACGCCAGCCGTCTGGTCCGCTCCCACACCACCTACACGCGGCTGCCGCACCGCCTCCCCCACGACCCCCTGGACAACCTGCGCGGCTCTATCTCCGACGTCAAGGTGGTGTGGTCCACCGATCTGGAGCCCGCGGCCCAGTACGGGATCCGCTGGGACGAGCTCACCAACACCAACGAGTTCCAGATCGCCTCGCTGCCGTGGCTTACCGTCACCACGGACCTGCGTGAGCAGTGGCGGCAAGGGCACGAGCAGTCGCTGGCCCTCTCCCACTGCTCCAGCTGCCACGTGCAGTCGCAGGGGCGCGAAGTCAACGAGCACACCCGCGAGGCTGGGATTACTGCGCGTGCTTCCTTCGGCCGGTGGAGCGCCACCGCCCGCGTGGGTCAGCGCGATCTGCGCGAGCGGGCCCCCTCTCCAACCCGCACCTACGAGCTGGTGGAGCAGCCGGCTTTGCGCACCCCGCTCTTCCGCGACCGCATGCAGTACGACGCCCGCAACGGCGCCCTCGCCTACGACGTGGTCCCCACCACCAGCAAGGACGTGGCCCGCGTCGAACTGGCCAACGGCAACCTGGGCGGGTTTGCCGTCTCCCTGGCTGGCGTGAAGACGCGCCTCACCAACACCGCGACCGACAACGAGGTGGAGTACCGGGGAGCCTCCCTGCTCCTCGCCCGCCGCATGGGCACCAAGGGCAACCTCGCCCTGCGCGCACGCACCTACTCGATCAGTTCCACCGACTACTTCGTGGATACCACCGAACCGGCGGCCGTTGCCGGGCCGTACGCGGGCAAGACCTACCGCGAGCGGTACGGCCTCGACCCCGACTTCCTGCGCCAGTCGGCCATCGACCGCTCCGTGCAAGAAGCCATGGCGCGCTACACCTACCGCCTGCACCCCGGTTCTACCCTCACCGCCCAGTACGACGTTCGTGCCACCGACCGGGACACCTACCAGGTGGCGGTAGGCGACACCGCCACCTTAGAGCAGCGCCTGCGCCTCACCTACACCTTGAGGCCCGCCAAGGGCTTCACCCTGCGGGCGGCTGCCGCCTACGCGGACATCCAGCACCCCTTCGCCATCCTGGACGGCGCCTGCACCCTCGAGTCACTCCAGACCACCCCCACCAGCTCGCCCCTCGTGCCAGGCTCGGTGCAGTACTGGCAGATCCATCAAGGGCGCGTGGCAGACCTCTCGGCCTCGCCCTCGTCCTGGGCGGAGCTCAAGCTCGCTGGGACGTACCAGCTCGGCACCTCCTCCATGGCCGCCCTGTCGCTGCGCTACTGGGACGGCACCAACACCGACCAGGATCTCAACCACTGGTCACGCACCCTCACAGCGGCCACCGCCACCTGGAACTGGGCGCCGGTGGAAGATTCGGAAATCCACGTGGCTGCCAGTTACGGCACCCGCGAGCTGGAGCAGCACATCTGCATCCCGCTCATGGATGGTTGAGCGGGCGGTGCCACACTCGGCCAGTTTGGCTCGAGCAGCGATACCGCCCGCAACCAGTCCATCTACCGCACCTTCTCGGCTGGAGGATCCCTCAAGGCCTCACAGCGACTCACCCTGGCCTTGGAGACCAGCTACACCAAGGCCACCGAGGCCATGGACGCCCTCGACCTCTCCGCCCCGGCAGCCATCCTGGAGAAGCTGCACTACAGCAGCTACGACTTCTCCGAGTTCCACCTCTACTCGAACCTCAACAGCGACACCCTCGATCTGACCCTCCACGGCGAGGCTCGTCTCACCGACCGGCTGTCGGGGACCTTTGCCGCTTCCTACCTGGACGTGAAGGACAACACGCCGTACCTGGAGGACCTCACCGGCACGCTCACCTTCTTCACGGTGGGCCTGCGCTGGGCCTTCTAGGTCGCGCCCGCCTCCACTTGCGGCCGCCGGCTGGGAGCCGGCGGCCGTTTTCTTGCCGGTCGCCGTTTCCGCCCGCGGCGCTCGGAGCGCTTCGAATGGCAGCCGAGGCCGCAATGCTCGCCAGCACCACGTTCAGGAAGCGGGAGTACGGGCCCGATGGCCAGTTTCGACAGGTCAACGCAGTAACGACACTGGACGAGGCAGAAAAACGCGTTCAGACCATCCGGGCAAAGCTAAGAGGCCGAAGTGTCCACCCAGAAGTGTTAACGTATTGCCGAACTGAACTAATGCAGGACAACTACTTCCACGCCGTGTTCGAAGCAACGAAAGGACTGGCCCAACGTATCCGGGACATGACGGGCGTTCAGTTGGACGGCGCGGCACTTATTGACCGCGTTTTCGCCATCGACCGACCTCTGCTCGCTCTGAATTCGCTCCGAACAGAAAGCGAGATCTCGGAGCACAAGGGCTTTGCGTTACTGCTGAAAGGTTGTTTTGGCGCAATCCGGAACCCACGGGCTCACGAGCCAACGACTCCCTGGAAAGGAGAAGACGACGCGGTAGACTACCTTACACTCCTCTCTTTGCTGCATCGCAAGCTGGCTGATGCCGTGCGAGTTCGTACAGGGGGTCAGCCATGATACGCACCCTGAGCCCCTGCCCCGCCTAAAGAGACTCCACCGTAGCGTGGCTGGCCAAGGTGCCGGCGCATCTGGAGGTCAGGGTGGCAAAACGCACGCTTAGGCCGCAATCCTCCGGAAATGTCACGATTGAGAGTACTGCCGCCGCAAGGCCGCTTGACGGCTACCTTCCAGCATTTAGCGCTTCTGGGCAAGAGGTGTGGTTGCCAAACGCCTTGCACCGCGGCCCGGCTCTGGTCCTAAGTGCCGTCGGCCCTCGTTGCGCAAGAACCTTCAAGGCGGCTGGCGAATGGCGAGTCGTGGCAAACACCCACATTTTGTGGCCCGGAGCTGGCCAAACTCCCAATTATTGGTGGAGGTGGGCGAGGCCGCGGACCGTCCAGCACACCTCCATCACGGCGCTCCAGCGCTGCCTTGCTGCGCGGACCCACACACGAGCTCGACGCCCCTTACCTGCAAACCCAAAACCCGCGAGTCGGTGCCGCTTCCCAAGGCAGCTGGTTGAAACGTTTCGGAAATACGCAGCTCTATCCTTCCACCTTCTCGCAAGATTTCCGCGGCAGGAAGGTCCACCGCAAGCAAGAAACGTGGAATCGTTGCCGCAGTTCTTGCGATGGCGACACCACCGACCCAGAGAGAAACCTCTGGCCGCTTCCCAAGCACAATCGCAGGAATTGCCAGCGTGAGACGCAGCTGCCGCTGGCAGGAAAAGCTCAGGCTGCGTTGCCGCGCGAATCGCCAGCCACCACGCACCCAGCGCCGCGGCGATCCCCGCGGGATCCGAAAGAGGGACACCCGCGTGCAGCCAGGCAGCCGGGAAAGAAGCCAAAAGCAGGGTGGCTTGGTACGCTACCTCCCGTCCAAAAAGATCCTTGACCGCGCCCCAGAAGAGAACCAGGGTGACCATGCTCGCCGCCACGCTGGGGAACTGTAGAAAACCAGGCTGCAAGGTGATGGAGGGGACATTCAGATTCCCGGACTGCGGGGCTGGTCGATACTCCCGAAGAGGACGCCTGCGGGGCGGAGGGAGATCGATGGCCAAGCTCCGAGAGAGGGAACTGGTGGTGATGGAGGTGTTGCGAGAGAAAGG
>Ga0068707_1003940_pt1 | contig 10324 bp, 9 predicted proteins | sample YNPNPMetaG_FD_66600 | JGI IMG/M metagenome (GOLD analysis project Ga0068707, IMG submission 66600) | Anoxygenic and chlorotrophic microbial mat microbial communities from Yellowstone National Park, USA - YNP NP MetaG | ecosystem: Environmental > Aquatic > Thermal springs > Hot (42-90C) >... | reverse complement strand
GCTGGCTAGGGCCCTTAGGGACGCTGGTATGGAAGTGATCTACACCGGCATAAGGCAGAGTCCGGAGCAGGTGGTAAACGCCGTGATCCAGGAAGACGTGGATGTGTTATGCCTGAGCAGCCTCTCGGGAGCCCACGATTACCTTTTCCCTCGTATAATGGAGCTGCTCCAAGAGAAGGGGGCCCCGGATGTGCTGGTGCTGGGAGGAGGTATAATACCTGAGGAAGATGTCCAGGCTCTCAAAGATGCTGGCATAGCAGGTATTTTCGGCCCAGGCTCTTTCACCAAAGACATAGTGAAGTTCATCCAGGAGAACGTGCGGCAGAGAACCTAGCACAAGGAGATCCGCATGAAGATACTTCACATAGACCACATAGGGGTGGCTTCCAAGGACATGAAGGCTGCCTTGGAGTTCTTCGTTGAGAAGCTGGGCATGAAGTCTCAAGGCTTTGAGACCATAGAGGACCAGGCCGTGAAAGTGGCTTTCCTGCCTTTGGGGGAGGGGGAGATAGAGATATTGGAATCCACCCGTCCAGACGGCCCTGTGGCCAAGTTCATAGAAACCAAGGGGGAGGGGGTGCAGCACATAGCCCTCAGAGTCGAGAACCTGGATGCAGCCCTGGAAGAGCTCAAGGCCAAAGGGGTGAGGCTCATTGACCAAAAGCCCAGAAGAGGAGCCGGCGGGGCCCGCATAGCCTTCATCCATCCCAAAGAGACCCATGGGGTTCTCTTGGAGCTTTGCGAGAGGGAGAGTTAGACCGGGTATTGACCGAGGAGGGTCAATTATCCTGGTTCCCGGACATGTTATTGTGTCGGCGGGGAACCTCCAAGAGTTTATAAACAGGGCTTTTGAGGCGGCCTGGAGGGGGTCGCAGGAGGGAAAGAGGGGATGGGCAAGCTTGCACTCCAAGGAGTTCGGGTACTGGATCTCTCCAGGGCCCTGGCAGGTCCCTACTGTACAATGATGCTGGGGGATATGGGGGCTGAGATCATAAAGGTGGAAATGCCCAAAGTGGGAGATGAAGCCCGCCATTACGGGCCTCCTTTCCAGGAGGGGGAGAGCAGCTACTTCCTGAGCGTCAACAGGAACAAGAGGAGCATGACTCTGAACCTCAAGTCGGACAGGGGGAAGGAGATCCTCAGGGAGCTCGTGAAGCGCTCCGACGTGCTGGTGGAGAACTTCCGCCCAGGTACCATGGAGGATCTTGGCCTGGGATATGAGAGCCTCAGGGAGATCCAACCCGGGCTGGTTTACTGTGCCATAACGGGCTTCGGCAGCATCGGGCCAGAGGCCCAGAGGCCTGGCTACGACCTCATAGCGCAGGGCATGGGGGGCATAATGAGCGTGACAGGCCCTCCGGAGGGGCCTCCTTACAGGGTGGGAATCGCCCAGGCAGACATAGTGGCGGGGATGTTCGCAGCCTACGGCATAATGGTGGCTCTTTTCCACAGGGAGCGAACCGGAGAGGGTCAGCGCTTAGAGACCTCTCTTTTCCAAGGCCAGCTGGCGCAGCTCACCTTCCAGGCAGGCAGGTTTTTCGCCATGGGGGTCTCTCCCAAGCCCCAAGGGAACCAGCATCCCTTGATAGCCCCTTATGAGAGCTTCCGCACCAAAGACGGGCACATCAACATTGCCGTGGGAAACAACGCGCTCTGGTCCACTTTCTGCAAAGTACTGGGAATGGAAACTTACGAGAAGGACCCCAGGTTCGAGACCAACCCCAAGAGAGTAGAGAATCGGCCCGCCTTGATCCAAGTCATCGAAGAGCGTACAACCAAATACAGCAGCCAGCAGTTGAGGGATCTTCTGGACAAGGCCGGGATTCCCAATGGTCCGGTATGGACAATAGGGGAAGCGCTAAGCGCCCCCCAAAGCCTGGCCCTGGGCATGGTCCAGGAGCTGGAACACCCCAAGGCTGGCCGTATAAAGGTCACCGGGGTGCCGATCCAGCTGGGCAAGAGCCCCGGCTCTGTGCGGCTCCCTCCTCCCATGCTCGGCCAACACACCCAGGAGATATTGACGCAACTTCTGGGCATGCCGGAAAAAGAGGTTGAAGAGCTCCGCACTCAGGGGATAGTCTGAGATCTGTGTTTTTGAATTAAATTTGGTGAGAAGCGGCCCCCCAAATGTTTCGGGACCGTGAGGAGGCATTGTGGGGAAAGGTTTTTGGAATCTCTTCTGGGAGGTGGATCTCTCCTCCAGGCAGGTGAGATTCACACACACGTCGGAAGAGGAGCTGAGGCGCTATTTCGGGGGAAGCGGCATAGGGGCCAGGCTACTGTTCGAGGAACAGGATGCTTCCAGGGACCCCTTGGAGCCTTCAAATCCGCTGCTTTTCATGGCAGGGTTGCTAACCGGCAGCTCTGTCCCAACGGCTTGCCGAACAGTTCTTTGCGGCAGATCGCCCCTTACAGGCATTTGGGGGGAGTCCACCGCAGGGGGCTACTGGGGGGCCGCTCTCAAGGCCACAGGAGTAAACGGTATTATCCTGAGGGGCCGGGCCGACTCCCCCGTATATCTTTGGATCACCAAGGGAAAACTGGAAATTCGGGATGCTTCCCACCTCTGGGGGCTGGACAGCTTCGAGACCGAGGAGAGGCTTCGCGCCGAGACTGACCCCAGGGCAAGGGTGGCAGCCATAGGCCCTGCCGGAGAGGGTCTTGCCAGGATAGCTTCGGTGATCTTCGAAGGCAGTCATGCCAGAGCGGCCGGCCGATGCGGCTTCGGGGCCTTGATGGGTTCCAAGAACCTCAAGGCCCTGGTGGTAAGGGGGGTTGGAAAGCTTCCTGTTCATGACCCGGATGGGTTGAGGCTACTTCTCAAGGAACAGATTCCCAAGATCCAGAAAGGGGCTGCAGGGCTCACCAGGTTCGGCACTCCCGGAGGGGTGGAGGCCGTTGAAGCCCACGGGGATCTCCCTGTACAGAATTGGCGGGGGGGCTCCTGGCCCGAGGGAGCCAGGGCCACCTGCGCCCAGACGAACTTACCCAAGTACCTCACCGGCCATTACGCCTGTTTTGGCTGCCCTATCGGATGTGGGAAATCCATCCGGATTCAAAACAGTGAGCATCCTTTGGTGGATTCACACCAACCCGAGTATGAAACAGTAGGCGGATTCGGGGGGAACCTCCTGAATTCGGATTTTGAAACCATTGCCTTGGCCAACGAGAAATGCAACCGCTACGGACTGGATACCATCTCCGCCAGTGCGGCCGTGGCCTTTGCCATGGAGTGTTTTGAGAAGGGGTTGATAAGAACCCGAGACACAGAAGGGCTGGAGCTCAGATGGGGGGATGCCGGGGCTATCCTGGCCCTTGTGGACTGGATGGGGAAGGGTCAGGGCCTGGGTGCGCTTTTGGCCCAAGGAACCAGGGAGGCGGCCCGTGTGCTTGGGCCCCTGGCGCATGAATTCCGATCCGATGTAAAGGGGCTGGAAATGGCCTACCATGACCCCAGGGCTTTCACCTGCATGGCTGCCAATTATGCCACGGCCAACAGGGGGGCTTGCCACCTGGAGTCCCTGAGCTATTTCCTGGGCCGTGGGATACCTCTTGCCGACATGGGATACATGGAACCCCCGGATCCACACGTGGACGAGGGAAAGGCCAAGATCGCCTTCGATCTCCAAAATTACATGAGTGTGTACAACCCACTGGGGCTTTGCAAGTTCCTCTTCGTGGGAAGGGTGGGGCCCAGCAGCATAGCCAGATGGGTGGAGCTGGTGACAGGCTGGGAAATGGACCAGGAGGAGCTTCTCCTCACAGGGGAGAGGATATTCAACCTGAAGCGGATGTACAACGTGCGGTTGGGAATCAGCAGAAAGGACGACATGCTCCCTCCAAGGTTTCTGGCTCACCCCAGGCCCGACGGCAGGGCAAAGGGGGTCTTGCCGCACCTCGGAAAGATGCTCCACGAGTATTACGGCCTTCGAGGCTGGAGCGAGGAGGGCGTTCCCACCAGGGAGAGGCTGAGGGAGCTTGGACTGGAGTGGACTCTGGGTTGAAGATGGCAAGAGCCACCCTATTTATCCGGCTTCACGGACATCTCTGGAGATACGAGCCCCTGGGCAGGGCTCAGGTGGAACTGCCCTGGAAAGCGGGCAAGACCCTGGCCGAGTGGGCAAATGACCTGGGGGTTCCACAGGACCAGATCATGGTGGCCCTGGTCAATGGTGAGTACTTACCGCTTGCCGGCTGTCCTGGGCCAGGCGATCGGGTGGAACTCCTCCCGGTGATCGACGGGGGGTGAGGCGCCTGGATCCTGGGCCACGCCCCCCCAGGCCTTGGGCTTGAGCCTTGGCCTTGGAAAGCGAGGCCGGGCTAGCTTGCCCCTTCCCCTTCCTGGGCCGAGGCCAGGGCGCATTGTAGGAGCACGTTGGCTCCAGCCTCGCAGTGCTCCCAGCTGGTGCTTTCCACCTCCACGTGGCTCCTACCCCCGAGGCTGGGCACGAAGATCATGGCCGTGGGGGCCACCATGGCCATGTAGCTGGCATCGTGGCCGGCACCGCTTATCATGTCATGGGTCTGGTAGCCCAGGGCCTGGGCACTGTCCCTCACCAAATGGACCAGCCTCTGGTCGAACTCAACGTGATCAACCCTCCAGGTTATCTCTGGGCTCACCGAGCAGCCCCTGCGGGGGGCCAGCTCCCGGAACTCCTCCTCCATCTCATTCCACGCCTGCAGGGCGAGTAGGTCGTCCCAGGAACGGATATCCACTGTGAATCGGACCCTTCCAGGGATGATGTTGGGAGAGTTGGGGTGGTTCTCCAGGCGTCCCACAGTGGCCACCAAATTCCCTGCCTTGCCGAGGGCCACTTCCTCCACCCGGAGGATCATTTCCGCAGCACAGCACAGGGCATCGTGGCGACCCTCCATGGGGGTGGGACCCACCTGGTTGCTCTCTCCTTCCACCAACACCTGATACCAGTGGATGGAGACTATTCCCCGGGGCACCCCAATGGGCACGCCCATCCTGTCCAGCACGGGCCCTTGCTCCACGTGGAGCTCATAGTAAGCATGCACCGGGAAAGCCCGGCATGGGGTTTCCCCCAGGTACCCTATGCGCCGGAGCTCCTCCTCAACGCCGCGACCCCGGGCATCCCTGCGGCCGTAGACCTGTTCCTGCTCGAGCTTTCCGATCCATACCCCGGATCCCATCATGGCTGGACTGAAGCGCGAACCCTCCTCATTGGTCCAGTTGCAGATGACCAGGGGCCTCAGGGTCTGGACCCCGTGCTCATGCAAGGTGCGCATGACTTCCAGGGCCCCCATCACCCCCAGCACGCCGTCGAACCTGCCCCCAAAGGGCTGTGTGTCCAGGTGGGAGCCCATGAGCACCGGGGGCAGCTCCTGGCGCATCCCGGCCTTCTTGCCAAAGATGTTGCCCATCTGGTCCACAGTGACCTGCAGTCCCAATTCCTTAAGCCAACTCACAAGAAGGTCCCTGGCCTGCCTATCCTCATGGCTCAGGGCCAGCCTGTGCATGCCACCGCCCGGTGTGGCTCCGATTCGGGCCATTGCCTCCAGGGATTCCCTGAGGCGCAAACCGTTCACACGTAACCCGGCAGACTGCATTCTTGCTTCCTCCATATGGAAAGACCAAGGATTTTGATCCTCAGCCCTGAGCCTCGAGAAGCCTTCTTCGCCTCTTCTTGGACATCTCCCACACTATGCACCTGGTTCTGAACTGGCAGTGCACGTTGGGGCTCGAGCACTGGCACCCCTCAGGGAGCTCGGGGTCCTCGCAGCATAGGTGGCAATATCCCACCTGGAACTTCTCGCACAGCGCCATGGCCTCCTGTTCCGGATGCCTCTTGCAACGCATTTGAACCTCCAGCAGGACTTCATGTCTGTACTGGCCTTAACCCATGGCCTGTTCTTAAGAATAATCCCACAGGCTCTCCGGGCCAAGAGGGGCCCTTTTTTTGCCGGTTAGGCTTCTGTGCTGATTTTCGGCCTGAGCTTGCTTTGCACCGGATCCGGAACTTTATTGCGGGCTCAGGTGACGGAACATGAAAAAGGCGGCCCCTGCCAGACACAGACTGGCCCAAAGAAAGTCCCATGTAAGGCTCTGGCGCATGTAAAAAAAGCAGAAGCCCGCAAAGACCAACATAGCCACTATCTCCTGGATCACCTTGAGCTGAGGGAGGGTGAAGTAAGCGCTGCCCAACCTATTGGCAGGGACCTGAAGACAATACTCAAAAAAGGCTATGCTCCAGCTCAGGGCTATTACCAGAACAAGGGGCTTGGCCCGCATGTCCTTAAGATGCCCGTACCAGGCATAAGTCATGAAAAGATTGGAAAAAACTAGCAGCAACACGGGAAGCAGTTTCATTCTCCACCCCACAGTCGGCTGGCGGATTTCCGGTCCCAACAGAGAAGACCCCGGGGAGCGTATACCCCGGGGTCTCTTCCCAAGCCGGATCCCCCCAGGAGGGGATCTTCCAAATCACAGTAAAGATTCTAGCCAACCTGTGGGCTAAGGTCAATGCCCGGGCAGCTTAAACTCCCCCAGTCGAAGGCCCTAAAAAGCAGGCTAAAGAATCAGGCTATGGGGGCGTCCAGCCCGGCCCCCTCACCACCCGGCCTGGGGTGGCCCCTGTGTGCTCGCCGTTTCTTAGCACCTGAACCCCGTTTACGAAAACGTGGAGGACCCCTGTGGCGTACCTGTGGGGCTCCTGATAGGTGGCATGGTCCTGGATAAGCTCAGGGTCGAAGACTACTATGTCGGCGAAATAGCCCGGCTTGAGGGCCCCCCGGTCTCGAAGCCGCAGGTTGGAGGCAGGAAGTGAGGTGAGCCTCCGGATAGCCTCCTCCAAGGGTATCAGCCTCTCCTCCCGCACGTACCTTCCCAGGAGGCGGGCGAAGTTGCCAAATGCCCTGGGGTGGGTGCTGAAGCGAACAAAAGGATCCTCTGTGGAGAAGGATCCCCCGTCAGAGCCGAAGCTGACCCAGGGAAGCTGGATCTGCTTCCTGATGTTCTCCTCTGAGATGGTAAAGCGGAGCATCTTGACTCCGCCTTCGTCCTTAAGGACCAGCTCGCAAAGGGCTTCCTCAGGGCTTACCCCCCAAAGTTGGGCGACTTCCACCAGGCTCTTTCCGGAGAGAGGCTTGAGGGATTCTTTCCGAAGATTCAAAAGAAGAATGCCTTCGGGTTCCCTGAGCTTTAGCTCCCTAAGGATTCTTGCTCTGGCCGTCTTGTCCTTGAGCCTTCTGAGCATGGCCTGTGTGCCCCCTTTGTGCACCCAGCGGGGAAGGAGCACGTCCAGGGAGGTGGAGCTGGCATTGTAGGTATACATGTTGGCCGTTATGGGAAGACCCTCAGCCCTTGCCTTCTCTATGAGGGCTATGGCCTCCTCCATCTTTCCCCAATTCTCCCTTCCTGCGGCCTTGAGGTGGTAGATCTCGGCTCTTACCCCCGTTTCTCTGGAGATGCTGATTAATTCCTCCAGGGCCTCCAGGAGCCCACCCCCCTCGTTTCGCACGTGAGACATGTAAATCCCGCCGTACTTGGCCACCACCTTGGCCAGCGCCATGAGCTCTTCTGTGTTGGCATATGCCCCGGGTGTATAGATCAAGGCGCTTCCCAGGCCCATGGCACCTTCCTCCATGGCCTGGGCTACTAGATGGCACATGCTTTGTAATTCTCGGGGAGAGGGCCTCCTGGGGCTTTCACCCATGACGTGAGTTCGCACGGTGGTGGCCCCAACCAGGGAGGCCACATTGGGGGAGACCCCCTTTTGTGCCAGGTGTTCCAAGTACTCTCCCAGGCTCCTCCAAGAAACATCGTATTTCAGAGTGCCTTGGCTCCTGAGCATCTCCCGGCGCATGGCCTCGTTGAGGGGCCCCATGGAGCGACCCTCACCAAAGAGCTCCAAGGTCACCCCTTGGCGGATGTCACTCTGGGAGCGGCCGTCCACCAGGAGCGACTCCGTGGCCCAGCTAAGCATGTTGATGAAACCAGGGGCCACGGCCAGTCCTTCTGCCTGTATTTCCTTTGAACTCAGGCCTGTAATAGATGGGGCCACCTCAATGATTCTGTCCCCTCGGAGCCCTAAGTCCCCAATCCATGGAGGGGCACCTGTTCCGTCATAGATGAGCCCACCGCGAATCACCAGATCATACACCGGTTCCTCCACCTGACTGGAAGCACGGATGGAGAAGGGGTCATATTCGGCCCAAGAGTAAAGGGGAAAGGCCAAAACAATACAGTTCCAAAGGATCATCCAGGCCATATTGTTGAACCAAACGTTTCTCAATGCGCCATCCCCTTTCATGAGCCGGTAACCATTATTGCTGCCCAAGAGCTTGGGCACAATAGGTTAAGCCGAATCCAGGCTTGTTGGGAAAAAGCTGCCCCAAAAGTGGTTTTCTTCTTGCATGCATGGAGCCCAGGTCTATGCAACAAAAAACTCAGACCGGCGCTGCGGCCCCAGCGTGGGCGCCCGCAATGGGAAGTCTTGGGGTAGGCGGGCCCTCACTTTCCAGAGGCGCCGAAGCGCGTCCCTGCGAACCCCCAAGGCCTCTTAATGGGTTCTGTCTTGACACACACCCAAGGGGCGGATAATGTCAGAACCAATCGCCTCGTTGTCTCCCCCAGGGGATTTGGAGAAAGTCTTCCTGGGGATCCGCGGCAGCCTCAACAGGCAAAGTAGAAATCCAGGGGTGTTCGGTTACCCAACATCCTTGAGTCTCCAAGGACAGCCTGCTTAGGAGGGAAAGGAAGATGCTAGGTTTTAGGTGGTTGGCCAGGGCTGCTTGGGTGGCGGTCCTGGCATTGATGTTTCTTTGCGGGATGGAAATGGAAGCATTGGCCAGGGCAGGGTCTGGAGGAAGCGCAGGTAGCAGGGGCTCTAGACCTATGTCACCGCCCTCCAGATCCTATTCTGCACCCTCCCAGTCCCAGCCCTCTCAGCAGCAGCGGCAGTACGCACCCGGTCCACCGCCTGCCTCTCCTTCGCGCAGTCCCTTTTGGCACGGGCTTGCAGGAGGGCTCTTGGGAGGTCTCATCGGTGGGATGCTATTTAGGAGCCTGGGATTCGGGGGCCCCGGCATGGGCGGCTGGGGTGGCCCAGGCCTTTTTGATCTGATCCTGATCGGAGCCTTGCTTTACGGGATTTACTGGTTTGTGGTGAAAAGGAAGCGGATGGCCTCAGGACCAGCTTCATATTCTTCATATCAGAGTGTCTCCCAGGCCGCTGAACCCGTGAGGGTGGAGGCCCAGGGGGTTGCGTACCAGGAAGACGCAACCGACCAGAATGTTCTGATAGGGCTGAGCCATATCCAGCAGATGGATCCAGGGTTCCAGCTGGAGGGCTTCAAGGAAGAAGCCATGGACATCTTCTTCAAGATTCAGGCAGCTTGGGCTCAAAGGGATATGGCTCAAGCAAGGCAGTTCTTGACAGAGGAGATGTTCATGATCCTCCAGAAGCAGGTGGAAGACCTAAGGGCTCAGGGAAGGATCAACAAGTTGGAGAACGTGGCGGTCAGAACAGTTGAGCCAGTGGAGGTCTGGCAGGAGTCGGGACAGGATTTCATTACAGTCAGAATCCGGGCCAATCTCCTTGATTACACAGTGGATGAGTCTACAGGCCGTTTAGTCTCAGGCAGTGACAGAGATCCGGTCAAGTTCGAGGAGTACTGGACTTTCACCCGCCAAGTGGGCCCCCATTCTTGGAAGCTCTCAGCCATCACCCAAGTATGAGGGTAACCACCAAGCGTCCCTGGCAAGATGAAACCAGAGATTTTACAAGCTTTGGAGGGCTACTTATGGGATTTCTGAAAGGGGGTGTAAGCTTCTCCCGTTTTGTTGCAGAGGGGGAATTTCCCCCCAATTACCGTGAGGATTTCCCGGGGAGGATCCGCAGGTTCTGTTTCCAGGAGCTGGATGAGTACTCTGACCAGGAGCGCTCAGTGGGTTGGGTGGACATGATGGATCCTTTGGATGCCGAGTTTCTGGGAGATGGGTTTTTCAAGGAGGGATATTTAACTTTGGCCCTCAGGGTGGACACCAGGGTGGTTCCGGCCAAAGTGGTTCGCCAGCATGCTCTTGCGGCTCAAAGGGAGGCGGCCAAGAAAGAGGGTATTGGGTTTCTGCCCAAAGAGCGCAGAAAGGAGATTCAGGAACAGGTAAGATGGAAACTAATGCGCAGGGCCATTCCCAAATCCAACAGCTACGAAGTGGTCTGGAATCTCAAGACAGGTTCCATCCTGTTCGGCAGCACCCAGCCGGCCCTCTGCGATGTTTTTGCCGAGCACTTCCAGAAGACCTTTGGGCTTAGGGCCGTGCCTTTGTACCCATACGAGATGATGTCGAGGCTCTTCA
>Ga0068707_1003939_pt1 | contig 10327 bp, 7 predicted proteins | sample YNPNPMetaG_FD_66600 | JGI IMG/M metagenome (GOLD analysis project Ga0068707, IMG submission 66600) | Anoxygenic and chlorotrophic microbial mat microbial communities from Yellowstone National Park, USA - YNP NP MetaG | ecosystem: Environmental > Aquatic > Thermal springs > Hot (42-90C) >... | reverse complement strand
TTGCATCGTGAATTTCAGGATCATGAGACTCGATGGTAATTTGCACGTGATCCAGCCCTGCGCTTACCAAAGCTTCAACAAAAGCCGGATCGCTGAGTCTGCGCCCGTTTGTATTCAGCCCGGTAATCTGTCCTAGCTGCTGAGCGCAGGCGATCAATTCGGTGAGATCGGAGCGAAGGGTGGGTTCACCGCCAGTGAAAACAACATGAGGAATGCCCAGTTGCCAGAGGCGGTCCAGAACGATTTTCCAGTGGGCTGTATTGAGTTCGGGGTAACGGCGTGGTCTGGCGTTGTAACAATGGGCACAATCGTTATTGCAGCGGTATGTGATTGCCAGATCCATCCGATAGGGAGCTGAGGGGTGGTCTGAGAATGGCGCTGTTGTTTCTAAGCCAAGTTCGCAAACGGGACAACCATCGCCCGGTTGAATCAGGAATGAAAATTCTTTTTGAAACTTTGTAAAGTCCTCAAGTGCCTGTCGTGCCGAGACACGGAAACGCCTTGTGAGCATACTAACTGCAGATTGAAGGGGTATTTGTTCCAGACACAAGTAAGCCATGTATGCAGCAGTTGTGTTGAGGTGATAGATGCGGCTGGCATTCATCAGCAATACTCCGTTGCCATCTTTCTCCAGCCGCAGATGAAGGCGTGCTTTACCAGCGCCGTCTTCTCGCAGATAGTGATGAATTCCGAAGGATGGTGCGGGATATGACGTTAGTTGCTGCTTCCTCAAACGATTTGCAATGTTCCGAAAATTGAACGACATGGCTTAGTACTAAATTAACGACCGCCGCCAGCGCAGGCACAGGCACACCCAGCGCAGGCACAGGCGCAGGCACACGACCCACCACCGCCGCTCCCAGAACGAGAATAAGTTGTCTTGGGGATTGGATTGGTGGTTTGAGTAATGCGGTCGGTGAAGCTGGTCAGATTGCCAATGACATTGGATGAAAAGTTTTCGATACCTCTGGCAATAGAAGCGGCAAACTCACTGCCGGGTAGCGTGGGCAGGGAGATGCCACCGCCGCTGGGGAGAGAAACCGGCGCTTGGGTGGGTGTGCCGCCGTAAGTGCGTCCAAATTCAGGATCATAGCGTCCCCACCAGACTGGTACAAAGATTGGTCCGCCCCGAAAGACTTCTTGTGTGCGTTCCTGATGCTTGCGGTCCAGCATGGTCCAATCCATCACTTCGTCATACTTCTGCATTTTGACTTCCGGGGTATCAGCCTGTTCCACATATTGCCAGGCGCGTTCAACAATATTTTTGTAATAGTCAACTGTCTCTTTACGACTGAAGCCGCGCATTTTTTCAGCGACACTTTTGACCAGATTGATCATCATATCTTGCAAAAGCCGGCGTCTTGTAGCCGCCTTGTTTTCTTGCATGGCTTTAAGAAATTCTATCTCATAAGGTTGTAAATTTTCTGGAAATGGCTCCACCACGTCAATTTCCAGCGGATCACGGGTTCTTACAGTTGCGGCTCCTTTTTTGATAGTAGAAAACAGGATCATAGACAGTATCTTATCCATTGGTTGTTCCATGACAATAGCGGCTTCGACGGCTGTCAAACCGCGCTTGATCCCATGACCGGCAACAGAAACTTTTGGGGGGAGATATTGCAGCTTTCGGTTTTTCTCTCCCCAAATGGACCCATAAATAATCAGTCCGATCAACCCTAAAAAGCCCAGGCAAAAGGCGGCACCGCAAATATCATCTACACTGATATTGAGACGGAAGGGCGGCTTGGTGACGATGGCACTTTCCGGCACCAAACGGGCGGGGAAAGCAGCTCCAAATATGTACTGTGTTGAGCCGTTTGCCTTGTTCGACTGCCAGCGATAAAACACGCGTCCTTGATCGTCAAAACCGCTTTCTGGTTCCGCGATCCCGGGCCAATTTTTAGGTGGGTAATAACGCGGCTCTTCCGGCTGTAAACCGGGCGGTAAAAAGATGGTCAGGGTGAGATCAGTGTTTCCGTACACATACTCACTGCCAAAATAATTCGGTGTAAGTTGAAAACTGGCGTACTTTTCCGTTCCCTCTTCGGTATCCTCGTAAAGCATACCCGTGATCCCCTTAATCACCACGTGAACGCGTCCAGTTTTACCGGGTGGAATAGCATTGTTGTCGAGACCAAGTGCCACGCCGTAAGTTACGTAGGGGGAGCGTTCAATGTTCCTAATTGGCTGCCCGTTGATTGTGGCTTGTATTTTGTTTATGTCATAATTTTCATTAGGAAGACCAATATCCACGAAGTCAATCGGGTCAGCGCTGGCATCGTTGACAAAATCCAGAATATACTCTAGGTCGAGTGTTCCATCTGAATTAATATAAACATTTACGACTTCTCTTCTGAGCTGAAACCGATAGGTTTGAGCTATGACCGGGTTTACGTTAAGAATCAATAGCAAGAATAAGGCAAACAGGCTTAACCACTTTTTCATGGGCTGCCTCCTGAGGATATCCTGTTTTACCACTTGGGCTCTTCAGTAAGCTGGTAAGAAGTTTTGCAATAAGGACAGGTCACGATAGGTGCCCCTGCAACCATCTGAATATTATCGGCTGTCAATACCCCCCCGCAAGATTTGCATTTAAGCGAATCCAGTGAAATGTTTCCGGGTAGATCAATTTTCAGGGTGGTGCCGGCGCTGGTGGGCATTTGCGTTGCGCGGCGGGAAGCAAACATAATCAAACCAAAACCAATCAGGACACTGATGACCCCAACAACCAGCCAGCCGATTTTACCTGATGGGCTAAAAGTTGCCCAGATGAACAACACACCAAAGAAGATCAGAATTGCTGCCAGGATATAAGCGATTATTTTTCCAGCGCTCATGTCTTACCTCCATATGTGATTAGTTTAACATTGTTCAACTTACAAAGCAACAGGAAAACTTGACCAATTTGCACAGCCACAATCGTATAATATAAGCATGGACGATCTATTGAAACAGGAATACGAAAAACTTAAGCAGAGTATTGCCTATCATGATTACCGTTATCATGTGCTGGACTCACCAGTGATCAGTGATGCGGAATACGATCGGTTGGTGAACCGCTTACGCCAGATTGAAGCACTTCATCCGGATTGGATTACACCAGACTCTCCAACACAGCGTATTGGTGGTGGGGTTGCCGAAAAGTTCACTAAGGTAACCCACCCGCGCCCGATCCTCAGTTTGGCGGCAGGGTTTAATGAACAGGATGTACGTGCCTGGTATGAGCGAATCCGCAAGCTGGACGAGCGGGTGGCACAAAGTGCTTTTGTTCTTGAACCTAAAATTGACGGTTTGACGGTTGTATTGCATTATCGGGATGGAGTTTTCGTTCAGGGAGCCACGCGCGGCGATGGTGAGGTTGGTGAGGATATTACAGCAAATCTTCGCACGCTTCGTTCCCTGCCCCTCAGGATTCCAGTGAGTTCTGAGGGTCCCAATCCACCAGCATATCTGGTTGTGCGAGGTGAGGCTTTTATCTTAATAAAAGAATTTGAAGAACTGAACAAGAAGCTGCTGGAAGCTGGCGAGCGCACCTATCTCAATCCGCGCAATACGGCTGCTGGTTCATTGCGTCAACTCGACCCGGCGATTACTGCCAGCCGTCCGCTGGTCCTCCTTACTTATTCCATTGTGTATGCAGAAGGCGATGTTCCACAGACTCAATGGGAGACATTGCAATATCTGCGCGCATTAGGTTTCCCGGTCTCCGAGCTGGCACAATACTGCCAGCGTTTTGAGGATGTACTGGCTTCACTGGGAAGCTGGCTTGAGAAGCGCGATCGGTTACCGTTTGAGGCAGATGGTGTGGTGATTAAAATAAATGACCTTCGCCTGGCGGATGAGCTGGGTTTTGTCGGCAAAGATCCCCGCGGCGCGCTGGCACTCAAGTTCCCAGCGCGTGAGGTGACCACTATGTTAAAAGATATTGTGGTGAATGTGGGCAGAACTGGTGTATTGACACCCAACGCAGTTCTTGAGCCTGTGGAAATTGGCGGTGTGATCGTTAAACAGGCAACTTTACATAACTTTGAGTACATCGCAGAGAAAGATATTCGTATCGGTGACCGAGTTATGGTCAAGCGCGCTGGAGATGTTATCCCTTATGTGATCGGACCAGTCCTAGAAGCGCGTACGGGCAAAGAGTTACCCTATTGTCCTCCTCAGACCTGTCCGGCTTGTGGACAGGCTGTGGAACACTTTGAAGGCGAGGTAGCTTGGTATTGTGTGAATTCAGCCTGTCCGGCGCAACTGGTGCGCAACGTGGAACATTTCGTTTCGCGCCCGGCGATGGATATTGTCGGGTTGGGTATCCGAATTGTGGAGCAGTTGGTTGAAAATGGATTGATCAAAGACGCTGCTGATTTGTATTATCTGCGCAAAGAAGACTTACTAAACCTGGAAGGCTTTGCAGATAAAAAGGCGGAAAATTTGATTACCGCGATTGCGAACTCACGCCAGCAGCCGCTCGCCCGTTTGATTAACGCTTTAGGCATCAGAGGGGTTGGCGAGGTAACGGCGGCTGATTTAGCAAATGTCTTTCGTGATTTAGACTCGCTTTCAAGAGCGACTTTTGAAGAATTGCAAAGCATTGAAGGTATCGGCCCAAACATTGCTAAGGCGATCGTGGATTGGTTTGCCCGTCCTACCAATCGGCGTTTGCTGGAAAAATTGAGGGCTGCAAGTGTCTGGCCTGTGGTAACGGAAGCAGCTCCTGGGAAAGCGGGTGCAGTTCTGGAAGGTTTGACTTTTGTGATTACCGGAACATTGCCGAATTATAGCCGCGAAGAGGCAAAAGAGTTGATCCAGCAGTATGGGGGCAAGGTAACCGACAGCGTGAGCCGCAAGACAGATTATCTGGTTGTTGGAGAATCACCCGGTTCCAAGCTTGCGAAAGCGCGTGAGTTTGGCATTCCAGTTTTGGATGAGGCAGGATTGTTGGTGCTGATTCGTGAGCGGGGTGGAGGGAATATCTGACGGGGTAAATAGAATGGCGGCTATCATCTTAAAGGCAGGGCGGGAGAAGTCGGTCAGGCAACATCACCCGTGGGTGTTTTCGGGAGCGGTAGCGAACGTGCGCGGAAATCCGAAAGCGGGCGAGACGGTGGATGTTCTGGCTGCGGACGGCAGTTGGCTGGGAAGAGCGGCTTTTAACCCTTTTTCAAACATTCGGGCGCGTCTTTGGACATGGGATGAGACAGAGACCATTGATGCGACCTTCTTCAGACGGCGTTTGAGCAGGGCAATTGAAAGCCGGGAAGCGATATATCCAGAAAATGATCGCTCAGCTTTGCGATTGGTTTATGCCGAGTCGGATGGGATACCGGGTTTGATTGTGGATCGGTATAGGGATTGGCTGGTGGCTCAGTTCTTAACTGTAGGGATTGAGTGCTGGCGGGGTGAGGTGATTGCTGCACTGGTGGAGCTGACGGGTATTAAGAATATTTACGAGCGTTCTGATGTGGACATCCGAAAATTAGAGGGTTTGGATGAGCGTTCTGGATTATTGACTGGGCGTGAGCCTCCGGAGTTTGTCCAAATCGAAGAGAACGGGCTGTGCTATCTGGTGGATATCCGACATGGTCAGAAGACGGGGTTTTATCTGGACCAACGTCTTAATCGTCAACGGGTGCGTGCGCTGGCATCTGGGCGGCGGGTGTTGAATTGCTTTTGTTATACGGGATCGTTTACCGTCAATGCAGTAATGGGTGGGGCGATTTCGGTACATTCAGTGGATAGTTCGGCGGAAGCACTAGAAATGGCAAAGCAAAACCTGGCAATCAATGGCAACTGGGATAGTCAGGTGAGCTGGCAGGAAGGGGATGTTTTTCAGGTACTGCGTCAACTACGGGATCGCAATGATGCTTTTGATATGATTATTCTTGATCCACCAAAATTTGCGCCGACCACCAGTCAGGTTGAAAAAGCCGCGCGCGGGTATAAGGACATCAACCTTTTTGGGTTTAAGCTGCTGAATCCGGGTGGGCTGCTGGTCACTTTTTCCTGTTCGGGTGGGGTGTCACTTGAGCTTTTCCAAAAAATTGTTGCTGATGCGGCACTCGATGCAGGGGTGAGTGCGCACATTATTGAGTATCTTTGGCAGTCCCCCGATCATCCTGTGGCGTTGAATTTCCCGGAGGGGGCGTATTTGAAAGGTTTAGTATGCCGAAAGCTTTAACATAGAAAATACCCCTTGAGGATTTATTCTCAAGAGGTCGAGTGGAGATGGCGGGACTTGAACCCGCGTCCGAAAGATTCGTCCCTCGGATATCTACGAGCGTAGCAGGTCTTCGATCTTACTGGGGTGGAGAGACCAGCAGAACCACTCCCAGCCAGCCGCTTGGACCCGAAAGCCCTCTTTTGTGCACTTAGCGGCTTAGGCACACAGCACCCTGACTTTCTTACGCCCGCTCCACCACCGGCCAGGGAGCGGGGTGGGCAGACGTGGCCTCACGCAGAGACCAATTTCTCCCGATCGTCTTATGCGGCGAGCGGAAGAGCAGAATACGTGCGGTTGGCACTTATCGTTTGTGCTGATTTTACGAGGTCGGCACCTCTCGGCTCGCAATCCGGGGCCAGCCTCTCCCGTCGAAGCCTGTCATCCCCGTTGCATTTATATTATACACAAAATTTTGTAAATGTGCTATTCCTTTTTCTTCTTCATGTGATTACAATTGACCCGCTCAACCAGTGTGCTGGTTGGAATTTATTTTAGAGGAGGTTTCCATGATCACAATCTATAAGAGCATGGAAAGCGGGGTGGAGAAAGTTAATGATGTGATCAGCGGTTGCTGGATTAATGTGGTTGACCCGACAACTGATGAAATCGAGCGCCTGACCTTGCTGGATATTCCGCAAGATTTTGTAACTTCGCCTCTGGACATAGATGAGCGTGCACGCACAGAACGTGAAGACGACGGTACCATGTTGATCCTGTTGCGCATTCCGTACTTTCAGGGCGCTAAAATGGATGTGCCTTATACCACCATTCCGCTCGGCATCATCTTGAAAGATAGCTATATTGTGACAGTTTGCCGCCGCTCGACAGATATCCTTCAAGAGTTTATGAATGGTCGTGTACGAGGGTTTTCAACTGGTAAGCGGTATCGGTTTGTTATTCAGATTTTGCATCACACGGCAGTTCGATACTTGAGCTTTTTACGTGAGATTAATCACACTGTTGATGCATTGGAAGATCAGTTACAACTCTCAATGCAGAATAAAGAAGTGATGGAATTACTCAAATATCAAAAAAGTCTGGTGTATTTCACGACGGCGTTAAAGTCGAATGAGCTGATGCTGGAGCGGCTGCAGCGTAGTCAGACATTACGCATGTATCCAGATGATGAAGACTTGCTGGAAGATACGATTATTGAGAACCAGCAAGCTATTGAAATGGTCAATATCTCAAATAACATTCTCAGTTCCATGATGGATGCTTTTGCTTCAATTATTTCGAATAATTTAAACGTTGTAATGAAATTTCTGACATCTGTTACGATTGTCTTAAGTATCCCAGCCATCGTCACCAGCTTTTTCGGCATGAATGTGACTTTGCCGTTTGCCGATCACCCATTGGCTTATATGATTATCATTGGTGTATTTCTTGGACTGATGGGCCTTGTCGTTTTCATTTTTATGAAGCGGCATTGGTTTTAGTGCAAACCCTAAAGCTCTCTATGGTTGCGTAATACTTGGTGGCTCGAAAGCGTTTGTGGACATATACCTGTGGACTTGTAGGAGACCAAATTTTATTTTCTGAAACACTGATGTTTTAGCGTTTGGTAAACATAAATGGACATGGAACAGTACACAAAAGAAGATAGCACAGACAGGGAAAAGACTTGGCAAGTGCGCCAGTTGTTCAGTCGTATTGCACACCGTTACGATTTATTGAATCGCTTGATGACTTTTGGACAGGATATACGTTGGAGACGGGAGGCGATTCGCCATCTTCAACTGGACGCGAAAGGTTTGGTATTAGACCTTGGGGCGGGGACAGGTGATGTCGCCTTATTGATACAAAAGGAATACCCAGAGGTGCAAGTAGTGGTAGCAGACTTGACTCCACCAATGATTTATCGGGGCAACAAGCGTACCGGCGGGAAAAAGGTTTTTTGGGTTGTCGCTGATGCTTTGCATTTACCTTTTCCATCATTGGTTTTCAAGGGTGTAATTTCAGGGTATTTGCTACGCAATGTGCCGGATGTTGTCCGTAGCCTGCGCGAGCAGTATTGTGTTTTGGCTCAGAATAGACAGGTTATATCCCTGGATACGACACCCCCGCAGCGAAATATTTTATACCCATTCATCCGCTTTTACTTGCGCGTAGTCATTCCAGTTCTTGGCAGGTTTTTGGCTGGAGACAAGGCAGCTTATACATATTTATCCGATTCGACCGAGCGTTTTTTGAGCGCAGAAAAGCTGGCAGATAAAATGCGGGAAGCAGGTTTTCAAGAGATAGAATATGCCAGATGTATGCTGGGTACTATGGTGATTCATTGGGGGAAGAAAATCTGATCAGCGGAGTATTGGTGGGCTTAAGAAGCTCCTAAAATTTGGCTGGACAAACTCAAGTATAGTGGGCAGCTTGTTGGAATGATCGGTTGAATTGAACAAAGGCGGTAGAGTGAATTTGGGTAAATGCTATACAAATGCCGGAACAGAATTCTGCGATTTAGTACAATAGTATCAGTTTTCTTTAGAGAAGGATGTAATTGTTTCTAATCTTCTAATGATGAAAGAGCATTGGGTGACACAACCTTCACAGATTTTTTTGAAACTGGACAACATATTCAAGTCCTATAATGAGGCTGGACGCCAGCATACGGTTCTGGACGGAATTACTACAGAGTTTTTCAAAAGTGAGTTTGTTGCAATTTTGGGTAAGAGTGGGAGCGGTAAATCTACCCTGCTTAATCTGATTGGTAGCGTGGACCGCCCTGACGCAGGGGAAATTTATCTTAATGGTGAACATGTGACTGGCATGGATGATACCCGGCGCACTCTGTTTCGTCGTGAGAAAATCGGGTTTATTTTCCAATCCTTTAATCTGATTCCAACGCTGACCGTTTGGGAGAATATCAAACTTCCACTAGAATTGAATAAAAAAATAAACACCAAGTGGCTGAAGAGGGCGCAGGAATTGGTGGAATTAGTGGGTCTGGGAGACCGCTTGCAGGCATTTCCTGATCGTTTATCAGGTGGCGAACAACAGCGTGTTGCGATTGTGCGTGCTCTGGTGCATGACCCGCTGCTGGTTCTGGCTGATGAACCAACCGGCAATTTAGATGAGGTGACCGGGCGACAAATTATGACCCTGCTGGATCAAATGACGCGGCAGGCGGGTAAGAATCTGGTACTGGTGACTCATTCCCGAGAGGTGGCTTCGCTGGCGGACCGCAATTTCATTCTGGCTTCGGGGAAACTACGGGAATGTTCGAAATCCCAAGAGTGCTGATGGGAAAGAAAATTTCATACTTTTCTTCAGGTTTGTTCAATGTAAGCCTCCGCTATCTCTTGCGGAATCGCTTGCAGAGTATATTAATGCTATTGGGAGTAGCTTTAGGTGTAACATTGCTGGTTGCCATTGATCTGGCGAATGTCAGCGCTCAACGTTCATTTGAGCTCTCGGTTGAAGCGGTGACCGGTAAGGCTACTCATCAGCTTGTAACCGCTGACCCGCGCGGCATAGATGAAAGTGTGTACGTTAATCTACGTATGCAGGGAGTTCATGTCCCTATTGCGCCAGTGTTGCTGGCTTATGTAACAGTTCCACGAATGGAAGGTCGGACATTGCAATTGATGGGCATTGATCCCATTGCTGATGTGCCTTTCCGCAGCTATTTGAGTCTGAATGGACAGGTACCGCTTGAACAATTAGTTTTATTCCTGACAAAGCCTGGCGCTGTTTTCATTGCACGGAACATGGCAGATCAGCATTCTTTGGATATTGGTGAAACTCTTGAGATTGAGATTGGTGGGCAGCGGCGAGAGATCTGGATTGCCGGAATACTTGAGCCGAAAGACGCATTAAGTCGTCGTGCTCTGGATGGGCTTTTGCTGGCAGATATTGCTACCGCACAGGAACTGACTGGACGTGTGGGAAGACTGGACCGTATTGACTTGATTTTGCCCACTGATTCTAATTTGGTGCATTTATTTGCAGAGCGGTTACCACCCGATATACGCCTAGAAGACGCAACTACTCGCAGCGATTCGCTTGAACAGATGACTGCCGCTTTCCGCATTAACCTGACTGCTCTGAGCATGCTGGCTCTGGTGGTTGGTTTGTTTCTTATCTATAATACGATGACATTTGCCGTTGTGC
>Ga0068707_1003937_pt1 | contig 10328 bp, 7 predicted proteins | sample YNPNPMetaG_FD_66600 | JGI IMG/M metagenome (GOLD analysis project Ga0068707, IMG submission 66600) | Anoxygenic and chlorotrophic microbial mat microbial communities from Yellowstone National Park, USA - YNP NP MetaG | ecosystem: Environmental > Aquatic > Thermal springs > Hot (42-90C) >... | reverse complement strand
TAAAACCGTCCTGTGGTGCCAATCAAATGAAGCATCCCCTTCTCCCCCACGAGGGCCACAGGATGACTGCTGCGGACCAGCCGCACGGTGTTCGGCCCCGGTTCGGTTCGCAGCCTATAAACTCCTGTTTCCGGTACGGTGACTTCCAGATGTGTCTGTTCCTGGAATGGAATTTCTGCCGTATGCAACAAGTTGCCATAAGGGCCAAAAATCTGCACAGGCAGTCGCTTTCCCGCATTTTTGCCAACCTGTTCATAGGCCATCTCAAGGCTCACATGATCATCTTGCTGGGCAAAAAGGACGTAGTTTGCGACTTGCCGCAGCCTGTGTCGGGGAATTTCCAAGGCGGATGTCCATGACGGCGCGGCCTTGGAAGCAGTCAGTCGATCCAACGAGACGATGGGAAGTTGACGGATGGGATCACAGGGGAACCATTGCGATATTGTTCGCTCGTCGATATTTACCAGTTTCTCATCCGCACCTGCCCGAACCGTGACCGTGCCCTTCACTTCTTTTAAACAGACGCCGGCTGCATTGTTGAAATGGATTATGGGGCGATTTGTCGTATCACGGATGATCATGTTATCGAGTGCGATCCGACCGAGGTCGTTTTCATCGCCTGGCCGAGAGACGAACACAATCGGCGCCGGCCATTGTGGTTTATCTGAGCTTTCTACGATTTCGCAATCTTTGAGCAAAACCCGGACCCCGTCAACAGGTTTGGAACGAATAATCACCCCGGCAGTTCCCGAATCCTCGAAGCGGCAGTTCACGACCTCAAATATGCCACTCACGTATTCACCACTCCGATTCTTGGTAACGATGCTCAACGATCCGGCGCTGGTGCCCCTTGTGCGGCAGTTTTCCAATCGAATGGAAATGGGTTCCGAACTTGCGTCCATGGCTCCGGCGTAAAGATGGATCGCATACCCACGGTTATTTTCGATGATGCAGTTCTTCATCACGCAGTTGCTCAGGACTTCCGTCGGCCGATTCGGTTCGAAATCGATTCCCGCTTGCGGCGGCGTTCCTCCGGTGTTGCGTAGGACGACGTTTTCAATGAGCAAATCACGGGCCGTGATCACGCTGATCCCCTGCCGATAGTTCCTGTCACAAATGACATCGCGAATGACAATATTCTGGTTCGGTTCACCCCCTTTGCCTGCACCGAGATAGATTCCGTCACCTCCGCTATCGCACAGCGTCAGACCCTGGATGAGGACGTTCCGACAGCCTCTGAGACTCAGACAGTGCCGCCACTCTGCTTTCTCATAAGGTGGATGGGCGTAGTCATCTCGCCACATTCGCAGGATTGCGCCATTTCCCACAATGACGAGGTTTTCTTGATTCAGTGCTGTAAACAGTGAATCAGTTTTGCCGCGAAAGGCGCCGCGTTTTGCGACAATTTCCACGCCTGGTTCGAAAATGATTTCCTTATTTCCGACAAGCTCGATCTTGTCAACAACCCACGGCTGTGCCATTTTCGGAATGATGATCTTCCTGGCCTTCGAGCGGAGGGCCGACTGAAGAAAGTGAGTGGACTCCTCAGGGTTGAAGCCCCACCATGCTGCGTTCGCTGTGTCGCGCTGGCCGGTTTCAACCTCGCGAACCGCCTGCTCGTTGGTCATGACTTGCGGTCCGGTCTGCTGCTCACCGTGACAGGCGATTGACAGCACAACTGTGACGTAAAGTAAAGCGAGGGAGCATGTCCAGCGTCGAAAGCGTGAATTCATGCCAAATCCTCCAAAGCCGCGGCCAATTCCAGCAGCAAACTGCGTAAGTCCAAAGATCGGCTTTTTCAGCAGAGATAGGCTCGACAGCACTGCTTTGTCTTTTCCAACCCAACTGCAAGAGGCGTTAGCACTCCTGCATAACCGTCGCATATTATCGCATCACAATTATTGCACAACAATTGTCCGATCAAGTCTTGGGATGCAATTATTGACCTTTGCACAACCAGGAGACACAGACGTGGGCAAAAGACCGGACATTCTGGTGTCTCTGTAATTTGCGAACATCAATAGGTTCTTGCCGAGACGGAAATAGCTTGGGGCCGGTATTTGTCATTGAAAGGCTCTTCACAAAAAATTATGCTGAATGCAGGAGAGGCACTGTGAGTGGTGAGAGATGGGAATCGGCAGCCGGTATCGCTGACCCAGACAATCACCCGCATTTCATGACGAGGTCCTCCCATGCCTGAACAAGCTGTGTTTGTTGTTGGTTCTGGCTTTGTTTTCCTCTTTTTGGGGTATTGGCTTTACGGACGGTTCTTGGGACGGCGAGTCTTTCGATTGAAAGAGGACACGCCGACTCCCGCCCATACGATGTATGATGGGGTTGACTATTGCCCGGCACCGACGCCTGTTCTTTTTGGTCACCATTTCGCGTCGATTGCCGGTTTGGGGCCGATTCTGGGACCGGCGCTGGCCGTCATTTGGGGCTGGGCGCCCGCCGTAATATGGGTCTTGTTCGGTGCCGTCTTCATTGGAGCCGTTCATGACCTGGGAGCGCTTGTCGTCAGTTTGCGGCATCGAGGGCGGTCCGTGGGGGAAGTCGCTTATTACGTCCTTGGTCCCCGTGCCCGGCTGCTTACGCTGCTCATCATCTTCTTTCTCATGTCGCTGGCAATGGGGGCCTTCTGCAATACCTTGGCGGATCTGTTCCTCAATTTCAACCCGGATGCCATCGTACCATCAATTGGCCTAATGATAGTAGCCGTTCCTTTTGGGATCGCCATTTACCGTTTCAAGGCACCTCTCGCAATGGCAACTATCATTGCCCTGTTGATCTTCGCCGGGCTGATTTATTTCGGAGAAAAGACACCGATTTTGAGTTATCAATGGTTATGCTCTCGCGAGACCCAGGTGGCAATTTCCCAGGCAAAAGATGCGACCTCGCCGGATGGCCAGGCCGTTTTTGCGCGTCCTTATGGCGCAAAGTCGGCAATTGACTATTTTCGAGCGATCGGCCGTGATGACATCGTCAAGGAACTGGGGGCCATCGATCAACCCAAGACTGTTCTGGCAAAAGCCAATTATGCTTGGATTGGCGTCCTATTGCTTTATGGGTTCTTGGCCTCGGTTTTGCCGGTGTGGTTGCTTCTTCAGCCGCGGGACTACATCAATAGTTTTCAGCTTTATTTTGCCTTGATTGCACTTTTCCTGGGGCTTGTCATCGCCAGCGTGGTCGGCAGCGAGGCCGCACGGATTGATGCCCCGGTGATCCGCGCGCAAGTTCCCGGATCGCCGCCGATGATTCCCCTGCTATTCGTGACCATCGCTTGTGGTGCCGTCAGTGGCTTTCACTCGCTGGTGTCCAGCGGAACGACCGTCAAACAACTGGATCGCGAGAAAGATGCTGTGCTCATCGGTTACGGCGCTATGCTTGTGGAAGGTGCTCTGGCCCTTCTGGTGATTGCTGCCTGCACGGCGGGCTTGAGCGCCGTCGATTGGGGCAAAGATGGAGTTTACTCCTCATGGTCAGCGATGCGAGGTCTGGCAGCCCAGCTCAATGCGGTTGTTCGTGGCAGCGCGAATATCCTTTCCCACGTTGGGATTCCAACAGCGATCGGACAAACATTTATTGCCGTGACGGTAACGGCTTTTGCCTTGACGACTCTCGACTCGGCAACACGACTGTTGCGATTTAATGTGGAAGAACTGTGCAATGCCCTTCACCTTCGGTTTCTGGCGAACAGGTATTTCGGTTCGCTGTTGGCGGTTTCCGGCATTGGCTTTTTTGCCCTGGTCCCTGCCGGCAAGGCCCTGTGGACTCTTTTCGGAACCACGAATCAATTGCTGGCTGGTCTGTCACTGCTCATCGTGAGCACATATCTTTACCAGAAGCGACGGGTCGTGGCGTTCACTCTGATTCCCATGATTTTCATGCTGATCATGACAACAGCGGCCATGGTGTTCAACCTGATCAAATTCTACCGTGAAGGGCAGACATCGCTTTGGGTGACAACCGTCATTGTCCTCGTTATGGCTGGATGGCTGGTCATCGAAGGGATTTTGGCATTTCTGCGTGGGCCGGTGAAACCTGATCAGCAGTCCGATCACGTGCCCGAGCAGGCCGGCGCACCCGAGGTGGTATCCCGTTGAGACCGTTGTCCTCGCCCCCTTGAAGTAGGTGCTTGCCGGAGTCTTCAGAATGGGCGTGGTTGTTTTCACCTGGTCACTGAGGGTGATCGATGTGACCGATGGCCTGGTGGGCCGAAGCCTGAATGAGCGATGGGCCTGTTTCTGCGAGCTTTTGTAGCTCAGGAAGTGCGGCCCTGGCGGCGGGGCCAATCTCGCTCAGCGCTTCGATGGCTGCCAGTTGCACATTCATGTCGGCATCGCCAAGGACCTTCGTCAGCGCTTCAACTGCCGTTGGATGGCTAAGTTTACACCGTCCTATGGCCCTCGCGGCTGCCATGCGAATCCGCTCATCAGGATCTTGGAGAGCACGGACAAGCGCAGCGCTTACCTCCGGAGTTTCCTGTTTGATTGCCCCCAGGGCCTCAGCCGCGGCATCCCTTCCGTCCCAGGATTCATCTTCCAATGCCTGAATAAGCACCGGTACGGCCTCACCTGCCTGTGGCCCAAATGCACCCAAGGCCCGGATGGCGGAGAGTCTGGCCCGCGGATTCGAGCGATCGGCCGCGACGCCGATCAGCGGCTTGATCTGCTGGGGACCATATTGCAACAGGGCATCAATAGCCTGGTCGCGAACCTGGGAGTTGCGGTGTCCGAGAAGGGATAACCATTCCTCGGGCGTCTTGTCCGTGTATCGAACTTCGCGGAATTCAGTCGCTCGTTGCTTTGAGTTTGATCTCTCTTGGGAATTTTCCCCCATAGGTGGCATGGGCCGACAACCAAGGAAGATATTTCCTGCAGCCAGTCCGCAAGTTAGGAGCCTGATAGCAACTTTCATGCAAAATGCTGACCGAAACACTTGGTTCATCATGGTACTTGGAAAAACGAAAGATTCTCGCAACAGACACATTTTCCCCGGTTATGCCCAGGGCCAATCCTCACCTAAAACTTCGCGCTGGACGCGGGTCAGTTGCGCGATTCCGGCAGCGGCCAGATCCAGGATTCGCTCGAGAAGGAGTCGATCAAAGGGAAGGTGCTCCGCCGTTCCCTGAAGTTCAACGAATTGCCCTTTTCCTGTCATCACAATATTGAAATCGACCCCGGACTCGCTATCCTCTCTTTGATTCGGATCGAGGACAAGATCTTCTCCCCAGAGGGCGACGCTGACAGCGGCCGCGCTATCCCGCAAGGGCAATTGCGACGGATCGGAAAGCTCCGGTTGGATCATGCGCAGGGCGTCCACCAGGGCAACGAATGCTCCTGTGATGCTTAGCGTACGAGTCCCACCGTCGGCTTGCAGGACGTCGCAATCCACAGTGATGGTGCGTTCACCTAGAGCCGTCAAATCCGTAATGGCGCGGAGACTTCGACCAATGAGACGCTGAATCTCGGCAGAGCGTCCGTCCATCCGTACCCGTTCCCGTTGTTTCCTTGGGGATGTACTTCCGGGAAGCATGCTGTATTCCGCAGTGACCCAGCCGGTTCCCTGACCGGCCAGCCACGGAGGGACCTGGGGATCAACGCTGGCCGTGCAAAGGACTTTCGTTTGTCCCGCAGAGATCAACACACTGCCGGGCGCCGCAGAGGTAAAACGTCGCTCAATCATGATTGGCCGCAGCTCATTCCACGCACGACCGTCCGCCCGGAATGACACGCCTGATTGCTCCATCGCCTGTATCCTTTTTCCATGTGTCTACGATCGATTGTTGCGACATGAGCGGCGTTTTTTTGGCGACAGGGATGCGGCGATCACGAATGCGACCCCAGGAGCCACGCCAAAATCCCTTTCTGGACATGCATCCGGTTGGCTGCTTGCTGGACCACAATACTCTGCGGACCGTCAATCACATCGTCGGTGACTTCTTCCCCGCGATGGGCCGGGAGACAGTGCATAAATACGGCCCCTTTCTGTGTGTGGGCCATGAGCCGGCCGTTGACCTGATAGGCCTGGAAATCACGACGCCGCTTTTCGGCCTCCGCCTCCTGTCCCATGCTGGTCCAGACGTCAGTGTACACGACCAGGGCATCCCGCACAGCGTCCTCAGGGCGATCGCAGACTTCGAATTCAAATTGAGGAAATTGTGACTTCAGCCCCTCGAGAAATCCCGCCTCAAAACGATAGCCTTCCGGCGTGGCCATGACAAAGCGCATTCCCAGTTTTGCACAGCCCTCCGCCAAACTGCGGGCGACATTGTTCCCGTCGCCAATCCAGGCAAGTGTGTGTCCGCGAACTTTCCCGGCCAATTCTCGAACCGTAAACAGATCTGCCAGTGCCTGACAGGGATGAGCGTAATCGGTCAGGCCATTGATGACCGGGCATTCAGCAAACTGGGCCAGCTCCTCCACAGTTCGATGAGCTTTGCCGCGAAAGACGATCACATCGACATATTGACTCAAGACTCGGGCGAAATCGGCGATCGATTCTCGCTTGCCGAAACCCGCGTCATCTCCCAAAAAAATGGCGCTTCCACCCAGGTGGGTCATGGCGGCCTCGAAGCTGACCCGCGTCCGCAAGGACGGCTTTTCAAAAATTAATGCCATGACCCGATGGGGCAGCAACGGTTCGCGAATGCCTTCCAAGTATTTGGCTTTGAGGTCCTCGCTGATCGAGAAGATTCGCTCGATCTCATTCGTCGAGAGATCATTCAACGTCAGGATATGCCGACAGGTTTCACTCCTCATCACACCGCCCTCGTGTCTTTCGAGAGAACTCGATTCTGCGTCGCCGCGTTTTGGCTGAAAACAATCACAATTTCCCCGCGGCGTAGGTTTGCAAGACCTCCTCCAGAATGTCGCAACCGGCATGGACCTGTTCATCCGTCGTGATCATGGCCGGTAACAATCGAATCACGGTATTGTGTGTGCAGTTGATTAGAAGCCCACGATTCAAACACGCCTGAACAACCGGTGCACCTTCCAGGGTCAGTTCGATGCCGATCATCAGACCAACAACGCGGACATCACGAATGATCGCACACCTCTGCCGCAACGCCGTTAACCGTTCCAAAAACACCTGACTGATGTGTTGTGCCCGCGCCAAGAGGTTTTCCTCTTCGATCATCTGGATCGTTGCCACACCCGCCGCCGCCGCGATGGGATTGCCACCGAAAGTGGAGGCATGCATCCCTGGCCTGAGGCTGGAAGCGACTTCCGGTTTGGCCAACATGACCCCGCCGGGTAAACCTCCACAGACAGACTTGGCCAGCGTGATGATGTCGGGCGTCACATCAAAATACTGGTACGCGAACCAGTTTCCCGTTCGTCCACAGCCGGTCTGGACTTCATCGAACACGAGAAGGAGACCATGCTGGTCAGCCAATTGGCGGAGGCCTTTCAAAAATCCATCGGGCGGAACGACGACTCCGCCCTCGCCTTGAATGGGCTCAATCATAATCGCGGCCGTCTCGCCGTCGATTCTCTTGGCGACCGCGTCCAGGTCACCGAAAGGACACGGCACAAAGCCGGGTAAGAGGGGGCTTAATCCCTCGTGATATTTCGGTTGGGCGGTTGCCGATAGCGATCCCATTGTCCGTCCGTGGAAGCCTCCTTCGAACGTGATAATCTTATATCGCCCTTTCGAGCTGTGCAGACGAACCAGCTTGATCGCCGCTTCATTCGCTTCCGTTCCCGAATTGCAGAAAAAGGCCTGACCTCCAAAACTTCGTTCGGAAAGCAGCTTGGCCCATACCCCTTGCAATTCCGTGTACCAGGTGTTGGGGACATGGATTAACCGGGCGACCTGCTCGCGGACGGCTTCCACCACCCGCGGCGGACAATGTCCCAGCAAGTTGCAGCCCCAGCCCGGAAAAAAATCGAGATATTTCTTACCTTCCGCGTCCCAGACGTAAACCCCTTCCCCTTTTACAAGGGCGACCGGAAATCGGCGGTAGTTACCGATCACATACCGATCAAAAAGCGAAATGATTTCGGCTGACGAACGACTGCTTTGACTCACCGTGAATATTCCTTAAACCTGAAAAAGATGAAATTTCCAGGACAAATAACTGCCTTGCACAGAGATGATCTCCCGAAAAACGTGATCAGGCGTTGTTGTTGCGAACGACGCCGTTGTGAACAATCTCGGTTCCAACGCCTTTTGTCGTATAAACCTCGAGGAGGAGGGAATGGCGTAACCGACCATCAATAATGTGTATCTTGTTAACCCCGTGTTTGAGCGTCTCCAAGCAGGCCTCGACCTTGGGTATCATGCCAGCATCGATGACTCCCTGACGGATCAAATCACGCGCCTGTTCCGCCGTTAGCGAGTGAATCAGCGAGTCGGGATCATCCTTCCGCAAGCGGACGCCGTTGACATCGCTCAAAAACACCAGCTTCTCGGCGCGGACTGCTCGGGCAACAGCCGTGGCCGCCGTATCCGCATTCACATTGAGCTTCGTTCCGTCATCACTCAAGCACATCGAGGGAATCACGGGCACGACTCCACGGGCACACAAATCGATGATTGTGTCGCTGTCAACCCGGGTCACTTCCCCCACAAGCCCCAGGTCAATCGTGGAACCCGATTCATCCGTCAAAACCAGCTTCTGACCGAAAAGCACGTTCTTTGTACGGAAGTTCATCGCCTGTGCTCGCCCCCCCAACTCTTCGATGCCCTTGGCCAATTTCTCGTTGATTTCGTAGGCGAGGACCTGTTCGACAATTTTGACAGTTTCCTCATCGGTGTAGCGACGTCCCTGAACAAACCGCGGCTGAATGCCAGCTTCCTTCATGGCGCGACTGATCGCTGCTCCGCCGCCGTGGACGATCACGGGTTGCATCCCAACCGTTTCCATAAAGAGGATATCGAGCAAGAGGTGCCCCATCGACCGCTCGTCTTCCATCACGCTGCCACCCAGCTTGATCACCGTGATCTTGCCACGAAAAGTCCGGATCCAGCGTAAGGCCTCGATCAAAACATCGGCTTTTTCAATCGCTTTTTGCAACGCTCAGGTCCCCGCTCGTTGGGAAAAAACGACTTGCACCAAAAACACCACGTGATGATGTCCCCCAAAAGAACGACACCGGGCCCGCACGTGAGTTCGCGCCCGGTCAGAAAGGCGATTCTGCGATCGGAAACCTATATTTTTCTTCTCTTCGTATGCCACGTCAATGGGGATGGCCTACGAGAATCCCCAATAAAACCAATGCCCAATTCCCGAAGTATCACAGTTGCTTTCTGGGGAGATTTCCCATTCCTGATTTCCGCTTTTTATCTGTTGGCATGCCGCACGCAATTGAGAACGCACTTCCTGAAAGCGTAGACTTTCTGCCAATCGCCTGTAAAATGACAGTGCGCACTGTCAGAAATTTAGTTGTCGAACGTCTGTTGCTGTCGAACGAGGTGAAACAATGTCCATGTTGAAAATGTGGAGCGGGATCCTTGCGATTGTTTTCAATTTGGTCTCGCAGAAATTCGTGCAGCGGCAGGGGCCGCCGGTAGAACTCCGCGTTGGCGACGTAGCTCCTGACTTTGTTCTCCCAGGAAGTGACGGGAAGACATATCGACTCTCCGACTTTCGGGGGCAAAAAATCGTCGTCCTGGCGTGGTTCCCCAAGGCCTTTACTCCGGGTTGTACCCGTGAGTGTCGGATTTTCGCCGAACAATCTGACGCCTTTGCGAACCTACCGGTTATTTATTTCACGGCCAGCGTTGACACGCCCTCAGAAAACAAGAAATTTGCGGAGTCACTTCGTGCCAAGTATCCAATTTTGAGCGATCCTGAACGCAAGGTGGCACTGGCATACGGCGTCGTTAATTCCCAGAAAGATTTTGCGCGTCGTTGGACGTTTATTATTGGACTTGACGGGAAGATTCTTCACATTGACAAGAATGTCAAAGTGGACACCCATGCCCGCGACGTCGCCGATTGGATCAAGGATTACCTGAAATCCAAGCCCGCCCCAGCCGGCGATCAGAATCGTTGAGTATTTGCCACGGCCAATTTGCGGGAAAGCCTCCATGACTTGTTCCATTGCTGACGCGGAATGGATAATCCAGTGTTGCGCAGCGGACGCGACAAGCGCGTCCCTCCGAGGGGTGGACCTGACAAGCAGGTCCCTCCGAAGAGCGGAATCGGAGGGGCACGCTTGTCGTGCCCGCCGACTCGGGATAGATGATCCAACGTGCTGCGGCGGACCTGACAAGCAGGTCCACTCGAAGAGTGGGCGTGAGACACGTGCTCGTTCTTTTTGCCCGTTGTTGTCTCACCCATACATCTGACGCACGCACAACATGAGCTTGCGTGTTTT
>Ga0068707_1003934_pt1 | contig 10331 bp, 8 predicted proteins | sample YNPNPMetaG_FD_66600 | JGI IMG/M metagenome (GOLD analysis project Ga0068707, IMG submission 66600) | Anoxygenic and chlorotrophic microbial mat microbial communities from Yellowstone National Park, USA - YNP NP MetaG | ecosystem: Environmental > Aquatic > Thermal springs > Hot (42-90C) >... | reverse complement strand
AGGCACATGCGCGCCGCCTGGCCGCCTCCGGACAGGGCCACGTGAATCTTTACCAGATGGAAGGGATCTTCCCCGGCGCGTATTTCCAACGTGCCCTGCATCAACCCGGAGCTCTGGGGGTTGAGGGTGACCTTGATCTCGAAATAGGTTCCCGGAGCTACTTCCGGACGGGGGAAGGGCACGGCGGCCGGCTGGAAGGAGGGGTCGCTCCCCGCCATGAGTTCCCAATCCCAGATGGTGCAGTCTTGGCTGCCGAAGTTCCACAGCCGGGTGGAAAGAGTCACCGCCTGGCCCATGGGCACCGAACCGAAATTGAGCGTCGCCGGATCGGCCTGGAAGTCGCAGGGCGGAGGCTGGATGCCCTCGCCCTGGAGGTTAATGGTGACCTTGGCCTCGTCCGGATCGTTGGATTCGATCTCTATGGTGCCAGTGTCCTTGCCGACATCGGTGGGGCGGTACTGCACGGTGAACTGGCGCATCTCGCCCACCGGAACCACGGTGACGTTGGGCGGGGAGGGGAAGTTGAATTCCGGGCTGCCGTTGGGGCCCTTGATGGCGGTTATCTGGCAGTCGGCATCGCCGGTGTTTTGAATGGTGACGGTCTTGTTGGAAAAACCGCTGGTGGATACGGTGCCGAAGTTGACGTCGGTGGGAACCACGTTGATGTCACAGGTGGGGATGGGGGTGGCCTTACCCACGATGTCCACCCAGCCTTCGCCGGCGTTGGGATCGTTGGAGCGAATGGTTAGTTTTCCCGCGTGCGCGCCTACCTGGGTGGGGGCATAGGTAATTCCTACATCGAAGGTGGCGCCGGGACTCAAATCGAAAGGAATGGCGATGGAGCTGGTGAAGGTGAAAAAGCCGTGGTTGCCGGAGTCCAGTTTCAACTCGGTTATGGTAAGCACCTGGTTGCCGCAGGAAGTGAAGCGGAAGCTCTTTTCCGAACGGGTGCCCACCGAAACCGAACCGAAGTCCACCAGGAAAGGCGGCTGGGGGCAGATCTTCGGGGCCAGGCCGTTTCCCAGCATTTCGATGATGACCACCGGCTCGTCGGGATCGTCGGAAGTGACTTCCACCCGGGGCCGGTCGGCGCCGCCGTCAAATGGGGTGTAGACCACGGTGAAACGTTTTTCCGCACCGGGCTCGAGAGTGCCGGTAAAGGGACCAGGCTGCAGCGAAAATTCGTTGTAGGGATCGGTGCTCGCCGGTATGTCCACGCCGCCCTGGCCCCCGCCGGCCGCGAGCGTCAGGGTGTGAACGCCGCGGTTGCGCACCACGAACTCATTGCTGATGGAGTGTCCCAGCTCGTTCATGCCGAAGTCCAGACTGAGATTGGTGCCGGCGGGAAGCTGATGATTGCACACCTCGGCTTGAGTCTCCTTGTCCACTACGCAGACCTCTACATCGGGGGTGACGCCCTCTCCCTTGAGGGTGACTTTTATTACGTCATGGTCGGGATCGTTGGTGTCGACCAGCAGCGTGCCGCTATCGGCGGCCTCCTCCCGGGGGATGTAGTGCACGTTGATGAAAGTCGACTGGCCGGGGGCCAGGGCGTTTACCGGCGGCGGGTCCACGAAAAAGTCAGCACTCGATCCGTCGGCCAAGCGGATGCCGTCGGGAAGCCAAGAAAGATCGGCCTTGGCCGATGGGGCATTGGCCAGAATGATGGTGCGCGACGACTTTTGCTTTACCACCACCTTGCCGAAATCGAGCAGGTAATCGCCCTCTGCCGGATCATCGGGCAGCGGGTCGAATTTGCCGTCCCGGTCCCAGTCCTGGCTGAGCTGTGCCGAAGGCTGAACCTTGCCCACGTTGACTTCGTCCTGACAGGCCGAGCCCCAAAGGGCGGCCAGAAACAATCCAACACCGAGAGCCAAATACTTTTTCATTTCTTACCTCCGGAAAGGGTTTTTCCTGGTTATCAGCGCCAGCAGAAGAAGCAGCGCGCCCGCCTGGCAACCGGCCGCGGTGGTGCCGCAGCCGCAACCCGAGCCTTCGCCGGGCGTATCCGTCTCGCCGCCCGTGCCGCCGTCGGCGGAGCCGTCTTCGCCGTCGGGCCGGCCGCCGTCGGGTGTCTGGCAGCCGGACAAGTCTTCGTCGACCTTGCCGTCGCAGTCGTTGTCCAGGCCGTCGCAGACTTCGGCGCCGGAAGGCGCGCAGGCGTATTCGCAGCCGTTGTCGAGCGAGCCGTCGATGTCGTAATAGCCGCTGTGGCAGGCGGTAAGGACGCAGGAGCCGTTCTGGCAAGCGAAATCGGCGTGGGGCGCAGCGCAGGCGTTTTCGCAGCTTCCGCAGTGCTTGAGATCGCTCTTTAGATCGGCGCACTCCTGGCCGCAGCGGGTCAAATCGCCGGGGCAGTCGGAGACGCATTTTCCGCCCCAGCACACCTGCGCCGGCTGGCAGTTGAAGCCGCATTCGCCGCAGTTCTGGGGATCGCGCTGCAGGTCGAAGCTCTCGTCGATCTGATTGTTGCAGTTTTCGTCCAAACCGTTGCATAGCTCTTCGGCGCTGGGGCTTACGGCGGGGTTTTGGTCGTCGCAATCATCGCCGCCGCATTTCTTGTCCCGGTGACCGTCCTGGTCGACGTCGGGGCAGAAGCTGGTGCCCTGGAAGCCGACGATGATCATGTTCTTGCCCACCACCAGGCCGTATTCGGGATAGAGAAAGTGAACGTCCAGCACCATGGAGTATTTGGCGAAGGCTTGAAAACCGCTCAAGCCGTCGAAGGCGTGAACGTAGTCCTGATCGATGGTCCAGGTGTTTCCACCGTCCGAGGTGCGCAGCACCATGGGGTTTCCCTGGCCGATGTTTCCGGTGGCCCAGCCGTGCTGCTCGTCGGGAAAGCTCAGCCCGGTGATGAAATCGGCCGCGCCATACTGGCCGGCGGGGATGGTCTGCTCGTTCCAGGTAGAGCCGCCATCGGCGGTATGCAGAAGAAGCCCTCGCTCGCCGCCGCCTCCGGCCCAGCCTTTCTGGGCGCCGGCGAAAACCACGCGGTAGAGCGCTCCGTCAAGTCCTTCCCTGACCATCTGCCAGCTGGCGCCACCGTCGGTGGATTTGAGAATGAATCCGTCGCCGGCCAGCACCGGCGGGTCGACCTGTTCGTCTCCCGGATAGCCGCCCACGGCAAAACCGGTATTCGAGTCGACGAAATAAACGCTGTTTATGACGCGATCGCCCAGGGCCGGCACGCTGGCCTGTCGCCAGTTAGAGCCGCCGTCGGTGGTGTAGAGCACCACCCCTCCTCCCGCCGCCCAGCCGGTGTTTTCGTTCAGGAAAAACAACGAACTGAAAACAGCGCTGACGCCCGAAGGCAGGGTTTGCTCCTTCCAGCTGCGGCCACCGTCATCGGTGCGGTAGAGCTTGCTTTTGAATCCCAGGGTGGCCAGATAACCCACCTGCCCATTTACCAGGTGCACGGCTATGGGAATGTTTAACGTGCCTTCCGGCTTGGTTTTGCTCCAGCTCTGGCCGCCGTTTTGGGTACACATGATGCGGCCTTCGGAATTGCCGGAACTGGGGTTCTTTATGGCTCCAACGGCGCAAGCGGTAAGCTCGTCGCCCATGGAAACGTCTACCAGGGCGTTGCCGTCGTTTACCTCGGCGTTGTAAAGCGTCCAGCCGGCCCGTACCGGTTGGCCAAGCAACAGCAGAGCCGTCACCAGAAAAGTTGCCTGTTTCATTTTTCCTCCGGCAGTCTTTCCAGCAATTCCCGAACCTCACGGGCACCGGCGCCCCGGGGGTATTTTTCCAGGTAAGAAAGGGCGGTGGCCCGCGCCTGGGAATACTTTTCCTGTTTCAACTGCGCTTCCAGCAGTGCAAAAAGGCTTTCCTGACTGAGCAGCCCCTGGGGAAATTCCGCCAGCAGTCCGGAAAAAACATTTTCCGCTTCGGCTGCCCGCCCCAGCTGCAGAAGCAGCCGCCCCTGCTGGTAGCGAGAGATTTCTTTCTGGCTTTCCTGCCGGGCCAGTTGTTCCGCCCGGCGGCAGGCGGAAAGCGCATCCTCGAATTTCTCCTGCAACCTGAGCGAGTCGCAGGCCAGAAGCTGCGGCCGGAAGTCTTCGGGGTGCATCCTCAAAAGCTCGCCGATCAACGGTTCAGCCCGGTCAAACTGACGTTTGGCCAGCAAACTGTTTATGGCCGAAATTCGATTTTCCAGACTTTCTTCAGAAACGGCTTGAGGGTGAATGGGTGGCGTTGTTTTTTTCAGCGGAAGCGGCGCCGCCGCAGTCGCCTCGGCGCTGGGGGCAGTTGCCGGCTCCTGTCGGGCGGGCTTTTCTTCGAACATGTTGGACATTTCCAAAAGCAGATCCCGTCCGCATTCGGCCCACTGCACGTCGTCGGGGGTGGCCAGCGCGCAGCGGTGGGCCTGCAGCCGGGAAATCGCCCCCCGACGGGTGGTGACCTCCACCTCTCCCCGGTATAACTCCAATCGCAGCGTCTGTTGCGGCAGAAGCTCCAGAGAAAACACCGTTCCCAGCGTGCGCACGCCCGCCGACGGAGTACTAACCAACAGGTTCCGATGGACCGGCCCTTCGAAGCGGAAAAGCGCCTGACCGGCCTGCAGATCGAATGTCAACCGCCCTTGCTCCTCGCGCCAGAGCAAGCGGCTGAGACTGCCCAGAAATAAATATTCTCCTTCGCCGAATTGCACCAGCAGCCGGCCGTCTTCACCGGTGGAGATAATCTTTCCGGCAGGGACGAGCCCCCCCTCTATACCTTGGGTGGAGCCGTCTACTCGAACCACCAGGGCGGATTTGGCCGCTTCCGCCGGCTTCTGTACCGGAGTGGAGGGGTGTTTGCTAAGGGCCAGGGTCAGCAAAAAAAGCAACGCCGCCGCAGTGGCCGGAGCCAGCACCCAGGCCAGATAACGCCGTCGGCGTTCGCCCCGCCGGGCGGCTAGAATTTTTTCTTCCAAGTCGGGCCCCGGGAATAATTTCGGCTGGTGATGGGCAGCCAGTTTTAGGTCCTGCTTGATCTGGAGGATTTCTTCTAGCTGTCGCTGGCAGTCCGGACAGCCTTCCAGGTGGGCGGTAATTTCGGATCGCTCGCTTGCCTGCAGGCGGCCGTCGGCCAGCGCTTCGAGCACTATGGTTTCGGGACAGGTTCTTAGCTTAGACATAGTTCACCCGCTTCTTTCAGAAAATGAGTACCCGCTGGCGGGCTATTCCTTCAAAATGGAAACTGGCGGTAAAAACAACCCCCCCGGAAGGGGAAAATGGAAAGCTCAGGCTTCCGCTTCGCTGGCCTTTTCTGCTTCGGAGCCGGCGTTATTTATCCTGGCTTTGAGCACCGGGCTGGCTTTGAAAGTGACCACCCGCCGAGCCGAGATTTCTATGGTCTGGCCGGTCTTGGGATTACGACCCACGCGGGTCTTTTTATTGCGCAGGGCAAAATTACCGAAGCCGGAAATTTTAATTTTTTCACCGCGTTCGAGAACTTCCTTGATGGTCTCGAAAACCGTCTCGACGATCTCCATGGCCTGGTTTTTAGAAAAACCGACTTTTTTGAAAACCTTCTCTACCAGGTCTGCTTTCGTAAGCGCCATGATCCGTCCTCCTGCGCGCAGTTTCGCTAACGGCAAAGACCCCCATATACTAAATTCGCAGCAATATCAAGAAATTTTTAGGTTGCCGTTGGCCGCCTCTTCCAGTTCCCTTACCAGCGCGGCCGAGGGTGGAAAGCGCCCGGCGCATTTTTCCAGCCAGGCGGCGGCATCCGCCCCGGCATGGTCGAGCAGGTATTGCAATCGGGCCGAGCGCGGCGAAGTGCCTTGTAAGTCCACACCTCCCAAGGCGTTTAGCTTTTTCTGCAGAAAACGCCATTTTTCTTTGAGCTCGTTCAGAGGGCACATAGGCAGTCTGTCCCAGGGCGTGGTTGGCTTGGGTACCCAAGGATTTACCGAAAGGGAAAGCCGGCCGGTTTTTCCAGAGCGGGCCTGGCTGCGGGTCATCTGTTCTCGTACCCGGAAGGATAGTTCAACCATGGCTTCCAGATCTTTTTGCTCTTCGTGTGGCAGGCCATACATAAAATAAAGTTTTATGTTGAACACGCCGTTTGCCAGCAGGAGGTCGATGGCGCTATGCAGCTGTAAATCGGAGAGGGGTTTTCCGAGGGCGCGCCGGATTGCTTCGCTTCCGGCTTCCGGCGCCAGGGTGGCGGTACGCAGCCGGCATCGGGCAATTGCTTCCAGCACCGGCTGGCCGGCCGGAGAACTTAAACGGCGGGCATCCAGCGAGGCCAGGCCGAGATCGGCATAACCGGCTGTGCCCAGAAGCTCCTCCAACTGGGGATGCCAGCAGAAACTGGCGCCCACCAAACCGAGGGCGAGGTTTTCGCGGTTTTGCTGCTGCAGCCGCTCAAGCACGGTCTGGGCCGGGAAAAAATGTGCCGGCCGGCTGTGCCCGACGGCGCAGAAGCGGCAGCGCACCGGGCATCCCCGGCCGGTTTCCACCAGTAGCATGCGGGAAAAAACGCCCTGCTCCGCCTTCCTGGTCTGTAGCGCCGGTTCCTGGCCCTGGTAGAACAGGGGCGCCGGTGGCTGGGGCTGAAGCAAAGGCACCCAGACTCCATTTATTTGAGAAAACCTGTGGCGAATCTGCTCGATTGCGCCGCCCTGCGCAGCGGCCAGCAGTAGTTCATCGAATACCGGCTCGGCGTCTCCTTGAACGATGGCATCCGCGAAAGGTGAAAGCGGCAGGGGATTGAGGCGCAGGGAAAATCCGCCGAGCAGCACCAGAGGAAAAGAGCGCGTCTGGGCTCGGGGTTCGATCCCCGAGGCCCGCAGCATCCAGGGCACGGCTGGCCACTGTTCTTCGGCCGAAACGCTGAAGGCGATGAGATCGAAGTCCGAAAGCCGGCGGCCGCTTTCGCAGGAGCGAGGGCAAGGCGCCTGGTTTAGAAAGAATCTTTCGCAACAGTTTATTCCGGCGCGGCGGGCCAGTTCATCCAGACGATAAATGGCCAGAGAACTTAAGGCTTCTCGTTCGGGTGCCGGATATACCAGGGCTAGCGAAAGCGCACCGGTGTGTGGCTTATGCCGGTTGGGTTCGTCCGACATGACGAGGAATTATAGCAAGCCGGCGAATAAAAATCAGTTGGCCAGGACTGAGGTTCAGAATTATTAATAAGGCATGATCTGGTTGGCCATAGACCCGGGAAAACGCCGGCTAGGGCTTGCCCTGAGCGACGAACTGGGCTGGGCTCATCCTCTGGCCACCCTCGATCGGCGAGGAAATCGCAGGGACATCGAGGCCATCGGGCGGCTGGCAAAAGAACACGGCGTAGAAGGCATAGTGGTAGGCTTGCCGCTCAACATGGATGGCAGTGAAGGGCAAGCGGCTAAAGGCGCCCGGCGTCTGGCCGAGGAAATCGAAAAGGCGCTAGCTTTGCCGGTGCGGCTTCAGGACGAGAGGCTTTCATCCTTCGAAGCAGAAGGCAGGTTGAAGAATGCCGGGGTCAACATCGGCCGAAAGCGCGGCCTGGTTGACCAGCTGGCGGCGGTGGTAATCCTTGAAGATTTTTTGGCCGAGTTGGAGAAAAAATGAAAAAGCCCTTATTGATTGTGTTGGTGGTGCTGGCCGGGCTGGTGCTTCTGGCTGCCCTGGCGGCTGCGGTGGCTTGGAGCAGGCTGCAGAGCTGGGCTGAGCGGCCGCTCTCGGGAAAGGGGTTGGAGCTGGGGGTGGAGATTCCCGCCGGCGTGGGGCCGAAAACGGTATCGGCTATCTTGCAAAAAGCCGGGGTCATAGACGACGCCGGCAAGTTTGCTTTCTACCTACATTACGTAAAACGGGCCAGCGGAAAGATAAAAGCTGGCGAACTGGCTTTCAGGGACAATCTTTCTCCGCAGCAAGTTCTCGGGGTGCTTATCGATGGCACACCCATGACCTACAGCATTACCTTTCCCGAGGGGCTGCGGGCCGATGAAATCGCCGCATTGCTGGAAAAGGCCCATCTGATCGATGATGCGCGCGAATTCATGCGTCTGGTGCGCGACGAGAGATTCGCCAACTCGCTGGGGGTGGCCGGGCCGGGGCTGGAAGGTTATCTGTTCCCTGATACCTACCGCCTGCGCCGGAGTATGCCTGCGGCCGAAGCGGCGAGAGCCATGGTAGAACGCTTTCGTGCCGTCTTCACTCCCGAGTGGCAGCGCCGGGCTGAAGAAATCGGTTTTGGCGAGCGCCGGGCGGTTACTCTGGCATCCATCGTTGAAAAGGAAACAGGTGCTCCTGAAGAGCGGGCGCTGATTGCTGGGGTTTTTCACAACCGGCTGCGCGATGGCTGGAAGCTGCAGACCGACCCGTCGGTAATTTACGCGGTGATACTTGCAAGAGGCAGCTTCAACGGCAATCTTACCCGCGCCGACCTGCAACTCGATCATCCATACAATACTTATCGTTACCCCGGCTTGCCGCCCGGTCCTATATGTAACCCTGGCAAAGAGGCGCTGCGGGCGGCGCTGTGGCCGGAAAAGACTAAGCACTACTTTTTTGTGTCTCGCAACGACGGAACTCATGAATTCTGTCCCGATCTAAAATGCCACAATCGGGCGGTGGCCCGCTGGCAGCTGGGAGGTGGAAAATAGATTTCGCGGCGATAGAGGCCCGCGGGGTGTCTAAAAGCTTTGTCCAGCCCCGTACTTTACGGCAGGCGCTGCGCCACCCCTTTACCCGCCTGCGCATAGAGGCGCTGCGCCATCTAGATCTTACAGTGACGGAGGGTACCGCTACCGGCCTGCTTGGCCCCAATGGAGCGGGCAAGACCACGCTGTTGCGTGTCCTGTCGGCGGCGCTTTTGCCAGACCGGGGCGAGGTAAGGATCCTGGGTCTGGACATCGCTCGCAATGGGCGGGAAATCAGGCGGCGGGTGGGCGTGGTGCTGAGCGAGGAACGCAGCTTTTTCTGGAGAATTAGCGCGCGGGAGAACCTGCGCTTTTTTTCCGTCCTTTGTGAACTAGAAAGCGAACGCGCGCGGCGCCGCATCGAGGAGCTGGTGGAGATGCTCGATCTCGGCCAGTTTATCGACCGACCATTCAGGTTGCTTTCAACAGGCATGCGCCAGCGGCTTACACTGGCCCGGGCCTTGCTGCACGATCCGCAGGTGCTTCTGGTGGACGAGCCAACCCGGGCTCTCGACCCCGGGGCGGCAGAAAAAATAATCCGCCTGCTGCGTGAACAGGTGGTAGGCAAGATGAAAAAAACACTTTTGGTAGCTACTCATCAGCTGCACGAGGTGGGCGAGCTTTGCGACCGGTTGGCCTTTATGAAAAACGGGCGCATCGAACAGGAGGGCCGAACGGCTGAGCTTTTGCCTCAAGCGCGGGAGTTTTTCGGGACGCTGGAATGAATTTTTTGCGAAAATGCGCCGCTTTTATCCGCAAGGATTTTCTTATCGATATAAGCTATCGTGTGGCCTTTTTCGGGCAGCTGGTGTTTGTGATTTTTTTGGTGGCTGCTTTTTACTTTTTTGGGAGGATGCTGGAGGGAGTACGAGTGGAAAGTCTCCAGCCCTATGGGGGAAAGTATTTCCCCTTCGTGCTAGTGGGGGTGGCCTTTTCCAGTTATCTGGGGGTGGCGGTGCGCAGCTTTGCGGACACCATTCGCTCGGCCCAAGTTTTGGGGACGCTGGAGGCTCTTTTGAATACCCCTACGTCTCCCGGACAGATTATTGTCATGTCGGCGCTCTATGATTTTCTTTCCACCTCGTTGCGGGTGGTGTTTACGCTGCTTGCCGGCTGGCTGTTCTTCGATGTGTCTTTCGCCGGAGCCAACTGGGCGGGGGCGCTGCTGGTTCTATTGCTATGCATCGTAAGTTTTTCCACTTTGGGAATTTTTTCGGCGGCGGTGGTGCTTATTTTTAAAAAGGCCGACCCTTCGAGCTGGCTGGTTCAGGGATTCAGCTATCTGTTGGGTGGGGTTTATTATCCCGTGGCGGTGCTTCCTGGCTGGGGACAGGCCCTGGCAAATGTGCTTCCCATAACTCACGCCCTAGAGGCCATGAGGATGTTAATTTTAAAAGGAGCAACGCTTGCCGAAGTGAGCAATTCGCTTTTGTGGCTGGGGGCATTTTGCCTGGCGGCTGGGCCAATAAGTATTTGGATCTTCCTTCTGGCACTGAGGCGGGTACGCCGTGATGGCAGCCTAAGTCATTTCTAAAATGGCTGTTTATTTTAGGGCCGTTATGCCAAAACGAGCCCGTCCAAAACCCTTTTAGAACCCACGGGACAGTCCCTTTCCCCCGTAATTACAAATGGTTTCTAAAGCCCGTCGGGCAAAAAAACCGGCGCTGTTGCACAACCGGTGGCCGAAAAAGCTGGGTTCTACCTTCTTGTG
>Ga0068707_1003927_pt1 | contig 10337 bp, 8 predicted proteins | sample YNPNPMetaG_FD_66600 | JGI IMG/M metagenome (GOLD analysis project Ga0068707, IMG submission 66600) | Anoxygenic and chlorotrophic microbial mat microbial communities from Yellowstone National Park, USA - YNP NP MetaG | ecosystem: Environmental > Aquatic > Thermal springs > Hot (42-90C) >... | reverse complement strand
TCCAGCCTCACCATGAGATGAGCAGGCTGGCGGGTTCTTGCGGCCAGCCCTGCTGGCCGCAAGAACCCTGTCTGCCCCTTGGAGCGTGTCTGAAAAACGCTCGTAGTAAGCCACGGAGCGGAGTGGCGTTTGAATGGCCTAAAATGCCTCCTGGCAGCCCGTAAGTAGGTGTAAAGCGGCATCTAGACGGCACTCCGCTTCGCTCTGTGCCTGACTACGAACGAAGTATCAGACACGCTCTGAGGTGCTACAATCGGGACGGAAAGGGGAGATCATCGTTGACGGACTAGCCCAAACGGCTTCCTATGAAACCCGGTGCGCCCCTCAAGAAGGCAGCGATCGGCAGAGCTCGCTTCCCCGCCAGTTGCACTTCTTCCAACCAGAGCACCCCAGCGCCGGTGACGACCCCCGCTTTCTCGCCCTCGCCAGCCAGGACCTGGCCACATGGACCAGCCACAGTCAAATCCTCCGCACGGGCTCTGAGGATCTTCAGGAGTTGGCCCTTCCACGTTGTGTAGGCCGAAGGCCAGGGATGGTAGGCGCGTACTCGACGGGCGATGAGGTAAGCTGGCTCAGCCCAGTTGATCTGGCCCTCGCTTTTTTCGATGCGGGGGGCATAGGTGGCTCCGGCTGCGGGCTGGGGCTGCGGCATGATCTCCCCACGCAGCCAGCGGGGCAGGGTCTGCGCCAACAGCCTGGCCCCCAGCTCGGCCAGCCGGGCGGTCAGGCTCCCTGTGGTGTCGTCATCCCGGATGGGGAGAGAGGCTGTGGCCAGGACCGGTCCCGTGTCTACCCCCTCATCCATCAGCATAATGCTGACCCCCGTTTCGCGGTCGCCGGCCAGGATCGCCGCCGCGATCGGCGCTGCGCCGCGATGGCGCGGCAGCAAGGAGCCGTGGACATTTACACACCCGCAAGGGGGCAGTGCGAGAACTGCCTGGGGTAAGATCAGGCCGTAGGCTGCAACTACGATGATCGTGGGGGCCAGAGCTGCCAGTTCGGCCTGAGCCGCGGGGTCGCGTAGGGTGGTGGGTTGCCGGATAGGCAGGCCGTGTGCCAGGGCGAATTCCTTGACCGGCGATGCCTCTAGCTTCCGCCCGCGGCCGGCCGGCCGATCAGGCTGAGTGTATACCGCGACGATCTGATATCCTTCCTGAAGGAGGGTGGCCAGGGAGGGCACGGCGAACTCGGAGGTGCCCATGAAGATAGTGTGCGTCATCAGGTGCTCCACAGGCATTTCTCGAACCCGCGCTCAAGGGTTCAGACAACCCGGTGAGATTGTAGCACGGGCTGGCCGGCTGGCCAAACAGATCGGCCCGGAAGTGGCCACGCGCAGCGCGAGCCCGGAAGTTCGATGCGTTTGACAAAGGTCCACGCGCCGGGTATACTTGCCACGTAACTATTCAGGCCCATTAAGATCGGCCTCCCTGGGCACTTCGGGCCAGTTGGGGCGACTCGCTGGATCGCCCCTCCGCCGACACCCTTCATGTGTGCATCACCAGAGTGGTCGGCGAAGGCCGACCACTGGCCACAGGCCCCAAAAGGGTGACTTCCAGTCACCGCCTGAATAGTTACCTTGCCACATCCTATCAGGTTTCAGCAGGAAGGCTGTAAGCATGGGCAGGTCAGTGGTAAAAAGGATAACAGGCTGAAGCACCGAAGCGCTATGCGCTGCGGTGCTTTTTGTGTATGACACAAGTGGTTTGCAGATCTTTCCAGGAGGCAGAGGCATGGACTCGGCAATGATCGCCAAGATCAGCAAAGCTCGTGAGTATGCAGAAGAGCCGGAAAGGATCAAGTTTCGCCATTTCGAGGTCGCATTTCAAGGCAAACATCAGGTCTACACAGTTACCTTCGATCGGGGAACGTGGCATTGCGAGTGTGACTTCTTCGCCCAGCGCGGTGTTTGCAGCCATACCATGACGTTGGAGCGCGTGCTGGGGGTGATGCTGGAAGGGGGAGCTCCAGAGCCCAAGTAGTGGCTGGGTAACAGAAACGGACATGCTGGCGGAGGATGTGGTCTGGAAAGCAGTTGCCTGGTGGCCATCTGCTGTGTCTATCTTTGGACAGGTGACAGGCTCTCCAGAGTCGCGCTCGTCATCGTGGCAGGAGAGTGAGGTTGAAGAGGCGCTGGCAGATTCTGCTTGGGGTGTTGGTCAGCCTGTTCTTCCTGTGGTTTGCTGTACGTGGGCTGGCACTGGATCAGGTATGGGTTCATCTGCGGGGGGCGAATTACTGGTGGATCGTGCCGGGTGTGCTGGTCTATGGCGCGGCCGTGTGGGCCCGAACATGGCGCTGGCACTATCTGCTGCGCCCTGTCAAGGCTATGCCGTTGCAACGGCTGTTTCCAGTGGTGTGCATCGGTTATTTCGGCAACAATGTCTATCCTGCGCGTGCTGGCGAGGTGATCCGTGCTTTTGTGTTGCGGCGCAATGAAGGGGTAAGCGTCAGCGCCTCGCTGGCGACAATCATCGTGGAGCGGGTCTTCGACGGGCTGGTGATGTTGCTGTTTGTCTTCTTTGCTCTCCCCTTTGTGGGCGCTGAACATATTCCTCTGGTCTATCGGCGAGCGGTGGTCTTCTTCAGCCTGTTCTTCCTGCTGGCGCTTCTACTTTTCTTCTGGATGGCTTCCGACCGCCGCCGGGTGAGCCTGCTCTATGGCCTACTGGCTGGGCGTTTTGTGCCGGCGCGGCTGCGCAAGCCCCTGGATGGCTTCTATGAGCGCTTTATGGATGGCCTCCACGCCTTGCGCAGCACCCAGGATGTGTTGATGATCTTCTGGACGTCGGTGGTCATCTGGCTGACAGAGACGGTCAAATACTGGTTCGTGATGCACGCTTTTCGCTTTACCGTCAGTTTCATTGGCCTGATGCTGATGAATGGTGTGGTAAACCTGACCACGACCCTGCCTTCAGCGCCCGGGTACGTGGGGACGTTTGAGGTAGGGGCCCGGGTGTTGGAGGCCCTGGGGGTGGATTACGGTCTGGCCTTCGGTTATACCATTGTCCTGCACGCCGCGCTCTGGTTTCCCATCACCGCGTTGGGCGCCTTCTATATGTGGCGCCATGGGGTCAGATGGCGGGACTTTGAGGCCGCCAAGGCATGAGGAGAGAGAGGTTGTATGAAGACGATAGCTGTCATTGGGACTGGCTACGTGGGACTGGTCACCGGGACCTGCTTCGCCGACCTGGGCAACAAGGTTACCTGTATTGACATTGACGAGCGCAAGATCGAGATCCTGCGCCAGGGAGGGGTGCCGATTTACGAGCCCGGCCTGGAGGAAGTGATCCGGCGCAATGTGGCGGCCGGCCGCCTCTCCTTCACCACCTCCTATGCCGAGGGCCTGAAAGATGCTGAGTTCGTGTTCATTGCCGTGGGTACTCCTTCGGGGGTGGATGGCGAGGCCGACTTACAGTATGTGCGCATGGCTGCCGAGATGATTGCCCAAACCATGGACCATCCCATGATCATCATCAACAAGAGCACGGTGCCGGTGGGAACGGGCGACTGGGTGGCCGAGATCATCCGCAAGCATCAGCCGCAGCCGATCGACTTTGCCGTCGTCTCGTGTCCCGAGTTCTTGCGCGAGGGCTCGGCCCTGGCAGACTTCATGAACCCCGACCGGGTGGTGTTGGGCTCGCTGGATCGCGAGGCGGCCGAGAAGGTGGCGCAATTGCATCTGCCGCTGCGCGCCCCCATCATCATGACTGACCTGCGCACGGCCGAGATGATCAAGTATGCCTCCAACGCCTTCCTGGCCACGCGCATCTCTTTCATCAACGAGATTGCGGCTATCTGCGAAAAGGTGGGAGCCGATGTGAAGGAGGTGGCGGCTGGGATGGGATATGACCGGCGGATCGGCCGCGCCTTCCTGGATGCAGGGGTGGGCTTCGGGGGGAGCTGTTTCCCCAAAGATGTCAAGGCATTGGAATACATGGCGTTGTTGCACGGCGCTCACCCTGCTCTCCTGCGTGCCGTGATGGACATCAACCGCGACCAGCGCCGACAGGTGGTATACAAGCTGCGCGAAATCCTGGGCACATTGAGAGAGCGCAAGATCGGGCTGCTCGGCCTGGCTTTCAAGCCCAACACCGACGACATGCGCGAGGCGCCCAGCGTGGAGATCGCCCACATGCTGATGCGGGAGGGGGCTGAAGTATGGGGTTACGACCCGGTGGCGAACCGCGTCGCCGAGCGGGTGATCCCCGAGCTCAAGCTGGCCCCCAGCCCGTATGAGCTGGCCGAGGGGTGCGACGCCTTGATCCTGGTGACCGAGTGGAACGAGTTCAAGCACCTCGACCTGGCCCGCATTCGCGCTGTCATGCGCACGCCGGTGTTCATTGATGGCCGTAATGTCTACGAGCCGGAGACAATGCGGGCTGCCGGCTTCATCTACCGGGGGGTAGGCCGCGGCTATAACTATAATACGCCTCCAGAGGTTGGTGGGCTGGCCGGCCGCACGGGCGGTGGACAGGCCGCCTCTACAACTTCAGACCAGAGCTGAAAGGGTAACTATTCAGGGCGGTGACTGGAATGGCCACGCCGAGGGCTCGCCCGAGGCGTCACCCTTTTTGGGCCTGCGGCCAGAGGTCGGCCTTCGCCGACCTCTCTCATGATACATACATCAAGGGTGTCGGCGTAGGGGCGATCCTCCGGATCGCCCCACCCGGCACGAAGTGCCCAGGAGGGGCGATTTCAATCGGCCTGTTCAGCGGTGACTGGAAGTCACCCTTTTGGGGCCTGCGGCCAGAGGTCGGCCTTCGCCGACCTCTCTCGTGATACATACATCAAGGGTGTCGGCGTAGGGGCGATCCGGAGGATCGCCCCACCCGGCACGAAGTGCCCAGGAGGGGCGATTTCAATCGGCCTGAATAGTTACAAAAAAGGATGCTCCAGTGAACCAATTAGCCCCTATTCGTCGAACTACGCTGGATAACGGCCTGACCGTGGTGCTGCGCGAGATGCACCATGCCCCGGTGGCCAGTTTTTGGATCTGGTATCGGGTGGGCAGCCGTAACGAAGGCACAGGCACCACCGGCATCTCCCATTGGGTGGAACACATGCTCTTCAAGGGCACACCTTCCTACCCCCAAGGGGAATTCGACAAAGCCGTGGCGCGCGAAGGCGGTGTCTTCAACGGCATGACCTGGATAGATTTCACCACCTATTTTGAGACCCTGCCCGCAGAGCGCATTGACCTGGCGCTGCGCGTGGAGGCCGACCGCATGGTCAACGCGGTGTTCGACCCGCAGGAAACAGAACTTGAGCGCACGGTGATCATCTCCGAGCGGCAGGGCCACGAAAACGACCCCGAGTTTCTGTTGGAGGAATCCCTGAGGGCAGTGGCGTTCCAGGTCCACCCCTACCGTCACTCGGTGATCGGCTGGCCAGGCGACCTGCAGACGATCACCAGGGACCAGCTCTATAGCCACTATCGCACTTTCTACACTCCCAGCAACGCGGTGGTGGCCATGGCCGGCGATTTCAGCAGCGATGCTATGCTGGCCCGTATCCAGGAACTTTTCGGCACCATACCATCCGGCCCTCGGCCGCCCGCCCCGAGCGTGCTGGAACCTCCCCAGCGTGGTGAGCGCCGGGTGACGGTCGAAGGTCCGGGCACGACAGCTTATCTGGAGATAGCCTACCGGGCGCCCCGGGCTACCGACCCCGACTACCACCCCATGATCGTGCTGGGGACGATCCTGGGCGGAGCTCAGTCCATGACCCTGGGCGGTGGTGGCGTGCCCAACCGCAGCTCGCGGCTCTACCGGGCGTTGGTGGAGACCGAGCTGGCCACCGAGGTTGATTGCGGCCTGAGTTCTACGGTTGACCCATACCTCTTCAGTTTTACGGCCACCGTGCGCCAGGGCCGTTCCCTGCAGGAGGTGGAGGAGGCCGTGCTGGCGGAGATCCAGCGGGTGATCGAGGAGCCGGTGGCGGAAGTAGAACTTCAGAAAGCCATCAAGCAGACCCGGGCTCAGTTTGCCTATTCCAGTGAGAGCGTTTCCGACCAGGCTTACTGGCTGGGTTTCAGCGAGATCGTGGCTGATGTGAGCTGGTTTGAGTCCTACATGGAGCGGCTGGCTGCTGTTACCATAGAAGACGTGCAGCGCGTGGCGCGGACTTACTTTCGCCCGTCGCTGCGCAATGTGGGGTGGTATGTGCCCAAGGGTGGCAATGGGCCGTAGGGAGCGTCAGGCCGTGAAGAAGGTGGGTAGCTATTCAGGGCGGTGACTGGAAGTCACCCTTTTTGGGCCTGTGGCCAGTGGTCGGCCTTCGCCGACCTCTCTCATGATACATACATCAAGGGTGTCGGCGGAGGCCGACACCCGGCACGAAGTGCCCAGGAGGGGCGATTTCAATCGGCCTGAATAGTTACCAAGGTGAAGCATGCAGGAGGCAAGCTTGGAGATATCAGCAGAGGTCATGGGAGTGCAAGGCACGCGCTTTCTGGGTCTCAGTCATAGCACGTCCTCGGCTTTGCCTGGCCCTGGCAACGTGCTAAGGCGTACCCTGCCCAACGGGATAACTGTGCTGGCGCGCGAAAACTGGAGCGCGCCCTCGGTGGTAGTGGAAGGGTATCTGTTGGTCGGCGGCCTGGATGAGCCAGAGGAGCTGATGGGGCTGGCCTCCTTTGCTGCCGGGATGCTCAGCCGGGGCACCGAACGGCGCTCCTTTGCCGAGATCAATGAGATCGTGGAAGGGGTAGGCGCATCCATCGGCTTTAATGCCGATCACCATACCACCAGCTTCTCCGCCAAGTCGCTGGCTGAGGACCTGGGCCTGATCCTGGATATCCTGGCCGATGAACTGCGGCATCCTGTCTTCCCGGCCGAGCACGTGGAGAAGGTGCGGGGCCAGCGCCTGACCGCCATCGCCGAGCGGGAGAACGATACCCGGCTGATGGCCGCTTTTGCGTTGCGGGAACTGATGTTCGATGGACACCCGTTAGGCCGCGATCTGTTAGGCACGCGGGAAAGCAACGCGGCCGTCACACGGCCGGCCCTGATGGAGTTTTACCAGAGATACTATTGCCCTCAGGGTATGGTGGTGGCGGTGGTGGGCGCGGTGCCGGCTGAAGAGGCGGTGGCCAGGGTCGGGGAGGCGTTCGCGGATTGGGCAGGCGAGCGCCCTGAGCGGCCGCCGTTGCCCCCGGTGGCCTGGCCCCAGGAAGTGCGGCGGGCCCATGTGGCCATGCCCGACAAGAGCCAGGCCGATCTCGTGTTGGGCTGGCCAGCCATGCGCCGCTTAGACCCGGACTTCGATGCGGCCCGCCTGGCCAACACCGTCCTCGGCGTTTTCGGCATGATGGGACGCCTGGGGGTCAGCGTGCGAGAACGGCAAGGGCTGGCCTATTACGCCTTCAGCCGCCTGCAGGCCAACAAGGATGTCGGCTTGTGGCTGGCCACAGCGGGGGTGAGCCCGACGGCCGTGGACCAGGCCCTGGGGTCCATCCTGGCCGAGGTCCAGCGCCTGGGCGATGAGCCAGTGCCGGACGAGGAGTTAGAGGACAGCAAAAGGTATCTCATTGGCTCATTGCCTTTGCGGCTGGAAACCAACGACGGTGTGGCCAGCGTGCTGGTGGATATCGAATGGCATGGCCTGGGGCTGGATTACCTGGAAAGGTATGCCGGCCTGATCACGGCCTTGACGGCCGAGGATGTACAGCGCGTGGCGCGTAAGTATCTGAACCCAAACGCCTATGCGCTGGCGGTGGCAGGGCCGGCAAGCTGAGGATAGGGCTTATGAGCGCGGCGCAGCCGGTTGGTGACATGCCTCGCCTGGCCGTGGGAGCTGATCTGGTGGCCGTCGAGCGCATCGAGGCGTTGGTCAGGCGCTATGGCGAGCGGTTTATGGCGCGGGTCTTCACGGCTGGCGAAGCGGCTGATTGTGCTGGCCGGCCAGAGTCGCTGGCGGCGTGCTGGGCCGCCAAGGAGGCGGCGGCCAAAGCGCTGGGTACCGGTATTGGCCCTGTGGCCCCAAACGAGATCGAGGTGGTGCACGATTCCGCGCGCCGGCCGGCCCTGCGCCTGCACGGACGGGCACAGGCGTTGGCCCAGCAGCTCGGCCTGACCCGCTGGGCCGTCAGCCTCAGCCACGATGGCGGCCTGGCGCTGGCTGTGGTGGTCGCGCTGGGGTGATGGAGCGCACCCGCGGGGTGTCTTTTTTCGCTTTGGTTGGAGGTAGTACGATGCCAGAGAAGATTCTGGTCGTGGAAGATAACCAGGCGATGCGCTTATCCCTGGTGCGGTTGCTGGAGGGGGAGTCTTACGAAGTGGTGCAGGCGGTGGATGGCGAAGATGCCCTGGCCAAGTATGCCCAGCATTCCCCCGACCTGGTGATCATGGACATCAATATGCCGCGCATGAACGGCCTGGAGGCAGTGCGCAGGCTGCGCGAGTTCTCCGGCGTGCCCATCCTGATGCTTTCTGTGCGCAGCAACGAGATGGACAAGGTCTACGGGCTGAATGTGGGCGCCGATGATTATCTGGCCAAGCCGTTCGGCCGCGACGAGTTGCTGGCCAGGGTGCGGGCTTTGCTGCGCCGCCATGTCCATGAGCGGCTGGCCAGCCGTCCTGATGTGTTGCGCCTTGGTGGAGGAGAACTGATCATTGATCGCGAGCAACAGCAGGTGCTGCTGGGCGGCCAGTTGGTGCGGCTGACTCCCATCGAGAGCCGCCTGCTGTTTACCCTGGCCGAGAAGCCCGGCGAGGTGTTCACCCAACGCCAGTTGTTAGAGGCTGTGTGGGAAGGGGACCCTTCAGGCACCAGCCAGAACCTGAAGTTGTACATCCTCTACCTGCGGCGCAAGATCGAGCCCGATCCCGAGGAGCCGCGCTATCTGCTGACGGTGCGGGGAGTGGGGTATATGCTGGCGGCATTGTAGCTTGCCTCGCCACAGCCAGGAAAGAGAGAAGCGGGAAGTTGGGGGAGAGCAAAGCTCTCCCCTGGCCGCAGGCCAGAGGAGAGGGGGGATTGAATGGAGGGTTTTGCGGCGGCCGAAGGCCGCCGCAAAACCTTTTTCTCCCCCTCCCCTCTCCTGCCGCCAAAGGCGAGCGGGGGAGGGGAGGGGAGGGCTGTGATTTTGACAGACCATAGAGCGTGGTGTAGAATAGCAATAGACTTACACGAGTAGACATTACGAGTAGAGATAGCGAGTGGAGACAAGGAGTGAGTATGAGTGGTCAGCAGAAGGGAGGTGGTGTGGTACCAATATCAGAAAATGCTCTTCCCCGCATGATCCGGTTCCGCTATATCTAGCTCACAAAGGAGGATGACGATGGCAATCCCTAAGAAGGTTTCGCGACGCGAGTTCGTAAGGTTGGCCGGCATGGCTGCTGGTGCGGCTGCGCTGGGTGCTTGCGTAGCCCCCACGCCTCAGGTCATCAAAGAGACTGCCGTTGTGGAGAAGGTCGTGACCAAAGAGGTGGAGAAGATCGTGACCCCCACGCCTACTCCTATCACCTTCTCCATGCTGGTAGAGACGAACGACGAGATCATAGCAGCTCACCAGGCAGCCATAAACGAGTACAAAGAAGTTAAGCCTTGGGTTACTGTCAAGATCCAGCCCGGCTCAACCCCCGAGCTGAACGAGATCGTCCCCTGGCTGGCGGCTGGCACGGCGCCCGACACTTTCCGCCATGCCCTGGATCGTGGCACCGGTTGGGGCCTCAAGAACCTCTTGTATGACTTCGCCCCCTTCGCCAAGGAGGTGGGAGCCGTTGACAAATACGTAGAGGCCGTCTGGAAGGGGTACATGTGGCGGGACGGCCAGGTTTGGATGCTCCCCTCTGACACCAACACCTTCTGCCTCTGGTGCAACCCCGTCCTCTTTGAGCGGGCCGGAGTCACGAACCTCATGCCGCCCAAGACCTGGGATGAGATGGTACAGGCGGCCAAGGCTATCGCCAAGCCCGACCCCGACCCGAACAAGGCCATCTGGGGCTTCGGTCGGCCGACCACCATCGGCTGGGCTTCCTGGTGGCAATATTGGTGGCTGTGGCGCGAGGGTGGCGACTACTACGACGGCAAGAACCTCCTCTACAAAGAGGCGATGATTGAGTCCATCAAGAAGGTCCAGTTCCTGGTCAAGGAGCAGCTCCTCCCCGCCATGGACAACTGGCAGGACCACTGGTATCAGGGGCGCATGGCGATGCAAGAGTACGGCCAGTGGGTTTTGCCGGCGGATGTGCCCGGGCCGTGGAACGACAACAACCCCAAGGGGAAGTGGGAAGCCGATTACCCCCGCCCCAACTTCGTGATCTCCACCATGCCCAAGTTCCGCGACGACGTCCCCGGCTACTCCATCCTGGCCGGCTTCGGCTGGTGCATCCCCA
>Ga0068707_1003925_pt1 | contig 10339 bp, 10 predicted proteins | sample YNPNPMetaG_FD_66600 | JGI IMG/M metagenome (GOLD analysis project Ga0068707, IMG submission 66600) | Anoxygenic and chlorotrophic microbial mat microbial communities from Yellowstone National Park, USA - YNP NP MetaG | ecosystem: Environmental > Aquatic > Thermal springs > Hot (42-90C) >... | reverse complement strand
TCGGGGGATCATCGTCAAGGGATTGCCCCTCTACGTGAGGGACAACGGGAGAAAGATAGGGGGCATGGATTACAACTGGCACATAGCCGGCATAACAGATGCGGAGCTGGAGCGGATGCTCTGGAGGTACGACGCCTCAAACGGCAGTGAGCCCCTGGTCATCTCGCTTCACTTCAGCGACCTCGGTCACGGAAGCAGGAATTACTTCGATGTGGTCTCCGATTTCTTGATAGCCCTGGCCAAGAAGGGTTCGTACAGGTTCATCTCCATGATCGAACACATCAGCTCCTCCGTTTCCACCCCGGACCCCTGACCACCCGTCCCGGCTTGGCACCTGTGTGCTCGCCGTCCTTTAGGACCTGGACGCCGTTGACGAAGACGTGTACCACCCCGGTGGCGTACTGGCGTGGCTCCTCGAAGGTGGCGCGATCCTGGATCCGCTCTGGGTCGAAGATCACTATGTCGGCGAAGAACCCCTCCCGGAGGGATCCCCTGCGCTCCAGTCTCAGGTTGCCTGCGGGCAGGGAGGTCAACCTCCGTATGGCCTCCTCCAGAGGGATGATCTTCTCGTCTCGCACGTACCTGCCCAGGAGCCTCGCGAAATTCCCGAAGGCCCTGGGGTGGGTGTCGAAGTTGAGGAAGACCCCTTCGGTGGCAAAGGAGCCCCCGTCCGAGCCGAAGCTCATCCACGGGAGCGCTATCTGTCTGCGTATGTTCTCCTCCGATATGGAGAAGCGGATCATCTTGACCCCGCATCCCTCCTGGATGAGGATTTCGATCAGGGCCTCTTCCGGGGACTTGCCCAAGAGGGAGGCGATCTCCGCGAGGGGCTTGCCACTCATGGGCCTGAAGGTCGGACTCCTGAGGTTCACAGGCCTGATGTTCTCCGGCTGGATTATGGAAAACTGCTTCCTGAGTCGTCTCTGAACGGCCGGGTCCCTGAGCCTGGCCAGGAGGGCCTTGCTGCCTCCGGCATGGATCCATTGCGGCAGCAACACGTCGAGGGATGAGGCGCTCGCCGTGTAGGTATACATGTTGGCCGTGATCTCCAGCCCCTCCCTTTGGGCGGCCTCGATCTTGTCTATGACCTGCTGGAGCAATCCCCAGTTGGCCGGGCCCGCCACCTTGAGGTGGTAGATCTCCCCGCGGACGGAGGCGGAGCGACATATGCGGATGAACTCGTCCAGGGCCCCCAGGATACGCTCACCCTCGTTTCGGATGTGGGATATGTACATCCCGCCGTATTGGGCCGCGACCTTCGCCATGGCGATCAGCTCCTCGGTCGTGGCGTAGGCCCCCGGGACATAGATGAGGGCCGATCCCACCCCCATGGCCCCTTCCTCCATGGCCTGGCGGACCAAGGCCTGCATCCGGTGCAGCTCCTCCCGGTTGGGTGCACGTCTCTGGTATCCGAGGACGTGGATCCTCACCGTAGTCGCCCCGACGAACGAGGCCACATTGGGTGATATCCCTCGCCTCTCCAGATGTTCCAGATACTCCCCCAAGGTGCTCCACTCGATGGCGTACTTGATGGACCCCTGGCTCTCCAGCATCTCCTTCTTCATGACCTCGTTCAAGGGGCCCATGGAATGCCCCTCCCCCATCACCTCCAGGGTGACCCCCTGGCGGATGTCGCTCTGTGAACGCCCGTCTTCCAGGAGGGACTCGGTGGCCCAACTCAGCATGTTGACGAAGCCCGGGGCCACGGCAAGCCCCCTTGCATCCACCTCCACCCGGCCCGTGGCATCCGGCAACGGGCCCACATGAGCTATGGTGTCTCCGTTTACCGCCACGTCCCCCAAAAACGGCGGGCCGCCGCTGCCGTCATAGATCGTCCCGTTTCGTATCAGCAGGTCGTAATGTCGAGGTCCAGTCTCCTGGGTTGGGGTTTCCTCAGGGATCGCTGGAGGTGCACAGGCGAGCAAGGCCAGACCGAAGAGAAGGGCAGGCAAGGAGCCTTTCAGTTTGGTGCGACGGACTGCCACGCCCCCCTCCTCTGGACTACATCTGCTTGTCGGACCCCGGGACTTCGGCATCTCTTCCACCCCCCCTGGATACCCTCCTGCTCCCCAGGTAGACCTCGTACTCCAGGAGCCTGCACTCTATGTTACCGTTGAAAAACCTCGTCCTCCTTCTTGTCCTCAGGCCCACCTTCTTGGCCAGAGAGGGATTGCCGGTGAATACGTAACCCGTGTAGCCTTGGCATCTCTTCTTGAAGAAATCCCCTATCCCTCGGTAGATCGCCTCCAGGTCCTTGTGCTTGCCGAGCCGCTCGCCATACTCCGGGTTGAGGATGACCACTCCTCCACGCCCCGGAAGCCGTGTCTCCGAGTAGTCGCACACCGCGAACTCGATGAACCCGGCCACACCGGCAGCGGCTGCGTTCTTTCTGGCCGCCCGCACGGCTTCGCTGCTTGAATCCGTGGCGACGATCTCCCCCTCCAATGCCTTCCTGGCCTCCGCCTTGGCGCGCTCCACCAGCCGCCCCCACGCAGTTGCGTCGAAACCCCTGAGGTGCATGAAGCCGTAATTGCCGCGCAGGAGACCGGGGGCGCGGTTCAGTCCTATCAGGGCCCCCTCTATGGCGAGGGTCCCGCTCCCGCACATGGGATTGACGAGGTCCCCCCGGCCTTCCCATCCCGTGGCGAGTATGAGCGCGGCCGCCAGGGTCTCCTGGAGGGGGGCCTGAAGAGGGATCATGCGGTAACCGCGCCTGGACAGGGGCTCGCCGGAGGTATCGAGGTAGAGACGACACCTCCTCCCCTGCCAGAAGAGGTGGACCACCGCCCCGTCCCTCTCGGGCCCCGAGTCGGGACGTCGGCCGCGTCTCTCCATGATCCGGTCGACGATGGCGTCCTTGCACTTCTGGTTGGCGAATCGGGAGTCGGCGATGGTGGGGTTGTCCACCCAGGAGGTGACGCTCAGGTATCCGTCCTCCCGGATCAGGTCCTCCCATTCGATCCCCGCCACCGCCCTGTAGAGCCCGTGGGGGTCTGACGCATTGAACTCCTCGAGGAGCAAGAGGACACGTTGTGCAGTGCGCAGGTGCAGATTGAGGGCCATGGCCTCAACGAGGGCACCCTCAGTCTCGACGTAGGCCTCCCCTTCGGACATGACCGGCAGACCGAGGGATTGGACCTCCGCCCTCAGGTATGGCGCGATGCCCTTGGCGCAGGTGACCAAGATAGGTCTCTTGTCCTGGAGCCTCAACACCTGGCCAGGGCCCTCCCGGTGCGATACTGTGCCGCCCCCCCCGCCCGACCACCCATCACCGGTGACCGTGGATGGCTATTCCCCTTCACTGAGGTAGTCTCCCAGGAGCCCTCGGCTGTGTTCGTCCTCGTGGCAATATACGCAGAGGTTCTCCCAGTTCGATCCGTCGGGGGGGTTGTTCCTGGGATTGCCGTCCTTGTGATGCACCGTGAGCAGATGCCTGTCCTTGTGGTCGAACTCCCTGGCGCACTTGGCGCAGATGAGCCCGTGGATCTGCAAAGAGCGCTCCCTGTAATCGCTCCTCGGTGCCTTCATGGCCTTGAGCTCCCTCACTACCTCGTCGATGGACCTCCCGCCCCCCGCGGCCCCATCCCTCCGCCGCCTCTTTCTCATGACGAAGCCCTTGCCCCTCATGTTCCCCCCTCCAGCGTACCTTGCTCGTCACCCCACCGTCGATCCCGCCACCAGCGCCAGACCACCCACCCCCATGCGGCCATGAACCCCGCCCACCCCATCGCGTTGACCACCGAGGCGATCCTGATGTCCGAGGCCAGGGCCCCCCAGCGAGACAGGATCTCGGCCCAGTCGTGTTCGCCCGAGCCCACAAGGGGGAGGACCCGGGCTCGGGCGTCACCCACGTATCTGGCAATGTTCAGGAAATTCTCGAAGAGCCAGGCCCACCCCATGGCGCAGGAGATGGTCTCACCCCTGAGCCAGAAGGACCCGACGGCCACACACGGAAAGGCCAACTGCCCGAGGGTGCCCCCATAGAGGCCGAGGGTGTGGCCCGAGAGACCCAAGAGCAGGTGCCCGGCCTCGTGGAACACAAGGTTGGCATGATCGACGATAGGGATGAACCCCTCGCTACGCAGCGCCACCAGGGCGAAGAGGCCCACAAGGGCGGATGCTGCCGCGAGCCTCGCGCTGGTCACTCGCTTCCACGGCCTTTTCTTCCTCTGTTCGAGGAATCGCAGCACCGGTGCCATCCCGGGGGTTCGGTAAGAATCAGAGAGATTATGAGGCTCCCCCGGAAGAAAGGCAAGGTTGTCCGGGCGTACGCCCCTGTGCAAAAGAAGGTCCGCCCCCGAGACGGAGGGGATGCGCAGACTTCTTGGACTTGTCTTCCGGAGTTGTTTTTACTAGACTTCGAACGGGTTCGGTCTTCCTTCTTCCCCGATCATGGGACCCCATACAGAGAGGGGTAGATAGAATTGTCCTTGTCCATGGGGTTCAACTCGAAGCCTTCAGCCGGGTCGTGTGCCGTATTGCCCACGCCACGATGGAGTTCATGTGGTTCGCCGAGGGGGAAAGGGGGTATGCCATGTCCGTGATCACCATCTCCCGGGGCTCGTACAGCCATGGAAAGGAAGTCGCCGAGAAGGTGGCCGACAGGCTGGGATACAGGTGCATAGCCCGCGAGGTGCTCCTGGAGGCCTCGGAGCACTTCAACGTCCCGGAGGTGAAGTTGTTGCAGGCGATCCGCGATGCGCCCTCGTTCCTGGAGCGTCTGGCTCATGGAAGGCTGAGGTACATCGCCTTCATCAGACTGGCCCTGCTCAGACAAATCCAAGAGGACAACGTGGTCTACCACGGCTTTGCCGGTCACCTCATCCTCAGGGACATACCGCATGTGCTCAAGGTTCGAATCCTGGCGGACCTGGAGGATCGTGTGGGGCTGGTGATGAATCGAGACGGGGTCAGCCGGGGGCAGGCCGTCAAGATCGTCAAGAGGCTCGACGAGGAGAGGAGGAGATGGAGCCGATCCCTCTACGGGATAGACACCGGTGATCCAGGCCTCTATGATTTGGTCGTCAACCTCAGGAGGATGACCCTGGAGAGCGCGGCAGATGTGATCTGTCATACAGCCGGCCTGAAGGAGTTCCAGATCACAGCAGAATCCCACAGGATGATCAATGACCTGTTGCTCGCCGCGGAGGTCCAGATGGCAGTTGCGGAGATGGGCGTGGAGGCCGCAGTGGTCTCCCGCGACGGGTCGGTGGAGATAGTGACCAAGGCCCCGAGTTCTCAGGAACGGGGCCTGGCCCGGGAGATAGAGAGACGTGCCAGGGGCATCTCAGGGGTCAAGGCGGTCAGGGTCGAAATTACCCCCTTGACTCTTTTTGAGTGAGCGGGGGATTCAATGCGCCCCAGATGATCTCGACCTTTCCATGCCCTTCCGGATGACGGCCCCGCAGTCGAGGACCATCTGCACGGAACGGTTCGCTCAGGGGCCGATCTCATTTTCTCATTGAAGGGAGGAGCGCACATGGCCTACGAAACGATACTCTACGAGAGCCGGGACAGGATCGCCACCATAACCCTGAACCGGCCGGAGAAGTTCAACACCATACGCCCCCCCATGCCGGAGGAGATAGAGAGGGCCGTGATGGAGGCCAATGCCGATCCGGAGGTGAGGGTCATCGTCCTCAAGGGCGCCGGCAAGTCCTTCTGCGCCGGATTCGACTTCTCCGGGAACCTGGAACACTTTAAGGAGTGGGGAGGGACACCGGGGAGCGAGCCGTGGGATCCCGGGAAGGACCTCGTGATGTCCACCAGCCCCTTCGTGGCCCCTGTCCCCAAGTTCATGAGCCTATGGTACAGCCCCAAGCCGGTGGTGGCTCAGGTGCACGGCTGGTGCGTCGGGGGAGGATCGGACATGGTCCTCTGTTGCGACGTGATCATCGCCTCTGAGGACGCGAGGTTCGGGACGCCCTATTCCAGGGCTTGGGGATGTTATCTGACCGGGTTGTGGATCTACAGGCTGGGCCTCACCCGTGTGAAGCTCCTCGCCCTCACAGGGGACTCCATAAGCGGCAAAGAGGCGGAACAGATGGGCCTCATAAACAAGGCCGTCCCGGCAGAGAGGCTGTCGGAAGAGGTTCGGTATTGGACCGAGCGCATGGCCAAGAACCCGTCCTCTCAGCTCTACGCCATGAAGCTCATAATCAACCAGGCCTTCGAAAACATGGGGCTCCACAGCACCCAGCTCCTCGGTCCCATATTGGACGGGTACATGCGCAACACCCCTGAGGGCCTCGACTTCGTGAAGACCGCCTTCGCCAAAGGCGTGGCAGCAGCCGTGGCCGACAGGGACGGCCCTTTTGGAGACTACAGCCAAGGGCCCCCGTCCTTGAAGCCGGGCAGCACCCCGGTGCCTTGAGGGGGCTGTGGTGAGGGGGAATTCCATGTCGCTTGCGGGCAAGGTGGCACTTGTCACAGGGGCCGCCAGGGGGATCGGCCGGGTCACGGCGCTGGTCTTGAGCCGGGAGGGGGCCCACGTGGGCGTGGCGGACCTCTTGCCGGAGGTGGAAGGGACGGCCACGGAGATCCGGGCCACGGGTGGAAGGTCGGCCGCCGCCGTCTTCGATGTCTCGGACCCGGCACAGGTGGGCGAGGGGGTGGCGAGGATAGTGGCGGAGCTTGGGGAGGTGGATATACTGGTCAACAACGCCGCCATCGTCAACAACATCGCCCCCTTGTCCAGGATGTCGCACGAGGCGTGGCTAAGGGAGATCTCGGTCAACCTCGGGGGTGCCTTCAACGTGACCAAAGAGGTTCTGGGGCCCATGGTGAGGAAGGGATGGGGGAGGATCGTCAACATTTCCTCTCTGGGGGCGCAGGGAGGATTGCAAAGGCAGATCGGGTACGCCTCGAGCAAGGCCGGCCTCGTCGGGTTCACCAAGACGGTCGCCCTGGAGCATGCCAGGGACAACATAACTTGCAACGCCGTCCTCCCGGGCATGATAGAGACAGAGCTGGTCAGCCGCATGCCGGAGGAGATCAAGGAGGCGGTCCTGTCGGACATCCCGGCCGGGCGCTTCGGGACCATGGAGGAGGTGGCGCACCTAGTAGCGTTCCTCGTCTCGGACAGGGCCGGCTTCATCAACGGCGCGGAGATCCGGATAGACGGCGGCATGGGGCTTCTGACCAAAAGCCTGGGCAGCCGCAGAGAGGCGCGGCAGAGGAGGAGAGACACCACTTGAGCGGGGACCGGACCCAGTCAGGGATTCCGCTTCAGCGATTCTACGGCCCACGTGAGGTCCAGGATCTTCATTACGAGAGGGATCTCAACGAGCCGGGGTCCTTCCCCTTCACCAGGGGGAGGAGTGGGGGAGATCGGGGCGGAGGTACCTGGATCCAGAGGGAGCTGTCGGGGGAGGGCGATCCGGTCCGGTCCAACGAGCAGCTCAAGTACCTCATCTCCAAAGGCCAGAGCGGGATCGACGTGATAGGGGACAGCCCCACCATGGCCTGCCTGGATCCGGACCATCCGTTGTGCGCAAAGGCCGTGGGCACCCAGGGAGTGTCCCTTTGTTGCAAGGAGGACTATCTCAGGCTCTTCCAAGGCATCGATCTGGGCTCCGTCACCGTCTCGGGCTCCCTCCCCTCGGCCTTCGGGATAGCGGGCTTTTACCTGGCGGCCAGGCATCAGGGGTGCGACCCGTCGAGGCTCAGGGGGTCGATGGTCCAGGCCCCGTTTTATTGCGAGGAGTGCGGTTATGCCATGCACATGCCCTTCGATCTGCGGCTCAGGCTGACCTGCGACTCCATCGAGTTCTGCACCCAGGAGATGCCGAGGTTCCACGCCTTCCTGGAGGACACATACTACATAAGCGAGGCAGGACTGGACTCGGTGGAGGAGATGGCCCTGGGATTGGTGGAGATCAGGCATGTCGTGAGGGAACTCCTCAGGAAGGGGGTCGATATCGACAGCTTTGCCCCGAGGATCGCCATACTGCTCAACTGCCGGATGGATTTCTTCGAGGAGATCGCCAAGATCAGGGCTACGCGGAGGCTCTTCGCCAGGATGATGCGGGATGAGTTCGGGGCGAGGGACCCGCGGTCCCAGGCAGTGGTGATCACCTGCCACACCTCCGGGCTGTCCCTCACGGCCCAGCAGCCCGTCAACAATATCGTCAGGGGGGCCATCGAGGCCCTGGCCCTCGTGCTAGCGGGGGTCCAGGCCATAGAGATCTCGGCCTTCGACGAGGCCTACCGGACCCCCAGCCCCGAGTCCCACCTCGTCGCTCTGAGGACACAGCAAGTGATCCATCTGGAGTCCAATGCGGGCAAGGTCATGGACCCATTGGGCGGGTCTTACTACGTGGAGTCTTTGACCAACGACTTGGAAAGGCGGGTCAGGAAAATGATCGAGAGGATCGAGGCCATGGGCGACCCGGCCCTCCTCTCGGACAAGGGGTGGTTCAGGTCCGTCTTCGAAAACGCCATGGAGAGGTATGCCAGGCAGATCCGGGAAAAGGAGCTCCTCAAGGTGGGGGTGAACATCCACGAGATCCCCGATGAGGAGGACACCTTGCTGAAGGACGTGGCCGAGCGCAAGATCCCCCCCTGCCTGGATCGGATAGAGCGGATCCGGAAGATGAAGGGCAGGAGGGACCGAGCCAGGATCGAGGATGCCCTGAGAGCTGTCCTAGAGACGGGCCGTGCTCGGCAGGAGAACTTGATGCGTCCGGTGATAGACGCCTTCGAGGCAGGGGCCACCATGGGGGAGATCGCCGGGGTATTGCGCATGGCATACGATTTCCCTTATGATCCGTTGGGTCTGATGGAACCGCCCGTCTGAAAGGGGATTGGCCCATGCGCAGGATAAGGGTCCTCATAGCCACCCTGGGGCTGGACCAGCACGAGCTCGGGGCGATGGCGGTGTCGAGGATGCTCAGGGACGCCGGGATGGAGGTCATCTATGGCGGCAGATTCAACCTCCCCCCCATGCTCCTCAGGATGGCTGAGGAGGAAGACGTGGACGTGATCGGCCTGAGCTGCCACTCATGGGAATACATCCATTATGTCCCGGAACTGTGCGATTTGCTCAGGGAGAACGGACTGGATATCCCGGTGGTCATAGGCGGATCGGTCATCACCGCTGCGGACGCAGAGATGCTGAAAGAAAAGGGGGTCGCCGCGGTCTTCGGTCCTTCTGCCCGGGGCGAGGAGATCGTGGAGGCGGTAAAGACCTTGGGGTCCAGGGCCCATGGCTGAGATCCGGAAGGCCTCGATCTCCCGATGAGGCCTTGTCGGCAGGGAGACGCTGAGGAGAGGGAGATGGCCATCGACTACAGGAAGGAAGGGCACATAGCGCTGGTGACCATGAACAGGCCGGAGGCCATGAATTGCCTCAATCTGGCCGATGTAGAGGAATTGGGCAGGGTGTGGCTGGACTTCAGGGACGACGACGAGTCGTGGGTCGCCGTGCTGACGGGGGCCGGGGAGGCGGCCTTTTGCGCCGGGGCCGATCTTGCGGAACTCATACCCAAGGTCAATGCGGGGGAGGTCCCGCTTTCCCCGACCATGCCCGCCTTTCTGAAGAACATCAGGTGCTTCAAGCCCATCATAGCCGCCGTGAACGGGCACTGCCTGGCGGGAGGGATGGAGATGCTCCAGGGGACCGATCTGCGGATCTCGGTGGAGGAGGCCACATTCGGGCTCCCGGAGGTCAAGCTTGCCCTATTCCCGGTGGCCGGGTCCACGGTGCGGTTGCCGAGGCAGATACCGTTTTGCTGGGCCATGCAGATCCTGCTCCTAGGAGACCCCATAACGGCCCGGCAGGCCCTGCAGATAGGACTGATAAACGAGGTGGTCCCCAGGGAAAAACTGATGGAGAGGGCCATGTCCCTGGCCGAGAGGATCTGCCGCAACGGCCCCCTGGCGCTCAAGGCCATCAAGGAGTCCGCCATGCGCGCCTACGACCTGCCCGAGGAGGCGGCCTACTTCCTGGAGGCTTTTCTAGCCAAGGGCGTATTCGGGACCGAGGATGCCACGGAGGGACCCAAGGCGTTCTTGGAGAGGAGGAGGCCGCGTTACGCGGGAAGGTGAACGAATCGATCCATGGGAGGAGGTGTCGGGGTGTTCCAGGCAGATGTGATCGAGCGCATAAAGGAGGCTCAAGAGCGCTACCAGGCGGAGCTCGAGGAGATCCTCTCGCGGGTGCCGGGGCATGTCGAGACACGGTATCTCACTCCCTCCGGAGTGGAGGTGAAGCCGCTCTATACACCTGCGGATCTGGAAGGAACGGACTTCTTCAGGGACGTCTCGTTCCCCGGCCAGTATCCCTACACGAGGGGGGTCTTCCCGGGTGGTTATCTCTCGCGAGGGTTGCACATCAGGC
>Ga0068707_1003924_pt1 | contig 10340 bp, 11 predicted proteins | sample YNPNPMetaG_FD_66600 | JGI IMG/M metagenome (GOLD analysis project Ga0068707, IMG submission 66600) | Anoxygenic and chlorotrophic microbial mat microbial communities from Yellowstone National Park, USA - YNP NP MetaG | ecosystem: Environmental > Aquatic > Thermal springs > Hot (42-90C) >... | reverse complement strand
GATCACCCGCCCGCCCAGGCGCGCCATCTCCACGCTCTGCCCGACCGTCTCGGCGCCCCAGGCGGCCTCGAAGACGACGTCGACGCCGCGCCCGCGCGTGGCGGCCATGACGGCCTGGACTGGGTCGCCCGCCTGGCGGTCGATGACCAGAGTGGCGCCATAACGACGGGCCAGGTCGGCGCGCCAGGGGAGCGGCTCGCTGACGAAGATGGGGTCAGCGCCGGAGAGGCGCGCCATCTCCAGGATCATCAGGCCGATGGGGCCGCCGCCCAGGATGGCGACGCTCTCGCCGACCTTGAGCTTGGCCAGGTCGACGGCGTGCATGCCGATGCCCAGCGGCTCGAGCAGGGCGCCCTCGATGTCGTTGATGCTGTCGGGGAGGGGGAAACAAGTGCGCGCGGGCATGATCATATACTCGCGCAGGGAGCCGTCGTCGGGCCACAGGCCGCAGAAGTGCAGGCGTCGGCACAGGTTGGGGTGCCCTTTTTCGCAGAACTCGCAACGGCCGCAGGGCATGGCGGGATCGACGGCCACGCGCTGGCCCACCATCAAAGGCTCGTCGTTGCCGTCGCGGGCGTCGGGGCCGACGGCGGCGATCACGCCGGCGAACTCGTGGCCGAGCACGAGCGGCGACTGGACGTTGGTGTCGCCGATGCGGCCGTCCACGTACGTGTGAAGGTCAGAGCCGCAGATGCAGGTGACCGTGACTTTGAGCAGGACTTCGCCCGCCTGCGGCGGAGGCGGCAAGGGCACGCGATCGACGCGGATGTCACGCGCGCCGTAGAGGCGGGCGGCCCACATGAGGCCGTCAGGGGATGTCGGGAGCAAAGCAGATGTCATATGAGCCTTTCCTAAATAGCTGGATGGCTTCGCCATCCAGCTCCATGTTGAGTCTAGCGCGGCGGCTCGCGACGGATGGCGAAGGTGACGGTGCCGCCCGGGGTCAGGGGAGGCCCCGGATCGAGGCAGCGCACATAGGCGGTGTCGCCGCCAGCCTGCGCCAGGCCGCAATCTTCGGGGCGGACGCCCGCGCTGAGAGCCACCGCCCATGTCTGGATGGATCCCAAAGAATGCAGGCAGACGTTGCAGGAATCGTGGGTGACGATCTTGTATCCCTGCTCCAGCCGGAAACGGTCGCCCAGCCGATAGACGGGGCAGACCCCCTCGATACCAACGACCTCGACAGTCAAGTCTTGCCAGTTCATGCTCCCTCCTTGCCGTATCTCATCCACTCAACTCTTTCCCGACCGATAGGACAATCGTAGCATGGCCAACCGGCAATTGGCAAGTGCGCGCAGTTATGCTACAGTTACCCACGATCTGAGCACGACCTACCAGATCTGCGACGATCTGTATGTGCTCTATCAGGGGGTGGTGGCCGAGAAAGGGCCGACGACGTCGATCATCGAGCAGCCACGGCATCCCTATGTTCAGCTTCTGATCAGCTCGGTGCCTGTGCCCGACCCGCGCGTCAAGTGGGGGGAGTTGCCGGAGATCCCGGCCGAAGAGACGATGCGGACGAGCGTGCACAGCGGCTGTCGTTTTTACCCGCGTTGTCCTCAGCGCACGGATCGTTGTCTGGCCGCGCAGCCGCCGCTCTACGCGGTCGACGACGGGACGCGGCACGTCGCCTGTTTCCTGTATGAGCAAGCCGCTGGCTGAGAAGAGAAAGAGACGACCATGACCACCTTTGCCGAGATCAACCTGGCCATCTTTGAGGGTCGCGATCCGGGGCGTGTGCTCTGGCAGCCGCGCCTGGAGTTCTGGTATGAGGTCAACCGCAAGCGTGGGACCTTGCCATCCCACCTTGCCGATTGTAGCCTCCTCGATCTCTACGACTACTGTCACGCCTCGGTGCGCTATTTCGTGCATCCGCTGCGCGTGCAGTATCGCGATGTCGAGATCACCGATCACTGGGTGGACGAGAAGCATCGCCGCCGCACCTACAAGACCCCTGTAGGAACGCTCACGGAGCTGTTCCACTACGACGAGTGGGGCCTTTCGCATTACAACACCGAGTATCGGCTGAAGACCCCGGCCGATTTCCGCATTTACGAGTACATGTTGCAAAATGAGACCTGGTCGTGGGATCAGGCGTCGTACGAAGCGTCCATCGCAGCGGTGGGCGGGCGCGGCGCGCCGCAGTTCTATTTTCGGCGCTCGCCCATCCAGGGCCTCTTCATCGAGAACATGGGCTTCGAGAACGCGCTGTTCATGATGTACGATCATCCTGAGGTGATCGAACGCTATGTCGAAGTGGCCACGGCCGCTGATGATGCTATGTACGAGGTCTTATGCGCGGCGCCTATCCGCATCCTCAACTTCGGCGAGAACATCGACGCCCACATGGATCCGCCGCCGATCTGGCGTAAGCATCTGTTGCCCTACTATGAGAAGCGCGTGGCGCAACTACGAGCGGCTGGCAAGTTCACCCATATTCACATCGACGGCGCCATGCGTCCCCTCATCGCCGACATCCGCCGCAGCCCCTTCGACGGCATCGAGGCGCCGACGCCGCAGCCGCAGGGAGATGTCACTCTGGAAGAGATGAAGGAGGCGCTGGGAGATCGCATCTGCCTCGATGGCATCCCAGCCGTCTACTTCCTGCCCATGTATCCGGTGGAGACGTTGATCTCCTGCGCGCGGCGCGTCGTCGAACTGTTCCAGCCGCGGCTGGTGCTGGGCATCTCCGACGAGATCCCGCCGGACGGCGATATCGAGCGCGTGCGTTTGATCGGGGAGCTGGTTCAGGAGTGGGTTTAGGAAACGGGAAATGGCGAACGAAGAACGGATGATGGCGCCGGAGGCGCGCGGGGAAGAGGCGATCCTCGACGCCGCGCTGCGCCCCAAACGACTGGCCAACCTCGAGGGGCAGGATCGCCTGCGCGACAACCTGATCATCCTGATCGAAGCGGCGCGCGCCCGCGGCGAGCCCCTCGACCACGTGTTGCTCTACGGTCCCCCCGGCCTGGGCAAGACCACGCTGGCCCACATCATCGCCAACGAGATGGGCGTCAACCTTAAGATCACGGCCGGGCCGGCCATCGAGCGCGCCGGCGACCTGGCGGCCATCCTCACGAACCTGCGCAAGGGGGATATCCTTTTCATCGATGAGATCCATCGCCTGGGGCGCGCGGTGGAAGAGGTGCTTTATCCGGCGATGGAAGACTTTGCGCTGGATATCGTCATCGGCAAGGGGCCAGCCGCGCGTTCGATCCGCCTCAACCTGCCGCGCTTCACCGTCGTGGGCGCCACCACGCGCCTGGCCCTGCTGACGGCGCCCCTGCGCGCGCGTTTCGGCGTCACCTATCGGTTCGACTTCTACGATCAGGCCGCGCTCGAAACGATCGTGCGCCGCGCCGCCGACCTGCTTCAGGTCTCCATCACCCCCGACGGCGCCAGCGAGATCGCCCGCCGTGCACGGGGCACCCCACGCGTGGCGCTGCGTCTGCTGCGTCGCGTCCGTGACTACGCGCAGGTTCGCGCCGACGGCGCCATCACGCGCGAGGTGGCCGACCAGGCCTTGCGCCTGCTCGAAGTCGACGAGCTGGGGTTGGATTACCTGGACTACAAGGTGCTCAACGCCCTCATCCGCAAGTTCAACGGCGGCCCCGTCGGCCTGGAGACGATCGCCGCCGCCGTCAGCGAAGAGGCCGACACGATCATGGATGTGGTCGAGCCATATCTGCTACAACTGGGATTCCTGGAACGCACGCCGCGCGGGCGGGTGGCCACGCGCGGCGCCTACGCCCATCTCGGCATTCCTTACCCTGAACGGCCGGAGCAAGCTACCTTGTTTGACTCCAATGCAAAGTAGGGACGAATCAGCGAGAAAGCAAAAGAGCGAATTAGCGACAGGGCGATCTGTCCCGTCTTGCTTGCTGATTCGCTGTCCCGCTGATTCGTTGTCTCGCCCCCTCGCTGATTCGCTTACGCTCACGTCCACCCGTGCTCGTAGCACGTCTCGTACATCGCTACGATGTTCTCCGGCGGACTGACCGCCTGGATGTTGTGGCAGGGCGCCAGGATGTAGCCGCCACCTGCGCCCAGGACCTCCAGGTTGTAGAGCACCTCCGCGCGCACTTCGTCGACTGTGCCGAACGGCAACGTGTACTGGTTATCCATCGCGCCATGGAAGACAAGCCGATCGCCGAAGTCGCGCTTCAATCCCTCGCGGTCCATGTCCTTGCAGCGCCACTGGATAGGGTTCAGCACGTCGATCCCCCGCGCGATCATGTCCGGGATGATGCGCCGACAGTTGCCGTCATTGTGGTGAAACACGAAGGCGCCCGCCTGATGCGCCAGGTCGATGATCCGCTTCATGCGCGGCAGCAAAAACTCGTGGATCTGCGCGGGCGAGAACATCAAATCGTCCTGCCCGCCCATGTCCTCGGCGACGTAGGAGATCATCACCTGGCCGGGGATTTGCTCGTAGATGCGACGGCTGTTCTCATAGGCCAGGTCGAACAGCTTGTCCAGGCAATAATGGACGATCTCAGGGTTGAGGACGAGGTCCATGAATGCCTGCTCCTGGCCGCGCAGGTTCTTGTAGATGAGAAACGGCTCGGAGCCGCCGCCGCGGATCGGGTACATCTCGTTGCCCTTGACCTGCCGAGGGATCTCGCTGTAATCCCACCAGTCGGGATCGGGCCACGTGTAGTTGCGTTCGATCTCGGCGACCGAGTTGTATTGCGCCAGCGGGTATTCGACCACCTCACGGTAGACCCCCGTGCCGTAGTCGATGTCCTGATAGCGGCAGCCGAACACGTCACGGTCGTCGGGGATCGGGGGGCCGACGTAGCGTGGCCCGACGCTGACGACGTAGTCGACGTGGAGCTTCTGCAGCATCTCGCGCACATCGCTGGAGCGCGTGTACTTCAGCAACTTCTCCGTCGCCTCCGGCGTGGCCCAGTAATCCATGGGCACGCGATCGGGCTGGCGGCGAGTGAGGACCGCCAGCCAGCGCTCGCGCGGGGTCATCGTCTCTTTGGGCATATGAGTGCCTCCTCATAAGAAGCTGGATTGGGTCGCGGGATCGCGTCGGCGAGCGCCGTACGCATGAACCCGGCCCATCGACATCGAAATGAAGTCGCCTGGAAAGTCCTGCTTCACTTCCCGACCAGATCATCGATCTGCGCGCGTGTGCGTGAACCATCGTAAGCGAGCACGCGCACGGCCCAGGTGAGCGTCTCTCCGGGCGTGATCGTGAAGGGACGATGGCGCGCCGGATTGTAGACGTGCAATCCGTAGTCGCGCGTGAACCAGGGGCAAGGCTCGCTCTGCGGCGCGAAGATGAGGCCCGCAACGCCGCCCTGTCCGATGGCCCCCTCGATGTTCAGCCAGGGGGACATTTGATCGAAGCAAGCCGCCTCGCCCTCATCGCCCGCCGCGTTACGAATGCACCCGCCGAAGACCGTCTCCCAGTGCGGCGGCACACGCAGGCCGATCCCTGACTCCTTGGTCTGGCCGAGGCGCGCCCAAGCGGTCGGCGTCGGCGGCGCGAACCGTGATCGCCAGCTCACCTCAGTATAGTGCGCAGTCTGGCGGAAATGCACCTGGCGCTGCTCGTGAAGCAGCTCGACGCCGTCGACGCTCGTCCAGCGTGTCTCATGCGCGAAGAGGACGCCGTCCACCGTGACGACTGGCGTCAGCTCCCCCAACGCGGGAACGATCTCCTGGCGATGGCGGGCGCGCCCCTCGGAGCCAGCAGCCCACAGGTCGTGGCCGTCCACCTCGAGGCCGACGAAGAGGCCCTGATGATGAGGGTGATCGGGAGGACACTCCTGCAACACCAGCGCGCCTTGCGGCGTGTAGAGGGGAAAGACATAGGATCGTAGCGCGTTGGCCGAGTAGCCGCCGAGCAATTGGCCATCGCATTGGACCCACCAGCGCGCGTTGTAAAATAGCACCGTGTACGTCATGGCAAGTTCCTCAACCAGCCGCTCAGAACGGCGACTCGACGGGCAGGCGCTGCAGCGCTGCGAGCGCCGCCGTCACTTGAGCTGCCTCGCCTTGCACCACCAGGCGAACTGCCCCTTCGGCGCCGCAGATGCCGCCGGAGCCGACGTGGCGCGCGGTCACGCCGTAGAGCAGCGCCAGCGCCTCGATCTCGGTGATGATCTCGCCCGTGATCGGGAAGAGGGCGTACACATGGTTGGCCGCCTCTTCGCCCTGGCTCAGCAGGCGCGCCGTCTCCAGGATGTCGTGGGCGACCAGCTTCTCCAGGCCCACGGGGATGATCAGCGTCGCCCGTCGCCCCAGGATCGGCCCCAGCGCGCCGCCCACGGTGCCGCCGTTGGGGTCGCCGATGCAGACGCCCGCCACCTTCTTGTCGTAGTTGAGGGCGTTGGCTCCCTTGATGAACACGTCGCCGGGGCCGAGCTGACGCGCGGCCTCGAAGCGGTTCATGTCCTTGACCAGCTCGCCATCGTGCAGGACGATGTCGGGCAGGTTGGGTTGGCTCAAGACGCTGCGGCTGTCGAAGCCCGGGGGCACCACATGGCCGGTGACATACGCGGTGCGCTGGATCGGGTGTCCCAGCACCGCTTCGGCGACGTAGCCGTTGGTGGTGCCGGTGCCGATGACGATCCAACCGCGTCGTCGTGCGCGCTGCACGGCGGGATGGGCAGCAACCCCTTGCGCGATCAAACGTTTGGATTGCGAGACGGTGAGGACGACGTCAGCCAACATGAAGCGACTCCTTGCTTGATGTGAACCCCGCGCCTGCCACGCGGGTCATTGCAGCCAGCGGTCTAGAAACGCATACGCCTCTGCCTTCACCTCGTCCGGGAAGCTGTGCCCGCCTGGGAAAATGACAGCGCGGAAACGATCGGGGACGCCCGCGCGCGCGTAGGCCTCCTGCGCGGTCGCCGCCAGCGCGCGCACCCCGTCGATGGGGAAGATGCTGTCCTGTTCGCCGGCGGTCAAGAGGAAGGCGCGCGGGGCGATGTCGGCGACCAACACATCGACGTCGCCGACCGCCAGGAGATCGGGCACGTACATGGCCAGGTTATGGTTGATACCATCGCGCAGGATCGTGCGCAGCAGGCCGAACCCGCACGAGGAGACGGCGGCGCGCACGCGCTCGTCATACCACGTCAGCCAAAGCGTCTCCTGGCCTCCCAGCGAATGGCCGATGGCTCCCAGGCGCTGAGGATTGACGTCGGGCAGGCTCGTCAGCAGATCGACGGCGCAGGTCAGGTCGTGCAGGTACTTGGTCTGCAAACAGGAGCCAGCGAGGATGCGTTTGGTGAACTCGAAGCGCTCGTACCCCTGGTCTTGCAGATGCCCGCCCTCCACGCGCACATACTCCGGCGGGCGACGATCCTCGAAGCAAAGATGGTCCGGGCAGAGGACGACATAGCCGCGCCGGCAGAGGTCGAGGCCGTAGTGGTACATACGGTTGGCGCTGAGGCCAGCCGGCTCCGCTTTGCCCAAATAATACTGGCCAGCATGTTGGTGGCTGGCGACGAGGCACGGCCAGCCGCCTGGAGGAGGGGCGCCGATCGGACGCAGCAACCACGCCGCTATCCGTTCATCTGGTTCGACCGCATACGTGACGAGTGTGCGCGTGTGATCGCCCTGGTCGCTGGTTGGCCCGAATGTAGGAGAAAGCGGCACCCGTTCGGGAAATCGTCCCAGGCGCGCCAGGATCTGGCGACGTAGCATCGGATCGCTCACGGGGAAAAGCTCCTTCCCTGGACGCCGACCTCATGCCAGGCATCCAGCAGTTGGGTGAGCTTAGAGGGATCGTCGAGGACGCAGGTTAACAGGTACATGCCTGGCTTCCTTCAATGGGGCTGGCTGGCCGCGGCCATTACAGGTGCGTCATCTGGGCGGCCTCAAGCACGAACACGGTCGCGCTGTAGGCGGGCATGCCAGCGGCGATCGGGCTTTCCTCTTCGCGAGGGCGGCAGTTGGCCTGGATGAGGCGGATCACTTCGTCGACCTGAGCCTCCTCGACTCCGACCAGCAGGGTGGCATTGCCGCGGCGCAGGAAAGCGCCCGCGGTGTTGATGCGCGTGACCCGATACCCCTGCGCCAACAGCGCGCGCGTGATCGGATCGGCGTCTTCATTCTGGACGATCGCCAGCACGAGGTTCATGGGATTCTCTCCTGGGGCGTGTTCGACAGGGGCCTGAAATTCGTAGGTCGGCTGCGCGTCGCCGCCGCGGAGCCGCGCGAAGCGTTTGACCGGCAGGTGAAAGACCGTCGCTCCGCCGATCACGATCTCCAGAGGCGTAGCGACCGCCAGGGACGGGTGCATTGGCTCCGTTGTCATCGGCAGCGGATTGATGAAGCTGCGGCGCGTCTGACAGGTGGCGCGGATGATCGCCATCACCTGGTCGACACGCTCGTCCTCGACGCCCACCAGGATGGTGACGTTCCCGCGCTCCAGGAATCCGCCGACGGTGTTGATGCGCGTGACGCGAAATCCTTGTCCGGTCAGCCGATCGCATAGGAGATCGGCGTCTTCGCTCTGCACAATCGCAAGCAAAAGTTGCATCGTCGCCTCCTTTGGCAGAGTTCGGCATGGCGCCGGCTGCCTCAAGCGAATCAAAGACGACTTGATCGCGTTCCCCCCACTGCCTGGCTCGGCAACGCCAGGAATGGGCACATCTTCCGCTGGCCTGCGTTGACTGCTGCCAACGCGCCATGACGCAGCGTACCATCAGCCCGATCAGCGGCTGGAAGCAGGAAAGGCAGAAGCTCACAAGGAGAGTCGATCGCCGATCCAGTTCGTTTCCAGGGACGCGGCGCTTGCCTCGCGGATGGCCAGGCGCGTCTCTGCCTCTTCCGGGCGCCTGCGGGGTTAGCTGACGGGTTCGGGCTGGAAGATGAGCCCTACGCGGCTGGCCGCGATTCACCCCAGAACATGGGTCCCCCGCCTCCCCGATGGGAGTTCGGCAGGCATCTTGATTATACCGAGGAAGCGGAGGCAGAGCAAACGTTTTTAGGAAGCGACTGACGCAGCCCAAACGCGCGGGCGATCGTCCACCCCTTGCAAGATGACGAAAGCGATGGCGATGAAGATCAGAAGGGTGAAGACGGCTGCCGGACGCCCCCATTTCAGCCCATCCGTGACCAATCCCCAGGTCGCCGGGCCGATCACGCTGGCGAAGCGGCCCACCATCGAGTACAGCCCATAGAACTCTCCCACCTGGTTGGGAGGCGTCAGCCGCAGCAGGTAGGGGCGGTCCGAGGCCCAGGTGCCCCCCAGGGCGACGCCAGCGCCGCAACTGACCAGCCAGAAAAGGGTCGCGGGCAGATCGAATACGGCGATCGCGATCGCCAACACCATGGCGGCCATCCACAAGATCAATACCATGTTAAGGCTGCGTTTGGGGCCGATCCGATCGACGACCACTCCCCATCCCAGTCCGCCAGCGACGGCGGCGACGATCGAGACGAGGAGGACGATCTGCGCCTGGGTGCTGGTGAACCCGACCTCGTTGGTGACGTACACTCCCATGAACACGATGATCGTATTGACCGGATCGGTGTAGAAGAAATGGCCGATCAGGAAACGCACCAGGCCTGGGAAGCGACGGGCATGAGCGAAGGTGGTCGTCACCTGGCGAAGGGCGCCGCGCAGGGTCGCGCGCGTCAGCGGGCGCGCCTTGGCGGAACGCGGCTCTTTCACGAAGAAGAAGCAGGGGAGCGCGAACAGCAGGAAGAGCAGGGCGCTCAGGCGAAAGACGCCGACGTAGCCGATCCGATCGAGCAGGAGCAACCCACTGCCCACCCCGATGAACGATCCCAGATAGCCCAGCCCGATCCCCAGTCCCCCCACCTTGCCGCGGCTGTGCTCCGTGCTCACCACGGGCAGCAGCGCGTCGTAGAACACAAGGCCGGCCTGGAACATATAGTTGGCGAGGATGAACAGAAGAAGCGAGAGGGTCAGCCCCCCCAGGCCGAGGAGTGCGGTGAAGGTCACGCAGAGCAGCGTGGTCACAACCAAAAAGGGGATGCGCCGCGCTGCCTGGTCCGAGATCGCCCCCAAAAGGGGAGCGGTCAGGAACATCAATCCCATCGACAGGCTGTTGGCTGCGCCGTAGGCGGCGTCCGATCCTCCCATCACGTTGACGACCCACAACGAGAAATAGAGGGAGACGATGTTCATCGAGAAGATCGTATTGGCCAGATCGTAAAGCGCCCAGGAGAGGATGGCCAGACGGCTGACGCGCGGCGGTTCGTGGTTCACCATAGGGAAGGCAACCTCTCGACGAGAAGCGAGGCGATATAGGCCGCTGGGACCACGAAGAAAAGGCTGTCCAGACGATCGAGGGCGCCGCCATGGCCGGGGATAAGGTGACTGGCGTCTTTGGCGCCGACTTGCC
>Ga0068707_1003923_pt1 | contig 10343 bp, 7 predicted proteins | sample YNPNPMetaG_FD_66600 | JGI IMG/M metagenome (GOLD analysis project Ga0068707, IMG submission 66600) | Anoxygenic and chlorotrophic microbial mat microbial communities from Yellowstone National Park, USA - YNP NP MetaG | ecosystem: Environmental > Aquatic > Thermal springs > Hot (42-90C) >... | reverse complement strand
GGCCCTCCATTTCGGCCCCACCATGACCGGCCTCAAGCCGGCCTCTCAGTCGGCGCTGGGAGTTTTCCTCTGGTTCATCGTCTGCATGGTCTCGGATGCCCTACCCAAGGCCATCGTGGGATTCGCCACCCCGCTCTTGCTCGTGCTCTTCTCGGGTCTCAAGCCAGGGGTGGCTTTCAAGGCCTTCTCCACGGACATCTTCTTCCTGGGGGCTGGGGCTTTTGTCATAGCCGGGATCATGATGGGGACTCCCCTGGGCAGGAGAATAGCCCTGACCCTGGTGACAGTGCTCAAGTCCAACCGGGTCACCAAGATCCAGACAGGCCTTGGCCTAGCAGACGTGGCTGTGGGAAGCGTTCTTCCCACGGTCTCAGAGACAGCTCTCTTCCTTCCAGTGACCAAGGCCATAGGCACCCTCATGAAGGGCAAGGAGCACCTGCCCGAGGTCAAGAGGATAAATACAGCGCTTCTCCTTCAGACCCCCGGCCTGACACCCCTTTTCACCGGGACCCTGATCCTCACGAGCCACTTCCCCAACATTATCCTTGCGGGCCAGCTCAAGGAGACCCACGGGATATACATTTCCTGGCTGGACTGGCTCTGGCTTAACCTGCCCCTTTGGGGCTTGCTCCCCATAATGTTCGTGTACGTGTTCAGCTACTTCAATCTCTGGAAGCTGGAGATACCCGGGGCAGAGGAACAGATCCCGAGGCTCAAGAGGGAACTTGGCAACATCACTTGGCCCGAGATATGGGGGCTGATATGCATTGGCCTTGGGCTCTTGCTCTGGATCACCGAGAGCGTGCACAAGATCCAGTCAGGCATGGTGGCCCTGATCACCGCATCCCTTCTGTTCATGCCATGGGGGAAGATCAGGTTCGAGACTGTGAACAAGTTCATAATGTGGGACACATTGATACTGCTCGGCGGGGCCATATCATTGGGCACAGTGCTTTACGACGTGGGGGTGGTCAAGTGGCTCTCGGACTTCATCGTGGAGCCCGTCAAGGGCCTGGGCCTTCCCACCTTGGCCATGATGGTGGTCTTGGCCTTTGCCCTTCACATCGCAAGGGCAGGTGTGGTGAGCGCTGTGGCAATGGGGGCGGCCTTCATCCCACTGTTGATCGGGATGGCCAAGTCCTTTGAGCTCAACGTGCTGCCCTTCACGCTGGTCCTCACCGACTGCCTCAGCTATGCTTTTTTCCTGCCCATCTCCATAACGGCCTTCCTCATAGCCTGGGGAGCCTCAGGAGCCACAGGCTGGACCGCCATAAGGTTCGGGGTGGGTCTCTCCATCATAAGCAACCTCTACGTGCTCTTTGTGGAGACAGCCTGGCTGGCCCTCATCGGGTACCCCCTGTGAGGCCCGGCTATTGCCGAGCGTGGAGAGGAAGGATTTGAGGCATGAAGGAAGAGGTTACCAATACTCGAATGCCATGAACCAGGAGGGAGAAGAAGTGAGCGAGAGGAACGCGCCAAAGGACTTCAGTGAGATCCCCACCGAGATCATCGAGACGGACATCCTCGTGGTGGGTGGGGGAAACGCCGGCTGCTTTGCGGCCATAGAGGCCAAGAGCAAGGATCCTTCCTTGCGGGTCACCATAATGGAGAAGGCCCATATCAGTAGAAGCGGGGCCACAGCGGCCGGCATGGACGCCATCAACACCTATATCCGGACCGACAAGGGTGAGACCCCCGAGTCCCTCGTGAAATGGAGCCGGGCCCAGGTCGGGGGAGGGCCCATCAGGGAGGACCTTGCCCTGAGCAACGCCGAGATCCTCAACGAATCGGTGGAAATGCTGGAGGACTGGGGGCTCCCCATAGTGAAAGATGAGGATGGCCATTACAAGTTGCGTGGCCGTTTTGACATCTCCATCCAGGGCGAGCAGCTCAAGCCCATCATGGCCGAGAAGGCCATGGAGATGGGGGCCAAGGTGTATAACCGCGTGGCCGCCACCAACCTCCTGATGCAGGACGGCCGCTGTGTGGGCGCCATGGGGTTCGGTGTGCGGGACGGCAAGTTCTACGTTTTCAAGGCCAAGGCCACCATCGTCACCACAGGGGGGGCCTGCGGCATTTATAAGAACTACACATCGGACTACTCGGGCTCGCATCACCAGACCTGGATGTGCCCTTTCAACGTGGGGACAGGCTATGCCATGGGGATCAGGGCAGGGGCGGAGATGACCTCCCTGGAGCAGAGATGGGTGGCAGTGCGCACCAAGGACTTCAGCGGGCCTGTGGACACTCTCTCTGTGGCTTATGGATGCCTGATCACCAACGCCAGGGGGGAGAAGGTCCTCAGGGAGCGATACGCGCACCTGGGCGGGGACAAGGCTCCCCGCTTCGTGCGCTTGAATGCCCCCATGATGGAGTGGCTGGAGGGAAGGGGGCCGGTTTACGTTGATACCACCGTTCTGGACGAGGAGGAAGCCAAGGACCTCAGGGAGGATCTGCTCAACGAGAGACCAACCTTTGTGCTCTTCCTGGCCAGCCGGGGAATAGACATCACCAAGGAGCCAGTGGAGATCTACGGGAGCGACCCCTACATAGTGGGGGGCCACACCGGCAGCGGCTTCTGGGTGGATATCAAGAGAATGACCACCATCCCAGGACTCTTTGCCGCAGGCGAGGCCGCAGGAGGAAGCCCCAACAAATTCGTGGGGGGGTGCGCTGCAGAGGGGAGACTCGCGGCCAGGGGGGCTGTGGAATACCTGGCTTCGGTCCAGCTCCATGAGGCAGACCCAGCCATACTGAGTCGGGAGAAGGAAAGGGTCTTTGCACCGCTTATGCGGGGTCCGGCCTTCGACGGGATCACCCCTGTGGAGATGGAGGAGCGTTTGCAGAGGCTCATGGACGAGTACGCGGGGGGGATAAGCCAGTTCTACAGGATGAACGAGGAGAGGCTGGAGTATGCCCTCAAGAACGTCAAGATGCTCCAAAGCCAGACCCAATATCTCTTTGCCAAGGATTTGCACGACCTCATGAACGCCCACGAGGTGATGGACCGGCTGGATGTGGCCGAGCTTCTCCTCCACCACCTCAAGTTCAGGAAGGAGACCCGCTGGCCGGGCTGGCAGACCCGTATGGACTACCCCGAGCCCAACCCCGAGCTGGATTGCTTTGTGGAGAGCAGGCGTGATCCCGGCACGGGCTCTGTGGAGGTCTTCACCAGGCCTTACGAACAGCTCATCCCAGGGGATCGCACTCAGGGATGAGCACAACGGCAAAGACTCAAGAGAAACAAATTTGATCATAGGAGGAGGTGTTCTCATGCCGCCCAAGGTGGATAAAGAGAAGTGTGATGGTTGCAAGGCGCAGCAGGAACCCCTGTGCGAGCAAGTCTGCCCGGGGGATCTAATGACTCTGGGAGAGGATAAGAAGGCCTATTGCCGGATGCCGCGGGACTGTTGGGATTGCATGTCCTGCACCAAGGCCTGCCCTGTGGGGGCCATAGAGACGCGCATACCCTACCAGCTGGGCTACCATCTGGCAAAGCTCATACCCATGATGGGCACCAACACCATCACCTGGACCTGCATTGACATAAACGGTAAGGTGGAAAGGTTCAGGTACGTGAACAGGGGCAGGCTGGATTGATGGAAACCCCCTCTTCCAAGACAGGGCTCTTCTTTTGGGACCAAGGCGGCCGGCTGGGCAAGGCCCTGGATCTGAACTGGTTGCTGGGCAAACTAAGCAAGACCAAGGGGATCTCATGCTGCTCCTTGCTCGATGACCCCTGGGGACCTGGGGGCCTCTCCCAGGTCGTGGAGAAAGTGCAGAAGGGCGAGCTGGGGCGCTTGCTTTGGGTGGGCCGTTTCAGCCGGGAACAGAAGGGCATCCTCAAAGAAAAGCTGGCAGCTGAGGGGTTCAACCCCTACCTCCAGGAGTGGTGCGACCTGGAGGAGCAGGGGGTGTGCAGGGATGGTCTGGAGCAGACGGCGCGAAACAAGAAGGCCCTGCTCCTCATTCAAATGTGGTTGGCCAGGGTGCGCCTTCTAGAGCCCCTTGCCCCGGTGGAGATCCCAGCCTCTGACAGCCTGCTCGTAATAGGGGCCGGGGCGGCCGGCCTGCACGCCGCGGTATCTATCACGAATCTGGGGAAAGAGGTCCATCTGGTGGAGAGGCAAAGCGGTGTGGGAGGCAAGGTGGCCTCCCTCCACCGTTTTTATCCCAGGCTTTGCGATCCGCGATGCGGCCTTGAGTTTTCTATTCAGGCCCTCAGTGATTCAGGAAGGGCCAGGTTTCACACTCTCTCCAGGGTGGTCTCTCTGGAAGGGGGACCAGGCAATTTCCAAGTGCGGCTGGAGAAGAGGCCCAGGTTCGTGGATGAAGCCAGGTGCAATGCCTGCGGGGAGTGCGCAAGGGTCTGCCCTGTGGAGGTCAGGGTCTCTGCAGAGTCCCAGCCCGGAGGGGAGCCGCCCGGGCTGCTGCCTGCCGCCACCAAGGCCATCCATCCAAGCCTGCCCATGGGCTTCCCGGTGGCCTATGTTGTGGAGAGGCAGTACTGCCCCCCTGGGTGCAGGGAATGTGAAAGAGCATGCCCCAGCAAGGCTGTGGATTTGGATCAGGAGCCACGGGAAGAAGAATTGCTTGTGGGGGCGGTCCTGGTGACCACGGGCTGGGATCCCTATCCCCTCTCCAAGGTGGAGGAGTTCGGCTACGGGCTTTACCCCAATGTGATCAGCAACCTGCAGATGGAGGGCCTTCTGGGCTCACCGGCCGAGACCCCCAAGGAAGTGGGCTTCATCCAATGCGTGGGAAGCAGGGATGAAAGGCATCTTCCCTATTGCTCCGCAGTGTGCTGCTCGGTCTCCCTCAAGCAGGCCCTCTATCTGAAGCAAAGAAGGCCTGATGCCAACTGTTACGTTTTCTACCAGGACATCCGCTCCCCCGGTTTCCAAGAGGAGCTCTACCAGAAGTTGAAACAGATGGAAGGGGTCACCTTTATCCGTGGCATTCCCTCCACGGTGAGGCCTGAGGCTGAAACAGGAAGGCTCAGGCTGCGGGTGGAGGACACCCTCTCGGGCAGAGAGGTGAATCTGGCCCTGGATCTCCTTGTCTTGGCCGGTGGGATGGTCCCGTCGCAAGGCTCGGAGGAGCTGGCCCAGGTGCTCAAGCTTCCCAGGAATTCCCTGGGCTTTTTCGAATCCCACCTGCAGTGCCACCCCGAAGAGAGCCAGAGAACCGGGATCTATGTGGGAGGCTGCTCCCGCGAGCCCATGGGCGTGGCCGCTTCCATTGAGTCGGCCCAGCATGCGGCTCTGGAGGCCCTGCGCTTTACAGGCGGCACTGTGCTCATCGATCCCAAGTATCCGGTTGTGGACAAGACCAAGTGCGACAAGTGCAAGAGGTGCATGGAGGAATGCCCCTTCGGAAGTTTTTACTTTGACGAGAACGGGTTCCCGACCCCCCACCTGGGCAGGTGCAGGCAGTGCGGGAACTGCGTGGGCATATGCCCTCTGGCTGCCATATCCCTGAGAAATCTGACCATCAAACAGATGGCAGCGCAGATACAGGCGGCCTCAACTTCCTTCATGGAAGGGAAGGAGCCCACAGTCTTCGCTTTTCTATGCCAAAACGACGCCTATTACGCGGCCAGGGATGCGGCGGAAGCGGGCCTCCCTGTTCCCCCCAATGTGGTCTTCGTAAAGGTGCCGTGCGCGGGATATGTCAACAACGCCCTCATAGCCGACGCCCTGGCCCTGGGCATAGACGGGGTTCTGATCGGGGCTTGCCAGGACGGGCAGTGCCACTACGTGAAAGGTAACCAGCTGGTCAGCAAGAGAAGCGACGACCTGAGCGACAAGCTCCAGAAGATGATGATGGAGCGGGACCGGGTGAGATTTGTAAACCTGGAGATCAGGGACTCGGAGAAATACACGGCAACAGTAGAGCAATTCGTACAGGATCTAAGGGCCATGGGCCCAAACCCCTTCAAGATCTGAGCAGGGGCCCACAGGGTTACATAGGAGCTTTCCCGGGCCCAGCTGGCATCGGGAAGCTGTGATGTCCAGGGTAGATGAAATGGATCAGGAGATGATGGGCCAAAGGGAGAGCTTGCCTGAGGAACTTCTCCCCGCAATACGCTGTGTGCAGTGCGGGAAGTGCTCCTCTGGCTGCCCTGTGGCCTTCGATACAGCCCACACTCCAAGGAAGGTGATCCGCCTCCTACAGCGGGGCTGGCTTGAGGAAGCCGGCCGCAGCCCTTTTCTGGGGTTTTGCGCCCAGTGCCAGGCCTGTACGGTTAGGTGTCCCAGGGGTGTCCAGGTCTCAGAGGTGCTGCTTGCCCTTCTTAGGCTTGCAAAGGCAAAGGGATGGGTCAGGCCCGATGGTTTTCACAGGAGCTTTGAAGAGATGGTCCGCCAAAGAGGCAGGATCAATGAGCTTCGCCTGGGGTTTATGGCCCAAGCGGGCAGGCTTCCTTCACATCCCCTGGAAGACCTGCTTCTTCTTGTGAAGATGCTCCTTCGAGGTAAGCTCAAATGAGGTACCTCTATTATCCGGGATGCAGCCTTAAGGGAACCGCCCGGGACTACGAGGAATCCCTTCTGGCTGTGGCCCCGGCCCTGGAAATGGAACTCCAAGAGGTGGAGGGGTGGAGGTGTTGCGGGGCCTCAGCCGCTCGGGCCAAGGATAGAAAATGGGCCGTGTCCCTCTCGGCCGCCACCCTTGCCAGGACTCAAGATCTGGGCCTGGAGATCCTCATGCCTTGTTCATCTTGTTACGCGAACCACCTGAGGGTTCTCACTGAGCTGGAACTGGATGGGGGTTTGGGAGCCCGGTTAGGGCTGGCTCGCCCTCCCAGGGTAAAGCACCTCTTGGAGGTCTTGGCCCTGGACCTGGGCGAGGAGGCCATCAAAGAGCGCGTGGTGCGCCCTTTGGAGGGGCTAAGAGTGCTTCCCTATTACGGCTGTCTTGTGGCCAGACCTTTCCCCATGGGCGGAAAAGAGAGCCTTGAGAACCCATATTCCCTGGAAAAGCTCATCCGGGCTTCGGGGGCTGCTCCTTTGTCCTACCCAGAAAAGCTGGACTGCTGCGGGGGGCCCCTCCTTTTTACAAGGCAGAGAGTGGCCTTGAGGCTGGCAGCCGGGATACTGAGGGAGGCCAAGAGACACTCGCCGGACTGCATTGTTGTGGTGTGCCCTCTGTGTCACCTGATGTTGGATGCAAAACAAAGGGCCGCAAGCAGGGAAGCAAAGGAAGACTTCAGGATCCCGGTTCTTTATGTGACTCAGCTTTTGGGCCTGGCCTTGGGGTTGAGCCCGAGGAAACTCAGTCTTCACCGGCTCATCACCTCCCCGGCTCCCCTTCTTGCGAAGCTGGCCCTAGGGAGAGCCTGATACGATTTACAAAAAAAACTGCCGCAGAATTTGCCTAGCTCACAATTAAGCCCGCAATGCCCCAAGCTTGGTTTGCTCAAAGGCCGGACAAAGACCCCCCAGGAGAGCAAGCCATCATGATTCAACATAATCGGATAATGCGGGCTGGCTCATTGACAGATTTGAACAGACCGGTCCTTACCCAAAAATGCCCTGATATTGGCTGGCAGATTTTGTCCTAATCTTAATCGGAATCTGCCAAAGCTTGAGCAGGGGCTTGGGGGCTTGAGCCCCAAAGTCACAAGGTTTGGAGAATCATCCGCCTAGCTTGGGTTCTTGAAATCTTTTTCATTCACTTTGTCCTTATTTGACAATCCGGGCTGCTAAGGTGGGGGCAAACTCAAGAGGAGGTGCCTGCCATGGAGGACATAAGGTCATTTCTGGAGAGCCTGAAACTTGGCAGAAGGCAGTCCCACGAGAATCTCCAAGTCTTTCCCCTCATGGCCCCCCAAAGCAGTTCCCCCGATTACCTGATTTTGGAAGAGGCCCTGGCCGAAGGCTGTGTGTGCATCACGGAGCTTAGCGAAGGGGGAAGCGTGCCTGAACTTAGGCTCTTTAATGACTCACCCAAGGCCCTGCTCATAGTGGAGGGGGAGGAGCTTGTGGGGGCTAAGCAGAACAGGATCGTGAATGCTACATTCTTAGTCCCTGGAAAGACTGAGCTAGTGATCCCTGTGAGCTGTGTGGAGCAGGGCCGATGGCACTACAAAACCCGAAGCTTCCACTCCGGGGGTAAGGTAATGCACGCCAGCCTGCGAAGAGTCGGCCAGAAAGCCGTGGGGGAGAATCTGGCCTCTGAGAGGAGCTACAGATCCGACCAGGGGATGATATGGAGCGAACTAAACCGTAAGGTGAAAAGGATGTCTGTTGATGCCCCCACCGGGGCTATGGCGGATCTTTTCGAGTGCTATCGGGACCGCCTCGAGGCTTTCACCAAGGCGTTCAGCCTTGTGGATTGCCAGGTGGGGGCGGTCTTTGCCCTAAACGGACTGATTGCTGGCATGGAGTGTTTCTTTCACCAGGCCACCTTCGGGAAATTCTTTGGAAAGCTCATAGAGAGCTATGCCCTGGATGCTCTTGACTACAGGCTCCCCAAGGAAGACAAGGCTCCTTATCTGGAAGACCCAAAGCCTTTCCTCCAAAGGCTGAAAGAGGCCCGCCCCCGTGAATACCCAACTCTGGGCTTAGGCCGATCCTTGCGGATCAAGGGTGAGAGTTTCTTTGGGGCGGCCTTGGTCGAAGAGGGGAAGGTGCTTCACATGAATGTCTTTGCGGATCAGGAATCACTTGTGGGGAGGAAAGCCGGTTTTCAGAGATTCTCTGAGAGGGCAAGAAGGGCACGGTGAGAAAGCCCAGAGGGCCAAGTGGGTGAACGGTCACACATATTGCCTCTTGAGGCCAGCCCGGCCTGTTGATAGAATACGGCAACCTCTGGCTTCCTGGTGAGTGTTCTTTGGGAGGGAGGAGGACTCTTTGCGCGGCGACCAGCTAGCCCGCCAGTGGAGGATCATCAGGTCCATAGAGGCCAGCCCCAAGGGGCTCACCGTGGCCGAGCTGGCCAGGAGGGAGGGTATCGGGATCCGAACCATTTACAGGGATCTCACTGCCCTCCAGGAGGCGGGCTTCCCGCTTTACACCGAAAAGATGGAAGGGGCCAACCGCTGGGCTTTTGTTGACAGTTACAAGTTCAAGATCCCCCCTCCCTTCACTCTCACGGAGCTCATGTCCCTCCATCTTTACCGGGATCTTCTGAAGGTCTTCAAGGGGACCCCTTTTTACGACTCCCTGGAGGAACTCTTTAAGAAAGTGCAGGCCACGATCCCTCCTTCTGCCTTAGGCTACCTGGACAGAATCCAGTCTGTCTTTTCCGTGGGGATCAAGCCCTACGGGGAATACGGGCGGCTGAGGGAGATCCTAAAGCAGGTAAGCCGCGCGGCTTTGCAGAACCGGAGGGTGGAGATCTCCTACCATTCCCTCAAGGGCAAGGAGCCGGTTCTTCGCAAGGTGGACCCGTACAAGGTCTGGTTTTTCGAGGGGACCATGTATCTCATAGGCCACTGCCACTTAAGGGGCGAGGTGAGGATGTTTGTCTTGGACCGGATCAAGATGCTCAGGGTGACTCAGGAGAGCTTCCAAGCCCCCAAGGATTTTGACCTGGAGAGCTTCATGAAGCACAGTTTTAAGGTCATGCATGAGGAGCTCCAGGAGGTGAAGGTGCGCATCTCTCCTTCTTGGGCCAGGTGGGTGGGGGAGAGGATCTGGCATGAAAGCCAAAGGGCCGAGCGCCAGCCCGATGGAAGCCTTATCCTCACCTTCCAGGTGGCTGGCCTGGAGGAGATCAAAAGGTGGGTCCTGGGTCTGGGACCTGAGGTGGAAGTCCTTCACCCTCAGGCGCTTCGCCAAGAACTCGTCCGCGATCTGAGGGCTACTTTAACGATGTACTGTGTCAATGAAGCAATGGGTGAGATGGCAACACTAGGGATGCCCCGAGATGGCATGTCTCAGAAAAAATGAGATAACAAGAAATGTGAGGCCTGCAAAACCAGACGGCATGCTGGAAGGGAAGAGGATTGGCTAGCCGAAGGCCACAGGAGGGAAGGCCAAGAGGCAAGGTGTGATTGCCCAGCTGTTTTTTGTTTTGGGTTTGGTCGGGGGCTTGAGGCGAAATAGGCCAAGGCGTACAAGCGCAGGACTCCAACGGAGGGATCTCGGGAGTTCCCAAGAAGAGATCAAGAACCAGCAAATATCCAATAGCTTATCCAGACTTATATGGAGATCAAAGGTCTCTCTGGGAAGTCTAATTGGTGGCGGTGCAGGGCTTCGAACCCCGGACTCTGCGGATATGAGCCGCATGCTCTGACCGACTGAGCTACACCGCCTTGTGAAAAACATGATACGATCAGCCGGGACTATGGTCAAGGTTGAGTTGCCGGGAGAAGGCCCTGAACAAGAAAGAGATCC
>Ga0068707_1003919_pt1 | contig 10345 bp, 8 predicted proteins | sample YNPNPMetaG_FD_66600 | JGI IMG/M metagenome (GOLD analysis project Ga0068707, IMG submission 66600) | Anoxygenic and chlorotrophic microbial mat microbial communities from Yellowstone National Park, USA - YNP NP MetaG | ecosystem: Environmental > Aquatic > Thermal springs > Hot (42-90C) >... | reverse complement strand
GGCGACGAGCGGAACCCGTACTTCATGGTGCGGCGGATCGCCCGCCACATCCAGGACCGCATGTCCTACGAGCTGTTGGGCGGCTGGAACGTGGCGCCGACGGTGCTGTCCCGCGGCAGCGGGTCGTGCTCGGAGTACACCTTCGTCTTCCTGGCGATGTGCCGCGCGGCCGGCATCCCGGCGCGCTACGTCGGCTCGATCGTCGTCCGCGGCGATGACGCCTCGACGGATGACGTGTTTCACCGCTGGCCCGAAGTGTACTTCCCCGGCTACGGCTGGGTCCCCGCCGACGTGCAGGCCGGCGACTCGCCGTCGCCCGAGAAACAGGCCGAGGCGATGATGGCGCTGCCCAACCGCTTCCTCATCACCACCCGCGGCGGCGGCGGCTCGGATTCCCTCGCCTGGAACTACAACTCGAACGCCTCCTGGACCTGCGACGGCTACTGCAAGGTGGTCGAGCGGGTCTGGGGCGACTGGTCACCGGACCGGCAGGACGCCGCGGTCGCCTCGACCGCGGCCGGCGAGTAGCTCCCGCGGCCGGCCTGGTTCACGAGGGGCCGGACCGACAGGAAGCGGCCGGGGGCGTATTGTCGGTTTCGCCCCGGCATTGTATCGTGCGGCGGGTATGGACGCGAGAATGCCGGTACCGGTGATCGTCGAGCGTGCGGTGCGCGACGTGACGGCTCGCTTGCGCGAGCGGTTCGGGGCGCGCATCCTTCGTGCGGCGATCTTCGGTTCCCACGCGCGAGGCGAAGCCCGGGGGGACTCGGACGTGGACCTCTTCGTGTGGATCGATGGGTTGACCGCAGCCGAAAGGGCTGCGGTGTTCGAGCTGGCCGGGGAGGTGTCGTCGGAACACCTGGTGACTTTGCGGGTGTTCGCGCCGGGTCCGGAAGAGCACGCGTGGTTGCGGCGCAACGAGTGCCGCATCCTGCGGGACATCGACGCCGAGGGGCTCCCGCGGTGATTTTGGAAAGCCGGCGTGCGAACGTGGAGGCCGAGGTGGAAAAGGGGCAGACGTCCCTACGCGCCGCCCGCGCCCTGCTAGGACTCGGGTTTCCCGACGAGTGCGTCGCCCGGGCGTACTACGGGCTGTTCCATCTCGTGTGTGCCGTGCTTCTGACCGAAGGGCTGGAGGCCCGATCGCACTCGGGGGTCGACCACCTGTTCAACCTGCATTTCGTGCGCGCCGGTCGGCTGGATTCCGGGCTGGCCAAGGCCTTCGCGCGGTTGACCCAGTTTCGCCTGCAAGCGCGACGACTCGCGCGCGTTTCGCTTCTCGCGCGAGGACGCGGAGGAGGAGTTGCTCGTGGCCGAGCGTGCGGCGTCGAGGCTGCTGGAGTTCCTCCGTGCGGGCGGGTGGCCCTCGGGGACCCCCGCCCCACGGCGCGAGCCCTGAGGGCGGCGCCGTCCGAACCGGTCGACACCCGGGAGGAGCTTCGATGGCAGGCAACATCGTCCGCGACATCGACGACGCCGTGAAGATCCGTCATGTGCTCTGTTCGGTCTCCGACAAGACCGGCCTCGACGAGTTGATCCCGGCGCTGGTGGAGATCAACCCCGACGCGCGGATCTTTTCGACGGGCGGGACCTTCGACGCGATCCGGAAGATCCTGGGGGAGCGGTCGGCGCGGCACCTGACCCAGGTCTCGGACTACACCGGGCAGCCGGAGACGCAGGGCGGGCTGGTCAAGACGCTGGACTTCAAGATCTACCTCGGGCTCTTGACCGAGACCTACAACCCGGCGCACCAGCGGGACCTCGAACGGACGCGGGCGGTGCCGATCGATCTGGTCGTGGTCAACCTCTACCCGTTCCAGCAGACGGTGGCGAAGCCGGACGTGACGGTCGAGATGGCGCGCGCGAACATCGACATCGGCGGGCCGTGCATGATCCGCGCGGCGGCGAAGAACTACCTGCGCGTGGCGCCGGTGGTCGACCCGGCGGACTATCCGCGGCTGGTGGAGCGGCTGCGGCGGACCGGCGGGACGCTCGACCTGGCGCTGCGGTTCGAGCTGGCCCGCAAGGCGTTCGCGCACACCGCGGAGTACGACACGGCGATCGCCCGGTACCTCGAACGGCTGGAACCCGAGGCGGTGCGGGGTTGCTACGAGGTGAGGAGGTGAGCCGATGGCCGACGATCTCCGGAAGATGTACCGGACGGTGATGGAGGACCACTTCCCCGAGACGATGGAGATCTCGTTCGGCGAGGGGGCGGAGCGCAAGACGCTGCGCTACGAGAAGGTGGCCTGGGTGCTCGACGGACAACGCACCGGCCTGCGCTACGGGGAGAACCCCGGGCAGGAGGCGGCACTGTACCGCCTGGTCAACGGCAACCTGACGCTGGGGGACGTGACCACGATCGCCCCCGGCCGCTGGCTCTGTTCGGACGTCGAGCTGCTCCAGTCGGGCAAGCACCCGGGGAAGATCAACATCACCGACGCCGACAACGCGCTCAACATCTTGCGCTATCTTGGCGACCGGCCGGCCTGCGCGATCCTGAAGCACAACAACCCCTCCGGCGTCGCGATCGGCCGGACGCTGGTCGACGCGTACGAGAGGGCTTACCTGGCGGACCGCGTGGCGGCCTTCGGCGGCGCCGTGGCGCTGAACCAGCCGTGCGACAAGGCGACGGCCGAGGCGATTGCGCGGGCCTACGCCGAGGTGGTGGTCGCGCCGGAATACGAGGAAGGCGCATTGGCGATTCTTGCCGCGCGCAAGAACCTCCGGATCATGCGGATCCGGAACATGGCGAGGTTGACCGAGTTCGCCGCGGAGCGGGTGGTCGATTTCAAGAGCCTGATCGACGGCGGCATCATCGCGCAGGTCTCGTTCCGGCTCGAGGCGCGGAGCAAGGCGGACCTGCGGCCCGCCGAGGCGACGCACAAGGGGACGGTGCACCGGATCCAGCGCTTGCCGACCGACCAGGAATACGAAGACCTCCTGTTCGGCTGGCGGGTCGAAGCCGGCGTGACCTCGAACTCGGTGCTCTACGTCAAGGACCTGTGCACGGTGGGGATCGGGACCGGCGAGCAGGACCGGGTCGGGGTGGCCGAGATCGCGCGGGACAAGGCGTACCGCAAACTGGCCGACCGGCTGTGCTGGGAGAAGCTCGGGATCCCGTACAACGAACTCGAGGACCCGGCGCAGCGACGGGAGTTCGACGACGCGGCGGCGGCGCAGCACGGCGGCCTCGCGGGCGCCGTGATGGTTTCCGACGCCTTCTTCCCGTTCCGGGACGGCGCGATGGTCGGCATCCGCGAGGGGGTGACGGCGATCGTGCAGCCGGGCGGGTCGCAGAACGACTACGACGTGATCGATGCCTGCAACGAGCACGGCGTGGCGATGGTCTTCACCGGCCAGCGCAGCTTCAAGCACTGACGATCCCGCGCCGCGCGCGGGCCGGTGCCGTGCCGATCTCGATCGCGATCGCATCCTCGCGCAGTCGTTGCTCGGGAGGCGCGGTCGTTGCTCGGGAGATCGGCGACGGGAACGGCCCCCCACCAGCGCCGGCCGCGGGAGTCGTCGCGGAGGAGCACCGGCCGGGAACGGTTCGGGACGTGCCGGAGGACCTTGCAGGTCGCGTCGTGGAGGTGCCTCGCTTCCGCGGACAGGCGGACCAACGTATCTTGGCGCCACGGTTGAACCCGTCGGTGTCCCGCCGACGGGCGATGCTCGGAGGAGGTGGCAGATGCGCGCATCGGTTCTGATGCTCTTGCTCTCGGTGGCATGGCTGTCCTGCGGCGGGGCGGGGGGCGGGGGGGAGGCGGGAACGGATGCGCCGGATGCTCCTGAAACCATCGAGGCGGACGCTGGGGTCCCCGATTCGGTGGCCGACGGGCCCGGGGATGTCGAGGCGGACGCCGTGGCCATCGATTCGATGACCGACCCGGCCGGGGATGTCGGGGCGGACCTCGCGCGGCCCGACGAGGGACGCGTGTACGTCGTCCTGTTCACCCACATCGAGGACAGCGCTCCGGGCGGCACGCTCGGCAGCCCGGAATGCCGGGCCGCTTATCTCCGATTGCGCGGCAAGTTGATCGAGATGGCCCGGCTCGCGCGTTCCTACGACCTGCCGTGGGTGCTCCAGCCCGACTGGAAGATCCTCGAGGCGGCGCGGCTCTACGAGGACGCAACCACGATGGCGGACACCGGCGGCAAGAACTTCCTGCGCTACCTGCACGAAGATCTCGGCGTGGCGATCGACCCGCACTCGCACGAGCACGGCGGATACAACTACACCGACGTCGCCTACCTGCTGGAGCTGCTGGGGGTCGGGGGCAGCACGGTGATCGGCGGCCATGTCTGGGACCCGTCGCTGCCGGAGTTCCAGGAGTGGGACCGGTTCCGGGTGCCCGTCCACGGGCAGAGGTACCCGGAGGCGGTCTGGCGCGGCGACATTCTCATCGGCGCCGGCACGCCGGGTCATGTCGACGATCCCGTCGTGAGCGGGGTCTGGCGACCGCAGGATCGGGACCATTTCTTCACGGACGACCCCGCCGGCAACATCGTCGCGGTGGGAGCATGGGAGGACGAGGTCGCCGGGGTCCGGGCGCTGGTCGATCGGTATGCGGCGGGCACGGTGCCCCCCGACAGGATGCTGACCGCCTCGTGGAACATCCGGCCGGACGTGATCACCGCCCCCGACGGTCTGGAGACGGTCGAGGAGACGGTGATCGGCCCCGTGGCGGGCATGCGCGATGAAGGCCTCATCGTCGTCACGGACTTCACGACCCTCGTCTCGACCTGGCGGACGGCGTACGGGGGCGAGGCCTTCGTGTACGGGCCGTGACCGCGGCTGCGCTGGAGGTCCGATGGGGTTCGCCGTCGGCCGCCCCTTGCATCTTTCCCGACCATCGCCCGGCGCGCGAGCGCGGGTCCGGCGGTCTCGCGATTCGGGGTCGGACCGGCAGGGTTGCGGGGAGTTCGCACGGAATGCGGGCCGGCGGGCGGGGCCGCTGCTGCTGGTGACGATCGCGGCGATCGGGTGTCATTCGTGCCGCAGCCCCGCGCCGGGTGCCGCGGTGACGGGGGGGCGTGCGCTCCCTGCCCCGAACGCCGCGGCGGACCTCGGGCCTCGACCCGCTCCGCCCGCCGAGAACCGCGCGGAGGGGGAGAACGGCGTCCCGCCTCGAGAGGACGCGTCCCCCGGTTCCCTCCCGTCGGGCGAGGAGCGCGAGGAGGGGGAGAACGGCGGGGAGGACGCCGCGTGGCAGGAGCAACGCGAACGGATGGTGGCGACACAGATCGCGGCGCGCGACGTCACGTCGCCCGAGGTGTTGCGCGCGATGCGCAGCGTTCCGAGGCACCGTTTCGTTCCCGCCGAGTCCCGCGACCTCGCCTACGCCGACACGCCGCTTCCCATCGGTCACGACCAGACGATCAGCCAGCCGTACATCGTGGCGGTCATGACCCAACTGGCCGACGTGCGCCCCGGCGATCGGGTGCTCGAGGTCGGCACGGGCTCCGGATACCAGGCGGCGGTGCTGGCGGAGCTGGGTGCCGAGGTGTTCACGATCGAGATCGTGGAGCCTCTGGCGGAGCGGGCTCGCCGGACGCTCGACGAGCTGGGGTACGGGACGCGGATTCACACCCGCGTCGGCGACGGCTACTTCGGCTGGCCGGAACAAGGACCCTTCGCAGCCGTGCTCGTCACCGCCGCGCCGCCCGCGATTCCTCCGCCCCTCCTCGAGCAGCTCGCCGTCGGCGGACGCCTCGTCGCGCCGGTGGGCGACGAATGGCAGGAGCTGGTCGTTCTGGAGAAGCAACCCGACGGCCGGATCGGGCGGCGCACGGTGTTTCCCGTCTCGTTCGTCCCCATGACCGGTGAGGCGCAGCGCCGACGGCACGAATAGCGGGGCTTCGCCCCGGGCTCACAAGGCCCGCGGGTGGGCCGCCCGCGGACGGGACGCAGGCGGGACGAGGCCGGCGGCTCAAGGGTTCCGGCGCTGCTCCTCGGCCCACGCTTCGACGCGCTCCTCGCGAGGGCGCTCGAACGCAGCCCGGAACGCAGGTTCGCCACGGCCGAGGCGTTTCGTGCCGCGCTGCTGCCGTTCACCGATCAGGCGCCCCCTCCGTCGTCCGGCTCCATCCGGCACCCCGAACCGGCGGCCGAGACGGCGAACGCCGCCGCGAATGCGATCCGCCCGACCCGCGACTGACCGTACTTCCCCTTCATCGTCGTTCTCCTTTCCGTGCGGCGCGGCCGGCGCGCGATCCGTCGCCGCCTCCCGGGCGTCGGACCGCCCCGTTTTCCGCCCGCGTCTTTCGGTTCTCGCTTCCTCGGTCCTGCCTTCCTCGTGTTGCCGGCCGGCTCTGCCGACCCGAGGTATGCACCAGGCGTGCCAGGAGGAACGACCGCCGAGAGGGTGGGTCCGGAGACAGCGGGGCAGCCGCGGGGAGCGCGGGCGTCCCCGCCGCGGTCCGCACCGGGCCAGGGACGAGGGCGGACCGGACAACGGTCGGGCGGCGGTCTCGTGACGCCGGGGGCGTGTCGTTCCCTCGCGGAAACAAGCGCGGGCGGATGCTCAACGTCGCACGCCGCGGCGGCGGGACCGGGCGCTCCCGATCGGCCGTGGCGGGAGGAGATCGGCCGGTTCGACACCGTAGGCGGCGGCCAGGCGGAGCAGCGTGGTGATCGTGACCCCCCGACCCGATTCGACCCGGTTCAGGTACTGCCGGGTCCACCCGGCGGCACGCAGGTCAACCGGGCGGAGGCCTCTTGCGATGCGCACCGCCCGGCAGCGTTGTCCGAAAGCCGCGAGGAAGGCGTGGAGCTCGCGGGACGTCGGACGACCGAGAGGCGGCGCGAGACGGGCTTCGGGGCGCGGGCGGCGATCGGCCGCCCTGCCGAGGGCGGCTTCCCCGTCGGCAGGCCAAGGGTAGGGCACCGGCCGCGAAGGCATCCCGTCGAACCCGGTCGGGCGGCCGACGCGGGACGACGGGTCGCTTGTGCCGTCACGATTCTTGCTGACAACGTCGGGGTCCCGAGCGGACACTCGGGGTGGCGCGGGGGACGGGGCGATTTCGTCCCGCTCCACCAACAGGGCGGCAACGGTGGTGCGCAGGGCGCGCGCCAGCCGGTGGAGGGTGCGCAACGTGATCGCCTGCCTGCCACGCTCGATGCGCTGGAGAAACTTTGGGTCGATGCCCGCACGGGCCGCGGCCGAGTCCTGGGACAGGCCGAGCGATCGGCGGGCCGCCCGGAGGTGGCGGCCGAGCCGAAGCAGGAGCCGATCGAACTCCATTTTCCTCGCGCGGTACGAAACCACAGTCGGGCCGCGGCCGACACCGCAGAAAAGTACGGTTCCCGCGACCGGCGGGGTGCACCATGACGCACGGCACGCCTCGCACGTTTCTCCTTGTCACCGGTGACCGCGCGGGGTCCGAGGACCTTTCGCGTCTCCTCGGTCCCGCCGCCGGCTGGGGTGAGGCCGAGGTGGTCCGCAGCCCGGATCCGTCCCGGGCACGGGCGGTGCTGGACCGGCGGCTCTTTGATGCGGTGCTGGTCGACGTGGATGGTCTGGCGGACGACACGATCCGCGAGTTGGAGACCCTGGTGACTTGCGAAGCAGTCCCGCCGGTCCTGGCGCTCACGGCGCGTTCCGACCCCGACTTCGCGGCTCGTCTCCTCGAGGCGGGTGTCGACGATTGCCTGGTCAAGGGGGAGGTCGCGCATTCCGGCCTGGCCCGCGCGGTGACGCTCGGCGCGGCGCGGAGGAGGCTGCGGGCGCGGCTGTACGCCGAGTCGCTGACCGACGAGCTGACGGGCCTGTACAACCGCCGCGGTTTCTTGCGGATCGGAACGCAATGGCTGGCCGGGGCCAGACGGCGCGGATGCGGGGCGTGGCTCCTGTTCGCGGACGTGCGAGGGTTGAAGGGGGTCAACGACCGATTCGGACACGCGGCCGGGGATCGGCTGCTGCGCGCGGTGGGCGAGATGCTCCGCGGATCGTTCCGCAGCGCGGATGTCGTCGGCCGGCTCGGGGGCGACGAGTTCACCGTCCTGGCCGGGGACGCGAGCGACACATGCCGCGACCTGCTCGTGTCGCGCGTGATGGAACGACTCGACGGCGCCCGTCGCGCGACCGGACTGGATGCCCCTCTCGGGCTGTCCATCGGCACCGCCCGTTTCCGGCCCGCCGAGCCGGTCCCGCTGGAGGATCTGCTGCGCGTCGCAGGCGAGGAAGCGGCGGCGGCGAAGCAGCAGGGCGCCGGCCGGACGTGACCGGCGCCTTCGCCGGAAGCACGCTCTCCGAGGGGCGGATGCGATCCCCGGAGGCGGGGGACCCCGATCGAGGCGGCGGCGTCGGTGGCTCAACGCCGCGGGTGCGGTGGAGGAGCGAGAAGCGCGGCCGGCGTTCGCGGCAGGCGGCGGGCGGGACCGGGGCGGCGAAGGGGGGAGGAACCACCGCGGCGGGGGACGCAGCCCGTTGCCCGGGTCGGGTCGTGCCGCGATCGAATCCGGCGGATCGCGCGCCGTTCCCGGCGTCGAGGGCGAACCGTCCGCCGGCGACCCCGGCCGCGGAGGGACGCGATTGCGGTCGGCGGGCCGTTCTGCTTTGCTTGCGGCATGCGGTCGCATCGCTCTCGTCCCGTCCTCGTGTCGTTCCTCGCCGTCCCGCTCGCCGTCGCCCCGGCCGCCCGGGCGACGACCTGGTACGTCGCGCCGAGCGGCGACGACGCGAATCCCGGCAGCGAGGCGGCGCCGTGGGCCACGCTCCAGCACGCGGCGGACGAGGTCTCCCCGGGCGACGAGGTGCGGGTCGCCGACGGCGAGTACGGGACGGTCGTCGTCGAGACGTCCGGCACCGAATCCGCGCCGATCGTCTTCCGCGCGACCGGGGACGCGGCGCGCATCGGCCCCGCAGTGCCCGACGGCGACGGGATCGTGATCCGCGCGTCGTGGATCACGTTCGAGGGTTTCGGCGTGGCCGACACGGGGCAGCACTGCGTGTCCGCGGGCCCGGCGGGGCCCGACGGCGTCCTGGAAGGGGTGCGGCTCGTCGGTCTGAGCGTCACCGGATGCGTCGCCGACGGGATCCGCCTGGAGCGGACCGTCCGCGCGACGGTCGACGGCTGCGTGGTCCACGACGTCGGCGGCGACGGCATCTCGCTCGCGGGCAGTGCCGGGGCGCTGGTGCAGAACAACGCCGTGTGGGGCGGCCGGGGCGACGGGATCGTCCTGACGCACGACCCGGGGCTGGTGTTGCCGACCGACGCGACGGTGGTCAACAACACGGTCCTGCGCACGGGAACCGCGGGTTGGGCGCTCCGCCTGGCGGTGCCGGCGGGGCAGGGGATGACCGGGAACGTGGTGTTCAACAACGTGCTGCTGGCGGCGGATGACGCTGCGGGGAGCATCGCGCTGGGGGAGGGCGATGCCGGGCTCGCCTCGGCCCGCAACGCCGTCTCCGATCGCTTCGGCGTCGGGGCGACGACGCGGACGCTGGCCGAGTTCCAGGACCTCGGGTACGAATCCAGCTCGCTGCTGACCGAGCCATCGCGGCTGTTCCGGGACACGGCGAGCAGCGACCTGCGGCTCCGCGCCGGCTGTCCGGCGGTGAACGTGGGTCTGCCTACCTTCGCCGGACGCTCCGCGCCGGATCACGATCTCCTCGGTGTGCGGCGCCCCGTCGGCGGCGTCCTCGACCTCGGCGCCTACGAATTCTGCATTGCCGACGACTGCACCGGCGAGGCGCCGGACGCGGGCACCGACGCCGGCGTCGACACCGGCACCGACGCCGCGGCCGACACACCCGGCGGCGGCGGCTGCGGCTGCCGGGCCGCCGGACGCCCGGGGGATGGGGGGGCGGCGGTACTGTTCGGGGTGCTGCCGGCCGCGCTGCGCCGCCGGCGGTTCCGCACCGCACCGCCCGTTCGCGACGGTCGCGCGGTCGCCCGCGCCGGCGCGGCCGCGGACCAGGCGCGCGACGTGAATGCGACGGCCGAATCGGCGATCCAAGGTGACATGCGGAAATCCTCCACGAGAACCACCGCGGGTCTTCGCCTCCTCGGACCGCTTGCCGCCGCCCTCGCCCTGCTTTTCGCCGCGTCCGCGGCGGCGCAGGTGGTCGCGGCCGATGCCGCCGCGGCGGAGGAGGTTCTCGACGTCCCGGTTCCGGCCTGGAGCCCCTCCATCGGCCCGGCCGACGCCCCGGTGACGCTGGTCGTGTTCCTGGAGTACCTCTGCCCGTTCTGCCGGCGACTCGAACCGGTGCTGGCGCAACTTCGCGCGGCCTATGGGGACCGGATCCGGATCGTCTACCGGTTCCGGACCGTGCATCCCGGCGCGGAGGAGCTGGCGGTGGCGGCGCTGGCGGCGCACCGGCAAGGGAAGTTCCGC
>Ga0068707_1003914_pt1 | contig 10352 bp, 7 predicted proteins | sample YNPNPMetaG_FD_66600 | JGI IMG/M metagenome (GOLD analysis project Ga0068707, IMG submission 66600) | Anoxygenic and chlorotrophic microbial mat microbial communities from Yellowstone National Park, USA - YNP NP MetaG | ecosystem: Environmental > Aquatic > Thermal springs > Hot (42-90C) >... | reverse complement strand
ACTTCGGATAAGGTACATTATGCGAAGTTATCTTACCACACCTGCCAATCCCTGTCAAGCCCTCGTCGTCAGTCTGAAATGCAACAACGCACTGGCCCATCAGGTGACGGTCACCTCCGGCCACCCGGCAATTTGGACTTTGACAGGGCCTGGAGCTGTCCAGGGCCTTTCTACATAAGCCCAGCGTGTTCGCCTGTAGCGTTCATGGCAGCCGCACTGGCCTCTGTTCAACCGCTTCACACGCGAAAGGACTTGATCAGGTGTTCACAATGTGAACACCTGATCTCCAGATCCTGCACTCACCGGGATACAAGTGTTCACATTGTGAACGCTCAACTGATAGTGCAGGCTGGCTGGATGCCCGCGCCCAACTCCCGGACTGCCCTGCTCATGCTGAAATACCCTCTCTGCCCTCTCCTGTTTATATTTATGTCTAATTATTATGTCGAGTTAAAACAGGCCAGGTCGGGACTGGCTAAGAAGCGCCGGTCGAGTAGTGCCGAAAGGCACGTATCGAGACCAGGCAGCTTTGCAAGACCCGCTCCCCCGGTCTCGATACACCCTCCTGATTCCAGGTCGCCACGGGCTACTCGACCGGCAGTTGCCAGCCTCAGTAGACTGCAAGGGATCACCTGGAGTGGAGCCTTCAGGCGGAACTCTCCGGCTAAAGCCTCGACTCCGCAACTTAATTGAGGTCTACTGAGCCTTAAGTTGACGCCTATGCCCCTCCCAACCCCAGATCAACTCCTGCCTCGGCAGCTAACTCTTTCAGCGTGGCCACAAAGACGGCTCCCAGGTTGGCCTCAGGGTCCTCCTGGCCAACGGCTACCGCCTCCCCTACCGCCTCGATGAACAGCCCCAGGTGATCAGGATAGAGGGTCAAAAGGACCTTGTAAAGCATGGCCGTCGAGTGATAGTCACCGAGGATATCTTCCACCATTGCCACCACTGGCCTGAGTTCTCGCCGGATCTGTTGTCTGCCAGTGAGCTGAGTGTTTACCCTGTTCTCTATATATCTCGTTAGTTCGTTAACGTTGTATCCGCAATTTGTGGGTTTACGGCCCTGTGAACCCACAAATTGCGGGTTTGCGCCTGGGTGTAAATCCAAATTTTGTGGGTTTGCATCTGACTGTGAACCCATGCCCTGTGGATTTGCACCCGGGAGTAAACCCACACTTTGCGGGTTTACGGTTGGCTGTAAAACCATATCTTGTGGGTTTACACCGGCGTTGGATAGAGCCTGTAGCCGACGCTCATCGGCAGGGGTCAGAGGATCCTCCATCAGGATCTCCAGCAGGAACCCGACCCTCTTTGTTGTGCCCCCTACTCGCTTCGAAACGTACTTCAGGCGCGGGATAAACAGACGGAGGTAATTAGGCTCGGCTTCGCTGCCGGCGACAAGGCGCCTCCACACCCTGTCGCCGGGTATGGGTTCGTGTTTCAGCCACCTGCCTATGGTATCTGGATCTACGCCGATTATTTCCCCGAGCTCCTGCCAGGTGATTTGGAGTTGCTTGGTACCATTCGGCTGGTATGGGAGGTGAGCGCAGAGCCCTCGCAGGACCTGGACAAGCCCCCACCGTTGGTGTCCGAGCAGGGGGAGCCACTTGAGGAGGGAATACATGGTGACGAAAATCCCTTTGTCGGGCTGGGTGATCGCCGACCGGGCGCTGAGGTAGACTGGTTGCAGGCCAAGCTCCAGCCGTCCTTCTGCTATCGGGGGGGAATCGGCAGCCGGTACCAGCCCTTCGACGGGTGTTTCAAACGGGCCCGAAATCTCAGGGCGCGGCTCCCGTTCCTGTTTCACCACAAAGTTGACCTCGACGGGCCGTCCCACGATCCCCACAAGAGTGCGCTCGATAGTGGACAGCAATCGGTTCTCCAGCCACTCTTTGGAGGAGGTATCCTGCGTGCCGATGACCAGGACGTCGCCAGTATAGTTGAGCACGCTGGTGTTCTTGACCCAGGTATCGAAGGTGGCCCGGGTCATTTGCAGTTGTAGCTCTGAGAGAACTGCCTGCCAGATTTGGTCGGCTGTCAATTTGGGACTCCGACTTGACAAAACAGGAACAGGTGTGGTAAAATAATAGCCAGAAGCTATGGGTGGCCGTTCGCAGGACGCACCATCCCTGTCCTCAATGAAGAGGCTACCCGATAGGAGTACCGGAGTGGGGGCTCCGGAAACCCTGAAGAGATTGGAGAAGTAGACCTCAAACAGAGGTCTATTTTCTTTTTTGTGCTAGATTCTGGTTAGCATCTCCTCAATGGTTTGCTTGATTTCCTCCAGAAGCTGACGTGTTTTCTCTCGCTCCTCGGCAGCAAGAGCCCTGGCATCAAGGGCCTTCAGGTCTTTGCGAAGCTGCCCCCAGTGCTTTGAGAAAGTTTGGACATCAAACAGGGGAAGTTGTTGAGCTTCGCCTGTCAGTTTTTTGACTTCTCGCCTGAGCGCTGTATAGTCCAGCGCACCGGCTGCTACCTGCTGAGTCAGCTTCTGGCGGGTTTCCTCGTCCGCGATCTTGACCAGTTCTCGTGCTTCAGAGACCTTTACCTGCGCCTGCCTGACGCTCTGGGCCAGGTCCTCGTGCTTGAGGAGCTCCAGCCGTCCATGGATATAGCCTACACTCTTGTGCACTCTGGCCGCCATGTCGCGGATGGAATAGCCGTGCTCGTCCATGAGCAGGCGGTAGCATTGGGCCTCCTCGATGGGGTTGATGTCTTCCCGTTGCACGTTTTCGATGAGGGATTGCTCCAGTGCTTCGTGTTCGCCGGCCTCCCGGACCACACATGGGATCTGTTTGGCTCCGATGAGTTTGCACGCCTCATAGCGACGTTGTCCGGCGATGATAATGAACTCGTCACCCTCAGGCCGGACCAGGATGGGCTGGAGCAGGCCACGTTCGCGGATGCTCTCGGCCAGTTCGTGCAGGGCTTCCATGTCGAGGGACTTGCGGGGCTGGAGAGGATTGGGCCGGATGCGCTCGATGTCTATCAGCCTGGCTTCTTTGAAAGCCCGGACACCCGTCTCTTCGGTGGCAGCCCCCAGTTCTTTCCAGATTTCCATGCCAGCGATTGGGGCTCTCTTAGGCACGATTCAACAACTCCTTTGCCAGATTGCGGTAGTCCTGGGCCGCTTCGGACTGGCCGGCGTAGATGGTGATGGGGCTCCCGGCAGCAGGCGCTTCGGCCAGCACGACCCGGCGCCGGATGACGGTTTGAAAAACCTGGTTGCCGAACGTGCTGCGCACGTTCTCTTCCACTTCTTTGCTGAGCCGGGTGCGGGCATCGTACATGGTGAGCAGAAACCCTTCGATCTCCAGGTCCTCGTTGACCTCTTCGCGTACCAGGTTGATGGTGTCCAGAAGGTGCTTCAGACCGTAGAGGGATAACAGCTCGCACTGGATGGGGATGATCACCGAATCGGCGGCGGCCAGGGCGTTAATGGTCAGGAGTCCCAGGGTGGGGCCGCAGTCTATGAGGATAAAGTCATAGTTGTCCCGCAGGGGGTCGAGTTTCTTGCGGAGCATCCGTTCCCGACCGACACGACCCCCAAACTGCAGGTCGGCGACGGCCAGATTGATGTGGCTGGGGGCGATGAACAGGCCGGCGACCTGGCTGTTGAGGATGATCTCACTCAGGGGCAGATCGGCGTTGGCGAGGACATCGTAGATGGACTGCTTCAATTCGGTGGGGTTGATGCCCAGGCTGAGGGTCAGGGCCGCCTGCGGATCCATATCCACCAGAAGCACAGTCTTCTCTATCTCGGCCATGGCTGCCCCCAGATTGAGGCAGGTAGCCGTCTTCCCGGCCCCGCCCTTGTGTTGGCACACAGCGATGACTTTAGTCATTGGCCTCCCTCTTTTCCTGGAGTTCAGCTTCGATGAACGCATCCAATTTGCCTCTGGGAACGCGCCAGTATTTCCCAATCTTGACGGCCGGGAGGGTGCCGTTCCGACACCATCTCCAAACAGTCTCGATCGGGACTTTCAGGTATTCAGCGACTTCCCCGGGTGTGAGCATTTCTTCTTGCATCCAAGTCACCCTTCCTGGTCACCAGTGCCTGTGCTACCCTCGTCTGCCTCGATCCAGGGCAGCCACAGGCGGGCAGGAAAACATTGCTCTTACGCACCTGTAGTTTATCATACTTTTTCCTGGTTGTCAAGTTGGTGCCTGAAAGTGGACTGACTGCCCCGATGCTGTTAGCAGAAATCGGAGTGCGGCACTCCCGACGGCGATAAGGAGTGCCAAAGCCAGGGAAGCCCTGGATCGCCTGGCCCGTTTCACACTCCCCCGGTCGAGGGGGAAGTTACACCGGCCAGTGCATTAAAAAACCCGCCACTGTGGCGGGTTTTTTTATAATGTGGGGTGGTTTTTCTTTAAACAACCGGGCGCGCAGCGAAGACCGGTAGTTTGAGAAATATACCTACTCTTCCAACACCCACTGAGACGGAAAGGCCCGGTGAGGACACCTGGCCCGGCGCGAGCTCAGTCTCAGTAGACCGCAATTGAGTTGTGGAGTCGAGGCTTTAGCCGGAGAGTTCCGCCTGAAGGCTCCACTCCAGGTGATCCCTTGCGGTCTACTGAGTCTGGCATCACCTGATACGCTGAACCCCGTCGGAAAAGCCGATAGCGGGCTGCTATCTGCGGGTTGGGATCGGTCAGGTAGATGGGATACTTCCCAATGTTGCCGTCAATGAGGGACGTCAACTCACCACTCAGACTGGAGACAGCCAGGCGGGGATACAGCCGCCCGACGCCTTCTCGATACCAATCGTATTGCCATAGGGTCGCGTTCAGGACAGCCACGTCCGGCCTTAATCCCTCCCCATAGTGAAAATACCAGAGGGCGAAGGTGTGTGGATCGGTATCCGCTATGATGATGGCGTTGGCAGGCAGAGCGCTCAGGACCGTCGTTCCGTATTCGGAAGCAGTTCGATCTGAGCTCAAATCGAGAGCCTTGTAGTTGGCGGCCAAAGAGAGAAAAGGAAGGAGTAAGAAGGCGCACGCGCTCAGGAAGAAAGTCAATCTGGGGCTCGCTGTTTTCACCATCCGACCGAGGAGCTCCTGGAGGGCAACCAGAGCGCAGTGCACCCCTTTACCCAACCATAAAGCCATGACGAGGAAAGCCGGGATCAGATAGATGTAAGAGTCAGCGGTGTTGTAGCCGATGGCATAGATGGAATTGGCCGCCCCCCAAATCGCCAGAAATCCACAAAAGGTGCGGCCTCTACTCCCCCAGAACCACAGGCCGATCAGCGCCAGAAATAGCCCCCACCAGCCGAACTGCTGGGCCAGCAGGCTCAACCAGGCGGATACCCGGCCAGGGACGTATTTCCACGGCAGGGCGAAAACAAACTGTCTGTAGAGTTGGGCCGAGACAAGCCAGGCAAAGCCCGACCTTGTGTGAGGGTCCCCCCAGTTTATGGGCGGATGTTGCGCAGCACGTAGCGGCAGGTAGAGGTAAACCGAGAGCCCCACCAGGAAACAGGCAAACGCCATGGCCAGGGTCTTGGGCTTGAGCAAACGACCACACTCGCCCCGCCACACCAAAAACAGAGCAGCCGGAAGCAGAAGAAGCATCGAGAGGTGGTTTCCTAAACTCAACCCGTAGAAGAAGGCCAGAGGATAGAGAGGCAGGGCGCCTGTCCTGACATGATGCGCCAGCAGATAGATCGTCAAGGCGACGAAGAAGGCGTTAAGGGTGTACACTTCGGCAATGATTGCCTGAGACCAAAAGACGGGAGAGAAAGCAAAAGCCAGGGCCGCCGTCATAGAGGCTGCCAGCCTGGCTATCCTGTCGCTCCCCTCCTCTGCCCCTCCCATGAGTAAGGTCAAACTGGCAAGGAACACGAGGGGAATAGTAGCCGCGGCAAAAAAGGCCGACATCAGATTCACGCGATAGGCGATGTCCCCCCAGGGCAGGAAAGTGAACAGCCTGGCCAGGAGAACGTACAGCGGGTAGCCGGCAGGGTGAGGGATGCCCAGGGTGCAGGCGGCAGCAATCAGGTCACCGCCGTCGGCACCGTCGTGCTGCCAGGTGAGAGAGGGGGCCAGAGTGGCCAGATATATGGAAAAAGGGAACAAAAACAGGCCAGCCGATATGGCCGCTGTCAGCCTTTCACGAATCGCTTTACCCATTAATATCCCTTTACTAATATCCCTTTACAATGAGGGGCAGAAAGACTTCTCTCCCGGTCACCAGAAGGCTTTTGTGTCTTCTGTTATTGGCTTCTTCCGACTCTATGAAATCATCCCCAGGATCAACCTCTACGTACACTTCGTATGTCCCTCCTCCGACATCAGGCCAGTCTATCTGGGTCTGAACCGAGGAGGCAGCGCCGATGGCCGAAATGACCCTCGTCCCTACAGGCGTGCCCCCTCCATCCGGGTCTCCATTCCAAAAGCTCACCTGAACGTTCCGGGCTCCCACCCGACCCTCATTGGTCACTGTCGTTTTGATGGTGACCGTCACAGATTGGCCGGGGGGTGCAAAGGGAACAGGTGGATCGAAAGAGATGGCTGAAGGCCATAGCTCGACAGAGAAAATCTTGCAGGTCTGGTTGTTGTCCTCATCTGATTCAGCGACATCACCTCCCGAATCGCACCACACGTATACGCGACGGGGCCCGGTAATGGTCGTGCTCCACTCGATAGAATCAGCAGTAGCCTGCACCCACTTGCCCGAAAGTCCAGGCACAGTCCACTCTCCTATCTGCATTCCTGCGGTCGGGTTGCCATCCCAAAGGCTGACCTTGAAATCCTGGGGCGCGTCTGTATTGCCCCGGTTGGCCACTGTGACTCCCAGGTTAATGACCGTCGGTTCGCCGTAGAATAGAGGTTGAGAGGGCACGGCAGAGATAGCGGTCGGCATCAGGTCAACGTAAGGGGTTGTGCCCAGAGAGGCGGTATAGTTCCCATAAGCCTGGCCCACAACTGTAATCTGCCTGGTGCTGGGTCGGAAGAGGTTGCTGTGAGTATCGGTGGACTCGAAATGGTCATCGTCCAGGCTGTACCAGGCCCAACGTTGCACCAGGCGGTAGCCGTCAGCCGGATAGCCCAGGTCAGAGTTGACGGATTCCGGGCCTGTAAAATAATTGAAGGTGGCCAACATGAAATTCCTCACCCGGTCATCACAGAAGCCATACCAGTTGCAGGGCATGAGGATACCGTACTCGGAGATGATGAGAGGCCTGTCTTGCTCGCCGTGATTTTTCATCCACTGGCGAAAGTCCACGATGTGCTGTTTGAAATAGGTCATGTTGTCATGGTCCTGGACGCCGTAGAGCCGGCCCTGGGTGGCGTTGACCCCTGGCGGGATCTCGCAACCCCAGCTTCCTTTCAGCTCCTGCAGGACAAAGTTGTGGATGTTCCAGACGTCAACAGGCATTTTCTCTCCGTAGCGGCTCTGATAGGCGGCCAGGACCATATCCAGCCACTGGAGACGCAAGGGCGTGGGTTGCACGATGCCACCAATGGCTACCTGGCAACTGGGGTCGGTCTCCTTCAGAAAGGTGTACAGCTCGTGGTAGACCTGAGCATACTGTTCAGGTGTGGAGTTGTCCTGCCAGATGCAGTCCGGCTCGTTCCCGATAAGCCAGGTTGAGCCCAGGTTGTTCTCTATGATGGGGCGGAGGGTGGCTTTGTCGGGCGAGTAGGTGCTGCCGTTGACCCGGATGATGTGCATGAATTCCAGGCCATCCGGGTGGACCAGGTTACTCAAGGTCCCCCAATTGACGTACCAGCCGGCGTGAAGTTGCGCCACATCGTATTGGGTGATGTCTCCTTTCACCCCAAACCCGAAACGCACCTCAGGCGATGGGCAGTAGATGGGGGACTGCGCCGCGCCTTTGGCTGTGACCAGGAGAAAGAGCAGGGCTAACGGGAGCGTGGAGAGTGGAGCGTGAAGCGTGAAGCGTGAAGAAGGAGGCATCATGGCACGGGCTCGATGACATAGTCGTCGAGGACGAAGGCCTCGCTACAGAGTCGGCTGGGGTCACCGGTGTCCCGAATCACAGTCAGCCGGTTGGCATAGCGGGCGGTGACGAAGACGCGGCTGTTGGCCAGGTCCACGGCCACTCCCTCCTCGGGCCGGCTGCCCACGTCCAGCGGGTTTGGCTTATTGAAGCCTTCCGACCAGCCCTTGCGGATCATCAACAGTTGATCGGTGCCATGGCTGCCGTCACCGGCCACATCGCCGCTGGAAGAAGTGATGTAGAGGTGACCGCTGCTGCCCAGGTTGGGATGGACGGCCATGACCCGCAGCGGCACCAATGAATCGTCGCTCTTGTGGATGTTCACCCGGCCCCACATATCGGGTTTGACCTGGTCTGTGGCCCCGTCAATGGTCACCAGGTTAGGGGCGCTGAGGCTGGCCACCTCTACGCTGACCACGTAGATCAGATTACGCTGCGTATCGGCGGCGATGCCGTAGGGCCCTGCGCTGCCCAGGGATACCGTAGCCACCACGCTGTTGGTGGTGCCGTGAATCACCGTGACCGTCCCGCTGCCGTGGTTGCTGACGTAGACCTTGTTGCTGAGGGGGTTGACGGTGATATGGGCCGGTTTGTCCCCGGTCGAAACGGTTGCCACGACGTTCATGGCATTGGCGTCAATGATGGTCACAGTATCGTCGGCATAGTTGGCCACATAGATTTTGTGTGAGGTAGGATTGTAAGCCACGCCGTGAGGCTGATTGCCCACGGGGATGGTCTGCAAGACGGTGTTGGTTCTGGCGTCAACGACCGCCAACCGGGCAGAATCGCGCAGGGTCACATAGACCAGCTTGTGCCCGGAGTCGTAGGCCAGGCCGTGAGCACCGGCCAGGCCGGGGATGGTTGTCACCACGCCATAGCCTGCCCCGCCGCTGACGACTGATATGGTACCGTCGCCGTAGTTGGCCACGTAAATCAGATTGTACTCGCTGTTGTAGGCTACCCCACGCGGGTCGTTGCCCACCGTCCTGGCAGCCTCTACCACCGGATAACAAGGGGCCGACGGAGGAGGTGGGACCGGAGGAGGAGTGGGCGCAATGGGCGTCGCCGTCGGTGTGTACGTCGGCGTGGGCGGTGGGCCTGGTGTGGCCGTAGCTGTTGGCGTGGGGGAGGGGGCTGGTGTAGGCGTTGGGCTGGGTATGGGTGTGTGGGTGGGGGTAGGGGTAGGCGGAGGGGGTGGATGATTCTTCAAAATAAGCGGCAGATAGACTCTCCGGCGCTTGACCAGGGCAAGGTCGTAGGAAGTCGTGCAGCCACCGGTGTTGGGATAGGGTGCGACCATGGCATAATAAGTCCCGGACGCCGTCGCCGTGTACACGATCCGGGATGACAGGTCTGAGGGCCAGTTCACGTCGTCATTCTTAGCCAGTTCGGTGAAGCCATCTGTATCGTAGAGAGTCAGAATGGTGTCGGTACCTGGAGCCAGGTTGTAGGTGGTGATGGTGAATACTTCCCCAGCCTGGACGTAGAAACTGATCCAGTCCTGGTCGTTGTTGGCATCGAGCACGCGTCCGGTCATGGAAGCATTGAAAGTGAGCGGGGTGGCGCTGGCAACGTCGTTGTCAGGCTCGTAGGGGTCGGCAGGACCGAGCGCAGGGTCACCCACCAGATAGGCATCCAGAAAAACCCTTACTCTGGTAGGGAAGGAGGGATTGCTGGATACCGTGATCTGGACGGTATGTACACTGTTAGAGAGACCTCCGACAATCGGCTTACGTACCTGGTACCGCGTTGTAGGGGAATAAAACTCAACCGTGAAGGGCCCCAGGCTGCCATCTATCAAGACGCTCGCATAACCGCCGAGAGGCTCGGTTTTGACGATCAAATCAAGGGAGGTGCCTGTAAAGGTGAAAGTGGCTGTTGCCCCGACCTGGGAGGAATAGGAGAGCCGGTTATTGCTGGCCCCGGCATCCCAGACGTTGATGTTCCAGGCCCCTGCGGGACTGTAGGTGACCGGGGTGTTTTCTATCTCATACTTCCGCGTCTGCGGACAGGTCCAGGGGGGAACCGTCTGGTTCAGTGGGTTCTGGGGAGGTGTGGCCCATACAGAGGATGTACGGGTAGCCAGCCACACGATAGCCCCCGTCAGAGCAAAGATGACTGTGATAGCACACCAGTCTCCCCTGTATTTTTGAATCGAGTCAGGTATGTGGGGCAAGTTCATAATAGCTCTCCTTGTCTCAGTACAGCTTTCCGTTAATTCGTTCCGGGTTTGGCGCCGACTGAAGTCGCCCTTTTTGGGCCTTTGGCCAGCGGTCGGCCTTCGCCGACCTCTGAAAAAGGCGTCGGTGCAGGGCCACGGCCCGAGGGGCCTCGCCCCGAGGGCTGACGCCTGGCGCAAAAGCGCCCAAGAAGGCCGGTTTT
>Ga0068707_1003913_pt1 | contig 10352 bp, 10 predicted proteins | sample YNPNPMetaG_FD_66600 | JGI IMG/M metagenome (GOLD analysis project Ga0068707, IMG submission 66600) | Anoxygenic and chlorotrophic microbial mat microbial communities from Yellowstone National Park, USA - YNP NP MetaG | ecosystem: Environmental > Aquatic > Thermal springs > Hot (42-90C) >... | reverse complement strand
GGCTTTCCTGTGGACGAAGCCAGAAAACAGATAGTTGAGTTTGTCACTCTGGCAGGCCAGATTGCGGGAAACCACGGTATCACCATTGCTATCGAGCCATTAAATCGCGGCGAGACTAACATAATCAACTCGGTTAAGGAAGGCGCGGAGCTGGTCGAGTTGGCGGATCATCCATTCGTAAAAGTGCTTGCGGACCTTTATCACGTCGGCAAAGAAAACGAGCCGATGCAGGACATTATCGATGCCGGCAATAACCTCGTGCACACACACACGGCGGATATTGCCGACCGGGCTTGCCCGGGTAAAACGGAGATCGCGCCGCACCGAGAGTTCTTCGAAGCCTTGCGCTCGATAGGCTACAATGACCGAATGTCCGTCGAGTGCTTGCTGAAAGATTTCGACGCGGAGATACGCAAGTCCCTGGACTTTCTACGCGCCCTCGACGAGGAAACCGCGCCGTAGCAGGTGCGGACCGCTTGATCACAACATATTACCGGAGGTGCTCATGCCACGAGTAGACGTTTGCCTTGAAGCGATATTCGATACCGTGCCGCTTGTGGAAAGAGCCAAGCGCGTCATGGACGCCGGGTTCGATGCGGTGGAGTTCTGGTTCTACGATTTCGACTGCGTTACCAAGGACACCGAGCGCAACCTGGCCGAGTTCGGGAAGTTCTGTGCGGACAACGGAATACTCATCAACAACGGTGTAGTGAACTCGCCAGATGCTAGCATCGGTGGGTCGCTGCTGGACCCGGACGATAGGCCAAAATACTTACAGCGCCTCAGAGATACCATCAAGGTATGTAAGGACATCAATTGCCACGCGGCCATTACGTGCACCGGTAATGAGCTTCCAAATGTGCCGCGCGAGCAGCAGAAGAAATGTGTGATTGATACGCTCAAAGCCGCCGCGGAGATAGCGGAGGCAGAGAACTTCACCCTGTATTTGGAGGCGCTCAATACCCTCGTCGATCACGAAGGTTACTTTTTAGACTCGGCTGAAGAGGGTGCGGAGATCATAAAGGCTGTTGGCAGTCCCCGCGTGAAGCTGCTTTTTGATGTGTATCATATGCAAATCATGGGGGGGAACATAGTTGCCCGCATAGAGAAGCATGTCGACGTTATCGGTCACTTCCACTCGGCGGGAGTACCTGGACGTCACGACCTTGATATTGGCGAACTCGACTACCGGAACATCCTCAAGGCGATAGATGCTCTTGGTTACAAAGGCCTTTTTGGTTTGGAGTACTGGCCTGAAGGCGACGAGACGGAGTCGCTGAAGAGGATGAGAGCGCTTACGAGATAGTTGAGATTCTAGACTCAACGTTAGAGATCGGACATAGATGGAAATACAAGCGGGTGCCAGCTACCTGGCGCCCGCTTATTCTAGAACCCTTGTATAATTTCTGCCAACCTGGCTTTACGCTCGGAGTCGATTTGCTCCGCAGGCTGGGTAGAGAAATCGCGAACCCATTCTTTCGCTAGTTCATAGGTATCCTTGGCGCCGGCAGCTTCCCAAGCTGCATACGGTCCTCGAACCGCGAGGCGCGGCACATAGTATTCGTCCGAATGCAGCCACTGGAAAGTATGTTGCTGGGTAAGATAGGTCTCGCCTTGTGGGCCGACTTGCTTTATCAGATCTGCAGCAATAGCCTCGTCATTAATTCTCACTCCTGCGACAAGTCGGCGCGACATAGCCGATATCTCCTCGTCCATTAACAGTTGCTCGTGACTGCACGTCATGCCCGTTGCAAACATTCCGCAGTTAACAACTAAGTCGTGGCCTGCCGCGATGGAACAAAATTGGCTAAAAGTTTTTTCCCACGAGTTTTGCTCGTCGTGGGCGTGGTTGTCGGAGTTGGGGGCGGTCGTATGCGAAGGCGTTTTGTAGAAACGTGCTAGCTGCGCTGCTGCGATTCGGCAGATCGTCGTTTCAATCGATCCCACTAGTGCCGAGCCGTTGCGCATGTCGGTCGTGGTCCACGAGTTGGCATACATCACTTTTGCGCCAGGTTTGATGAGCTGGGACATTACCAGGCCCGACAGACACTCTGCGTTGTTCATCGTGAGTAGTCCGGCGAGGGTAAATGGGCTGGACACGCCGGCGTTAGGTTCCGGCAGAACGGCAAGCGGAACGTCCTGCATCACGGTGTCCTCTAGCGCTTCAAGAACGCTTTCCTCCCAGAACAATGGGCTGGTAGGCGAGAGTTGACTGATGCCGTACACTTGTGAGCGCATATCACCTCGAAACGCAGCTCTTAGGAGCTCGATACACGTGCGGTTCACATCGGGCTTGTCTGTCGAGAAATAGATCGGCTTTGTGGAGTTTTCAACACAAGCTCGCACCCCGTGCAAAAGTGTTGCTTTAGGATTGGGCACGTCCTGTGGCATTACAGGAACACCTATCATATCAATGTGCTCGAGCTTATCACAGATTCTAGCAAATAGTTCTACATCAGCCACCGTTGATGGCCTTGTCTTGCCGGTTTTGCTGTCTACCCAGAACACGGCGTTGTGACCGGCGGCCACCCTGGGCACACCGCCTCCAAGCGTGAAAGCAAACTGTCCTTCCCGGTCGAACACATCGAACATTGTTGGGATGAGCGCGATTGCATCCTCGACACATGATTTGCTGAAACGCACGATATTCGTGTTAGAGTCTACGGACAGTCCCTTGCCTGCGAGAAAGTCGATCATTCTTTTGTTTAGTATCTTGACTCCGCAACTGCTTAGAATGTCTAGCGTGGCCTCGTGTATCAGGCGAATCTCGTTATCCGACAGGACCTTCAGGGTTTCGAGTTTCATTGTGCTGTACCTCTTATCAAAATCAAAGCGTTCCTTTGGTAGAGGGCACGCCGGCAATTCGAGAATCTAATGATACTGCTTCGCGCAATGCGCGAGCGAACGACTTGAATGCGGCTTCCACAATGTGATGAGCATTCGAGCCTTCCAACTGCTTGATGTGTGCGTTGATACCGGCGTTGTTGACAACAGCTTTGAAGAATTCCGGCGTCAGCTCGCAGTCGAAGGTTCCGATCATTTCCTTGTGCAACTCCAGTCCGTAGATCAGTGAGCCCCGGCCGCTGACATCAATAGCGGACATCACTAGGGCCTCGTCCATTGGCACTACTGACGATCCATAGCGCGATATGCCGACCTTATCCCCAACCGCCTTCGCAATTGTCTGTCCTAGCGCGATACCAACATCCTCCACGGTGTGATGAGCATCTACTTCTAGATCACCCACGCAGGATATTTCGATGTCGCACAGGCTGTGCTTGGCTAGGTGGGTAAGCATATGATCGAAAAAGCCTATCCCCGTACTCACGGTGCTTTGGCCGGTTCCATCTAGGTTTACTGCTACCCTGACCTGGGTCTCTTTTGTCTTTCGTTCAATCTCAGCGGTTCGCTTAGACATTGGTGCCTCCGTCGGCTGGTTTCAATTCAGCCTCACCGATATGGCCCTCCCGTGAGCCTGGAATCCCTCGGCGCCGGCTATCTCCAGCGCGGTTTCGCTTATTCTCTGCACACCCTGTTTGGTGTAAGCTAGTAACCCAGATTTTTTCACGAAGTCATCCACGCTTAACGCAGACGAGAATCTGGCCGTGCCGCCAGTTGGCAGCGTATGGTTTGGGCCAGCGGCGAAGTCGCACAGTGGTACCGGCGTGTAGTGACCTACCATAATTGTGCCCGCGTTCTTGATGTGCCGCAGCAGCTCCCAGGGTTGCTCGACGCAGAGTTCTAGGTGCTCCGGGGCAAACGTGTTCGCCAGCTCGGCACATTCTTCTAGGCTACCTGCGATTACGATGATGCCGAACCTGTTCAATGACGCCTGAATGTAGTCCGCGCGGATAGCTTGTTCAGTCTGGCGTTTTAGCTCCTTGATAACCGAATCAGCTAGTTTTCGGCTAATGGTGATTAACACACATCGAGACTCAGGCCCGTGTTCCGCTTGACTAAGCAAATCGGCGGCAACATACTCCGGATTGGCACTTTCGTCGGCTATCACCAATATCTCACTTGGGCCTGCCAACTGGTCGATTCCAACAATCCCGAACAGTTGCCGCTTGGCTTCTGTAACATACGCATTGCCTGGCCCAACGATCTTGTCCACTTTAGGTATCGTCTGTGTGCCAAAAGCCATCGCAGCCACAGCCTGCGCTCCCCCAACTCGGAACACCTTGCTCACACCACATTCCTGGGCAGCAACCAGCATTGCCGGATGTGTCGTGCCATCAGCTTGCGCTGGAGCACACATCACCAACTCCGGCACTCCAGCCACGCTAGCCGGCACGGCAGTCATCAGCACCGTGCTGGGGTAGGGTGAGAGTCCTCCCGGGGCATAGATGCCGACTCTTTCTATGGGTCGAACGATCTGTCCATAGGTGAAATCCTCGCACGAAGATATCCACGAGTTCTGAACCTGTCGTCGGTGAAATGCCTCAATGTTGTTTTTTGCGGCGCGAATTGCCGAGACAAGCGAGGCGTTCACGACGGCATAGGCATCGGCGAACTCTTTCTCATCGACAACCAACGACTGCATTTGCGGCGAATCAAAGCGGCGTCCCAGCTCCACGAGAGCCTCGTCGCCTCGCTTTCTGACATCGTTGATGATGCCGTGAACTGTTCGTTTGAGGTCGGGGTCTTGCAAAACGGGATCAAAGGTCAGGGCCGCCTTGATCTCTGCAATTGGGTCGCGTTCCGTCTCCAGTATCCTCATGCTTTCTCGCTTCCTCAGGCGTATACGGGATTATACCAAACCCACGATAGATGGACAACAATCACAGAGCGAGCCGACGGTTAGCTCACGCCGCCCCGGCCAAACTGGAAAGATTTTCTGAGTATTGCAGAGGAATATGGCCGACTCGCTTTGCACAAACGGTCTCTATATCGTGACGAAGGCGAAGCCAATAGTATTAAAAGACGGCGGCGCTAACAAGGGAGCTCCCTTTAGCGAACAACAATCAAAAAGATCACTACTGATCTCGCACGTCTCTTAGTATGTCGTTTACGCTCCAATAGCGTCCATCGGGTAAGGACTCTATTGCGTCGAGTATGACATCAGGCGCGTCGTTGTCCTCGGCGCACCGCAGTATTTCAATTCGCGAGCAAGGGAAAAGTATGTCGTCAAGATATGCGGCAAGCTGAGCGGTTGTTCTGGCAGTGGGATTTGTATTCATGGTAGGCCTCCGCTAGTGTTGTGGAGAGAGGTAAACAGACCTTACAGTGTACTTTACCCATTTTCGTACTCTGCCTTAACACCGGCTCGATTCAGCGCTTGAGCAGACGCAGACTATTTCCGATAACAAGTAGCGCACTGCCTTCGTGGCCCAATACGCCAGTGGAAAGCCTAACAGCGCCGGTTAGCGCTCCGGCGACAAGCAGCACTACCGCGGCCATCGCGAATGCTACGTTTTGCCTGATAATTGATTTCGCTCTGCGGCTCAAGCTGATTGCATAGGGAAGCATGCCGATGTCATCTGCCATAAGTGCGACGTCTGCAGCTTCAATCGCTGCTTCATTGCCAGCGCCGCCCATCGCAATACCGACATCTGCTGCGGCGAGCGCAGGGGAATCATTGATCCCATCACCTACCATTGCGACGGGGCTTGAGGAACTTATCTCACGTATCTTTGCAACCTTGTCCTCCGGAAGCAATTCAGCATACGCCTCGTCAATTTTCAGTGATTGAGCCACCGAGCGACATGTTTGAAGCGTGTCACCAGTTAGGACAACCGTACGACGCAGCCCCATACTTCTTAGCTTCTCAACGGTTGGGGCGGATGCGGGTCTCAACTCGTCGTTCGCTGCTAGAGCTCCGAGTAGGAGGGTGTCATCGGAGACGTAGACGACGGTCGATCCACGCTTGACAAGGTCCGCGATGGCAGTTGACTCGGGGACATCCACGCCGATCTCCTGCATTAGCCGCAGGCTGCCAACGTAGAAAACTCTATCTCCGACCACTGCTCTCGCTCCGCGGCCTGGCAGTGCCTCAAAGAAAGAAACTCGCAATTCTTCTGCGCCCTCATCCGTGGCCCTACGGATGATCGACTCAGCCAACGGATGTTCAGACCTGCTCTCAACGGCCGCCGCCACCGCCAGCACTTCAGATGAAGAGTTGTTGTTCAGTGGGATCACGTCGGTGATAGATGGCGCGCCACGAGTAAGCGTCCCAGTCTTGTCGAAAGCTATAACCTCCACACCGCCAAGAGCCTCGAGATAGGTGCCGCCCTTTATGAGCACGCCATTTCGTGCAGCGCTCCCAATCGCGGCGACGATAGCCACGGGCGTGGAGATTACTAGTGCGCAAGGACAGGAAACCACCAGCAGCGTCAATGCTTTGTTGATCCAGTGCGTCGAACTGGTTGGCCAGAAAACGGAATCCAATATAGCCACAGCCACCGCCAGGAAGATGACTGTCGGCGTGTAGATGCGTCCAAACTGCTCGCTAAATCGCTGTGACGGAGCCTTCCGCGCGTGAGCTTCTTCGACCATATGGACGATGCGAGCGATGGTGTTGTCCTGGTAGTTGCTAGTAGCTCTGACTTGCAGGGCACCGCTTCCGTTGATCGTTCCCGCGAACACACGATCACCAATGGCCTTGTCCTTTGGCATAGCTTCTCCAGTTATCGAAGCCTCAACTACGCTGCTTGACCCTTCGGTAATGGTTCCGTCAACCGCAATTCGCTCTCCTGGCCTGACTAGCACTACATCGCCTACTTGCACACGATCGACGGGGATCTCCACGGTTTCTCTGCCCCGTATTATTGTCGCGGTGGTTGGTACGCTCCTAATTAGCGAGGTAATCGATCGACGTGTCTTCTCCAGTGTGTAGGCTTCAAGCGCAGACCCGACTGAATACAGAAACATCACCATAGCAGCTTCAAGGTAGTCGCCCAGCCATATCGCGCCGACGGCAGCAGCACTCATAAGGAAGTTTGTGTCGAAGGATAGGTTGCGCAAGTTGAGCAATCCGGTCCGGGCGGCAAACATTCCACCGATTATGGCAGATGCTATGAAAAGCGCATTCGCCCCTGACCTGAAATTCATCCAAGCCAACATACAGCCCAAGGCCAGTAGGCCCCCCGATGCGACAGTAAGAAACACCCTGGCGAAGCGATGGGTTTTTGCACGGGCTTCCTGGTCTGGAGTCGGCTTCTCCGCCTGGGCTTCGTAGCCAAAATCGCTTACACGTGAGGAGATGGTCTCGATGTTAGTGACATTGGGTTCGTATTCAACGATCAGTTTGGCAGTGGCGTAACTCAGTGTCGCCCACACAACGCCATCTAGTCGGCGGATGGCGCGCTCTAGTTTCAAGGCGCAATCGGGGCAATCCAGACCGGCGATGGTAAGTAATTCGTGGCGATACTTGTGCTCGACGGTAACCCCGACCAACCTCGCGTGCTCGCGTATCTCGTCAAAGTTGAGTAGGCTGGTGTCATAAGTAACAGTCAAAACCCGGTTTCCCGGGTCTATGTTAAGAGAAATCATTCCGTCGAGTGCAGATAATACCTCGCGCAGGCGATCCACACACTGATCGCAATCCTCGAAGTAGTTTGGCCACACGACGGAAATATCAATCGTCCTGGTTTCCATGGCTGATCTTCAGGTCAGATTTCTATTTCTAAGGCCTCGGCGTCGGACTCTGGAAACGAGCGTCCGTCTGCCCTAAGCCTCTGAAGACGGGCCTTCACTATTGTTCGTGCAAATTGTATGGCTTGCTCCTTTGTGAAAGCCTCGGCACGAATATCGGGAAAAGCGGGCAGCGTGATGACTACCCTGCCGGAGTCGTCGTATGTAATCTGGATGCTGTAACGCAGCTTCATAGTCACCTCACTGGTTTCACGGACAGGGTTAGACCACAGCTAAGCCAAATCCTCCCGATGCCGCCAGCGCACAGTTTGCGAATACGAAATCTGAACAGAGCAGTCTGGTCTCTCTTATCGTTGGTCGAGGTCGCGAAACAGCGCGCTTACATTGGGCGGAGCAAGGTGAATCAATTTTTCTACGAACTCTGCTCTTACTCAAGTTACCCAAAGGTGCTAAAATATCGAAGCTATGGTGTGTGCGAATCAGTTGACGCCCGTTATTACAAGACAGCTAATTGAACAACGCACTCGTGAGTATTACCGTAACGCCGGCGGAACCCGCCCTGATCTTCGCGTCGTAGAGCTTGACGACCGACTTGTGGTAGTAAAGGACTTTCGCCACAGCGACTTCCTCTTTCGTGTGATAGTCGGGCCTATCCTCATTCGACGTGAATGCGGTGCGCTTGCAAAGCTGCTTGGGGTGCGCGGCGTGCCCCAACTTATCGGAAGGGTCGATCGTTACGCGCTGGCGATGGAACACGTGCCGGGCATCAGCCTTGATAAGGTAAATACCGGCAGCCTTACTCCGTGTTTCTATCAGCATCTGTCGAGTGTGCTTGATGATATGCATGCTCGCGGTGTCGCGCACTGTGACCTTAGGAGTAGGGGAAATGTGGTATTGGGGGTCGACGGTCGTCCCTATGTCGTGGATTTCGCCGCGTGCGTGTTTCTGGGTCGCGGAATCAATCCGTTCTTTCGGTGGTTGTTCCGTCAGTTCGTAATCGCCGACAACAACGCCGTGCTGCGTATAAAGCAAAGGTTGTCGCCGGAGCTGCTCACGGAGGAAGACAAGGCCGCGCTGGCCGTGCAGCTTCCTTTTGAACGGCCGGCACAGGTGTTTGGGCGCACTGTGCGCAGAATCACCCAGCGTTTGCTCACGGGACGACGGTAGATCAGCAATCTCTTTCGACACTCGGATACAGTAGATTAACTCCTCAGCAACGTTGACGAAACAAACCCGGCCTATACTTTGCGTAAGCTTAGCTCAGCAATTAGTCTAACGGGCCTCGGACGGCAGGAACTAGCCTAAGCGAAAGGAGGAAAGTGTTGAGGAGAGTATCGTTTTGTAAACTGGTTCTGGTGATGGTGCTGCTGCTATGGGTGTCTGTGGTCGCTGTCTGTGAAGAGGAAACGTGTGCTACTTGCCAGACCAGCACTAGCGGGACACTTACCGGTAAACTGGACGTAGCCTACGTCAGCAAACATATCTGGCGCGGATTGGCACTCAATCCGGATCCCGCGCTCCAGCCGTCACTTACCATCTCCCATCCGTCTGGCGTGAGCTTCAATTGGTGGGGCAGCCTTGATACGACCGACGTAAAGGGTCAGAATGGCAATTTCACTGAGATCGATTACACACTAAACTACGCGTGGAGCGTGGGAAAGCTTGGAATGAATGCGGGCATCATCGACTACACGTTTCCAAATACGCCCGCTGCGACCACTGCCGAGGCGTACGTCAGTACGTGCTTCGGCGGTCTTCTGTCGCCGACCGTGGGCATTAACTACGACTTCGCTGAGGGCGATGGGATATGGGCCAGCTTAGGAATTGGCTATACGTGTTCCGTGCCGTGGAAGAAAACCGTTACATCCCTTGGTGTCACCGGCAGGGTCGGGTATGCCACATCCGGTTGGAATAAATTCAACTTCGGCGTTGACGAGTCGGGATTCACAGACTTTCTTGTCGGCGCTTCGATGCCGCTCCCTGTAAGCTCGATGTGGACGATCACCCCGTCACTGAACTACTCGACCGTGATTGACAGCGCTCTCAGAGAGGCAGTGACAAAGCCGGACAACTTCTGGGCCGGCGTTACTTTCTCGGTAGCATTCTAGTAAGCCCCATCCTCCAATGCGTGGCGGGAGCCGATTGTTGGCTCCCGCCTTTCTTTATTACATGCCATCGAGTCTCTGTTTTTAACAAAGGCAAAACGATGCCTTAACAAGTGCGATACTTGGACGAAACAACTTCAGCCAATACTGGTAGCAGGAGCTTCAATAGAGAGTAGGAGGTACGCAGCGTGATTTCGGGCAATACTGCGCGAAGAATGACGAGATTGTCGGCAGCAACGCTCTTTGTGAGTGTACTTGCCGCAGGAGCTGGCTGGGCTGGAGGGACACCTAAGATCGACTCAGGCGATACAGCCTGGGTACTGGCCAGCAGCGCGCTGGTGCTGCTGATGACGCCTGGATTGGCACTGTTTTACGCCGGGATGGTGCGTCGCAAAAACGTACTTGGAACTATGATGCAGAGTTTTATTATGATGGCGCTTAGCACGGTACTCTGGGTGTTGATGGGTTATAGTCTGGCATTCGGTCCTGATATTGGGCACCTGATCGGCTCGCTAAAGTGGTTTGGACTAAGCGGTGGCCTGTACCCGGTTGTACGGGTACTTTGTTAGGCAGCATTGGCCAGGGTAGCTGACTCGAACTGCGCCGGGGAAAGGTATCCCAGCGTCGAGTGTAGCCTGACCCTGTTGTAGAACA
>Ga0068707_1003912_pt1 | contig 10356 bp, 9 predicted proteins | sample YNPNPMetaG_FD_66600 | JGI IMG/M metagenome (GOLD analysis project Ga0068707, IMG submission 66600) | Anoxygenic and chlorotrophic microbial mat microbial communities from Yellowstone National Park, USA - YNP NP MetaG | ecosystem: Environmental > Aquatic > Thermal springs > Hot (42-90C) >... | reverse complement strand
ATCTCTGGGTAGGTTATGCCCAGGCGGCAACCTCTGTGGCCCAGCATGGGGTTAAGCTCGTGGAGCTGGTCTATCCTGGCCTGAAGCCTCTCGGCCGGTATACCCATTTGTGCTGCAAGATCCTTTACCTGTTCCTCGGTGAGATTCACAAACTCATGAAGCGGCGGATCCAGGGTCCTTATGGTCACAGGGAGCCCCTCCATGGCCCTGAAAATGCCTAGGAAATCCTCCCTCTGGAAAGGAAGCAGCTTCATGACGGCCTTTCTTCTTTCCTCTTCGGTTTCGGCCACTATCATCTCCCTCATGGCCATGATTCGCTGTGGATCGAAGAACATGTGCTCTGTGCGGCAAAGTCCAATACCCTCCGCCCCGAAAGAACGGGCCAAGGCCGCATCCGCCGGGGTATCGGCATTGGTCCTGATGCCCAAACGCCGCACCTGATCCGCCCACCCCATCAGCTCCTTGTACCAAGGGTTCCCCTCTGGGTCTGCGGGGAGAAGTTTCACCTGTCCCTTGTACACAACCCCTTTGGTCCCATTTAGGGTGATCCAATCCCCTTCCCGCAAGACCTCCCCATCCACGCGGATGGTCTTGGACTCCACGTCAATATCCAAGGCTCCGCAACCCACGATACAACATTTGCCCCAGCCCCTGGCAACCAGGGCCGCGTGGCTGGTCATTCCTCCTTTGGAGGTCAAGATGGCCTGGGCTGCATGCATCCCGTGCACGTCCTCGGGTGAAGTCTCGGCCCGCACCAAGACCACTTTCTTTCCTTGTTTGGCCCACTGCTCCGCGTCGTCGGCTGTAAAGACCACCTGCCCGACTCCCCCACCTGGGCCCGCAGGAAGCCCCTTGGCAAGGGACTTGGCCTTCTTTTCCTCTGCGGGATCCAGCATGGGGTGCAGCAACTCGTCCAGCTGGGATGGTTGCACTCTCAGCAGAGCCTCCTCCTTGCTTATGAGACCCTCTTTGCACATCTCAACAGCCATTCGGATGGCGGCTGTACCGTTTCTTTTCCCGGTGCGGGTCTGAAGCATCCAGAGAGTCCCATCCTGAATGGTGAACTCTATGTCTTGCATATCTCTAAAGTAGCTCTCAAGCTTTCTCTGAATCGTGTCCAGCTCCTTGTACAGCTCAGGCATGACCTCCTCCAGAGATGGCAAGGAGGCCGCCTCCCCCGTCTTGGCAGCCTTGTTAATGGGCAGAGGGGTTCTGATGCCTGCCACCACGTCCTCTCCCTGGGCGTTGGGCAGCCACTCTCCGTAGAAGAGATTCTCACCCGTGGCCGGATTCCGAGTGAAGGCCACGCCTGTGGCAGACCTCTCCCCCGTGTTTCCGAATACCATGGCCTGCACGTTCACAGCGGTTCCCCAGTCGTCCGGGATTCCCTCTATGCGCCTGTAAGAGACAGCCCTTTTCCCGTTCCAAGATTGAAAAACAGCCCCGATTCCTCCCCAAAGCTGCTCCTCCGGATCATCGGGAAAGGGCTTTCCCATTACATCTTTCACCCTCTGGAGAAAGATCCCCACCAACTCCTTGAGGTCCTCAGCCGTGAGCTCTGTATCCAGCTTGATGCCCTTTTTTTCTTTCAGGTGATCCATGTCTCTTTCCAGGATCTGGCGTATCCCCTGACCCTCGGGCGGCTCTATGCCTTGGGCTTTCTCCATTACCACATCCGCGTACATCATGATGAGCCTTCGGTACGCGTCGTAGGCGAATCTCTCGTTGTTGGTCTTGCGGATCAACCCTGGGAGCGTCTTGCTGGTCAGACCGACATTCAGCACCGTCTCCATCATTCCGGGCATGGACTTTCTGGCACCCGAGCGCACTGAGACCAAAAGTGGGTTTTCAGGATCCCCGAATTTGGCCTTCATCAAACGCTCCACATGAGCCATGGCCTCTTTGACCTGATCCTTGAGCCCAGGTGGGTAGCTTCTTCCGTGGGCATAGTAGTAAGTGCAAACCTCTGTGGTTATGGTGAACCCAGGGGGAACCGGAATGCCCAGGTTGGTCATCTCCGCCAAGCCGGCGCCTTTGCCCCCCAAAAGGTTCCTTAGCGGCTCCCCGCCGTCTGCACGCTCTCCTCCGAATGTGTAAACATACCTTTGCGTCATCTCTGTTACCTCCTCCTTTCGAGCTCCAGCTCTCAGTTTGCTGCTTCAAATCAGCTCAAGTGCTTTTTTTCCTCTCGGACTCCCGAATCAGATCCTCCCACTTGGTTCGCATCCGCTGGATGAGTTCCTTGTAGCCTGAAGAAACTACTATCCTATTGAACTGGTTGCGGTAGTTGTTTACCAGGCTTACCCCCTCTATCACAACGTCGTAGATCCTCCAGTCGGAGGATTTCTTAAGCATTCTGTAATCTATGGGGATCTCCATTGCCTTGCTCACCAGCTTTGTCCTGACCTCGGCCCTCGGCCCCTCTATCTCTTCTCCCAGATACTCCACCTTCTCGTCCGTGTATTGGGCCAGTTTCCCGGAGTAAGATCTCTGAAGGAGTTTCCCGAACAGATCCACGAACTCTTTTTGTTCTCGCGGAGTCCTATCCCTCCAATGAACCGCCAGGGCCCTTCTGGCCATTTCCTCAAAATCAAATCTGACGGACACCACCTCCCATATCTTCTGGTCCCTCAGTTCAGAATCCTCTTTCAATGTTGGGTCCTTCAGGATTTCTATCACCCTATCCGTGGACTGCCGAATCAGGTCCATCGGTTCCCCTGCCTCGGCAGGAAGAGCCCTGCTCAAGAGCCACATAAAGGTAAAAAAACAGATTCCAGCCCAAACTCTCATAACCTCATCTCCTTTCATCCCCTCCTGAACTTGGGGCTATGCTCAGATCTTCCCGAATACGAAATTAGCTATCAGCTCTTCCAGGTTGATGGGGGCCTCTGTCTCGAAGAGCTCCCCCCCGGGTTTGAGCACCTGGTCTGATCCGCCCGGGCTTAGCCTGACATATTTCTCTCCCAAGAGCCCCTTTGTCCTTATGGAAGCTATTGTGTCCTCAGGTATTTTCACATCGCTTCTTATGGAAAAGGCTACCCGCGCCCTGTAGTTCTGAAGCTCTATCTTCTTGACTCGCCCCACCTCGACCCCGGCTATTTCCACCAATGTACCGGTTTTGAGTCCCTCCACCGACGAAAAACGAGCAAATATGGTATACCCCCCCTGTCCCACCACTTCCATTCGGGCCAGGTGTACTGAGAGGTAACCCAAGGCCAGCAGGCCCAGCAAGAGAAAAATCCCTACCGCCAGCTCCATGTCCCAGCGTTTTCTCATGGCGCCTCCTGCCCAGCATCTCTCCTAAAGCTTCTATGCGGCTCCAGAAAATCTCTCACAACCGGCTCCCGGGACTCAATGATCTGCTCCGGGCTGCCCAATGCCAGGATCCTTCCTTCGTGCAACAGGGCCACGCGGTCCACTATGGAAAAAAGCCCCCAAGTCTCGTGCGTGACTATTACACCCGTGAAGCGCAACCTGCTGTGGGTGGAATGGATGAGCTGATGGATAGAGCGGGCGGTGATGGGGTCCAAACCAGTTGTGGGCTCATCAAAAAAGACTATCTTTGGGTTGTGGATGATGGCCCTGGCCAATGCCACCCTCTTTTTCATCCCGCCGCTTATCTCAGCAGGGTATTTCCCCTCCGCCCCGCTGAGTTCCACCAAAGCCAGCTCCTTTAGCACCCTTTCCCTTATCTCCTCCTCACTCAACCTTGATTTTTCCCTCAAGGGGAAGGCCACATTGTCGAAGACCGTCATGGAGTCGAAAAGGGCTCCTCCTTGGAAAAGCACCCCGAACCTCTCTTTCAAAGCCTTGCGCTGGGAGGAAGAGCTCCGGTGCAGATCCACCCCTTCTATTAGAACGCGCCCCTTGTCAGGCCTCACCAGTCCCATGAGGTGTCTGAGCAAGACCGACTTACCGGCCCCGCTTCGGCCTATCAAAGCCAGCATTTCCCCTTCTCTTACCCGCAGATCCACCCCTCGCAGTACCGTTTGACCATCGAAGGATTTATGAAGATTCTCGGTCTGGATCATGGTCTGAGTTTCAAAACAGGAAAGAGCCCATGAGGTAGTCCCACAAGAGCACTGAGACCGACGATAACACCACAGCCTCGGTGGTGGCACGACTTACCCCCTCGGCCCCGTATCCAGAGAAGAACCCTTTAAAGCAACAGATCCAAACCACAAGCACCCCAAAACACAGGGACTTGTAAAGCCCGTCCAGCACATCCTGTGTCCCAAGGAATGTGTGTATCTCTCCAAAATAGGTCCCGTGAGCCAGACCCAGCAACTCAACCCCCACAAGGTATCCCCCTAAGATACCAACCACGTCGAAAAACCAGGACAGGACAGGGAAAACAACCAATGCTGCCAAGAGGTTGGGCACTATGAGATATTGCACAGGGTGGATGGCCATCATGTCCAAAGCATCTATCTGCTCGGTTATACGCATTACCCCCAACTCTGCGGTCAAGGCTGAACCCGCCCGCCCGGTTATCATGAGGGCTGAAAGCACCGGGCCAAGTTCTCTCACCAAAGAGAGGGCCACGGCCGGTCCCAAGAGCGCCTCTGCCCCGAATTTGCGAAGAGTGTAGAAGACCTGCAAGCCCAACACCATGCCGCTGAAAGCCCCCGTGAGCAATATCACAAAAAGGGTCTTGACTCCCAAGAAGTGGATCCTCTCCAAGACCCTGTGCCAACGGTAGGGCGGGAAAAAACAAAGCACCAAGGTATGGGCCAGGAAGATGCCCATCTGGCCTGCGGTCCGGATGGTTTCCATGAAGCCCCGGCCGAGCCACCGAACAGGCTCCCAAGGCAGGCTGGTTATCTGCTTCATATTCTGCGGCATGCCTTAACAAGTTCTAACGACATCCCTCGGGCGGAAGGGTGCCGTGAATTCCGCTCATTATACCTCACCCCCCTTTTGAGTCAATGCGTTGACTCGCCTTGCCTCCCCGAGATCCAGCCAGCGGGTGGCCACACCGGTTAAAAGCATTACCAACCCCAAAAATGAAAAACCCAGGGAGAAGCGGCCAAGCTCCCCCATGAAGCCCACAAAAGCCGGTATTCCTCCTCCCCCGAGCAGGAAGCCTAGGGGCACCACCAAAGACACTGTAAGACTTCTTACATGCTCGGGCCCTATGCGTGACAAAGCTGCAAGAGCAGGAGGGAAAAAGCAAACCGCCAAGGCCGGTTGCAGAAAAACCGCAATCACCAAAGCCGCACCCGAGGTCCATCCCAGAAAGCAGGTTACCATGCCCCCCAGGATAAGCCCTGCAGCCATTGTCTTGCCGGGGCCGAAGCGGTCTGTGGCCCATCCACCCACAAAGGCCATTCCCATAGAAGAAACCCTGGATAGACCTACCAGGGAATTGGCCCCGCTCAATTCGAACCCACGATCCGTCACTAGAAACAAAGGCAACATGGCGTACACGCCCAGACTTCCCCCCACCCCGAGGCCGAATATGCCCATCATCAGCCAGAAATCGCTTTCCTTGCTAAGGGTTCTCAAAGAGGTCGGGCTGGGGGCTGTGCCTTTGCTCTGGCCTCCTCTCCCCCAGCGGAGGAAAGCGGTTCCCCCTATGGCTGAAGAAACTCCTATCACAATCAAGACTCCCCTCCAGGAGAGTGCCCCGCATAGGAGCTCTACCAAGAAAGGAGCCCCCACAAAGCCAAGATTGGGAGCCAGCTCATGCACCGCTATGGCCCTCCCCCACAGCGCCCTGTCCACCAAGCTGGTCATGGTAGCCATACCTGAAGGAAGATAAAGGCCTGCGGCGGCACCCAAAAGAAGAAGGCCCACCCTAAGCTGCTCCGGATTTGAGGCCCAGGCCACAAATATCAAAGACGCAGCCAGACTCCAGGAGGAAAGCACCACTGTTTTTCTGTGACCCAACTTGGCCGACACAAAGCCGGATAAAGAAATCACAACGCAGTACCCGGCCGATATTAAAAGGAAAAGCGAGCCCGCCTGACCATGCCCGAATCCCATTTCTTGCTCGATTAAAGGAAGCAGAGGGCCGAAGACTATCCGAGACACAAAGTTTACGAAAAAGACCGCCGTCAAAAGAAGTATGGTGAGAAGCGCGTCTCCTACGAGCCTATTTTCTCTGGTTTCCAATGTGGCATCCAGCTTTGTTTCCAACTCTCCTCCTAGCCCCGAACATTCTCCAAAGCCTGTGATTTCAGCGGCTGCTTCTCCAAACAACGTGTAGACTTTCGGATATTCCGACTCAAATCAAGGTCTAAAATTAGGAAGCTTTGAGCATGGACGGATTTCTCCCAACCTATTTCCAACCTAATTTAAAGATGGCCCGCATTGTCCTCTCATAGTTGGAAATCCTGACTAGGGCTTCGCAAATTGCACTCGCTGGCCAAGCCCCTGTTTGGAGCTATGCCTGTCGCCACGAAAAAGCGTTTTTTGGCCCAGAGCTCTTAAGAATCAGTAATCTATGCCGGGCTGAGGTTCCAGGCCAGCCCTGAAGGCATGCTTGATTTCTCGTATCTCGCTTACAGTGTCGGCAAGCTCCACCACCTTAGGATGGGCGTCTCTGCCGGTGAGCACTAAGTGAAGCCTAGGCGGCTTTTTCTTGATTATCTCAAGGACCTGCTCCAGATCCACCAGGCCCAGATGAAGGGCGTTGTTTACTTCATCCAGGACCAAAAGGTCCAGATCCTCCCCCGCCAGCTTGGATTTAACCAGCTCAATGGCTTTCTGGGCATTCTCCCTATGCTCCCGAAACGGGTACGGGTTTCCCTGGATTCCGCAGAAGCCTTTGCCTGTGCTGATTATCTCTATGGGACAGTCCAGCTTTCGAACTCCATCCCACTCCCCGGAGTAAAGGTCCCCCTTCATGAACTGGATTATGCAGACCCTCATTCCGTGACCGCAGGCCCTAAGAGCCATACCCAGGGCAGATGTGGTCTTCCCCTTTCCATGGCCGGTGATCACTACCACCAAGCCTTTTCTCCCTCTGGGCTCCAGCCGCGCGATCTCCACCCCTGGGATCCCCTTCCTTCCCCTTTTAACCCAGACTTGCTGGCCTGGCTTTGGCTGGGATGGGACTCTCAGTCCACCCAAAGCACCATGTTATCGGTGCCGAAGGGGTTGGGTACCCGCTCCACACCCCTTACATAGTTTACCCACTGCCCATCCACCAGGAACTTGTACTCGTAACGACCAGGCCTGAGCCTCAACTTGGCCTTCCAGTACCCACCCTTGTGTTTCTTCATGGGAGTGGCTGTTGGATCCCAGCCGTTGAAGTCTCCGGCCACCAAAACCTCGTTTGCCTCCTCAGCTTGGAAAAGAAGTTCCACCTTGCGCAGATCCGTTGCCTTGCTCTGGGACTTCTTGGCTTTCTCCTTGGAGTCCTTCTTGGAGCCCCTCTCTTTTTTCTCTGCCATGCCTCACCTCCCTCCCCTGGCCGATATTAATCGGCCGGAGATCCGCCCCTCTGGCCAACATTTTCCAAGCCTGGGGTCTGATCGGTGGATCAGTTATGGGATTCAGTCCCCCCCCTGCCAGATAAGATCTAAACCCACGGCCTCCAAAGAATCCATTGGAACCGCCAGTAAAATCCTTTCCTTTTCCCATGAGAAAAGTAGAAACTCGCTCAGTTCTACTGGTTTCGATATTAGTGCGCATTGCTTGGGATAGTCAACAAAAGGAACTGAACCTCCAACTCCGGTAAAGGGATTGAACACGGTTTATGAGTACTCCGTGGGCTTTGGGGGTTTATGGTAGTTGGCAACGAGGCTGATGGCATTTCTTTTTGCCTCAGGTTTTCGGCGCCTGATTTTCCAAAGGATTTGGCCTCAGGGGGGACCTCTCTGCGTGCCAAGCACAGGCAGATGTTTGCCCCCTTTCTCGGCCGGATTATTCTCCAGAGCCTGCGACTTTGGGGGCTCAAGCCCCCAAGCCCCCAGTACCCTTTGGCACATTACGACCCAAAACCAGGACCAAATGTGAGACCAAGAATCATGGGGCTTTGAGTATGCGCAGGTTTGTCCAAACATGTCGGTAACATAGCCCGCTTTATCCATTGGTTGTGAAAAATGCGGGCTAGATCTCCCTTCGGGCGAGAGGGAGCCAGGTCTAACTCCTGAAAAATGAAAGCGCTTTTGCCCTGCCTGCATGAAGCAGGGCTCCTGCCTGTGCGTTGCACGCTGACAGGCGGCAGGCACTCAAGCCCCTGCAAGAACCAGAATCATCCTATGATCGTTTACCATCACTTGCTATACCAACCGGACATTTCATGTACTAACAACAGTCTTGGAGCTCCGGCTTGACAAGCCTAGGTGAGGGTGATAGAGAGCATCATTAGATTTTTCCTTTCAGACCGATCCAACAACCATCAAAGGAGGTCGGAAATGGGTGACATCAAGAAATTTGCTCTTGGGTTTTGCCTTTTGGGAGTCATTGGGTTCTTTTTCCTGCCAGCCCTTCAGGCTGCTGACTACAAGGCCGAGTACAAGCTCTCCACAGTGGTGGGCAAGCCCTTCCCATGGGGCAACGGGGGGGAACGCTGGTGCCAACTGGTGGAAGAGAAGACCCAGGGCCGAATCAAGATGAAGATGTACCCCGGGGCTTCACTCGTGGGTGGCGACCAAACTAAGGAGTTTACGGCCATCCGCCAGGGGGCCATAGACATGGCCATCGGCTCCACCATCAACTGGTCCCCACAGGTAAAAGAATTGAACCTCTTCTCAATGCCCTTCCTGATGCCTGATTACAAGGCCATAGACGCCCTGACCCAAGGCGAGGTGGGTAAAGAGCTCTTCAAGATCCTGGAGAGCAAGGACGTGATCCCCCTGGCCTGGGGCGAGAACGGCTTCAGGGAAGTCACCAACTCCAAGAGGCCCATCCGCACCCCGGCGGACCTCAAGGGTTTGAAAATGAGAGTGGTGGGATCTCCCCTTTTCCTGGACACCTTCACAGCCCTGGGAGCCAACCCCACCCAGATGAGCTGGGCCGACGCGGTGCCGGCCCTTTCCAGCGGAGCCGTGGACGGCCAGGAGAATCCCTTGACCATTTTTACCGTTGCCAAGCTCCACGAGGCGGCCAACCAGAAGAACGTCACCTTGTGGGGATACGTGGCAGACCCCCTCATCTTTGTTGTGAACAAGGATGTGTGGAACAGCTGGAAGCCAGAGGACCAGAAGGCCGTGAGAGAGGCGGCCATCCAGGCCGGTAAGGAGGAGATCGCCGAGGCCAGAAAGGGACTGGTCGCCCCTGACGACTCCCTCATCAAGCAGATCGAGAGCCTGGGGGTACAGGTGGTGCGCCTCACCGCTGCGGAGAAAGAGGCTTTCCGCAAGGCCACCAAGGAGGTATACGACAAGTGGGCCAAGCAGATAGGCCCCGAGCTGGTGAAGAAAGCAGAGCAGGCCGTAGCCAAAGCCAGGTGACGCGGTAAAGTTTCGGCCGGGCACTCAACGGGGCGCGAATGAACTGTGGGACCTAAAGACGAGTTCTCAGGGACTGATGGGTCAACAGACCACGCGGCGGGCTAAAGCCCGCCTTTGCCTTTTGCAGGTTAACGGGTGGGAGGACAGAACATGCCGGATGAGATTCAGCTCCCGGAAAAGCCAGCACCGCCTAGGACCAGAGTGCCTCTCAAGATAGAGGAGATGGCGGCCGGTGCCTGCATAGGGCTCCTGGCCCTGATCACCTTCGCCAACGTGGTGGTTAGGTATGCCACCAACATCTCTTTCGCCTTCACGGAAGAGTTCTCCATCTTCCTCATGGTGGTCATGGCCCTTGTGGGTGGGTCCAGCGTCATGGCAAAAGGGGGGCACCTCAGCATCTCCTATCTGGTGGACAGGCTTCCCCGGGGCTTGGCCCACAAGGTCCGCATCGCGGCCACCGTGATGGTCGGGGTCACCTTCGGGCTGCTGGTGATACTGGGCGGCCGCATGGCCTATGACGAGTATCGCTATGAGGTCACCTCCCCGGGGTTGGGCCTCCCCACCTGGATCTACACCATGTGGCTACCGGTTCTATCCATGGCTATCCTGGGCCGAGTTGTGGGAGTGCTGATCCGGCTTGTCAAGGGAGCCAGCTGATGCACCCGGCGGTGCTTCTCTTCGGGCTTTTTTTCATTCTGATGTTCGCGGGCGTGCCCATAGCAGCGGCCCTGGGCTTGGCTGGAACTGTGGTCATAGCCATCACAGGGCTCGGGATCATGGCCGTGCCTACCAATGTATATGCCGGCATAGCCAAGTACCCGCTTCTGGCCATTCCCATGTTCGTGCTGGCAGGGGCCATATTCGACCGCTCTGGGGTCGCCTCGCGCCTACTGAGATTCACTACTGCCATAATCGGCCAGGGACGAGGCTCCCTGGCGGTCATAACCATCGT
>Ga0068707_1003908_pt1 | contig 10366 bp, 7 predicted proteins | sample YNPNPMetaG_FD_66600 | JGI IMG/M metagenome (GOLD analysis project Ga0068707, IMG submission 66600) | Anoxygenic and chlorotrophic microbial mat microbial communities from Yellowstone National Park, USA - YNP NP MetaG | ecosystem: Environmental > Aquatic > Thermal springs > Hot (42-90C) >... | reverse complement strand
TCCAGCAGTGGCCATGAAACCGGCTAAAGCCTCGACTCCGGAGTGGAGCGTTTACGCGGTTGCTCGTTGTTATGCGGAAACCGGCAGATTTTGAATTCTTAGCAGCATTAGGCTGAAGCCTCGACTCCAGAGAGATGTTACCGGAAGAACCAGATGATCCTCATCAGGCGAAGCCAACAATGGATACCCATCAGCGTCATCATGATCTTGCCGCTTATCCTGTTCTGGCCTCTGGTCTTTGGGGGCAGGGTGCTCTATTGGGGCACACCTCTGCTCCAATTCTACCCCTGGCGCAAGCTGGCTGTGGACATGGTCCGAAGCGGCCACGTTCCTCTCTGGAACCATTATCTGGGAAACGGCACCCCACTGGCGGCCAACCTCCAGTCCGCCGCCTTTTACCCGCTCAATCTGATTTATCTGGTCTTCCCTGTCGAGCGGGCGATGGGCTACTCGGCGGTGCTGCACGTCATCCTGGCCGGCCTCTTTATGTACCTCTACGGCAGAACCATCCAGCTCTCCCGCTTTGCCAGCCTGGTCGCTGCGCTGAGCTACATGTTCAGCGGCTTCCTCATCTCCCGTCTGGGGTTCCTCAGCATGACCAGTGCCACGCCCTGGCTGCCCCTTCTCTTCTGCCTGGCAGAGCGTCTGGTCAGCCAGCGGCGCCTGGACAACGCCCTCCTCCTGGGCCTGACCATCGGGCTGCAATTTCTGGCCGGGCACGCCCAACTCTGGTACTATGGGCTGTGGGCGTTGGCGGCCTATGGACTTGCCCGGAGCTGGCAGGTGGCAACAATCTCCTCGCAAGGGGGGGAGTTTCGTGGCTTCCCTGAACGGTTACCCTGCACCCTCCGCCTGGCCACGAGGGCCTGGCTGTTGCTGGCTCTGGCCGTGCTGGTGGGGCTGGGCGTGGCCGCCGTGCAATTGCTGCCCACAGCCGAATTGGCCCTTCTGTCCCAACGTCAGGGTGGCGCGGAATACGAGTTCGCCATGACCTACTCATTTTGGCCCTGGCGCCTCATTACCCTCTTTGCCCCCGATTTTTTCGGCAACCCCGCCAGGGGCGACTATTGGGGCTATGCCACCTACTGGGAAGACTGCGGCTACATCGGCGTCTTGCCCCTCATCCTGGCCTTGCTGGCCATCTCCATCTATCTCGGCCAGAAGATAAGACCGCGCACCACGCTTCACCCTTCACCCTTCACCCTTCACGCTTCACGCTTCACGCTTCACGCATCCCTCGTCCCTTTCTTCTCCCTCCTTTGTCTTCTTTCCCTCTTGCTGGCCCTGGGCAAAAACCTGCCTCTGTACCCTCTGGTATTTCGCCGGGTGCCGGGCTTCAGCTTCTTCCAGGCCCCGGCCCGTTTCCTGTATCTCTACACTCTGGGGATGGCGGCTCTGGCCGGCCTGGGCGCTGAACTTGTGAAGCCCTCACGCCGATTGGAACGGATCAGCGGTTATGGTGTCGTCGTTGGTCTGGCCATCCTCCTGGCCACAGCAGCCATCAAATTGCTGCCGCTCCCGCCAGTGAAGCTGACCTTTGTGTCCGCCTCAGCCAGGCTTGCCGTTCTACTCATCATTGCTTCGCTGTTGCTGCTCTGCCAGCGGAAGGCGGAGTTCCGGACCGGAAGGACATATCGTCCCGGCATCTCGCCCCCTGTCCTCTGGCAGGCCCTGGTCATCGCCTTCATCGCCGCTGACCTGATCCTCTTCGGCCATGCCCTCAACCCAACTACAGATTCGCGCCTCTACGAACTTCCCACCACCGTCGGGGCTTTTCTCAGAAGGGAGGATGAGAGGGATCGAATATTCACCTTCTCGGGGACTGAGTATGACCTGAAGTTCAAGAAGTATCTGCACTTCGATGATTTCGGCCCCAGGGACACGAGCTGGTTGACAGGGTTGCGGGAGACATTGCTGCCCAACCTGGCGATGAGGGAGGAGCTTTTCAGTGCCAACAATTTCGATCCTCTTCTGGTGGGTTACTACGAGAGGCTGATGCAGGAGGTAGACAAAGGGTTGCCCCGGCAGGCTGGTGAGGCTCGCCTGGTCATCGCCCTGCGCCTTCTGAGCCTGATGAACGTGAAATACATCCTTGATGATGGGGAGGTCCCGGGCCTGAATCTCATCTTCGCCGATGGTATACGGATCTACCGCAACGATGAGGCCCTGCCCAGGGCGTACGTCGTCTTTCAGTCGCAGATGGTATCTGATGATGAGGCATTGCTGACCGAACTGTTGAGCCCGACTTTCGACCCTCGCCACGTCGTACTACTGAGCCCAGCCCCAGGCCAGGAACCCATCTCTCATCCCCACCCCCTTGTCTCCTTGTCTCCTGTCTCCCCTATCCCGCTGTCTCCTGAATACAGCCCTAACGCCGTCAAAATAAAAGTCGCCCTGGACCGGGATGGCTATCTGGTCCTGAGCGACACCTGTTATCCTGGCTGGCGGGTTTACGTTGATGGAGAGGAAAGGGAAATCCTGAGGGCCAACTATGCTTTTCGAGCGGTGCTTCTGGAATCGGGTCAGCACACTGTGCTGTTCAAGTACGACCCTCTATCTTTCAAGATAGGCCTCGCTATCAGCCTGGCTACCTGGGGAGCCATCCTGCCCGGCCTGGCCACTTTGGGCTTCCAGCGCCCCAGACGCGGACAGAAATCAGGCAATTAAGAGCTCGTGATCCGCACCCGTAATATCTTCAATGCCTCCAGGGTATTTTTGAGTCTTCCTTCCACCTGCCCTAATCTTTCCTGCTCAGCCCTTACGAAACGGGTGTAAGGGGCGATGGCCTCTTCCAGACGGCGCAGGCTGCGTTCCATTTCCCGCTCAAATTGGGTGGTCATAGTGGCCAGCAACCGCCCCTTCATGTCTTCGATTTTCGCCCGCAGGTCGGCTTTGGCCTTGCGTCGCTTGGCGGGGATAATGAAGAGGCCAAGGGCGGCAAGGAGACTGGCCGCCAGGATGCCGGTCAGGTCGGCGGCCGTGGAACTGAGAGCGATGGTCAGCAAGGTGCCCAGGCCGACGGCTCCCACCTCCAGCAAAGCCATTCCGGCCACGGCCGCCTGTACCGATTCGGCTATGTCTCTGGCTTCGGCCTCTTTATCGTAGCTGGCCACCACTTCCTGAGCGGCCCGCCCCACCGAATCTAACAGCGCCTGCCGGTTATATTCGAAGGGTTCTATAGGGGTGCCGATGACCGCCTTATGACGTGTAGCCCGTCGTTTGTCCAGATATTCCATGACCGTCTGCCACTGGCGCAAGTCCTTATCCACCAGCCAGTCAATCAACTCCTGCACTTTGGTCTCGATGCGTTGGGGGGTATCAGCCACCACCTTCTGCTCAAAGCCCCGTCGCACCCGTTCGGCGTCCACGAGGTCAAGGATGTTTTTCAGACGGACGGCGTTATCAAAGAAATCCATCCCCCGGGACAGCATCTCGTACAGGATGTTCTCCATGTCACTGAGACGAAAGCCGAAGTCGTGCCTCATGTCCTCTTTGTAGAGGTTGAGTTGGCGGTCTATATTGTCAATGGTTTCCAAATCCTCCTGCAGCAGGCCCAGACGCTCACCGACTTTTCCCAGGTATTGACCGGCCACCCGCTCGGCCACGCCGAGGGGGTTCAGTAACTTGAGCTGGATACGGCTTTCCTGGTCCAGGGTCTCCAGGATGTAACGCTCCACCGGGGCGAAACGGCTGGCTACCCAAAGGCGATCCCTTTCTGCACCATCGGTGGTCGTCTTGGCCTGTAGGGCCAGCCTGGCTGAGAGGGGAAAGATCTCCGGCGTCAGGCCCAGAAGGTTTTTGGCGTGCTCGGTGATAAAGCCCACTACCTTTTCCACATCTGCTTCGCTTTCCAGAATGTCAATTTTGTTGAGGACAATGACCACTTTCTTGCCCCAATCACGGATGCGTTCCAGGAAGATGCGCTCGCTTTCGGTGAAGGGACGGTCGGCTGAGGTGACAAAAAGGATCAGATCGCTGCGGGGCACAAAGTCTTCGGTGATCTCTTCATGGCGGCGGATGATGGCGTTGGTGCCTGGGGTGTCTACAATATTGATCTCTTGCAGGAAATCCAGCGGACAGGTGGTCACTGAAACGAATTCTTCTTTGGGCTCTGTGGCAACCTGCTCTCCGTATTTGAGGATATGCACCTGGGTCGTGGTAGGCGTTACCCCTTCAGCCAGGAAGCGTTGCCCCAGCAGGGCATTAATAAAGGCTGATTTGCCCGAGTTGAACTCGCCGACGACGACCAGAAGGAAGAGTTCATCGAGTTGTAAGATGGATCTCTGGAGGGTGGCCATGTCTTCGGGGGCAGCCTCGAAACCGGCCAGGGTCAGACTCAACTCCTGAAGCTGACGCCGTTCCTCCCTGAGCCATTCAGCCTGTTTTTCATTCAAGACGGTGCGCAACAATTGCCCTCTCCTACTCCAGTTCGCCTTTCAGCCTGTTCCGACTTCTCTTGAACCGCGCTGGCGGGCCATTTGGGCGCGCAGCCGGGCCAGCTCCTCCTCGGCCACCCGGCGGGCAGCAGCCTCCTGTTCGGCCCGGGCCTCGGCTGCTCTGGCCCGGGCCTCGGCCTCCCGGCGGGCAGCCGCTTCCGCCCGACGGGCAGCCTGCGCCTCCAACGGCGACAACAGCTTCTCCCCCGTCTTCAGGTCATACAACCATAAGCGCCCTTCCTCCACCCGTAGCTCTAACCCCAATTCCTCACTCACCAGCCGCTCCCCAACCACCCGCCGGTACCCACCTTCCTCCAGCCAATACCCCACCAGCGGCGGAGCCAGATACTCCCCCAGGGGGTCAAACAGAAAATACTCCCGCACCCCCAACATCTCATACGTCCCCTTCTTCGGCCCCAGGTCCTCCTTCCGCGTCTTCCGCGAAGTCACCTCAATGACGACCCGCGGCCCTTTTTCCCCTTCCTCCCACAGCTTGTAGGTGCGCCGGTCGCCCTTGGGCACCCCTTTGACCACAAAGACATCGGGAGCCACCACCTGGTGGGGGTCGCCTTCTTCGTAGTAGAGGAAGAGGTTGCCGGCCACATAGACCTGGGGGTCGTCACGGAAGTGATCTCTGAGAGCCTCGCGTAGATAAATCAGGGTGTTGATGTGAACATCTGTTTCGGCCATAGGCTTGCCATCCGATTCAGGGTAATCAACGAGGGGCTGCAGGACAATGGCTGGCCACTCTTTTTCTTTGACCTTTTCTTCGACTTCTGCCAGTGCTTCTGCCATCGGATTCCCTCACCATTTCGCCGTTTGTCCATCAGTCATTGGCTTTATCACGTCATTACCATTGTATCACAGAGTTGCTGGAAGCACAAACGGGGTGGCCGAAGGCAATGCCAGGGTGGCCGAAGGCAATGCCAGGGTGGCCGAAGGCAATGCCTTCGGCCACCCTGCAGAGCAAAGGGTTGCCTCTTAACCTGAGGCATGGTATAATCTAATCAGGGTTTGTAGCAAGCCAGGTGGCAGTAGCGGAGTGGCTTCGTAACTAACGGTGGGAAGCCCCTCTCGCAGGCGGGGGTAAGGTCACAGTTATGCCAGGTATCAGCAGTGATTATGAGCCTGCGGCCGATGGTCGGCGAAGGCCGACCATCCTGCCATTTGGCGTATCAGAGGGGTGTCGGCGCAGAGCCACGGCCCGAAGGCCGACACCCGGCGCGAAGCGCCCGGAGGGAGGTAGGGGCGTAGCGGGGCGCAGCGCCGCTGCGCCCCGCTGCGCCCTTACTCAATCGGGCAGGAACATTTTGGCTTCCAACAGCGTCTATAGATCAGCCAGACTTATTGGGCTTTGATAGACAGGAGGAGGATCGTCATGAGAGTTCAACCCTTTCCATTTTTGCTGTTGATCGCCTTGCTGGCGGCCTGCCTGCCCCAGCGACCAGCTCCGACCAGAGAACTTACGGCTACGCCAGAGAGTGTCTCACCGCAATCTGTCCCCACCAGGCCCCCGACACCACCTCCCCCAGCGGCTCCGCGGGCCTACGCCATCGCCGGGACCGTGCCGGGTACCTTTGCCGTCTACGAGCCGTACCCGGTGGAGGTGAAGCCGTCCGTCAAGCCTTACACTGTTGACCTGGCCAGCGTGGCCAACCCCGAGGTCCTGCTGGCTCTCAGCGACGAACAGCGGACCTTGCTGGAGCAAAATGGCTTCGTGGTAGTGCCCGGTGGAGCGCCGCAGATCTACCAGATTTACCAGGCGGCCAAAGACCGGGGCCAGCCCATCTTTGTCACCACCGATGCCCTGCTCCACACCTATCACATCCTCTACGACTATACCCTGCGCTTCGCCGAGATCGAGCACTTCGTGAGGGACCTGCAAGGGCTGAACCAGGCCATGCTGGCCGCTTCCCTGCAGCAATACCAGAGCACATCGGGGCAGGTTCAAGAGGCAGCCAGGCGCAACGTGGCCTTTTTCGCCGTGGCCTCGGCCCTGCTCGATCCGGATGTAGTCGTTCCCTCCGAGATGCAGGACCTGGTTCAGGCCGAGCTTTCCCTCATCAAGGCTCACGAAGGCTTCTCCGATTCACCCATTTTTGGCTACAAGGAAGACTACAGCCAATACGTGCCGCGAGGCCATTACACCCGCAACGAGACCTTTGAGCGCTACTTCAAGGCTATGATGTGGTACGGGCGGATGATGTTCCGCCTGAAGCCGGGCGACAGGCCGGAGGACGTGCAGAAGGGACGCATGGAGACCCGCCAGGCCATCCTCATTGTGGCTGCCTTGCAGAGCACCAACGTGGGCGACCAGTCCGCGCTGGCCATCTGGGATCGCATCTACGAGCCGACGGTCTTTTTCGTGGGTAAGACCGATGACCTGAACGTCTACGACTACAGCCAGGTGAGCAAAGAGGTCTACGGCGAGAGCCTGAACCCGGGTGATCTGGAAGATGAGGCCAGGCTGGACGCTTTCATACAGAAAGCCATGACCCTGCGTCCGCCCAGGATTGTCTCCTCTTTCGTCACCGACCAGGAGAAGCCAGAGGAAGTGACCAGGGGCTTCCGCTTCATGGGCCAGCGCTTTATCCCCGACTCGTACATCTTCCAGCAATTGGTCTATGACCGGGTCAGGCTCTATCGGGGTACTGGTCAGCCCTTTACCCGCGTCGACACAGTAGCTGGCCCCATCCGGGGTTTCCCGCGCGGCCTGGACGTGGCCTCAGTGTTGGGTTCCCGGCGGGCGGAAGAGATCGTCGCTGCCGAGGGCGACGCCGAATATGACGGCTACCCGGAACTGTTGGCCAGGTTGCGCAGCGAATTCGCTTCGCTGCCCGCTGAGCAATGGGTGGAGAACCTGTATTGGAACTGGCTCTATTCCTTGCGGCCGTTGCTGGAGGTGAAAAGCGAGGGCTACCCTGTCTTCATGCAAAATGAAGCCTGGGCCGACAAGGACCTGCACACCTTCCTGGGCTCTTGGGCAGAGTTGCGCCACGACACCATCCTCTACGCCAAACAAAGCTACACCATCATAGCCACAGGCCTCATGCCCGAACCCAAACCAGCCAGGGGGTACGTGGAACCCCAGCCCGAGGTCTATGCCCGCCTGGCTGCCCTGTGCAAACAGATGCGGGTGGGATTGGAGGACCGTGGCCTGTTGAACCCGGAATACACCGACAGGCTCAACCGCATGGAGTCGCTTCTGCTGTCCCTCAAGACGATGGCTGAGAAGGAGCTTTCCGGTCAGCCGTTGACCGAAGAAGAGTACGCCCAGATCCGGAACATCGGTGATGCACTGGAGGGCCTCACCACTTTCTCGGTCGAGGTGTCAGGCCAGATCACTTCTGAAGCTGATGAGCGGATGGCCATTGTAGCTGACGTGCACACTGAAGGCAACTCCGGCCAGGTGCTGGAAGAGGGAGTGGGCGACGCTTTTACCATCTACGTTGTCGCGCCGGTAGAAGGTCAGCAGGTGGTGGCCCAGGGCGGCGTCTTCTCTTACTATGAGTTCAAACAGCCCCTGAGCGACCGCCTGACCGACGAAGCCTGGCAGGCGCTGGAGCCCAAGCCCGATCTGCCCCGGTGGACGGCAAGTTTCATCCGGTAGGGCGTCGTCAACCAAAAGGCCCCGCTTCTCTCCTGGAGGCGGGGCCTTTTTGGATGCGGTTGTCTCACTCCGCAATCAGGTCCGGTCGGGCAATGCGCCAGCCGGTAGGCGTGCGCTCGATGTTCAATCGCTGCCATAAGCGCGCGGCCAGTTGCTCAATCTCCTGCCGGAAGGACTCTTCACCGGCCAGGAACAGGCCATCAGCTATGATCTCCAGAGCCAGGCCATTGGCCTGGCTCACCATCTGCCGGAATTGATCCGCGCCGTAGACCACCGGCTGCACTACGCCCGAAGGATCACATGCGGCGACCAGATCGTATCCCTCGAACATTGAGCTGGGGGATTTGGCCAGCACCACGCAAAAGTCGGCGTCACTGTACTGGTGGTAGTCACCCTTAGCCAGGGAGCCAAAGAGGATGAGGGCCAGGGGGCGCAATTCCCGCGCCGTCCGCTTGATAAAGCGTCCCACTTCCACGCCGTAGGCGTAACCCTTAAAGCTGGGCGCCAACGAATCCCAGGATTGTTTCCGCATGTCTCACCGCGTCCTCGGCTGTAAGTTGGTCGTAGAAATCCATCGGTGCACCGGACGGGAACCCGTTGGGGTACCGCGTCAGGATATAATAGCGGTCCAGCACCTGCGCTGCTCTCAGGACATCCTCAGGCACACTGCCGACCCTTTGGAGCAATTGATAGACCGAATGGCCTATCTCGATTCGTCCCTGGCTTTCCAACAGCGCCTTGGTTGCCAGCTCAGCTGCCTGCTGCGCCGAGAAGCAGGCGTCTTCGTAAAACCCTCCCTCGATGTCCCATCGCGCCGAACTCAATTTGCGTTGCGCTTGTCGAAACCAATCGGCGTGACGCCGCATGGCCACCCTCCCCTCGTGAAAGGCTCAGTGCCGTCTTCACCTACATGAATTATACCACATCTGGGCTGGTTTGAAAAACCAAAATGCGGCTACCTGACTGGGGGTGGTTCATAATCGGTTGACACTTCGGGCACACCGATTTACCCCCTCTCATCCCCCTGCCCCCTTCTCTCTCCGCACAGGCGGGGAGAGAAGGGGGAAATCTGAGTGGGGTTTGGGGCGGGCGGCTTCGCCGCCCGCCCCAAACCCCTCATCTTCTCCCCCTCCCCGCTGCCGCACAGCGGCAGTAGGGAGAGGGGTAAAATTCAGCATGCCTGGAATTGTCAACCAATTTCTCTGGAAGTTTGAACCATCCCCCTGACTGTCCAAAGAGGCTGAAAGATCCCACCTCGACGCCCTCCCTTGCCGGAGGCCCTTTTTTGTGGTACAATCACTGCCAGGAGGTTATCTTGAGCTTTTGGCCGCTGATCCTGAGTTTCGTCCTGAGCGCTCTCATCGCCTGGGGTGGGTATCAGAAGCGTTCGCTGTCACGCAGCGGCGTGGCCGGGGCCATCGTTTTGGGCACGATCACCTTTGGCCTGGGGGGGTGGATTTGGGGACTGCTGCTGATCGCCTTTTTCGTCTCCTCCAGCTTTCTCTCCCGCTACAGAGAGGCCGAGAAAGAGGGCCTGGCCGAAAAATTTGCCAAGGGCCATCAGCGAGACCTGGGCCAGGCTCTGGCCAACGGCGGGTTGGGGGCGATTCTGGCTGTCTTCTACTTCTGGCGTCCCAACCCTCTCCTCTTCGCCGCCTTTGTGGGCACGATGGCCACTGTGAACGCCGACACCTGGGGCACGGAGGTGGGTGTGTTGAGCCCCACCCCGCCCCGGCTGGTGACCAACGGCCAGCCGGTGCCCACAGGCACTTCGGGTGGGGTGAGCTTTTTGGGCACTCTGGCTGCTCTGGCGGGAGGGCTGTTTATCGGCCTCGTCGCCCTTGTCCTGCGACTGGTGGAAAGCCTCTGGCAGACGGGTCAATGGGCCTGGATAGACCTGTGGCTTTTGTTCCTGGCCAGCCTGGGTGGTCTGGCAGGCTGCTTTTTTGACAGTCTGCTGGGGGCAACAGTCCAGGGTATCTACTATTGTGAAGGCTGTCAAAAGGAGACCGAGAGCCAGCTCCATCGCTGTGGGCGGGAGACCCGCCTGAAACGCGGCTGGCGCTGGCTGAACAACGACGCCGTGAATTTCATCAGCGCCGGGGTGGGCGGAGGGGTGGCGGCACTGTTGGGCTGGCTTGTCCTCTAAATGGCGCAGGTTCCCAACGGGGTTTGGAAGGAAGGCGCGAATGCCAAATTATGCCCGGTGTCTCAACCTGAACCTCCTTCTGGTTTTTGTCCCCATCGCCATCATGGGTGAGCTTTTGCATTGGTCACCCTTGCCGGTCTTTGCTTTCTCGGCCCTGGCTGTGGTACCTCT
>Ga0068707_1003905_pt1 | contig 10368 bp, 8 predicted proteins | sample YNPNPMetaG_FD_66600 | JGI IMG/M metagenome (GOLD analysis project Ga0068707, IMG submission 66600) | Anoxygenic and chlorotrophic microbial mat microbial communities from Yellowstone National Park, USA - YNP NP MetaG | ecosystem: Environmental > Aquatic > Thermal springs > Hot (42-90C) >... | reverse complement strand
CTTGGCGGAAGGAATGCCGCGACAGGAATCCACGATCACGCCGGCCAGAACGAATACGACCACGATCAGGGGCACGTAGATCGGAGAAAGAAGTCTAAAACCGATCTGATCGTAGGCCACAAGAGTCGACAGGATCACGAGAAACGCCTCATAAGCGGCGACAAACAGTACCATGGGGGCCAGTCCGTGCAAGGCCGTGCCGACGCTCCGCCGAGTGTCCTCGAGCCCGACGCCGGCGCGTCGTGCAGCTGCCGCGGCGAGAATGGCGAGCAGTGGAACCGCCGCCAGAATGTAGAGATGGTACTTCTCGCGGAACAGCAGCATCAGGTTGTAAGAAAGGCTCAATGCGGAGGGCGACCGACCCCCTGACAAAGTGCCCGACACGGCGTAGTTTCTCGCAGCCCAAGCCAGGAGAGGCGCGGCTGCCATCGCGGCGAACACGCTCGAGTGCATCAGTCGGATACTCGGCCTCTGACGGCCGAACACCGCAATGACCAACACGCCCCACGGGATCAGCAAAGCGCCGATATACCGCGTCATACACGCCAACGCTGCCGAGACGGACAGCAATACCAAGGATTTTGCATCCGGCTTCGACAGATAGGACCCAGCGAAGGCGAAGCTCGTCAGCACGAACAGGATGAACAAAGGCTCGGACCAGGCCATCATTGAAGTCTGAAGCAACCTCGGCGAGGCTGCCACGGCCGCCGAGCCTGCCAGAGCCAGGTAAGGCAGATGCGGCAGCCGATCAAGAATCAGGAGGCCGCCCAGATACACAATCGCCGCGAAGATAAGCGCATTGACGATGTGTGCGAACGCCAGTGGGTCGGCGTGGAAAATGTAACCTACGAGCGCCAGCAGCGCAGGATAAAGCGGCGGCTGAACCACGAACGCCGCCCCGCCATACGTCTGCACTCCGGCCCCTGCCATCAGGTTCCGCGCAACGCCGAGGTACCCCACGGAGTCAGGCGACAACCCCGCGCCGTAGCGAGCCGTGAACACCAGGACGATGATTGCGCCGGCCAGTGCCGGAAGAACGAGTGCGCGCTTGTGCTTCGCAGGCAATGGGTACGGCTTACCCGACGACATCGGTAAACCGCCTCCCCAAGTGTGATTTGCGGTGTATCCGGAACTTGCTTGTTGTGAGTCGGTCTTGCTCCAAGCCTATCCCGTCCCTCCCCCTGGTAATCATCGTCATTCTCAGAGCCGTGTTCTAGTGCTCGGCATGATATGCCGCCAAGAATGGGAGCAGGCTTCCTTTGAGAACGAACGACCGATGTCGAACTAGCCGTCTCAGAATAATGTTATCACAGACTTGCGGTGCATAGCGCCGGAGAATTCCGATCGGGCAAGTCGGAGAGGATGCGGCAGCGCGTGGCCCCGACCGCGTTTTTCGGGTGCCGCCGTCCGCGATACAAGCCTCATTCTGGGTGTGTCGTGCCGTCTCCCGGCAAACGTCACGCGTCCGACAAACGCCATCCGCCTCTCCACAGACGCCATCTGCCTCTCCACAAACGTCATCCGCCCATTCAAACGTCATCCTGAGCACCCCATCGTCATCCTGGGCACCCCATCGTCATCCTGGACACCTCATCGTCATCCTGAGCACCGCATCGTCATCCTGAGCGAAGCGAAGGATCCCCCGTCGGTTCTAGATTCCTTGCCCCGCTGGTAATGACGCTCCGTTGACGCCTATTTTCGAAGGAGCGAAACGAGGGATCTCCGCGTTGGTTCTAGATCCTTCGCTGCGCTCACAATGACGGCAGCGCGCACGGAATGACTGCGGCTCGGTCGCAATGAGCCTCCTACAAGACCGAGCCGATCCGCCAATCCCGGGGGGTTGACTTGCCGACCGTTATGGGGGATAATACGGACAGGAGGGCGACAAGGCGATGAAAAGGCGCGGCGGGTTTACGCTGATCGAGCTTCTCGTGGTGATCGCGATCATCGCAGTTCTGGCGGCGATGCTGTTTCCCATATTTGCCACGGCCAAGGAACGCGCCCGCCAGCAGAAGTGCCTGGCAAACCTCAAGCAGTTGGCCACAGGGGTTGTGTTGTACGCCAACGACAACTGCGGGCGATCGCCGAATCCCCGGGTGTGCATCAAATGGCCGAGTTGGGAAGGTTCCAGAGGCGTCGGGGCGCTCGTGTATCCCAAGGAAGGTCAAATCTGGCCTTACGTGCGCAACTACGACGTCTATCTGTGCCCTACGGACATCAAGCGCGTAGCGAAGCAGATTTCCGGACAGCCCAAGGACTACGCCCTCAGCTACAGCATGAATTACCTCTTCATCGACGAGTATACCAAGCAGGTAATCGCCCTCGACACGATCCGCCGGCAGAAAGAGGTCCTTCTTTTCATCCACGAGAGCCGGGATACCATCAACGACGGTGATTTCAATTGGGGAGCGGGGTTCGACGTTCCGTGCAACGTCCACTACGACGGGTCCACCATCGTTTATGTGGACACACACACCGTGTACCGCTCCTACAAGCAGCTTCGCACGGCCCAGACCGCTCGCGTTTGGGACCCGGCAAGATAAGCTCGGAAGTGCTCCCGGTGAGAGGAATTCGGACGCCGGTGTTCTAAGCCTTCTTACGAAACGTCGATGTCTGATTCCTCACACAACCTCGCCGTCAGGAACGGCCGCGTGCTGCTTGCAGACGGACGCATCGAAACGTGCGACCTGTTGATCGAGCGGGGAATCATCTCACGGATCGGCGGAGGCACAAGCGGCCGCCCCGAGATCGACGCGTCGGGATGCAGCGTCTTGCCGGGCCTGATCGACTTACATGTGCACGGGATAGGCCGCGAAAGCTGCAGTTTGGGCAGGCTTGACGAAATCGCGCGGATCGAGGCCTCGCGCGGTGCGACCGCCTTCTGCCCCACGCTCTTTGCGCCGCCGGAGGAAATCAAGTCCCAGCTGGAGCGCCACCGGCGGGAATCCGACGAACTGAGGCTCACTCCCCAGGCGGTTGGGTTTCGGCTTGAGTCGCCGTATCTTGCGGATGCGAGCGGCGGGTTGCCTCGAGACTGCGCCCCAATAAGCGATAGGCTCACCGAGATGCTACTCGAAGCAGGCGGTGGGCACATCAAGATATGGGACATCTCTCCGGAGCTGGAGGGCGCTCCTCAGCAAATCGCCAAGCTCACGAGCCTCGGGATCGTGGTCGCGATGGCCCACACTTCGGCTTCGATCGATCAGGCGGCGAATGCGGTCGAGGCCGGAACCAGGCTCGTGACCCATCTTTTCGACACCTTTCGGCTGCCGGTGGAGACCGAGCCGGGCGCCTATCCGGCGGGCCTTGTCGATTACCTGCTTGTGGAGGATCGGCTCACCTGTGAGATAATCGCCGACGGCACTCACGTTCATCCGCTGCTTGTCGAGAAAGCGTTCCGATGCAAGACCGCCGAGCGGCTGGCATTCGTCACGGACTCGAACCTGGGTGCCGGGCTGCCGCCGGGTCGATATGAGCTGCCGATGGGCTGGGGGCTTGCGGAGGTCAGCGGGCCCAACGACGGAGTCCGCCTTGTAGACCGGGGGATGGAGCTGTGCGGAAGCGCGCTCACGCCGATGGACGCGTTTCGAAATGCAATCCGCCTTTTTGGAAAAGACCTCTGGACCGCAAGCCGCATGTGCTCTCGGACACCGGCGCGGCTGATGGGTCTCAACAAGGGCGAGATTGCCGAGGGTCGGGACGGGGACATCATCGTTCTCGACGAGGCGCTCGATCTGGTGTGTACGGTGGTCGGCGGAGAGGTCGTGTATCGGAGATGATTGCAGGTGCGGCCAAGGTAGATATCACCCCGTCGGGACCGGTCTGGATGGACGGGATGATCCGCGAGCACAAGTCCGAGGGCGTTCACGATCCGCTTCACGCGAGGGCGCTCTATCTGGCGTCGGAGGATACCGGCCGGGGGTTCGTGATTGTGTCGGCCGACGTATGCGCGTTGCGGACGCAGGACGCGGACATCGTGCGGGCGCAGGCATCGGCTCGCACGGGTCTGCCTGCGGACCACATCATTGTTGCGGCTACGCACACCCACTCCGGCCCTGCCGCCAAAGGCTTTTTCAACCCGGTGGAGGAGGAATACGTCGCCGGTCTGCGCCGCAAACTGGTGCAAGTGATCGAGGATGCACTCGCGCGCGCGGTGCCCGCCGCGGCTGGGTGCGCTTCGGGAGAGGAGCACACGATCAGCCATTATCGGCGTCTTCTCGCCGACGACGGCCGCGTGATCATGAACTGGGAGCCGGTGCCGGAGGGCCGAACGGCCAAGACTCTTGGCGAGCCGGACCCGGAGGTCGGGGTGACGGTAGTCACCGAACGAGCCGAGCCTGGGCGAACGATCTGCGTGCTCTTCAACCACGCGGGCCACCCGAATGTAATGTCCGGGGACAATTACCTGTTGAGCGCCGACTACCCAGGCTTCGCGTGCAGCAGAATCGAAGATGCACTCGGCGGCACGGCGGTGTTCGTGAACGGAGCGCAGGGCTCGGTGGACATCGACGGGCTCAAGGATCGCGACTGGGAGGGTGTCGCTCGAGCGGGAAGCGCGCTCGCGGACGCGGTGGTCGAGACCGCACGTCGCGTCGAGCTTTCCGACGGCTTGGATGTTCGTGCGTCGAGCGTGCGGTACTTGATTGCGCGCCGCGATTTCACCCCAGCGGAACTGGACTGGGCGGAGGACGTGCTCGCCAAGACCGGCGGCAGAGTCGAGGCACACCCGGACGGCATCGGCGACGACTACAAAGCCCTTCTCTACAGCAGGCTCGCAGCTAGGAGCGAGCCTATGCAAGTCGAGCAGACGTGCGCGGCCATAGGCGACACGGCCTACATCAGTTTCCCCGGAGAATTGTTTACGGAGTTCGGACTGAAAATCAAAAAGCGGTCGCCGTTCGCGCGGACCTATATAATAGGACTTGCGAACGGGTGCATCGGCTACGTGCCGACCCGGGAGGCGATCTCGCAGGGCGGTTACGAGGTCGATACGCGGCGGGTAGCCGACGACGCGGCGGACTTGATTATCGAACGGAGCCTGGAGCTGCTGAGAACCGCGAGGGCTTTGTCGCCCTGAACTCCGTTCGGGGTCCGTCGAGTGTCGGCGGTGCCCGAATGAAGTCCTGGGCGCTGAGACCAAGCGTTAGCGGCATCGCTATGATTTGAGAGGTGAAGTGGATTGTCTGAGAAGCTAGCTATTGACGGCGGGACACCGGTCCTGCAGCGAAGCGACATCAAGAACTGGCCGGTTCTAACCGAGGACGACAGGCGGCTGGTGAACGAGGTGCTGGACAGCGGGATTGTGGCCGGCGGAACGGCTCCGCAGGTCACGGCGCTCGAGAGGGAGTGGGCGGCATATACTGGGTCTAAGTTCTGCCTGACGACATGCAGCGGAACGGCGGCGCTGCACATGGCGCTCGCGGCGGGCGGCGTCGGCCCGGGCGACGAGGTAATTACGTCCGCGTTCACGTTCCTCGCGTCGGCGTCGTGCGCGCTCCACCAGAACGCGATTCCGGTCTTCGTGGATATCGATCCGAACACGTACTGCATGGACCCTGCGAAGCTTGAGGCCGCGATCACGGAGCGTACGAAGGCCATCATCCCGGTCCACATTCAGGGCTGTCCTGCGGACATGGACCCCATCCTTGAGATAGCGAAGAAGTACGGCTTGTTCGTAGTGGAGGATGCCTGCCAGGCGCACGGGGCCACCTACAAAGGGCGGATGGTCGGCACGATGGGCCACGTCGGCACGTTCAGCTTGAACAATCTCAAGAACCTCTGCGGAGGCGAGGGCGGACTCTTCATCACCGACGACGAGGACCTGCTCAACAAGGGAATGCTTATTCGCTGTTTCGGTGACGAGATCGACGAGGAGACGCATCGCCGAAAATACAACGCGTCGATCCTAGGATACATGTATCGCAACCAGGAACTGCCGGCGGCTCTAGCGCGGGCGCAGCTAAAGCACCTGGATGAGCTCAACGCGCTGCGCATCGCAAACGCGGACTATCTGACGCAGGAATTGGGCAAGATCCCCGGAGTGATCCCACCATATTGCCCGCCGGACTGCAAGCACGTCTACTTTATGTATAACGTCCGATTCGATCCGCAGGCGGCGGGCGTCGATTGCGAACCGCGCCGGTTCCGCGTGGCGCTCGAGAAGGCGCTCTACAAAGAAGGAATGCTGATCGGGCAGTGGCAGACGATGCCCGTGCCGGCGCAGGATTTGTTCCAATCCAAGCTCGGCTATGGCGGCACCGGCTTTCCTTGGACGATCAACGAGTCGAAGGGCATTACGTACGACTACAACCCCGATCAGTTCCCCGTCACGCAGATGCTCTGCGATACGTACACGGTGATCCACGGCATCCATCCGCCGAACGGTCGAGAACAGATGGACAAGTACATCGCGGCGTTCCACAAGGTGTTCGCGGACCTGGACACGGTGATCGCGCACGCCGACGATCCGATCTATCCCGGCTTCGACGGTGCGCTCTACGGGGTGGGATAGTCTGAGGGAGCGAACGAGCTCAGTCACCAAGGATCCTGAGCACCGGACTTCGGGTTCGCGAAGTTAGGTTGGAAAGAAAGCGGCCCGCCGACGTCATTCCGAGCGAAGCGAGGAATCCGGAACCGACGGGGAGATCCTTCGCTTCGCTCAGGATGACGATGGGGCGCTTCCTATCCTGTGGAAGCGACTGGCTGCACGGGCCCACGCAAGGGGGCAGTCACTTAGGAGTCGATAGGCACGCGCTGGATGGGGGAGGCATATGACAAGCAGAGGACTCTACGGAAAGAAGTATCTTGACATACGGGAACGCTCGATCGAGATAGGCGCGCCCGACGAGGATGACGTCGTCGTCAAGGTGCACGCGTGCGGTGTCTGCGGCACGGACGTCAACTTCGTCCGCGACTGGGCGGACGATCCGATGCCGCTGGGTCACGAGATCGCGGCCGAGGTCGTCGAGGTCGGCGGGAACGTCCCGGACCTGAAACCGGGCGACAGGGTCATCGTGGAGGACTGCACGATGTGCGGCGTGTGTGCCGACTGCAAGAGCGGCCGCCCGGAGCTATGCCGGAACATGTACGACATGCAGGGGCAGCCGGGAATGGGGCAGTACATGTCCGTGAGGTTCAACTCGCTGGACAGGTTCGAGGGGTTGGACTACACAACCGCCTGCCTTACCGAGCCGCTCGCCGTCTCCCTGACCGCGGTGCTGCTTGCCGAAATCCCGATCGGGGGGAGCGTGGCGGTGCTGGGCAACGGCCCGCTCGGGTTGATGGCCGCAAGGCTGGCGAAATACCGCGGAGCCGGGTTTGTCGCGATTACGGGACTTGCCGCCGACAACGAGCGCGAAAAAGCCCGGTTCACAGCCGCGGACAGGCTCGGCTGCGATCTGAAGATCGAGGTCGGCCGACAGAGCGTCGAGGATGAGATAATGAGCCGCTTTCCGAAGGGCGTCGATCGCGTCATCGTCAGCTCGCCGCCCGAGAGCATCTACGACGCGCTTAAGATCATCCGCTTCGGCGGGATCATCACCTTCTTCGGACTGCACTTCGGCGGCAGGAACGTGATATCCGTCGACGTAAACGACCTCATCTTCCGCAAGATCACGCTGCGCCCGGCGTTCGCCGAACCTGCCACAAACTTTCCCGTGGCGATTAGGCTGCTGCGTGACGGAGTTGTCGATGCCGGTGCGCTGGTGACGCACACGTTCGGTTTCGAAGACGCAAAGGGCATCTTCGGTGGAATCATAGACGGCAGCGAGCCGATCGTGAAAGCCGTCATGCTGCCGAACGGATAGGTCGACGTTCTTGTTTCGGCGCTGTGCGTTCCGACGGAAACACGCGGCCGCCGCCCGGGCTTTGGGAATCTGGGCCGCCGTGCAGCCGGCGGCTTATGTAGGGCCCGGGTGCCCTGTGGTATAATCCACTTGTGCGGACGGCCTCGTTCGAACACCTCCAGGCTCGATCTCGTCTAACCGCTCGGAGGCGCCGTTGAAACTCCGGCACTTGATACTGATTGCGGTGAGTGTAATCCTCGCGGTGCCCGTGCGGGCCTCGCAGCCGCTCGGCGCTAAAGAGTATGCCGTCGAGCGAAAGAAGCTCGGCGCGGCGTCCCTCGCCGCCGTCAAGCCCTCTCCGGAGAATTATATAGGCAAGGTTGTGGAAATACGCGGACGGCTGTCGGGGCACTCCGGCAGCGGCTCGCGCGTCACGATGATCATCTCGACGGCCGGCGACGGATCGTTTCTCATCGATACGGACAGTCTGCCGGTCGATAACCCCGGGCCGGAGCTGGCCTGCCTCGTGAGGCTGGGCGATAAGTGTGTTCACGGGCTGACGGACTTGCATCTGGTCTGCTGCACCTACGATGCGGAGCTTCGCCGGCTCGAGGAAACCTGGAGGCGCGCGGCGGCCGCAGCGGCGCAAAAGGCCGCCGCACCCGATCCCAAGCCCAAAGCCGCGACAGCCGCCACCAAGCCTAAGCGACAGGTCGTAACCGCGGACCAACTCGTGCGCGCCTATCGCAACGCCGTTAAGTGCTTCAACCCCAAGCTGACCGACACTCAGGCCGACACCATCGCGCGCAGCATTTTGGGCTTCAGCTATCGCTACGGCGTCGATGCCAGGCTCGTCTGTGCGGTGATCCTTGCGGAGTCCAACTTCAGGGTATACGCGACGTCTAGGTGCGGAGCGATGGGGCTTGGTCAGCTTATGCCGACGACGGCGGCAGGGCTTGGTGTGGACAACGCCTACGACCCGATTCAGAACATCTACGGCTCAGTGCGCTATATCAAGAGCATGCTCGACCGGATGTCCGGCGGGAAGAGCTGGAACGAGCTGACCTGGGGCGAGCTTGCGCTCGCGCTGGCTGCCTACAACGCCGGGCCGGGCGCGGTCAAGAGGCACGGCGGAATTCCTCCCTATCGGGAGACCCAGAATTATGTCCGCAGGGTGACCTCGATTTACAAACAGCTTTGCGGGGTGCGCGGATAGGATGATAGGAGCCGTTCACGTCGGTGTCGGAGCGGCTCTCGGCGCGCTCTTACGCGAAAACAACAGCGCTTTCCTGGCCGGGGTTGCCTCGCACGCCGTGACGGACGCAATGCCGCACTGGGACTTCAGGCCGGAGGTGGAGGTGCCGCTGCTTGCCGCGGCGCTTGCCGGGATCGCGGTTTGGAAGGGAACGGACTCGCCCGAGTTCTGGGGCGGGTTGGGAGCCGTTGCACCGGATCTGGAACACGCGATGCACCTAACCGGCCTCATCGAGCCGCATCAGAAGATGTTTCCCACTCATCTGGACAACGGCAGATACCACGGGCGCAGGTCCAAGCGGCGCTGGCCGCAGCTTATCGTGGCCGTCGGCTCGCTCCTGACCATCGCCCTCAGCGCTCGGCAGGCACCCCGACGCAGCTCATGTAAACCACGCTCTCCTCGATCCCGTCAACCTCGATGATGCGGTTCACCTCGTCGTCGAAGAGCGCTCCGACCTGACACGACCCAAGCCCCAACCCGACCGCCGCAAGCGCAAGGTTCTGTGCGATATGGCCGGCGTCTAGGTAGACATATCGGTACGCGCGCTGTCCGTATTTCCACCTGCATCGCTGGAAGACGGCGGTCCACACGAAAACAACCGCCGCGTCCGCGCACATCTGCTGGCCCAGCGCCGCCCGCGCGATCTGATTGGAGAAATCGCCTAGCCTGATCGTCTCGAGCGCGTGCCGCCGCACGTTGTAGTGATAGACTCCGGGATCCGGTTTGTCGGCGCGATTCACGACGAGGTAGGTTTCGACGGGGTAAAGTGCGCCTGCCGACGGTGCGGTTCGGAACCGGTATCCGTTTTCCTCGCGCTGGATGCCGTCGGCCGCCCACACGAGGTACGACAGCGCGTCGAACCGGATCGGTACGGAGGAATAATCGCGAACGCTCTTTCTGGTGCGCAGCGCCTCGTCGAGCGCGAGTTCGGGGCCGGTATGGGGCGGTGCAAGCTGCACAGCCGCGGCCTGAGGGTATTCTTTGTAGGCTGCCGGTCTGGCCGCCCAGTCCGGCCCGGGGCCGAACGGCTTTCCCGGGTGATACTTAGTCTGCTGCTGAAATACGTCGCCTACGCCTTCAGCCACGTTTGAATCATCCTTTCGCCGAAGCAAACGTGCCCCTGCGTGGTTTATTTACCCGCCGGAGCGTGTTGTTCCTCCGGCGCGGCAAGCGCCGTTCGGTTCCACACGTCGAATACAGCGAAGCCTTTCGATGGGCAGGGGTATGCTACCCCTGTCCGTGATTCCCTGGGCATTCTGCCCTCTGATCACTTATCGCAGTCTGCGCGCCCCGCCGCGGGCGGCACGCCCGGGCAACTCGGGTCCGGAG
>Ga0068707_1003902_pt1 | contig 10369 bp, 8 predicted proteins | sample YNPNPMetaG_FD_66600 | JGI IMG/M metagenome (GOLD analysis project Ga0068707, IMG submission 66600) | Anoxygenic and chlorotrophic microbial mat microbial communities from Yellowstone National Park, USA - YNP NP MetaG | ecosystem: Environmental > Aquatic > Thermal springs > Hot (42-90C) >... | reverse complement strand
TTCTCCCTCCGCATAAAGGGCCTTCCCGTGCGCAAAGTCCTGGTGGATCGGGCAGTAACCATCCGCTCCGAACTCTATCTGGGGCTGGTCATTGATCGTGCCGGCAGGCAGCCGGTGATGATCGCTTCCTCCGAGGGAGGTATCGAAATCGAAGAGACCGCCCGGAACAACCCCCAGGCGATCCACAAAACCCCCCTCAACCCTTTCCTGGGATTGCGGGATTATCACGCCCTGACCCTGGGCAAGGGCATAGGGCTGGGCGGTGAGCACTTGCGCGCCTTCTGCAAAATCGCACGTGGTCTGTACGAAGCTTTTGTTGCCTGCGATGCCTCACTGGCTGAGATCAACCCGCTGGCCGTGACGGAGAGCGGCGAGTTGTTGGCACTGGATGGTAAAATGGTCCTGGACGACAACGCCCTGTTCCGCCACCCCGACCTGGAAAGCTGGCGTGACGTGGACGAGGAAACCCCCGCCGAGCGTCAGGCACGCCAGGCCGGTTTGAGCTATGTCCAACTCGACGGTGAGATAGGCTGTATGGTCAACGGGGCCGGGCTGGCGATGGCGACGATGGACATAATCAAACACTTTGGCGGTGCTCCGGCCAATTTCCTGGACATCGGTGGCGGAGCCAGGGCAGAACGTGTGGCAACCGCCCTGCGCCTGATCCTGGCCGATGCCAGAGTCCGGGCCGTGCTGTTCAATATCTTCGGCGGCATCACGCGCTGCGACGAAGTCGCCAGAGGGATCGTAGCCGCGCTCGAAGAGGTGCGGCCGGATGTGCCGCTGGTAGCACGTCTGGTGGGAACAAACGAGCAGGAGGGGCGCAAGATTCTGAGGGCTTCTGGATACCGCCTGACCACAGCGCTGACACTTGAAGAGGCAGCCCGTAAAGCGGTCGCTGCGGCCAGGGGAGAGATGGGAGCGTAGAGATGGCGATCCTGGTAGATAGAAGCACGCGCCTGTTGGTACAGGGCATTACCGGGCGCGAGGGAGAATTCCATACCCGTCAGATGCTTGAATATGGCACACAGGTGGTGGCCGGCGTCACACCTGGCAAGGGGGGACAATGGGCATGCGATGGCAGAGTGCCGGTATTCGATACCGTCAGCGAGGCCGTTGCGCACACAGGAGCCAATGCTTCCGTCGTCTATGTCCCGGCGCGCTTCGCTCCAGATGCCATCCTTGAGGCAGCCGATGCAGGTGTCCCTCTTGTCGTCTGTATCACCGAGGGCATCCCTGCTCTGGATATGATCCGTGTCTATACTTACCTGAAGCAAAAGGGGACACGGCTGATAGGCCCCAACTGTCCCGGCCTCCTGACCCCTGGCCAGGCCAGGGTGGGTATCATGCCCGGCCACATTGCGACCCCTGGCCCGGTGGGCGTTGTCTCCCGCTCAGGTACACTGACTTATGAGATCGTCTATGCCCTCACAGTCCAGGGAATCGGCCAGACCACCTGTGTTGGTATCGGAGGAGATCCGATTATCGGCACGAACTTTGTAGACGTCCTGGAGCTGTTTGAGAACGACCCACTGACCAGGCACGTGGTTCTGATCGGTGAGATCGGTGGCAATGACGAGGAGCTGGCAGCCCAATTCATCGCCACGCGGATGAGCAAGCCGGTCACCGCCTTCATTGCCGGACGGAGCGCGCCACCCGGCAAACGGATGGGGCACGCCGGCGCCATCATCGAAGGCGGTGCCGGAACGGCTGCCGAAAAAATCGCAGCCCTTGAAGCAGCCGGTGTAAGGGTCGCCGGGCACCCCGAACAAATCCCCCAACTCGTGGCACAGAACCTGTGAAGCACCCTGGCTGTGACCCCGGACTTCTCCTGGCACGTCTGAGAAGACGCCGGCGACTTGAGCCGTTCGTGCCCTTCGCTGTGGTATTGGGCCTGGCCATAGTCGCGGCTCTGCCTTTTCTGACCCGCCCGGGGCTTCCTCACCAAACCGACGCCGAGCTTCATATCTACAGGGCTGCTGAACTTGGCCATGCTATCCGTGGCGGTGCCTGGTATCCACGCTGGGCACCGGATTTCTATTTCGGCTACGGCTACCCGATCTTTAACTACTACGCGCCGCTGACTTACTACCTGGCGAACCTGTTCGCCCTGCTCCCCGGCCTGGACATTGTGGACGGGGTCAAGGCTGTTTTCGTTTTCGGCTTCATCGTCGCCGCGGTCGGCACCTACCTCCTGGCGAGCAGGCTTTTCGATCCCGCCGCCGGAATCATAGCGGCCGCTTCCTTCACTTTCGCTCCATACGTTGTGTTTATAGACCCGCACGCCAGAGGAGCGCTGGCGGAATATTTCGCGCTGTGCCTGATGCCCGGCGCCTTCTACTTCCTGTGTTGCCTGCTGAGAGGCACCGGGGGCAGGGCAACGCTGACAGGGAGCGTGCTTTTCCCTGCCGCGATCGTGCTCAGTCACAACCTGCTCGGCCTGGTGGCCGGTGCTCTGCTGTTCGCGTACTGGGTATGGGAAGTCCTGTGGGGAACGGGACGCGCCAGAGCAGGTTGGGGGTTGCTTTCCTTTGCGCTGGCGGCCTCTCTTAGTGCCTTCTTCTGGCTCCCATTTCTGCTTGAACGAGACGCCATTAAGCTGGAAGTCATCGGTCCCGGGCATTTCGACTTCCACAGGCACTTCCTGACACCGGCAGAGCTGTTTGCCCCCTCAAAGGTAATGGATATGGGAGCAACCGCGCCACACTATCGGTTCAACCTGGGACTGGCCCAATGGTTGCTCGCCCTCGCGGCTCCGGTCATCATTATTGGGCGTGGACTGGCCAGGCTCTGGCGGGAAAGAGGCCACAAAGAAGACATACAGAATCGTGCCCCAGATGCTCCCCACATTGAGTTGCGCCTGATTACACAGACGACAGGATATTTTACCCTTGCCGCATCCGCACTTATCTTCCTGATGCTACCGGTGTCGGTGAGGGTGTGGGAGCGGGTGCCGGGAATGCCTTACCTTCAGTTCCCCTGGCGTCTGATGGGCCCGGCCAACCTGATGCTGGCGATTACGGCGGCGGCAGGCTCTACTTTGTATGGCTCGCGGCGTCGGCCGTTATTGATCGCAGCACTGGCCGCCGTGCTGGTGCTGGCGCTGCCTGCTCTCTATCCTCCACCCTGGTCACCCGATTTCGGTGGCACAAGCCCTCAAGACATCATTGCCTGGGAACAACGAAGCCTGGCGCTGGGGACAACGTCCACAGGCGACTTTCTGCCCGTGAAGGCAGCGTTGGGCCCGATCAATCCCATGCCCTCACTGATCGAATCATATACCAACCCCGGGGTGGTGGACAAAGTTAACCGTGCCACCCTGCCCGCTGGAGCGCGCGTGGAGATAATCGAGCATGGCCCACTTCACGACCGGATATTTATCGTAACCCCCAGGAACTTCCTGCTGCGACTTTATACGTTTTACTTCCCCGGCTGGCATGCTTACATAGATGGGAAAGAGGCCGAGATCAGAATAGCCGGCCCGGAGGGTTTTATCACCGTGTGGGTTACGCGAGGAAAACACGAAGTACTGGTGCGTTTCGAGGACACTCCGCCGCGCACTGCCGGCTGGATCATATCCGCTGCAGGCTTACTCGTGTTATGTCTGGCTCTCGTAATGATGCCAGATGCTGCCCCACATTACACCAGACCTGATAACCGCTTTTATCTCCTCTCAGGGGGAGTGCTTTTGCTTTTCATGATTCTGAAAGTGGCTATAATAGATCCCCGAGACGACTGGATGCGCTATATCTCACCGCCCGGCCAGGCCTGGGCTGCGCAACACAGGCAGTGGGCCAACTTTGGTGACCAGATTGAGCTGCTGGGGTATGACTTGCCCAGACGGCAGGTGCGGGCAGGCGAAAAATTCCCGGTGACCCTCTACTGGCATGCCCTCAGGCCACTTGATGTAAACTACCAGTCTTTTGTGCATCTGGCAGGCCCGCTCCACATCCTGTGGGGGCAGGAGGATCACTTGAACCCCGGCGACCTGCCGACAACCCGCTGGCCGCTCGACAGGTATGTGTGGGACGAGTACAATATCCTGGTGCTGCCTGGTACACCACCAGGAGAGTATATGCTTAACGCTGGCCTTTACTCCATGGCCGGTGGCTACCGTCTGCAACGTTACGACGAGAACAAACAAATCGTCGGGGACAGTGTGGTCATCGCCTCTATCGAAGTTACACGTCCGCGTCGCTACCCTGCCCCTGACGAGTTGGGTATGACGCACAAAACTATGGTCGCCATCCCGGAGGCTGGCGTCACTCTCCTTGGACACTCCGGGCTGGCAGAGCAGGTTGCATTGCCGGGCATTATGAACATCGCGCTGTTCTGGCGTGCCGACAGGAACGCCCCGCCAGCGCAAATGCGTGCTCTTGCGCTGGTGGACCAGGCAGGTAAGGAGGTCTGGTTTACATCCGGTGCGCTGGCGGAAGGCCGTTATCCCTTCAATCTATGGCGTTCCGGCGAGATCGTACGCGATCCCATCTGGATTGACCTGACGCAAAGAGGGGATATAGCACCAGGTCCGTACAGTCTTAACCTGTCCGTGGCCTGGAATGGCGCAGAGCAGGGATTAGTGCTGGGCGAGCTTGAACTTATCGTGCCGGAGGCAGAGCATGAGTGAGAAAACGGAACGGCTGATAGCCGCCATAAACGGTGAAACAGTGGACCGCCCGCCGGTGGCCCTGTGGCGACATTTCCCCGGCGATGACTACCGCCCGGAGGACCTGGCAAAAGCCACGCTTGAGTTTCAGCAGCGCTATGACTTCGACTTTGTGAAAGTGACTCCGGCAAGCAGCTTCTGTATACGGGATTGGGGAGCAGAGGACCGCTGGACAGGCGACCCGGAGGGAACGCGGGAATACACCTCCCGTCCTGTGCGTTCTCCTCATGAATGGCACAACCTCCCTGTGCTCGACCCAACGCAGGGGGAACTTGGGGCACAGCTTCGTTGCCTCCGCCTGATCGCGGAGGGTCTGGCCGGAGAAGTGCCCTTCATCCAGACCATCTTCAGTCCGCTGGCCCAGGCGAAGAACCTGGTGGGGCCGGATATGCTGTTAGTGCACCTGCGCCGCTATCCCAGAGACTTTCATGCCGGCCTGGAAACGATCACCCAGACCACCATCCGCTTCATCCTGGCCGCCAGAGAAACGGGCATCGCCGGAATATTCTACGCCGTCCAGCACGCCCAATATGGGTTGCTCAGCGAGCAGGAGTACGCTGCCTTCGGCCGCCCCTATGACATGCGCATACTGGAAGCAGCCCAGGGTCTGTGGCTGAACGTACTGCATCTGCATGGTACGGAGGTGATGTTTGATCTGCTGGCCGACTATCCTGTCCAGGTCATCAACTGGCATGATCGGGAAACCAGCCCCACGCTGGCTGAAGCGTTGAACCGTACCAGGGCGGCGGTATGTGGGGGGCTTGAGCGTTGGGAGGTAATGGTACGGGGCACACCTGACCAGGTGCGCGAGCAGGCTTCAGACGCCATTGCTCAAACTGGCGGCAGACGTTTCATCCTGGGGACAGGGTGTGTGGTCCCTATAGTGGCTCCGCTCTCTAACATCAGAGCAGCGAGTAGAGCGGTCGAGTCGGAGGTGTAAATGTCACAACGTAAGCCCAAATCACGCAGAAGGGTAGCTCGTGAACCGGCGAAAAAAGCGCACAAGTCGGGGCTGATGGCACACCGTTATTTGTTTTTCGGAGGGATGGCCCTTGTCCTTGTAGCCATAGTAGTGACAGCGGTACTGGTAGTCAGCAACAGGAACAAAGAGAAAAAAGCTGTAATGATTTACCACAGCATCGCCGGTGGGTTCACGGAAGAAGGGTTCCCCTATCTTGGCTCTCCTGATGCACCGGTAACGGTGATGGAATTCACCGATTTCAACTGCTCCCATTGCCGGTCATACAACCTGGAACATGAAGCGGACATTCTGGAGGAATTCGTTGCGACGGGTAAAGTCCGTTACGTCGTTCACTACTACAGCAGTTCCAGCCCCCGCTCCATACAGGCTGCTGAAGCTGCCATGTGTGCAGCCGATCAGAATCTGTACTTCCAGTTCCAGCACGCTCTGTTCGAGAAGCCTGCGGCGTCAAGAGACGATTTTCTTACCCGGGCACGCGAGGTGGGGCTGGATGAGGACAAATTCGCGGCGTGCTGGGACTCCGAGCGCCATCGCGGGACACTGCTTAAACATATGCAGGCGGCCGCAGAGGCAGGTATCTCCGCGACGCCTACATTCAAAATCAACGACCGCCTGGTGGTGGGTAACAGGCCGGATGTGATACGTCAGGTGATTGAGGAGGAACTGGCCCTGGCCGGGCGCTAGGACCCTATCCGAAAAACCGTACGAGCGGCATCCTTATGCTGCTTATACCGACGCATAGGGATGCATTGGTTACGTGTTTCGGACAGTAGAGGCGAGGCTTGCCTGCCCGTACCCCGCCACAGGCCTGCGTCGGCCGGGAGCATCGGCGCAGGCCGATGCCCGGCACAGCGTGCCCGGGGAGGCTGATTGCCACCAGCGCATAGCGGCAGACCAACCGGGCAGGTAGTTGCCTTACATTGAGGAAATCTGGCCCAAAGTAGCTTTGGGAGTTGCGGATCATCCTGCTCAGGGGGTAACCTGTGTCCATAGAAGGTACGATTAAGTTCAATCTGCAATTTACTCCATCGCCGCCACTGCCTGCCGGAGAGCTGCGCGAGATCAACGGCTGGCGCCATATCTTCTATCTGATGCAATTGATCGGCCAGAGTCCTGACCGCTACTGGGGGTTTGGCTACGGTAACATCAGCCGGCGCCTGGAGCCTTATGACTCCCCCCCTCACTGCAGGCGGTTCGTCATCAGCGGTACGCAGACCGGCAGCCTGGCCTGGCTGAAGCCAGAGCACTATTCCATCGTGGTGGAGTGCCACCCTGACCAGAACCTGGTGGTAGCTGAGGGCCCAATCCCACCCTCCTCAGAATCGCTTACCCACGGCACAATCTACGCGCTTGACGAGAGCCTGCGCTTCGTGATCCATGTTCACTCGCCACACATCTGGCGAGCCGCCCCAGCCCTGGGCATCCCTGTCACCAGAGAAGAAGTGGCCTACGGCACCCCGGAAATGGCTGAGGAGGTGCGCCGCCTGTTCCGGGAGACGCCGGTCAGGGAGCTGCTCATCTTTTCGATGGGGGGGCATGAAGACGGCGTGGTCTCTTTTGGTCGTACCGCCGAGGAGGCTGGGACGGTGATGGTCCGCTACCTGGCCCGTGCTCTGGCAGGCCACCCTGATTGAATGACTGCGTGTATCGGGTGTATCCCAATTTTGTCGGACCTGGCCGCTTTGTAGGACAACTGCTCGCAGTTGTCCTACCGCAGGCCCAGGATGGTTGTACCGATAGTTACGATGTGCGGGAGGTAAAAAGTGAGCCGACGGATCACCATCAGCGCCGCTTCGGTGACAGTGGAAGCGATACTCAATGACACTCCCACGGCCCGGCAGATTTGGGAAGCCCTGCCCATCACCGGGCGGGTGAACGTGTGGGGAGACGAAGTCTATTTCGAGATCCCCGTGAGGGCAGAGCAGGCGACGGATGCCCGCGCCGAGGTCGAAGTAGGGGAGCTGGGCTACTGGCCGGTGGGCCATGCCTTCTGCATCTTCTTTGGCCCCACGCCGGTCAGCACCGACGAGCGACCGCGAGCCTATAGCCCGGTCAATATCGTGGGGCGTGTGTTGGGCGACGCCACCCTTTTCCGTCAGGTACCCGCGGGGAGCAGAATTACTCTGAGCAGAAGTGAGCAGTCAGAGGCACAGCAACCGGCACCGTAAACGTGACGGTCGTACCCTCTCCTGCCCGGCTGGCGACCCATATCGCCCCACCCTGCATTTCGACCAGATGTCTGGCGATACATAGTCCCAGCCCGACCCCGAACTTCTCACGGACAACCGGATTCTGGGAGCGGAAGAATCTGGTGAACAGGTGGGCCTGATCCTCCTGGGAGATCCCTATGCCGGTATCGGTGATGGCGCAATAAACATGCCCACCCTGTGCCCATGCGCGCACGGTGATCTGCCCTCCCTTGGGTGTGTAGCGAGAGGCATTGTCGAGCAGATAGTTCAGAATCTGCTCCAGCCGCGCCGGATCGGCCTCCACCATCGGCAACTCTGCCGCCACCTCAAGTATCAGCCGCTGAGACTGGGCTTCGATCTCACCGCGCAGCACTCCGAGTGCACGCTCCAGAATTTCCCCAAATGCGGTCGGCTGTACCATCAGTCGCAGTTGTCCGCTTTCGATCCTGGAAATATCCTGCAGCTTGGAGATAAGCTCCTGCATCCGCTCCACGTTGCGGACGACGGAGCGAAAGAACGTCGTCTGCTCTGGCGTGAGCGAACCGGCCACTCCCTTCTCCAGCATCTCGGCATAGCCCCGGATCGAGGTGAGTGGCGTGGAGAGCTTATGTGCGATATACGCCACCAGCTCGGATCTGGCACGGTCGGCCTGAAGTGACTTCTCGCGCAGGCGGCTGTTTTCGATGGCGATAGCCGCCTGGCCGGCAAATGCCATCAACAGTGGCAGTTCTTCCCGCGAGAACGCCCCCGGTTCACGACTGTCCAGGTAGAGCACCCCACTCACTTCGCCACCGATATTGACGGGCAGGCAGGCAACAGAACATGGCTGCAGGGCGCAGTCGCTTTCAGAGCGAGGCCCCCCTGCTATCAGAGGATGACGCTTTTGCAAAACTTCCTGCACTAACTGAAATCCCGGCTCCAGCGCGAAGGCCTCATAACTCTGCAGCTCGAAGTTCCTGGCTGCTTTCACTTCTGGCCGCTCACTCTTATCGAACAACACCAGGCAGCCTCTATCGGCGTCGGTGAGTTGTAGCAGGGACTCGATGATCAGGCCCAGTATCTCATCCAGGCTGGATGGAGCATTCATAGCTTCGATGATCCTGTAAAGGTTGCCCAGCGCTGCCTCCTTGCGCGTACACCCGGTTGTGTCGAGCATGCCCCAGCTCCTGTCCTTGCAATTGTACGGTCAGCCAACCCTCCCAAAGACAGGGGCAGGCTTCCAGACGGGTCGAAACACGGGAAGCCCGATCGCCCCTTGTGTCTCAGGATACCACAGAATAGCTCTACCTGGCATTGCTAAGCGGTTACGATTTTGTTAACGGGTGGCGGGATAGTTCATAATTGGTTTACACTTTGGGTTACGCGCCGGACGCTGCTGATTGATTGAAAAATCAAACCAATTTCGCGGAGAAAGTGAGTGCACCGAGTCCAAAATCTGATTACGGAGGTCAGACCAAAGTCCAGTTGGGGGAATGAGGCTCAGTATTACATCGCTTTTCTGCGCAGAGCTACGCACAATGATCCCACAGCCCGGTGGTGGGGACACACCCTGGCGTCGGGGTGTGTCCCAAAGTTGTAGGACAACTGCGAGCAGTTGTCCTACAAGAAGCGGTGGGGGCAGAGCTGTTGGTCACGGATGATGCCGATGCTCTCAAAGAGGTGGCGGATGAGCCGGGGCTGGAGCATCAGGTGTGCAAGAGCCATGTCAGGCGGAACACAGAGCGCCTGGTAAAAGAGTTGCGGCCGCCGGCGGAGCAGGATCAGGATGGTTCGTTGCGGGCGCCGGGTGTGAGTTCGGAGCAGGCAGTGGCTGACCTGGACCGGCTGAAAGAGCTGGTTGAGCGGCGGCGACCGGAGGACAAGGAAAGTGAGGGAGACGCTGGAGCGGTATCTTGGGGGCCTCGCCTCCGCGGGAGGGAGAGAGGGTCAGTATGGCCTATCGGATTCGATTGTTGTTGGACCGGTGGAACTTGTGGCCCCGGTTGACCATGTATCGGGAGTGGCGGGGGGGCGCAGGGCGAGAGGATAGACCAACAATGCGGCGGAGCGAGTAATGAGATGGTGGATCAGGGAGCGGTATCGGACGATGCGTGGGTATAAACGGGAGGAGTCGGCTGTAAATGTCAGCCGGCTTCTGAGCTGGGCAGGGAATCATTTGAAGAGAGGGGGGCCAACCTGGCACTTCTGCTGGCGTGAGGGGGCAAAAGGAAAACGAAAACCTGGGGGGATATCCCCTCCTTGCCTGCTTCCCGAAGTTTGAACAATAACACCAGTGCGCCGCACCACAGAATCAATCTGCGAACAAGAAAGCCTCTACCACGATGATGTCAGTAAGGCACGGTGAGGGTAAGTGTCATACCCTTGTTAGGAGCCGTGCTGATCTCAAGCTTTCCATCGAGCAGGCGCGCCCGCTCGCGGATGTTCCGCAACCCCTGTCCCTCTCCGTCAATAGGTAACGCCGCAAGGCCAACACCGTCGTCTGAGATGCGCAACTCAAGGTTATGTACATTGTAGGTCAGACTGACTTCTACA
>Ga0068707_1003891_pt1 | contig 10384 bp, 12 predicted proteins | sample YNPNPMetaG_FD_66600 | JGI IMG/M metagenome (GOLD analysis project Ga0068707, IMG submission 66600) | Anoxygenic and chlorotrophic microbial mat microbial communities from Yellowstone National Park, USA - YNP NP MetaG | ecosystem: Environmental > Aquatic > Thermal springs > Hot (42-90C) >... | reverse complement strand
AGGACTCGCCGCAGGTCATAATGGAGGAAATGGCCAGGGTGGCCGCGCCTTACGAAGGGCTCAACTATGGCTCCCTGGGCGGTGATGGCTTCCAACTGACGATGGAGGAAAGAGCGCGCCGCTTCATCCGGGCGGACTTCTCGCCTCCAGCAACCAGCGCTGCTTATCCCCTGGCTCTGGTGACGGGACGGCTGCTCTACGACCGGGGCTCCCCCTTCGCCCGATCAGAGATCATGCGCCAGCTCATACCTGAGCCTTTTGTTGAGATCAACCCGGCCGATGCCGAGGCTCTGCGCCTCGCCGACCAGGATGTGGTGACGGTGTCCTCGGCCAGGGACAGCCTGGAGCTGAGAGCCAGGATCAGCGACGACATCCGCCCCGGTTGCATCTTTGTACCTCTGCGCCTGAATGAGATGCCTGTGGTGGCCCTCTACAATATGGGGACAGCGGTGACCTGGGTTAAGGTCGCTAAAAGAAAGTAGCCTGGCCATGGTACTTCTTGGTGCAGGTCCAGAACAGGAGGTCTACAATGTCAGAAGTCATAACAACCACCTCGTTAAAAACCCTTTTCAAGTTTCCGCTTCAAGGCCCGAACTGGCAGAGTCGTTTCCTTATCGGAGCTGCGCTCACCTTTGCTAATTTCCTGGTTCCCATTGTGCCGACGATCTTTGTTTCTGGCTATGTTCTACAACTCATGCGTCGGGCGATTGAAGGGGAGGAGCTGGCCTTGCCTGAGTGGGACAATTGGGGCAGGCTGGCAACGGATGGCCTGCGCATGATGCTCATTGGCCTGGTCTACTTATTGCCAGGGATGCTTGTCTTCTGGGGCGGTATGATCCTCTATCTTGTCAGCTCTGTCGTCTTACCGATGCTTGCCGCCGGAGAGGGGCACAGGGCAACGGTGGTGTTGCCTTTATTGGTCATGTTCAGTATGGGGATCATGTTCCTTTCCATGATGCTTGGCTCGATATTGACCCTTTTGGGCGCCATTCCGTTGCCGGTGGCCACAGCTCATTTTGCCGCACAAGATAAAGTGGCTGCTGCCTTTCGCCTGCGGGAGTGGTGGCCCTTGCTGCGGGTCAACAAACTCGGCTATTTTATAAGCTGGGTGATCGTCGCTGGTCTGGGAGCCATCCTGTACTTTGTCCTCATGATAGCCTACTACTCCCTTGTGCTGTGCTGCCTGATTCCCCTCCTGAGCGCGCCCATAGGCTTTTACCTGTCCCTGGTGAGCACTGCGCTATTCGGACAGACCTATCGGGAAAGTCTGGCTCTCCTGCCGGCCAGTGAGCAGGTGACCTCAGGCTGAGCACAGTACAGCCCGTATGTCGGCTTAGAGCCTATCCGAAAAAGGTGTAGGACAGCCTTTCCAGGCTGTCCAGGCAGGCTGGAAAGCCTGCCCTACAGTTGTTCGGACAGGCACTCAGATGGAAACAGGGAACCTTATGGACTGGATAGCGAATCTGGTGATTCCTTTGCTCAAAAGTATCATCGTAGTGGTAGGGCTTCTGGTGGGCTTTGCCTATATGACCTGGGCTGAGCGCAAGCTATGCGCCCGCTTCCAGTTGCGCTACGGACCCAACCGGGCCGGGCCTTTCGGCCTCTTACAACCCGTGGCCGACGCCTTCAAAGCTATCTTCAAGGAAGAGCTGATCTTCGGCCAGGTCCACAGCAAAGTCATCTATGTGCTCGCTCCCGGCATTTCCCTTTTTGCCGCTCTGCTGGCCTTTGCCGTCGTGCCCGTCGGCCCCACCATTCCCTCTTTCCAGGTGTTTGGCCTGCGGGTGCCGGACATCTCTTTGTCCATCGCTGCCGACGTGAACATTGGCCTGCTCTATCTGTTCGCCATTGCCGGACTGGGGACCTATGGGATTGTCCTGGGCGGGTGGGTTTCCAACAACAAGTATTCCCTGCTGGGAGCTCTGCGCACCACGGCCCAGTTGATCAGCTACGAGATACCCATGGGCCTGGCCATCGTCAGCGTGTTGCTCCTGAGCGAATCCCTGAGCCTGACCAGGATTGTGGAGAAACAGGCCATTCTGCCCTTCATCGTTTTGCAGCCGGTGGCCGCCCTGATCTATCTCATCTGCGGGCTGGCCGAGACCAACCGCTCGCCCTTTGACCTGCCGGAGACGGAGAACGAGCTGGTGGCGGGTTTTGCCACCGAATACGGCGGCATCAAGTTCGCCATCTACTTCATGGCCGAGTACATCAACATGATCGTGGTCTGCGCCGTGACCGCCACCCTCTTCCTGGGTGGCTGGCAGTGGCCGGCCTTCCTGGCCAACCTGCATCCCATCGTCGCCGTAGGGCTGTTTTTCGCCAAGACGGCCTTCATGCTGTTCCTCTTTGTGTGGATTCGGGCCAGCCTGCCCCGCGTGCGCTACGACAAGTTGATGCAGTTCTGTTGGAAGTTCCTGTTCCCGCTGGCGTTGGTCAATCTGGCGGTGACGGCTGTCGTCGTGGCTTTGCTGCCCGGTTGAGACGGGGAGAGTTGTCCCATGACACCCGAAGAGATGCAAATGCGTTTAGGCCCCGCTGACGAACTGCAAATCCGTTTGCTTATGCGCCTGCCGCCGGCGCGGCGACTGCAAACATTGATGGAGATGCAAGCGCTCTGGCTCGACAGTGTCCGCGCCCGTTTGCGTCGCGTGCATCCTGAGTTATCGGACTATGAACTCACTGCGCTGATGTTTTAGAGGCTGAAACAGAATGGTTGAGGAGTGTCATCATGGTCATAGTCGAAGCGATTGGCGGCCTGTGGCAATTCATCCGGGCCATGGGCGTTACCATCAGGTACTTTTTCCAAAAACCTATCACCGTCCAATATCCCGAAGAAAAAGTGCGCATCTATCCTCGTTTCCGCGGGCGGCATGAGTTGCAGCGGGATGAGGACGGCCTGGAACTCTGCGTGGGCTGTGGCCTGTGCGCTGCCATCTGCCCGTCAGGAGCCATCTACGTGGAAGCGGCAGAGAATACCGGGCAGGAACGTTACTCCAGGGGAGAACGCTACGCCCGCGTCTACGAGATCAACATGACCCGCTGCATCTTCTGCGGCTATTGCGAGGAGGCCTGCCCCACCGGGGCCCTGAAGCTCCGGCACGAGTTTGCCCTGGCCGACTATGATCGCCGTAGCCTCGTCTACGATAAGGCCAGGCTGCTTCAACCCGCCTCGCCCCATGTCATCGTTCTGGAGGACTGAACTTCATGGAATGGGCTTTGTTTGTCATCCTGGCTGTCATAGCGGTGGTCGCCGCCGCGGGTGTGGTTGTCAGCAAAAAGGCTGCCACCAGCGCCCTCTTCCTGCTCCTCAACTTCTGTACCCTGGCCGGCCTGTACATCCTGCTGAACGCTCAGTTCATCGCCGTGGCCCAGGTCATCATCTACGCCGGGGCCATCGTGGTGCTTTTCCTCTTTGTGGTCATGCTCCTTTCGCCGGGCAGGGAGGAGGGCCAGGACAGGAAACCGTACACCAAAATCTTTGCTGTCTTCCTGGCTGTGCTCATGCTGGTGGAAGTGGGCTACGTGGTTTTCACCGGCGTTTTGAGCGGCACGCCCGGCCCGTACACCCCGGAGAAAATCGCCGAAATGGGTAACGTGCAGGCCATCGGCCAGGTGCTTTTCACTGATTTCCTGTTTCCGTTTGAGCTGGCCTCGGTGCTCTTGCTGGTGGGCATCGTGGGCGCGGTAGTGCTGGCCAGGAGAGAAGTCAAATCGTAAATTCCAAATCAAAGGAGGAAGCGAGATGAATCGAAACCGAAACATGGTGCTGGCTGTGGCTATCCTCAGCCTGTTGACCACCTGCTGCCTGTGTCCTCTGGGCCTCAATGCCTTCGGCACCCTGCTTGGCCACATCCGGAGGCGACCCCCTGCCCTCGGATGGTATGCCAGGTTGTTGGGCAGGATCACTCCTGACCTGCCCGGTTATGTGCTGAACCTCCAGGTCCTTTGCGCAGGCGTCGTTCTTCTGGTCATCACTGTTCTCAGTTTCATGGTGTATTTCAGGGCCAGAGGGCCCAAGGCTGAGGCGGAATAGGAGGCGATAGTGGTCTCATCGTCGTATTACCTGGCTCTCAGCGCTGTCCTTTTCACCATTGGCGTCATCGGCGTGCTGGTGCGGCGCAACGCCATCGTCATCTTCATGTGCATCGAGATGATGCTCAACGCCGTCAACCTGAGCTTCATCACCTTCTCTCGCTATTTGAACTCGCTGGACGGACAGGTTTTCGTCTTTCTGGTGATGACGGTAGCCGCCGCTGAGGTGGCCGTGGGGCTGGCCATCGTCGTCTCCATCTTTCGTTTGAAGGAAACCACCGACGTGGACGAGGTCAACTTGATGAAGTGGTAGGGGGTGGGGAGAAAGGGGGACACCCCCTACACCCCCGCCCTGAGGGGAAGGAAACCACCGACGTGGACGAGGTCAACTTGATGAAGTGGTGAATGGAGGGGTGAGGCTTTGATCCACAATACAATTCGGCTCATACTTCTTTTTCCCCTGCTGGGTGTGCTGATCAATGGCTTCCTCGGAGGCAAACTTGGCAAGAGGGTGGTGGGCGTCGTCGGCCCCGCTGCAGTCGGGCTGTCCTTCCTGTCCGCCTGTGCCATGTTCCTGGGGGTGATCCGAAGTCCCCACGCCGTGGTCAGCACTCTGTACTCCTGGATCACGGTCGGCGATTTCGACGTCAGCCTGGCCCTGCGGGCCGACCCCCTCTCCTCGCTGATGACCCTGGTGGTCAGCGGCGTGGGTTTTTTGATCCACGTCTACTCCGTGGGCTACATGGCCGATGACGAACGCTTCAGCCGCTTCTTCACTTACCTCAACCTCTTCGCTTTCTCTATGCTCCTCCTGGTCCTGGCCAACAACTTCCTGGTCCTGTTCGTTGGCTGGGAGCTGGTGGGGCTGTGCTCGTACCTGCTCATCGGCTTCTGGTTCGAGCGCGAGGCCCCGGCCGACGCCGGCAAGAAGGCCTTCCTGGTCACCCGCATCGGCGACTTTGGCTTTGCCCTGGGGGTGATGCTTATCTTCGTCACCTTCGGCACCCTGGACTTTGACCGGGTCTTTGCCCGCGCCCCAGAGTCACTGCCGGGCGCCGTCGCGACAGCCATCACCCTTTTGCTCTTTGCTGGCGCGGTGGGCAAATCGGCCCAGATACCGCTCTATGTGTGGCTGCCCGATGCCATGGAAGGTCCCACGCCTGTCAGCGCCCTTATCCATGCTGCCACCATGGTCACGGCTGGCGTCTACATGGTGGCCCGCACCCACGTCCTCTTTGAGCTGGCTCCGCTCTCGATGAACGTGGTGGCCTGGATCGGGGTGGTCACCGCTTTCTTCTCTGCCACCATGGCCCTGGTCCAGAACGACCTCAAACGCATCCTGGCCTACTCGACCATCAGTCAGTTGGGGTACATGTTCGTGGGGGTGGGCGTGGGCGCTTACGCTGCTGGTATCTTCCACCTGACCACCCACGCTTTCTTCAAGGCTCTCCTCTTCCTGGGGGCCGGTAGCGTGATGCACGCCCTCAGCGGCGAGCTGAACATCCAGAAGATGGGTGGCCTCAAAGATAGAATCCCCTGGACATATTGGACCTTTCTGGTGGGTGCGCTGGCTCTTTCCGGTTTCCCCTTCTTCTCGGGGTTCTTCAGCAAGGACGAAATCCTCTGGAAAGCCTACGAGAACGCCGGCCTTGGGCTGTGGCTGGTGGGCATCGTCACCGCTTTCCTGACCGCCTTCTACAGTTTCCGGGCGGTGTTTGTGCCCTTCTGGGGGCGGTCGCGGCTCGACGAAGAGCTCGCTCACCACGTCCACGAGTCGCCCCGGATCATGCTCGTGCCATTGGTAGTTCTGGCTGTCCTGGCTTTCCTGGGCGGTTACATGGGCCTGCCCCACTTCCTGGGCGGCTCCGCTGTAGAAGGCTTCCTCTCGCCGGTCTTCGCTGAGGAAGGGGCCCATGTCGCTGAAGCAAGAGCCCATGCCGCTGGCGTCGGCCTGGAGGTGGCCTTTTTGGGCATCTCGGTGGCGGTGGCCCTGGCCGGCATCGGGCTGGCCTATTTCATGTACGTGGCCAGGCCAACGGTGCCCGTATCCCTGGCCAAAGGGCTGGGTCCCCTGTACACGTTGCTGTCCAACAAGTACTACGTTGACGAATTATATATGGCCGTCGTGGTCAATCCGTTGAAGGGCCTGGCCGGCTGGCTGGCCCGGGTTTTCGACGCCCAGGGCATTGACGGCCTGGTCAACGGCATCGCCGCCTTCTTCGGCTGGAGCGGCCAGACCACCCGCAAGGTGCAGACCGGCTCCGTGCGCCATTATGCCCTGTCCATCCTCCTGGGGGTGGTCGTCCTGGTGGGGTATTTCGTCTTGCGAGTGTAATCAGAGAGAAAGAAACGGTGAAATTCAGCGAGCTCGTCAGGCTGCTCGAACGAAACGGCTTTGAGATTGTGAAGGAGAAAGGTTCTATCCGTTACTATGGTAAGCCTGGCGTGGACAGACTGATTCGCATTGATTACCATGGTTCCAAGGAAGTTCCAATCGGAACCTGTAACGCCATTCTGAAAGCCGCTGGTTTGAAAGAAAAGAGGAAGCAATGATATGATTGATCTGAAGTATTCTTTGGTTATAGAGGCGACCGATGATCCGACCTTTTTTGGATTCTACTCTCCGGAACTCGAAGGATTCACCGGTGTTGGACATTCCATAGAGGACTGTCTGTATAAAGCGAAATGGGGCATGCTGGAGCACATCACCCTCCTGGAAGAGATGGGGCTGCCCGTCCCCGAGCCCAACCCCAATCCAACCATTGTAATCCAAAATGAGGAGCGGTTAGCAGCGGTGGCATAGCTCTATCTATGCCTCTCCCGGTTCTGTGCGCCATGATGCCCTGTCCATCCTCCTGGGGGTGGTCGTCCTGGTGGGGTATTTCGTCTTACGATAGAGGGCTTAAGCGGAAGGAAGGAAAAATGAATCCTTACATACTTATCATGGCGGTCTCCAGTCTGGTCGTTGGTCTGGCCCTTTACATCTGGCTGGTCCGTAGCCATGCCAGCTATTTCTATGCTACCAATGTGGTAAGCTGGCTCCTCATCGCCCTGTTTCCGGTGCTGTTGATCTTCTCCTTCTTTCCAGAAAGCTCTTTCGCCGGCACGATCAAGGGTGTCTCAATGGGCGGAGCCATAGGAGCGTTCATTTTCATTTGGTGGTACGGCACAAAGGCTGCCAGCCAGGCGGTTGAAATTGACAGTCGCATTGAAAAAATACGAACTGACTTCAGCTCGGAGTTGGAAGCGCGAGAGGAAGAGCTGGAAAAGCTGAGAGAGCTTTTAGAAAAGGAACAAAAGCGAATCCCCTCCGTATTGCGGGAAACCAGGACCTATGATTACAGGTTGAAAGGAGACCTGGTTAAGCGGATCAGCTTAATTACAGGCGATATCCGCAATGTCAAGGTAGCCGATGTTTGGGTCAACTCCGAAAACACCCATATGCAAATGTCCCGCTTCTATGAACGTTCGATCTCGGCGATTATCCGGTATCTTGGCGCCAAAAAGGACGTGGCGGGCAATGTCGTTGAGGATGTCATTGCCAACGAATTGGCCGGGGTCATGGGCCACAATCTGGTCGTTCAGCCAGCGACCGTCCTGGTAACTGGAGCCGGGGAGTTGGAAAGAACGCACAAAGTGAAGAGGATATTCCACGCTGCTTCAGTCCATGGTGAAGTTGGATTCGGCTACCGTCCTGTCCACAACATAGAGTATTGCGTAATCAACGCGCTTAAAACGGCCGATTCTGAGGAACTCAAGGGCCTGGGATTAAAGTCCATTCTGTTTCCTCTGATGGGCGCCGGGGCAGCCAGAGGCGATGTGAAAGAGATTGCAGAGAAATTGCTCCAGGCGGCCATCTCGTACATGGAGACGACTGAGGACAGCACCATAGAACGCGTCTATTTTCTGACGTGGACCGACGTGGAGCTGGATACGTGCAGGGAAATATTGGAAGGGTCTGATAAACTATCAAAGCCTTAGAGCCAGTTCCAGCCGGAACCTGTAACGCAATTCTGGTCCATAAGGTGACGGTCACTTCAGAAGTGACCGTCACCTTACTCCAAACCGAAGGAGCCGAAGTTCATGAACCCACTGGGTTTTCCCATGCTATCTCTGATCATCTTTCTCCCCCTGGGAGGGGCGGTGGTGACGCTGTTTCTCAGGAGGGACACCGTCATCAAATGGTGGGCGCTCATTGTCACCGTGGCGGACTTTTTTCTCTCGTTGCCTCTCTATTTCTACTTCCAGTCGGGCATCGCCGGGATGCAGTTCGTTGAGCACATCCCCTGGATACCCGGCCTGGGCGTGAGCTACCACCTGGGCATTGACGGCATCAGCCTCTTCCTGGTCCTCCTGACCACCTTCCTTACCCCTGTTGCCGTCCTGTCTTCCTGGACGTACATCACCGAGAAGGTGAAGGAGTACATGATTTTCACGTTGCTCATGGAGACGAGCATGGTGGGGGTCTTTGCCGCCCTCGACCTTATCCTCTTCTACGTCTTTTGGGAGGCGACGCTGATCCCCATGTATTTCCTCATCGGCATCTGGGGTGGGGAACGCCGCATCTACGCCGCCGTCAAGTTCTTTCTCTATACCCTGGCCGGCAGCGCCCTGATGCTGGTAGCCATCTTTGTGCTCTACTTCATGAACGCCAGGGCCACCGGCCGGCCCACCTTCGACCTGCTGGAATGGCAAAAGTTTGGCGTGCCCCTGGCAGCCCAGACCTGGCTCTTCCTGGCCTTCGCCCTGGGCTTTGCCATCAAAGTGCCTGTCTTTCCCTTCCACACCTGGCTGCCCGATGCCCACGTGGAAGCGCCCACCGCCGGCAGCGTGATCCTGGCCGGAATCCTGCTGAAGATGGGAGCCTACGGCTTCATCCGCTTCTGCCTGCCCCTTTTCCCGGCCGCCTTTGCCTGTTTTGTGCCTTTGATGTCCGTCCTGGCCATCATCGGCATCATCTACGGCTCGCTGGTGGCCTTCAGCCAGAAGGACGTCAAGAGCCTGGTGGCCTACTCCAGCGTGGCCCACCTGGGGTTCGTGGTGCTGGGCATCTTTGCCCTCAACACCCAGGGGCTTTCCGGCGGGATTTTGCAAATGATCAACCACGGCCTGAGCACGGGGGCCCTGTTCCTGCTGGTGGGTATGCTCTACGAGCGCCGCCACACCCGCCGGATAGACGAATTCGGTGGGCTCTGGAAGCAGTTGCCTCTCTTTGGCACCTTTCTGCTCATCGTCACCCTTTCGTCCATCGGGCTGCCGGGGCTGAACGGCTTCGTCGGCGAATTCACCATCCTGATAGGCACCTTTCGGGCCAACCGGGTTTACGCCGCCCTGGCTGCCACCGGCATCGTCCTGGGAGCCTGGTACATGCTGACCATGTTCCGCCGGGTGATGCACGGCCCCCTGGACAAACCGGCCAACCGCCAGCTTCAGGACCTCTCAGTCCGTGAGATGATCGTCCTGGTGCCTGTGGTTGTCTTCATCTTCCTGATCGGTCTCTTCCCCAACCTCTTTTTTGACAAAATGCAATCTTCAGTGGATAATTTATTAAGCCAAACCCGTATCACGATGAGCATGGGAGAGCCCGGTTCTCAATGAGCTGGGGTGAAGCAGCCAGGGCAGAGATGGACCGCCTGAAAGTTATCATCCATGGAGCTGTACAAGGGGTGGGCTTCCGCCCCTTTATTTATCGGTTGGCGACAGAATGGAGCCTGCGGGGATGGGTGCTCAACTCCTCCCGGGGAGTCTTCATCGAAGTTGAAGGGGAGCGCCCGGTGTTGGAGGAATTCCTCCTGCGCATAGATCGGGAGAAACCTCCCCGGGCCATTATCCAGAGCCTGGAGTTCTCTTTCCTCGACCCCATCGGCTATTCTGAATTTGTTATTCGTCATAGCGAAGTGACAGGGGAGAAAACCGTCCTCATCTTGCCCGACATCGCCACCTGCCCGGAATGTCACCATGAGGTGGGGGACCCCGGTGACCGGCGCTACCGCTATCCTTTCACCAACTGCACTCACTGTGGCCCCCGCTTCACGATTATTCAGGCGCTGCCCTACGACCGGCCCAATACTTCCATGGCCCATTTCCCCCTCTGTCCCGACTGCCGCCGGGAGTACGAGGACCCTCTGGACCGGCGCTTCCACGCCCAGCCGGTAGCCTGTCCTGTCTGCGGGCCCCGGGTGGAGCTGTGGGATGGGGCAAGGAATTGCAACGGCGATGAAGCCATCCAGGAGGCAGCTCAGGCGGTGCGGGAAGGGCGCATCCTGGCCATGAAAGGGCTGGGTGGTTTCCTGCTTATGGTGGACGCCCGAAGTGAAGCGGCGGTGCAACGGCTGCGGGAGCGGAAACA
>Ga0068707_1003889_pt1 | contig 10390 bp, 2 predicted proteins | sample YNPNPMetaG_FD_66600 | JGI IMG/M metagenome (GOLD analysis project Ga0068707, IMG submission 66600) | Anoxygenic and chlorotrophic microbial mat microbial communities from Yellowstone National Park, USA - YNP NP MetaG | ecosystem: Environmental > Aquatic > Thermal springs > Hot (42-90C) >... | reverse complement strand
CCACCTGCGTCTGCTCCGATGAATGCCCGGCCAATGGGGTTAACAAATGCGACGAAAACAATCCAAATGATCTTTGGACTTGCGCCGCCGACGGCGATCCCGTGGGTAAGGAGGACAGCTGCCTGGAGTGGAAGTTCGCCGCCCACTGCCAGACCACCGAGCGGCCCACCGACATCTGTGAAGAAGCCAACAACACCGCTTCCTGCGTCTGCACCAACGAGTGCCCGGCCGAAGGCGCCAAGCGCTGCGTGGGAAACAACCTGGAAGTCTGCGCCGCCAATGGAGACGCCGATAAATGCCTGGAGTGGAAGTTCGATACCGATTGCACCCAGGGCGGCACCAGCACCGACATCTGCCAGGTGGTAAATGATCAGGCCCAGTGCGTGTGCGTGGACGAATGCAGCCCGGCAAATTCGCTGCGCTGCGACAGCACCTTCAAGTGGGTCCAGATTTGCAGCGCTGGTCCCCAGGGCGACGACACCTGCCTGGAATGGAACAATCAGGAAGACTGCAGCCAGCTCGGCCCCATGGCCTCCTGCTCCACCCAGAACGGCGCCCACTGCGAACTCGGTTGCACCGATGACTGCACCGAACAGGAACTGGGCGTGGTGCGCTGCGGCGTCCAGGGTCAGAACCAGGTAGTCGAAAAATGCGAGGCGACCGCCGACGGCTGCCGTCACTGGGTTACTCAGACCACCTGCACCGGCAACACTCCGGTCTGCGACGCAACGATGACTCCGCCTATCTGCATTGGAACCTGCACCGAGCTTTTGGTACAGCCTTATTTCTACACGATCTTCTTGAGTTCTTTGCCCGCTCAGGACTTTAGCGAGTCTAACCTTAGCGCATACGACAGCTGGCTGGCCGACGATATTACTTTCAATGCCTCCACCACCATTGACTCCATTGTGGTGCCCGGATATGTATCCGGCGGACAAAGAACCCTGGCCCGAGCGACAACGCTCAACTTCGCCATCTATGCCGACAACAACGGCCTGCCGGCCAACCGTCCGGGAGGCACGGGCCCGGCTCCGATATGGACTCTTTCCGTTCCACCCACAGACGCTCAGGTCACGCTGGTAGACAACCCCGTCACCAGCAACTTCGGCACGGTAATTCTCCGGCCCACGACTCCTATAACCCTCGATGCCGGAACCTATTGGTTCTTCTTCTGGCCAGTGATGAGCTACGGTACTGGCGGCATGTTCCGCTGGCTGGCGGCAGATATCAACACGCAGAACGGCTATCCTGGTCAGTTCATCAATCCCGGCAATGGCTTCCAGATGGGCTCCGATTGGATTTCCCTAGAAAACTTCATGCTTTACGATTTGGGCCTTACCCTGTGGCAGGGCCAGGGCTGCTGTCCTAATGCCTGCCCCGCCCTGGATTCGCAGGCCTGCAGCACCACCAACGAAGACGTACTCACCTGTGTAAGGGGCGCTCCGGAGTGCGGCCATAGCGGCTACCAGTGGCAAGCGGCTTCGGTCTGCACCGGCGAAAACAGCTGCTGTGACGATTCCACCGGCGTTCCCACCTGCGCACCGCCTGTCACCTGCTCGAATGTCATCAGCGGCACCGGTCAGTTCAGCGGCGACAACACCAGCGCCAGCGACAACTACCTTGGACTATGCGCCGGCTCGACCGGCGGCAAGGATGTTTGCTTCGCCTGGACCGCCCCGGACAACGGCACCTATCAATTTGACACCCTGGGAAGCACCCTGAACGATACTGTCATTTACGTCTATCGCTGTGCCCGACAGATTGCCTGCAACGAAGATGTAAGCTCCAGCGAATGGCGCTCCCGGGTTCAGGTGGCGGTTACCCAGGGCACACAGTATGTAATCATCGTAGACGGATTCGATGACACCACGGTAGGTCCTTTCGTTCTCAATATCACCAAGATCAACTAACCAAGCATTACCACCAAATGAAAAGAGCCCCCGGGATTTTCCCGGGGGCTTTTTTTTATGGCTTGAAAGGATAGAAATTACCGGCTAATTTCCAGCCGGTCATGAAGCAGGTTGACGAAATTCTGCGCGCACTCGTTCGGCTCCCGCAAGGGCAATCCCTGGCGGCTGCGGGGCTGGTCGAGCCGGCCCGCTCCTGGCTGGTGGCACGTCTGGTGCAACAGGGAGCGGGGCCATTTTTGTGGCTCTTTGAAGACGAAGGTCGCCTGAACGAAGCCGAGGCCGAGCTGCGCTTTTTCCTGGGCGAACGGCTAGAAGATCTGGTCGCGGATCCCTTCGCGCCCAAGATAGCCCGGCTTCCGGCAAGCGAAGAATCCTTCTATGAAGAGCTTTCCCCAGACCGCCAGCTGGGGGCGGAGAAGCTGGCCACCCTTTTTCGCCTGGCCGAACGAAAACCGCCGGCGGTAACGCTCAGCACCCCCACAGCGCTGCAACGGCTGGTACCGCCGGTTTCTTTTCTGGGGCAAGAAAGTCGGCTGGTGCTGCGAGCCGAGGAGATAGATCTCACCGAAATGACGGCGCAGCTGGCGCGTATCGGATATCTGCGCACCCCGCAGGTAGAAGAGCCGGGCTGCTTTTCGGTACGTGGAGGGATAGTGGACGTTTTCTGCCCACTATATCCCTTTCCGGTGCGCATCGAGCTTCTGGGAGATGAAGTCGAGTCCATCCGCCTTTTCGACGTGCAAACTCAGCTTACCCGAAAAAAGCTAGAAAGTTTTTACATCTGCCCGGTGCGCGAAATCATCTGGGACCAGAATAGCCGCGAGCGGGCGCGGCAGGAGATGGAGAAGCTCGCCGATCTACGAGATCTACCTGCCGCCCGGGTTCTGCCCTGGCTGCGGGCGCTACGCCAGGGGGAATGGCAATTCGGCATTGAGGCCCTGCTCGCCGCCTTCTGGCCAGAGCTTACCAGTCCTCTTCATTTTTTTCCTGAAAAAACCATCCTGGTTTCCGATCAGCCTCAGACATTGTCTGCCCTGTTTGAAAAAAATTGGCTGCGCGCGCAGGAAACTTTCCAGGAAATCTGTCGCAGCGAACGGCTGGCATTCCCTCCCGAGCGCTGGCTGGCGCGGCCGGAGGACTGTTCGGCGCAGCTTGAAAAATTCGCCCGTCTGCAGTTCGAGGCGGCGCAAAACCGGGGCGAAAATTTCTACTTCACCAGCCGCCGGCTGCAGGAGCTAAAAAACCTATTTCCTCAGGCGCTCTCAGGCAAACCTTTTGAGGCGCTGGAAAAGGCCATCTTCGACTGGCGGCGCCAGGGACGGCGCATCTTTCTGGTGTCAGCCCACCAGGATCGGGCGCAGGAAATGAAGCGGCTCCTACAGGCGGGTGGCCGAGCGATAAAAGAAATCAAAGAGTTGCCTCCCGCCGCCTGGCGGGACCATCCTCCGGACCGCGCCGAGCCTCTGTGGCTGGTAGGGGGAGAGCTGGGCCGAAGTTTTGAGGTTTTTGATGGAACAGCCGGCGAGGTGTTTCTAACCGAGGAGCTGTTTTTTCCCCGACGCCGACGTGCCGATCGGCCCATGGCCGATTTGCGGAAATTTACTTTCCAGCCCGGGGATCTGGTGGTGCACATAGATTTCGGCATTGGCCGCTTCGAGCAGATGGTCAAGCTACGCATCCACGGTGGTGAAGGCGACTTTTTGAAATTGCTTTACCGTGGAGGAGACGTCCTTTATCTGCCAGTGACTCGCATCAACCTGTTGAGCCGCTACCGTCCGGCCGACAGCGCCGCCGGGGTGCCGCTTTCACGCCTTGGTTCGGGCACCTGGGACAAAACCAAGCAAAAGGTGCAGCAGTCGCTTCTGGAAATGGCCCGGCAATTGCTTGCCACCGAGGCTGCTCGCCGCCTGGCGCAAAAAAAGGCGGCGGCGGAAGTGCCCCAGGAATTCTGGAACCTGGCGGCCAGTTTCCCCTGGGAGGAGACGGCCGATCAGCGCACCGCCACCGAGGAAGTGCTCCAGGACCTGGCCTCGCCGCTGGTGATGGACCGGCTGCTGTGCGGTGATGTGGGTTTCGGAAAGACCGAAATAGCTGTGCGCGCCGCTTTTTTCAAAGCCCTGCACAACCAGCAGACCGCCGTGCTGGTACCCACCACCGTACTGGCCCTGCAACACTTGGCTACTTTCAGGAGTCGTCTGGCCGATCGGGCGGTGCGGGTGGAAATGCTCAGCCGGCTGGTGCCCCGCTCTCGTCAGGCGCAAGTCCTGACCGACCTGGCGGCGGGCAGGATCGACGTAATCATTGGCACTCATCGCCTGCTGCAAAGAGACGTCGCCTTTGCCAACTTGGGTCTGCTGGTAATCGACGAGGAGCAGCGTTTCGGCGTGCGTCACAAAGAGAGGCTCAAGGCCCTCAAAAAAGATGTCGACGTGCTTACCATGACCGCCACGCCGCTGCCGCGCACCCTAAACCAGGCACTTAGTGGACTACGCCGGGTGTCGGTCATCCAGACCGCCCCACCCGGTCGTCAGGCTATCCGCACCGTGGTCACCCGCTTTTCTCCACGGGTGGTGGCCGAAGCTGTGCGCACCGAACTGGCTCGGGGAGGGCAGGTTTTTCTGCTACACAATTGGGTCCGGAGCCTGCCGGCCATGGAGCGCTTTGTAAAGCGGCTGGTGCCCGAAGCGCGCACCGCTTTCGCCCACGGGCAGATGGCAGAAAGAGAACTGGAGCGAGTCATGGCCGCCTTCGTCCAGCGCGAAGTTGACGTGCTGGTATGCACCTCCATCATCGAATCCGGCCTGGACATCCCCAGCGCCAACACCATAATAATCAACCGAGCCGATCTCTTTGGCCTGAGTCAGCTCTACCAGATCCGCGGCCGGGTGGGACGCTCGCGGGAAGTGGCCCACGCTTACCTGCTCACCCCGGGGCCGGAGGGTATCAGCGAAGACGCCCGCCGGCGGCTGGAAGTGTTGCTACAATACAGCCAGCCGGGCAGCGGTTATCAGGTGGCTTATCAGGACATGGAAATACGTGGAGCGGGAAATCTTCTCGGCCGCGATCAATCCGGTCACATAAATGCCGTGGGCTTTGATCTCTACGCTCGCTTACTGGAAAAAGCCATGGCCGAAGCCCGCGGCCAGGGCCGCCGGGAAGAGGCGGAACCGGAAATCATGTTGCCGGTGACCGGCTTTCTACCTGATTTCTACATTCCCCAGCTGGAACTGCGCCTAGACTTTTACGGACGCATGGCCGCCGCAACCGATATCGAGGAGTTGGAGCAGACCTGCGCCGAAATGTGCGATCGTTTCGGTCCGCTACCGCCAGAAGCGGAATGCCTGCGGGAGCTTATGGAGCTGGGGCTGGTGCTGCGCCGGTTGCGGGCAGAACGGCTGGAATGGAAGGGAGGGCGGCTGGCTCTGGTATTACGCTCCGACACTCCACTGGCGGCCGACGCACTGGCCCGACTGGTGCAACAGGATGCGCCTTACTGGAGCCTCCAGCCACCGGCAGCTATCTTCTATACACCGGACGAAACTCTTGGCAGAGAACCGCTGACGGCCGCCCGCCTGATGCTGGAGAAACTGGCTGGCCTGATTACATCGGAGTGACTTCTTCGAAAATCGGGGCACAGAGCTGAGCTGGCGTTTCTATGGCAATGGTGCGCACCAGCCTGTCCAGCCGCTCTCGGGTCTTGGGGTCGCCACCACTGAAATTGATGCCGAAGCCCTGACCCGGGCGGCGCCAGACCACCCGGCCGGTAAGCTCTATAGGCCGGTTTTCTCCAGGCGGATAAAGACGAAGCTGGATGGATTCTCCTACCGGCGGAGGATTTCCGCTATTTACGAACAAGCCGCCCGCGGAAATATTCCGGGTGTAGTCCAGCACAAAATCGGCCGAACTGCGGTAGGTAACCTTCAATGCCGTCGGATAGCGGGGATGGCGGCGCTCGGCAGAATGACCCGCAGCGGCGGCGCAGTTTCCCAGCAGACGCTCGCGTTTTTCCACCTCGGTGGCCAGAAAACCCACGCCAGCCAGCATCCGGCCACTATCGCGCCGCAGCCACAGCGCAACCCCCCGCAGGGTTTCCTCGACGTTCTCCTGGCGACAGACCACCTGTAAACTAAGCAACTCTCCAAAAGGCAGGTGTTCCCCCACTTCGAACATCAACCCGCCATAGGGTGCGTCCGCCAGGTAATAGCGGCGCAATTCGGAACGGTTTTCGTAGACTAAACGCATCTTTCTAGTTCCAGCCAATGTTTCATCCCTCATTTAGTAATACCCCCGGACAAAACATTGGCTCTATTATGCCCATTCATCTCCAACCGGTCAATCTCAAATTTTGGTCTTGTATCAACCACCGGGAAGTATGGAGAATTTCAGAATCTGGCGCAAGCGGAAATAATCTTCGCTTACCGCAAACACCAGCAGATCGGAGAGCACCGGATAGGGGGTAAGGGCGGCGACGATTTTTTCGGTGTCGCTGAACTGCGCCTGTTCCAGCTGCGGGATTTCCCGCCGACAATGTTCCAGGGCCAGCTGCAGGTCGTTTCCCATCAGCAGGCCGAAACGGTTGGCCGAACGGCGGGCCGCAGAGAAATAGCCCGCATAATCGGGCGCCCGTTCCAGCTCCTGCTGCGATTCGCCCAGCTTCTTCTCCAGCTCCTTGCGCGCCTTGCGCGAAAGCTCCTTTTGCACCTTCTTTATCAAATCCACCGGAAGATCCGGAGGGAAGGTGGCCAGGGGACTCTGGGCCTGGTAGGGATGCACCAGCGCCGCCAGCAAGCGCGCCAGCTCGCGCTCTCCCAGGGCCAGGGCCAGGAAGCTGCCATCGAAGATGCTCTTTATAGCCCGGCCCAGGGCGAAACGTTGCTGGCGTAGCGGAGTACGCTTTACCAGCCCGTCGCCTACGATAAGCGCCGGTGGAGAACCTGGTTCCACCATAACCAGCTGATGGGGCTGGGGCGAGAGGTAGACTTCGAGATCGAAGTCACCCAAGCAGGCTTTTATGTTGTTTACTATCTGTCCCACTGGATGATCGGACTTTACCCGATTGGACTTGCCCACCCCGTGCTTTTCCAGCTGTGGCCGGTAGAGCCCGCTTAGGCTGGGGGCGGTTATTTTCAAAAGTTCGCGCACCAGGCCCTTTTCCAACGGATGAATCAGCATGCGCTCCAGGCTGTCCTCGCTCAACCGCTCTTCGGTGCGCTCGGGAACGCGGTTGCGATTTTCGCCGTAGAAAAATTCCTCTTCAGGGGTAGCCGCTTTGAGGAAATGCAACACGGCGCAAACGCATAGCATCTTGTCGAAGGCCCGTTGCTCTTCGAAGATGCGTCGCATCTGATGGTAAGAATCCACACGGAAGGGGTTGATCTCCAGCAGCTTTCGGTGCTCGTCGATGGCGTTGGCGTAAAACATGTTGTTGCTGCCGTAGAGCCGGGCCAGCTGCTCGTGGGCTTCCAGGTGGCGGGGGTTTATTTCGCAGGCCTTCTTGTACTCGATGATGGCCCGCTCCAACTGGTTGAGTTTTTCGTAATATATCCGGCCCAGCTTTAGATAAAGCGGCAGGGCTTCCTGGGCGCGCTCCGGAGGAAGCAGGCGCAACACTCCCTGATAGGCATCGGTGTACTGCTGCCAGCGTTCCAGCCGCTCGTAGAGCTCACCCAGTTTTTCCAAAACGCCCAGGTTATGCGGGTTCTGCTGCAGGATCTGCTGGTAGGTGGCCACCGCTTTTTCCGGATCGAGCAGACCCTTTTCATAGATGCCGGCAAGCTCAACCAGCAACGCTATCCGCTGGCCGGGATCGCTCTGCGCCTCCACCATCCTGCCCAGCACCTCGGCCGCCTCTGGCCATCTCTGTGAAGCCACAAAAATAGCCTTGAGCCTTTCCATGGCCGCCAGGTCGCCGGGCTGCAGTTCGAGCACCTTCTGTAAGCAGGATACCGCCTTCTGCAGATCGGGCAGCTTCTCTTGATAAATTATTCCCAGACGCAAATTGGCCTGGGCCAGCACCCGGCTATCCTGGGCTAGCTTAATCAGCTGGCTGCTGTAGGTAAGACACTCTTTCCACTGCTCCAGCTCGAAGCTGATTTCCGAAAGCGCCTCCAGCGCCGCCAGATCGTCGGGACGTTCGACCAGCACCTGGGAGTAAACCTGGGCCGCTTCCTGCCGACGCTGAAGCATCCGATGGTAGAGACCACCCAGTTTCATCAACATAGCCAGCCTATCGGCTGGCTCCAAGCCGGCATCCAGACGGTTGCGATAGAGCACGGAAAGGCGTTCGTGATTGCCGGCCGCCTGCAGCAATTTTTCCAGGCGGGAAAAGGCCTGTTCCTGCTGAGGATTGCCTTCCAGCACCCGGAAGTAAGTTTCCATCGCGGCCGGCCCGTCGCCGAGTTTCTCTTCCAGCAGGCTGGCTGCCAGAAGAAGAGCCGCTTGAGCCTGCTGCTTGTCCCGCGAAACCCGCGCCTCCCGCTCCAAAAGCCATACCGCCTCTCGGTACTGCTCCTGCCTCAAGCGAATACGGCGCAGGCTTTTTATGGCAGGAAGGTGTTCGGGCTGTAAACGCAACGCCTCCTGCAGATAGTGCACGGCCAGCTGCTCATCCCGCAGCCGTGTGTCGGCCAGATCGGCCAAGCGCAAGCATAAATCCAGAGCCTGCCTTTCATCCTGCGCCAGGGCCAGCTGCTGCTCGTAGATCAGGCGCAGGCCGTCCCAGGTGCCGTATTTGTGGTAAAGAAATTCCAGCAGGCGCAGGCCCTCCGGATGACCGGGGTTGAGCTTGAGAATGCGCAGCAGGTGTTCCGCCGAGCTCTGCGGTGGCTGCAGCCGGTTCTCCTTCAGGTAAGCCAGCTGCAAATGTAGCGCCACCAGATAGCGTTCGTCCCGGCTGACCTCCGCCAGCTTCTGGTATACCCTGGCAAGCAGGGGCCAGTTGCGCTGGCTCAAGGCGATGCGTTCAAGCATTTTCAGGGCCCGCAGGTTGCTCTGATCCGCCACCAGGATTTTTTCACAGTATTCGGCGGCCTGGGCCAGATCGTTCAAACGTAAAAAGGCCAGTTCGGCCATCTGCTCCAGCAACTGAACCTGGAGCACCGGCCCCGCGGCTGTTGCCAACTGCTGTTGATAAAGCTGCAGCAGGCCACGCCAGTCTTCTTTGCTCGCCAGTAACGCCGCCAGCAACTGCTGGCTTGGGGAATGCTGGGGCATGAAAGTCAGTATCTGGCGCAGCAACTGCGCGGCCCCATCGACGTCCCCCAGGTGCCGCTGCATGATCTCTGCCGCCCGGAAGAGCGAAAGCGCCTTCTGTTTGGGGTCATCGGCCACCTGGCCGTCGTGTTGCAGGATTTCGATCAGGTTGTTCCAGTCGCGGCGGTTGCTGTAGAGGCGCTCCAGGGCTTTGCGAGCAGTGATGTTTCCCGGTTGCAGGCGCAGGATTTCCCGGTAGACATTGATGGCCTTGTCCTCCTGCAGGAGCTTTTCCTCGTAGAGCTGGCCGATTTTGTAGAGCAAGTTGACCTGCTGTTCCTGCTCGACGGTGACTTCGATCTCCTGCCGGTACATGTCTATGAGATCTTCCCAGCGACCCTTGACGAAATAAAGCCGGCCCAGACTTTGCAAAGCCGGCAGATAAGAGGGAGCCAGGGCCAACACCTTCTGGTAGGTTTCAATGGCCCGGTCTTTGTCGTTGAGTTTTTCCTCGTAGATCTCACCGTTGCGGTGGAGCAGCGATACCACCTGCTTCTGGTCGTTTATAAGCTGCGCCTCCAGCTCATTTACCTGAATGATTTCCTGCCATCTTTCGGCCTGCACATAGAGTTTGCCCAGGTTACGGATGGCCGGCAGGTGATTGGGCGCGATGCGCAGCAGGCGCTGGTAAGTTTCTATGGCCTTGTCGATATTGCCCAGCTTGTCTTCCCAGAGCGAGCCGATCTTGTCCAAAAGAAAAATCGACTGCTCACGGTCGCTGGTCGTTTCCAGTTCACCCTCGTACATGCGGATGAGCGATTCCCAGCGCTGGTATTTTAGATACAGCCGTCCCAGCGACTTCAAAGCCGGCAGATATCCCGGGCTCAGCTCCAGGCTCTGTTCCAGCTTTTCGATGGCCTGTTCATCCTTGCCCAGCTTGTCTTCCAGGATTTCGGCCAGTTTGTATAGGCGCACCGCCTTCTGGCGCGGGTCCTGCGTTTCGCGTATTTCCAACTCGTACATTTCGGCCAGCTGCTGCCACTGTCGCTTGCGGAAAAATAGCTTACCCAGGGCCTGCAAGGCGGGCAGGTAGCGCGGGTTTATCTCTACCACCCTACGGTAAGATTCTATGGCCCGGTCCTCCAGAAAGAGTTTTTCCTCCAGAACCTGCCCAATCTTGAAATAGAGGGCCATCTTCTCGCTGGGGTCATTTACGTTGGGCACCAGTTTCTCGCAAACCTCCACTAGCTCGTTCCAACGCATCAGGCTCTCGTAGATGGAGGCCATTT
>Ga0068707_1003888_pt1 | contig 10391 bp, 8 predicted proteins | sample YNPNPMetaG_FD_66600 | JGI IMG/M metagenome (GOLD analysis project Ga0068707, IMG submission 66600) | Anoxygenic and chlorotrophic microbial mat microbial communities from Yellowstone National Park, USA - YNP NP MetaG | ecosystem: Environmental > Aquatic > Thermal springs > Hot (42-90C) >... | reverse complement strand
GGGAGGGCGGGGGAACGGCGTTCCCTCGGCCCTCCCCCCAAAAACTTTTTTTATCCTTTTAATAGGGTCGTCAGACAATCTGGTTTATTCTTTGAGAAGCCGCCTTAGATCGCCAAGGGTGATAGCTTAATGGGTCCCAGGATTTCCCCCCGGGCCAAGCGGCGTCCCAGGTTGGTGGCTGCTTCCAAGACCTCCGGTTTTTTCAGGATGTCCCCCTTGGCATCCACCCCCCGTACCAGAATTTCCGCCGCATAACTGACATTGATGGCATCAAAGAAATATTTGGCCGTCAGCCGCGCCCCAACGAACAGGAGTTTGCCGTGCGTGGCCGCGGTGCACAACAGCACCCCCTGACGGCCGGCCCCAGGAAAGTCCTGTTTAAGCTGATATCGGCGGGCCCACAGAGCCTGGGTCCGGTCAATAAAGGCCTTGGCCTGGGCCGAAACCCCATAAAAAAAGATGGGGGAAGCCAAGGCCACCACTTCTGCTTGCAACAGTTTGTCATATAAAGGCCGCATGTCATCGCGGATGGGACAGGTGCCTTCTTTGAAACAATGGTAAATCTCCAGACAGGGGGAGATCTTTAACTTCTGTAATGCCACCTTTTCAATCTCTGCCCCTTCTTGTGCCGCCCCCTTTAAAAAGGCATCCAAAAGTAACTCCGAGTTCCCCCCTCGACGGGGACTTCCCCAGATTCCCAAAAATTTCATCATAAGCTCCTGAAATCTATGACCACTGAAATATGCTTAGTTAGGCTTCCCCGCTAAGAAGTCTTGTCCCTTTTCCCTCCAACGGAAAGTGGTTCTTAACAATATGTGGAACACGTGTGGAAATGTCAAGAATTCTGCGGCGGTTTGGTCAATTCTTCATAAGGGATGGGGTCAGGAACCCCGGCGGCGGCGAAGCCCGCCAGTCGCAGGCGGCAGGAGGAGCAGCGCCCGCAAGCCACTGAGTCGTTCTGGTAACATGACCAAGTCAGTTCCAGGGGAGCGCCAAGCTCAAGGCCGAGCCGGATAATGCCGCCTTTGTCCAGACGGATCAGAGGCGTGAAAATCTGCAGCCGGGTGTTCGGACGGGTGCCGCATTTTATAACCTCTTGAAAAGCTCTAAAAAATTCCGGCCGACAATCGGGATAACCCGGGTTGTCCAGAAAGTTGGCGCCGATGAACACGGCCTCCGCCCCCAACACCTCCGACCAGGCCGTGGCCGCCGCCAGAAGCAGAGCATTCCGGAAAGGCACATAAGTGGTGGGAATCCCTTGAGGCTCTTGGGCGTCTGTGGGGATGGGCAGGTGGCGATCCGTCAGGCTGGACCCCCCCATCTCCCCCAAAAATTGAAGATTGATCTCCCAAGTATGGCGGGGCTGAAAAAAAGCCGCCAAGGCCCGAAATGCCTGTAATTCCCGCCTGGCAGTCCGCTGACCGTAGTCGGCGTGCAGCAAGGCCAGCTCAAACTCCCGGCTTGCCACTGCCGCCGACACGCAACTATCCACCCCGCCGCTCAATAACACCACCGCCAGGGGCTTCATGCTCACACTCCTCTGGCTTCCGGGCCCCAAATGTATTTGTGAAGCTGAAGGTTTAACCTGAGCGGCAGGTGACTCTCCAGGATCCAGGTGGCCGCCTCTTTGGCCGCCACCTTGCCGTAAACCGGCGAGATCAGGACCGGGACGCGTTCCAAAAGCCGGTAACCCTTAATGACCGCCAACGCCCAATTAAAGTCGTCCCGGTCACTGATAACAAACTTGACTTCATCCCGGATGGTCAGCACCTCCAGATTCTCCCAATAATTGTGGCGACTCATCTCGCTGCCGGGACATTTGAGATCAATGATACGGTGAACCTGGTTGTTGATGGCATGAATGGGCAAGGAACCGTTGGTTTCCAGCATCACCGTGAAACCGGCCCGCACCAGCCGCTCCAAGAGCCGCAGAGTGGCGGTTTGCAGCAAAGGCTCCCCTCCGGTCACCAATACCTGGGTGGCCCGGCTGTCTCTGGCCGCCTTCACCAGAGCTGCCACCGACATCCTTTCCCCACCTTCGTAAGCGTAAGGGGTATCACAGTATTTGCAGCGCAGATTGCAGCCCGTGAGGCGGATAAAAAAGGCCGGCTCCCCCGCATAAATGGATTCGCCCAAAATACTGTAAAATGTCTCGCTCACCAAGAGGGTCATAATTTACGCACGAAATTCTGAAAACCAAGTTAAACATTATTTTTTCCATAATTATCCCCCAAAATTCCCCCCAGTTCAATATGTCCTTTACCTGTCCCGTACCTGGTAATTCGTTCTTTAAACTGGCCAAACAGGAAGAAATCGGTCGTCATTATGACACCAACTTATCATTTCTGACTCAGGGGAAAACAGAAATGGTGGGAAATTGTGGGATGGGCCGGCGGTTTTCCCTTCTGTAAGTGGGGTTCTCGGAAATCTTTGCGTGAAAGGTAATCCTGCCGACCCTGGTTCTGGTTAGCACCGGCTACCGGGTTTTGCCGGGCCTGACAGAACCAGGGCCGTCAGGGCGCCATGGATAAGGAGAAGGGCACCTAGCCCTGGAAAGAAGACCTCAGGTATGTCAGGCGGCCATGCTAAACTAAGAGCGATAGTTCATAACAAATCTGCCATCGGTCAACCGCTCTAGCAGGCATCGCCTGCCGCTTGGCAATAAAAAAATCCTCAACCCGAAAGAGTTGAGGACTGCACCCAGTTTTCTTGGTCCTCGAGCCACTCCGGGTTGAGCCGCGCAACCCCAAGCGGTTATCTCATCCAGGCAGGTCTTCTGGCTTTTGGGTCATCCTACTGCCGGCGCCTTCCCAGAAGGTTGGCTCCTCCCAGTGGCTTGCTGCCGGGGTCGTCACCAATTACAGCGGCGGGACCGCGACGGATTTCCACCGTCTTCCCTTTTAACCCCTGCGGGGCCTGAATGGTAATTGCTTGCATATCATTATCTTTTGGCTATGTCAAGGACCTTCTCTACTTTAGGCCTAGCTGCTTTATTCTAAATTTCTCCTGAATACATCTCTGGAAGGTGCAGATATCCTCTGGTTAACTTCCCTCTATGCTGCTATAATTCATTTACTTGACCTGTTAGCACCACCCCAAAAATCAGGACAGTTCCTCATGGGCCTAACGGCCCACCCGTAAAGGATGGAAAGCATTTTATGGGGGGAGGGCCGGGGGAGCGCAGCTCCCCCGGCCCTCCCCCATAACCCCCCCCTCCCAACCCCCTATTTGGAGGGGTTGGGGGGATGGGGTGCGGGGGAGGGGGGAGGGGTCTCAAAGCCCCTGGCCCCCTCCCCCACAAAAAAACTTTTCAGAACAGTTTTAAACCACCTTGGCGCCAGGCCCGGAGCGGGGCTTATGACCACCTTTAGAAAATTTGACAAACTTCTGATAGCCAACCGCGGGGAAATTGCCGTGCGCATCATGCGCTCGGCCCAGGAGTTGGGCCTCAAGGTGGTGTCCGTTTATGAGGAGACGGACAAGGACGCCTTTCACATCATGCGGGCGGATGAAGCCGTTTGTTTAGGCCCGGGACCCCGGCGGGATTACCTCAATATTGCCCGCATCATCGAAGCGGCCAAGGAAACCGGGGCCCAGGCTATCCATCCCGGCTATGGTTTTCTTTCGGAGAACCCCGATTTTCCCGAGGCCTGCACCAATGCCGGGCTGGTTTTCATCGGCCCACCCCCGGAGGTCATTCGGGACCTGGGGAGCAAAGTAATAGCTCGACAACTTGCTCAGGCCGCCGGCATTCCCGTTATCCCGGCCACAAGCACCCTACCCCCTGACCTGGAAGGCGATCGGCAGGCTTTAGCCTTTGCCTCCCAGGAGGGCTACCCCGTGATGATCAAAGCAGTCTCCGGCGGCGGCGGCCGGGGCATCCGCATGGTAACTGATGAAAAAGGCCTCTTGGCCGGCATCAGACAGTCCCGCTCGGAGGCCATGATTTCCTTCGGCAATGACGCCATCTATCTGGAAAAATATATCCCCCGTCCCCGGCATGTGGAAGTGCAGATTCTGGCTGACATCCACGGTCAGGTGGTCCACCTGGGCACCAGGAACTGTTCCATCCAGCGACGTCATCAGAAGCTCATAGAAATCGCCCCTTCGGGGCTGGCTCCTGCCCTCAACGCCGCCTTGTGTGAGGCGGCGGTGCGGATAGCCCGCACCGCCCGCTATCTTAACGCCGGCACCGTGGAATTCCTGGTGGATGAAAACGGCAACTTTTATTTCCTGGAAGTTAACACCCGCATCCAGGTGGAGCACACCGTTACCGAAATGATTACTGGTATCGATCTGGTGCGGGAACAACTATGCATCGCCCAAGGAGAACCCATCAGCTTTACCCAGGATCAAGTGGTGGAACGGGGTTACGCCATCCAGGTGCGCATCAATGCCGAGGATCCCAAGAACAACTTTTTCGGCAGCCCTGGGGTGGTCCAGGTCTACCGTTCCTCCGCCGGACACGGCGTCAGACTGGACGGCGCCATCTATCAGGGCTACGAAATATCACGCCATTACGATTCCCTGATGGTGAAACTCACCGTCTATGGCTTTACCTGGCAGGAGGCCGTCCAGCGCTTGGGCCGAGCTCTCAGAGGGTTCCTCATCCTCGGGGTGAAAACCACCATCCCCTACTTCCAACAGATCGTCAACGACCCTGACTTCCAGGCCATGAATTTTGATACCTCCTATATCGATACTCACCCGCAGCTTTTGGATTATCAGGAAGAAGAACGGGAGGTGGACAAATTGGCCCGGCTGATCGCCGAAATCAATGCCCATGGCTGCAATCCGTATGCCTGAGTCACCACAAAGGAGCAACCCATTATGGCCGGCCGCATCATCAGAGGTATGACCCCGGCGGAGATTTTGGCCACCCTGCGGGCCACCCCCGGTTATTATCTCTGCAATAATGAACGGGACGTGTCCCAATCGGACTTCAAGAGCCGGCTGATGCCCCTGACTACAGTGCGGGTGGCCCCTTATCGGGACGCTGCCGGGTTCTTTGCCGTGGAGGTAAGCGGTGGGGCTTCAGTGCACGTGGATCTGTTGCGCAAACAGGTGAATCCCTTTGTCCGACTGCGTATCGCCCGCCAAGCCATGCCGAGAACCTTGCTGCAAACCGTCTGTCGGGGCGCCAACCTGTTCGGTTACCGGCATTACCCGGAAAACGTCATCCGGCTGACGGTGCGGGAATTCGCCAAATATGCCGATGTCTGGCGGGTTTACGATTTCCTCAATCATGTGCCCAACATGATCCCCGTTTTTGAGGAGGTCCAACAGGCCGGCAAACTCCTCATGCCCAGTATCTGTTTCGCCACCGGCAAAGAACATACGGATGCTTATTATGTGGGGAAAGTAAAAGAGATTCTGGAGGTTACCGGACCGGACGTCATCATCTCCATTAAGAATTATGCCGGGTTGGGTACCCCCAAGCGGATAGGACGCCTGGTGAAGGCCATCCGGGAGACCTGCCCAGAGATCATCTTACATTACCACGGTTGCAACACGGACGGCAACGACATCGGCCGGATGACGGCCGCGGTCTTGGCGGGTGTAAAAATCTGCGATGTGGCCGATCATGGCTATGGTGCCGTCTATGGTCAGGCCCCGGCTCTTACTCTGATTCAGACCCTCCAAGACTATGGCCGTCAGGCAGTGGGACTGGACCTCCCCTCTCTCATCCACAGCTCCCATATCCTGCGGCAGGAATTGAAAATCTACGAGCCTTTCGAAAGCCCTTTTCGGGGCCACGATCCCACCGTAGCCCACTATAAATTGACCGGCGGGGCGGTGGGCAGCGCCTTTGAACAGGCGGATCAAGGAGGCTTCCTGGAGCGCATGCCGGAAATCTTACAGGAGATGGGCCGGGTCTTGCTGGAGCTGGGCAACTGGTGGTCAGTGACCCCCGGATCCCAGATCATCTGGACCACCGCAGTGAATAATGTCCTTTACGGCCGCTATGAGCGCCCCTCTCTGGACCTGAAAAACCTGCTCTTGGGCCGGTACGGGCCTTTGCCCTTCTATGAGCCCGACAACTGGATCTACGAAAAGGTATTGGAATACCAACGGGCGGATGGGAAAAAGTGGCATCGCATCCTCTATGACGAAGGCGGGCTGGTGAAGCCCGTCGCGGCGGATTTAGAAAAGGAACGGCAGCGCTTGCAGGCCGAGCTGCAGCGGCCGGTTACCGACGAGGAGCTGGTGCTTTATCTGCTCTTTCCCTTCGACGCCCTGGCTTTTTTCAAGTTTGTGGACCGTTTCGGCAAGACTTGGCTCCTGCCACCGGAAGTCTGGTTCCGCCGGGGCGGCTTTAAGACCGGGGAACGTTTCAGCTTCGCCGATGAACGCGGGGTGCCCCACTCCATTGAAGTGATTTCCACCCGCCGGGAAGGAGACAGCGTCCTGACCACCCTCCTGGTGGACCAATATTACCAGACCATCAGCGTCAAGGTGTGATAAGGAAAACCCCCTCAAGCCCCCTGGGCCAACACATAGCTTCCCACCCGCACCCCCAGGGACTGGGCCACCGGCCGACACTTGGCCTGCAGGAGGAAAAAAATCCTCGCATCATGAAGATGACTCATGGTCTCAAAGTGTCCCATGCCCTTGGCCAGGATAAGGTCGGCTTGCTGATAGAGGCGAAGGAAAGAGGCGCTGGCTTCCGCGGCTACAAACCCCACCGTGCGGGCCCCCGTGTCCACCACAGGTTCCATAGCGGCAAGCAGTCCCGAAGCCTCTAGGTCCTTTTTGGTAAGGTCGTTTTGAATGGGTCCGCCCTTCACCACATAAATAACCCGCCAGTGTTGGCGACGAAGCCAGCCCACCAGACGACGGTCAAAGAACTGCTCACCGGCATTATCCGCCAGATAAAGGAGAAGGCCGGGAGGCCCCTGCAAGAGCCGCTCCAGGCAGGGGGCTGCCGAAATTTCCCACTCCACCCCCCGCCCCATTGCCTGCCTGACTTCTGACTCCGGTCGAAAAAAATCCACGGCGTTGCCCAGAACCGCCAATTTTAACAAGGACTCCAGTTCTTCGTCATACAGCCTCGCCACCTCCCCGCACAGCTGCGCCAACATCTCCATCTCCTTGGCCTTGCGACCCGCAAAAGGGTCGTCATTGCCGGTGATTTCCCGAATAACCCGATGGAACCGACTGGCAATCACCGCCGGAATACCTCCCGGCATGAATTCCTCCTGGAGTATGCCCAAGGCAGCCTGTTTGGCCTGCTCCCTTACCTGAGACGCCGACGTGGCCAAAGCCACGGTCAGGTCCACTAACCGGACCAAACACGCGTAACACTCATCTTGTATCTTCATCATTCAGGCTCAATTCTCACATCCCCTACCTCAATCGCCGGATCAGGCAACCGCTCCCGGTTATCAGCTCTAGTGGAGAAAATTTTGGCGGCGGCACTTATGATATCATTTTCACTGCTTGCCAGGGAAGCAGCTCAGGGTTATGATGCTTGTCATGGGCCGTATCTGGAGATGGCAAGACGAAGAAGCCGAAAAATTTTTTGCTGAGGCGCGACAGTTATTGTTAACCCATGGGGTAATGGCCATCCCCACCGAGACCTTCTATGCCCTGGCAGCCTCTCCTTTTGAAGAAGAGGCCTTGCACCGCCTTTTTGCCCTCAAGAGCAGGGCTGTCCACAAGCCGGTGTTGGTGCTGATCTCCCACCTCGGCATGTTGGAGTCTCTGGTGACGGAAGTTCCGGAGGTGGCCCAACAGCTGATGGCCCGTTTTTGGCCCGGTCCTTTGACCCTCATCTTACCCGCCCGGCCGCAACTGCCGGAACTATTGACCGGCGGCACAAGCCGCGTCGGCCTGCGGCAACCACGCCACCCCCTCACCTGCCGCCTGATTGCCGCCTTGGGGTTCCCGGTGACCGGCACCAGCGCCAATCGGGCCGGGCAGCCTCCCCTGACCAGGGCCGAAGAGGTGGCCCAGGAATTCGGAGATGAGGTGCCTTGGGTGGTGGATACCGGACCCTGTCCAGGAGGACCCCCATCCACCATTGTGGATGTGACCGTGCGCCCGCCTCGCCTGGTGCGCCCCGGCGTCATAAAAATTGACCAATTGACGGAAGTGATTGCCCAGATTACCGCCTGAGTGGTGTGTGATGACCAGCGAACCCGTAGTGATTGCCGTGGATCTGGGAGGCACCAACCTCCGCTGGGCTTTGGTGAATCGACAAGGAGAAATTCTTGGCCGCTGGGAACGAGCTACTGCCACCATGCCGGAACAGGAAGTCCTCATCGCCACCCTGGCGACAGAACTCCTAGCTTCTGAAATGGTGGCCAAGCAACGGCGCCGGCAGGTGCAGGCAGTGGGTTTGGGGGTGCCCGGCCGCATCCTGCCGGAAGAAGGCATGGTGGTTTTTTCTCCCAATATCCCGGCCCTCAACAACTGTCCCGTGGTTCACTTACTGCGCCGTTCACTACCTTGGCCCATTTTTCTGGAAAACGACGCCAATCTCTTTGCCCTGGGTGAACATTGGCTGGGAGCCGGCCTGGGCCATCATCAGATGTTGGGTATGACCCTGGGCACCGGCGTGGGTGGCGGGCTTATCCTCAACGGCCGCCTGTGGTCCGGAACCCAAGGCACCTCTGGGGAAATCGGCCATATCACCATTGAACCGGACGGTAGGAAATGCCACTGCGGCAACCGCGGCTGCCTGGAAACCCTGGCTTCGGGTTTCTGGACGGTGGCCTGGATCCACGAGCAACTGAATAAAGGAGCGCCCTCCTGGCTGCGGGAACTGTGGGAAAAAGACCCCCAGGCCCTGGATGGGGAAATCCTCCTCACCGCCGCCCGTCTCCATGACCCTTTGGCCCTGCGGGCTTTTGAACGGGTGGGATTCGCCCTGGGAGTGGCCATCGCCGACGTCGTCCACCTCTTGGGGCTGTCCTGTATCGTCATCGGCGGGCGCTTTGCCAGGGCCTGGGAGATGTTTGCCACGGCCATGCAAGCGGAGCTCTATCGTCGTCTGACCATGTTTCCGCCTGAGGCCCTGAGCGTGGTGCCGGCCAAGCTGGGCGACGACGCCGGCCTCTTGGGAGCCGCCCGCCTGGCCTGGGAGGGACTGGAACTGGCTACAGAAAAACCACGATGAAAACCGGCCGCCAGAAGCGGTCCCGGGTGGCTTGTGACAGTGGGGTTGACCGTCCCCCTATTAAATATGAATACTGAAAGGAAGCTGACTAAACGCTTTTTGGAGCCACATGCATGGAAAAATCCATACCGGTAGCACGACCCCTCCTGGGTGAAGAGGAAGCCCAGGCCGCCCGGCGGGCCATCCTCTCCGGCTGGGTGGTGCAGGGGCCGGAAGTCGCCGCCTTTGAAGAGGAGTTTGCCGCCGTGGTGGGGGCACCTTATGCCGTCGCCACCTCCAGTGGCACCGCCGCGTTGCATCTGGCCCTGATGGCTTTGGACATCGGCCAAGGTGATGAAGTCCTCACCGTCAGCCACTCCTTCATCGCCACGGCCAACGCCCCCCGTTATGTGGGCGCCACCCCGGTCTTCGTGGACGTGGAGCCCGCCACCGGCAACCTTGACGCTGACCAGGTTGCCCGGGCCATCAGCCGCCGCACGCGCGCCATCATCGCCGTCCACCAATTGGGCATGCCTTGCAATCTGGAGTCCATCCTGCTGGTGGCCCGGGATTTCAATATCAAGGTAGTGGAAGACGCCGCCTGTGCCCTGGGGTCGGAGATCCGCCTGCCGGGCCGGGATTGGGAACCCATCGGCCGGCCTCACGGAGATCTGGCCTGCTTCTCTTTTCATCCCCGCAAGGTCATCACCACCGGGGATGGAGGCATGATCACCACCGCCGATGCCAAACTGAAACAACGGCTGGCGCGCCTCAGGACCCACAGCATGTCCATGTCAGCGGCAGAACGGCATGGGGCCGGGAAAGTGGTCTTTGAGCAATACCTGGAACTGGGCTACAACTACCGCCTCACCGACATCCAGGCCGCCATGGGACGGGAGCAGTTAAAGAGACTGCCAGGGATCATTGCCGCCCGGCGACATTTGGCCCAGCGCTATCTGGAGGCCCTGGCCGACCACCCTTACCTGACCCTTCCCCAGGAACCACCCTATGGCCGCAGTAACTGGCAGTCTCTCTGGATCACCTTGACTCCCCAATGCCCTTTTTCCCAAACCCAAGTGATGGAGGCTCTCCTGGCCCGGGGCATCCATACCCGCCGCGGGGTCATGTGCGCTCATCGGGAACCGGCCTATCGTCACCTGCCGTTACGCTGGCCTTTACCGGTGAGCGAGTATCTTCAGGACCACAGCATCATTCTGCCTCTATATCCAGATATGACCACCGCCGAGCAGGACCGGGTCATAACGGCCCTCAAAGAATGCCTGAAGACCTG
>Ga0068707_1003887_pt1 | contig 10392 bp, 9 predicted proteins | sample YNPNPMetaG_FD_66600 | JGI IMG/M metagenome (GOLD analysis project Ga0068707, IMG submission 66600) | Anoxygenic and chlorotrophic microbial mat microbial communities from Yellowstone National Park, USA - YNP NP MetaG | ecosystem: Environmental > Aquatic > Thermal springs > Hot (42-90C) >... | reverse complement strand
ATAACGCTCAATCAGAGAATCACCGCACGCAATATGTCTCTCACCTACAGCAGCCTCTCGACCGGCGCAAACGGCAGTTACGTTTACTGTTCGGACTGCACCGTAGCCGCGACCTGCGCCGCGGGCGGAACGGGCGCGCTTGCCAGACGGATCAACGGCGCGTGGGTATGCTCTGAGGGCGGGGGCGTCACCGGGTCGGGAACGGCAGGGCGTCTGCCCGTATGGACCGGTTCCTCCTCTCTGGGCGACTCTGCTCTGTCTCAGAGCGCCGCCGAGGTCACGGTGGACCGCTCGCTTGTGGTTCAGGGTCAGGTGGAGACGCAATCTACGGAGGCGGGCTCCGTCACGCTGAACAGCACGTCCGGCGGAAGCGTCGCCCTTCAGGCCCCGAGCGTTGCGGACAACTTCGCCCTTGTGCTGCCCGCGACGAACGGGACGCTGGAGGTCCAGGGCCACGAGCATGACGCCGCGGCGATTACGTCAGGCGTCTTCGCAGACGCCCGCGTAGCGCAGTCCAACGTGACTCAGCACCAGGGCGCGCTGCAACTGGGCGCATCGCAGATCACGTCCGGCACGCTCGCTCTGGCGCGCGGGGGGACGAACCAAACGAGCTGGACGGCGGGCCGGTGCGTTCAGGTGTCGGCGGACGGCGCGCGGCTGGAGAGCGCCGGCGGAGCTTGCGCTACAGGCGGGAGCTTTGACCCTATGGACGATAGCACGCTGTGGTTCCGGGAGGACTTCCCGACCGTCACTACCGCAAGCCAGCAAATCGGCGCTTACGGATGGACCCTCAGTTGCGCCAGTGGAACCCTCAGCGTGGTGAGCAAGACGGGCAGCTCCCCCTACAAGAAGGCATACAGGCTCGAAACGGGGGCGACGTCCGGCAATCAATGCCAAATCACCTTGGGGTCCTCCGCCAGCAACGCCACCGCCATAGGCCGCCTGCAGGCTTATGCGCCCTGGGACTCCAGTTTCTCGTTCCGCCGCAACAGCGCCGCATCCACCGGGGAGGTGATGTTCGTCGGATATATTCAAGGCGGCGGCAACACCCCGGGCGGCGGAGCGACAACCGACAGAATCGGAATCGAATACGACGCGACGCGGAGCGACACTGCCTTTATGTTCGTGGCTTGCGACGGGAGCGCTTGCACGAGGCAGTCTTCGGGCGTTGCGATTAACACTGGGTGGCACAAGGTCCGCATCCGGTCACAGACAGCGGGTACGGTGATCTTCGCTCTCGATGGGGGGACCGAGGTGTCCATATCGAGCAACGTTTCGACTGGTGCCATGGCCCCTATTTTCGGCACCAAGACGGCTGAAGCCGCGGCTAAACGCGTGGAGGCGGACCGCTGGTACTGGTCCGGCACGAATGCGCAATAAGGTCCTCCTGCTCCTCCTTCCTGCTTGCCTTGGGGCGCAAAGCCTGCGCCTGCGCCATGGCGGGCCGGCCAGCGTGCTTCACGTGTCCGCCGTGTCCTCCGGGACTCCGGCCGTACTGACGGTGTGGCGGCACAGCGATCGCGCTCAGGCCCATGATCTGGTCAACGGCGACGTGGTGTACGTGCAGTTTGTGCCCGGCTGCAAGGAGGCCAATGGGTACCGGAAGGTGGTTAGCAGCAACCCCTCCGCCGGCACCTTCGGGATTACGGACCTTAACGACAGCCCCATTACCTGTTCCTCGCCGTTCGACTCGTCGCTCGGCTCCGGCTTAGCGGGCAAGGTAGGGACGTACACCCTGCGAAGCGCCCGGCCTCGCATCTTCCTGCCCGGGTCGGGGGATCTCCTCACTCGGTCCAAGGACCCCGACGGTAGCGGGCCTCAGGTGGCTCCTGTGGTCACCGAGAACGATGCTCCGTGGCAGGCAATCCTGTCAACTTACTCGGGGCGCATCACCCCCGGCTGCGACGGCCAGACCCCAAGCCTGTGTCCGAACGAGGAATCGCTGCTGGATGCCGGGGACCTGTCAGGGGTCCACGGATGGGGGGCGGTCGCTGGGGCTTACGCCTGGTTTGCCGACAATTCCAAGACGGGCTATTTGACCCTGGCGAGGTACCTTATAAACCACGTCCATAGGGCGGTGGTTGTCAACAACTCCAACGTGAGGCCCGGCTTCGGCTTCCCGTGCGACTCCACCACCAATTCCTGCGGAATGGGTTCGGGCGTGGATTGGGCCGCTATGGGCCTGTTCAATTTCGCTCTGGCGTATGACCTGATCCGGGACCAGCTCTCGGCGACCGAGCGGCAGACCTTCGCCAAGAAGATGCTCAACGGATGGGGAGGCGAGTACGATTGCGCTAACCAGCTCCAGAAGCAGTCGGGCTCCGCGAACCTGACCAACGGCTCCCATACCGCCACGGGAAGCGGCTTCTCCGTTTACTCGTCAGGGGATTGGGTCTACTTCAAGACGACGATGGCCTGGGGCAGCACTGGCTTGTGGGGCCAAGTGGTCTCCGTGATATCCGATTCGGAGATGACCGTCAACTTTATGATCGGCTCCAGCAAGACGGCGGCCTCTAACAAGACGGTTTCCGGGGTGGATCACTACAAGGTAATGCCCTGGGACGACACGCGCTGCGGGGCGGTGTTCTTTGTCGGAGGGGAGGGCAATTCATACAACGTAGGGGCTGTTGTTCGGAGGGCGGTCACCACGCTTTCCGCCGGGATCACGGCTAACCAGACCACGATTGCGGTAGTGAATGCCGGCAGCTTCCCGGACCAGACTCCCTTCTACATCATCTGCGAGTCGGAGGTCATGAAGGTCACGGCCCGCCAAGGCAACCAGTTCACGGTCGAGCGCGCTCAGATGTACTCGGCTGCCGCCTCCCACAGCTCCGGTCGGGCCGTGCTATGGTCCAGCCAGCTTCAAGGCAACTCCGGTGGGACTGCGGGGCCGAGGGCCCTGGCCGGGGAGTGGTATCATAACCTGACGGCGCACAAGGCCGTAGGGTACCTTCTGGCTGCATTCGCCCTGGCCGGCGACGACTCGCGGGCCGCCGGGTACGCGGAGGCGATCTGGAACTACTACTACGACCTGGTTTATACGACCAACAAGGAGTACTGGTCCGGCCCGACCCCGGGCGGCCTCCACAACCAGGGCTACCAATGGGGCCGCTGGCCGGGGACGCATTTTCGCGTCGGCCTGGTGGGGCGCAACGCCTTCGCCGAAGGCCCGATTGACGTGATGGACGATTACTTCTGGCGGGGGCTGACCACAGCGTTCCTTTGGACTCCGCCGTCCAAGTGGAACTGGATGCCCATGGACCCCTCCTACGGCGACGGGTACTCGAACACCTCGCTTAGCTGGACGGCGATGGCCGCGACGCTGTACCCGTCGGTGCAGGCCAAGTACGCCCTCTACTGGTACCGCAGCCTTAGCGGCCTGCTTGGGTCCATCACCGGCAAGAATGGGGCGCATGTAGCGGCCTATTCCCCGGCAAATGCGGAGCAGGCGGATTTCCGCCCAGTGCTGTCGCCGTGGAGCTTCCACGCCGACACGGATTACAATCCCCAGGCGTACTACGGCCTTGTCGTAAGCAAGAAGGACTGGACCAGCTCTGCGGGCATGGTGGTGGCTGGACTGGGATGGAACTGGCCGACGGACCACACGGTCGACCAGGGAACCTACCGCCCCGGCGGGTACGCCGTGTTCAAGGGGAGCAAGCTGCTAATTGGGTGGGACAACCCCTACGGCGGGGTCGGCGAGCCGGGCAGCAACTGGCTCTCCGTGGATACGGGCACCAGCGCCCTGAAGTATGTAACGCATCCCCCTTGGTACCCAAGCTCGGAGGGCGGCCAGCAGAACCAGCTCGACCGGAGGCACGGGGACGCGCAGTACGTCTACGCGCGGGGCAACTTCACGGCCTCTTATAAGGCCTCCGTCGGGGTCTTGAGGCAGCACCGGCATGTGCTGCACCTGAAAACCGAACCGGAGTACGTAGTCGTATTTGACGATTCGGCCACCTCGGCGGCCAAGGCCCGCACCGTCAATTTGCAGTACTACCTGCGGTACGACTCGGGTCAGACGTTCTCGGCCTCCCCGGACTACAGGGACATCACCTTTAAGAAGCCTACCGGGAACGCGGCGATGGTGACTAGCAAGGTCCTGCTTCCCAACGGGGCCAGCCCCGCAACGACGTACGCCCAAACCAGCAACGTGCACAAGGTGACGTTCGACTGGGGGAACGTCACCCTGGCGCAGATGCTCGTTATCCACCGGCTGGCTCTGGGCGTCACGGACGCAATGCCCACGGTTACGCAGCTTACTTCCGACGGCTCGACTTACGCCGTTCAGGTGGGGGACTCGTCCACCCCGGTGGTGTTGGCCTTCGCAGCTAACGGCTCCGACGCGCAGTCCCGCTCATTCACGGCCACGGCCGGCGGCTCCGGCAGCGTGATCGTCACGGGGCTTGCCGGAGGGACCTACGACGTGTACAGGAACAGCCAACTGATCCAGAACGACGTGAGCGTGCCGGACGGCGATGGAACGCTGGCGCTGCACGGCACCTCCGTTGCGGGGGACTGGAGCATCACGGCGGTGCCGCCTCCGGAGCTGAACGTGAACAAGACGAGCCTCAGCTTCGAGTCCGGAGGCAGCGCCCCGCCGCCCCAAACCTTCACGGCCTATTGCGCCGGAGGCAGTTGCACGATATACGCCTCGGAGTCGGCTGAATGGCTCAGCGTTTCCCCGCCCAGCGGGGACAACTCCGTGGAGTTCACGGTAAGCTGCAACCCGCAGGGGCTTCAGCCCGGCAGCTACAACGCGGACATAACCGTGTCCGCCCCAGGCGCTAATGGCAGCCCGAAGACGGTGCATGTGACGCTGACCGTCACTGGGACGATCGAGGGCGGATCATCTGCTAAAGGGGTGCGAATAAAGAACTCCGTCGTGAGGTAGGATATGCTGCAAGTGAGCAATGAGGCTTTGGAGCTCTTGGAAGGCTTTGAGGGCTTCACGCCGACGTTGAAGTTCGACGTGAACGGTTGGGCTATTGGGTTCGGAACCCACGTTGACCCGGCTGAGTACAGGGGCGAGTCCATCACCCCGGAGGAGGCCCGGGAGCTGTTGAGAAGTCGGATTGCAAAGGAGGTGGAACCGGCCCTGCGCAAGGCCCTTAAGGACGTAAAACTGAATCAGAACCAGTGGGATGCGCTGGTTCTGTGGACCTACAACGTCGGGGTCAAGGCAATGGAGGGGTCCACCCTCGTGAAGCTCTTGAAGGAGGGCAAGTACGACGAGGCCGCCGACGAGTTCTTGAGGTGGTCCAATGTCAGGGGCCGGTTCTCGCCCGGGCTGTGCGCGCGGAGGAAGCGGGAGAGGCTTGTGTTCCTTCGAGGGGTATTTGCGTGATGTTGAAGGAAGCCGCAAGCGTCAGCCTCATGGTCCTGGCCCTAAGCTTCGCGTGGCTCGCTGCGGGGCTTAGGGATGCAGTCCTGGGGATCAGGTACGAGGTCCGCGCGGCTCGGATGGACGCGGTGGCTGAGATCCGGGCCGCTAGGGCGAGCGCCCTCGCCGAGATCCAGGCGACGCGCGCGGAGCTGAGGGCTGAGTTGGGGGCTATAAGGGGCGATTTTCGCGATGCGGCCGGCGGGCTTCATGCCGCCTTGGATCAAAGGCTGGAGGGCCTGGAGCGTCAAGTGGAACGAGGGCTAACCTCGACTGAGGGGAAGCTCCTGGATGAGCTGACCATATTACGCTCGGACGCATCCCAGGTCCTCCAGTCCACTAACAGGATGGTGGAGCTTACGACTCCGCAGGTGCTGGGCTTCACCGCCGCGGCTAAGGTCACGGCCGGAGAGCTGGCTCATACCGCACGGACCTGGCGTCGGGAGACTCCTGCGATCGCCGAGAACGTGCGGGAGGCCACGGCCAACGTGAAGCAAGCCACGAGGCTCTCTAAGTGGCACAAACTGCTGCTGGTGGGTTCGCTGGCGGCCGCAGTAGTGGGGATAGCAAGATGAGGTCCTTCTTGGGTAAGGTCTATCGGCTGTTTAAGGGCGTGTTCGGCGGGGGCTTTGCGGACAAGCTTGCGGCGGGCGTAAAGCGTGCGGTGCCCTACGTCCGGAAGGCGTATGAGGTGTGCAAACTTATCGCCGAGCTTGCGCCGAACAGGACCCTTGGGGAGATCCTGGAGGCTTCGGAGAAGCTGGGGGTGCCCGCTCTCCTGGACGCTCCGTCCGGAGAAAACATGCGGTATGTCGCCTTCAAGGCGCTGAAGAAGGCCTTCCCCAATGCCCCGGACTCGGCCATTAACCTGGCTATCGAAATAGCCGTGAACGCCCTGAAGGGGGAGAAAGGTGTTCAAGGACAGTGAGGTCCCGCAGGGGGCGATAGACGGCACCAACAAGGTATTCACGCTCCAGGCCGATCCCTACCCGCCGGAGAGCCTCCTGCTGGCGCTGAACGGCGTGGTGCAGAGGCCGGGGGCGGACTTCGCCCTTTCGGGGAATACGATCACTTATGTCTCCGCGCCCCAACCCGGCGACTCGCATATTGCGTGGTACAGGGCGTTGACCGCCGCCGGGCCGCCCGGGACTATTGGGCTTACCAAGTCGGAGGCCGTAAGCCTCATCGCTTCCCGGCTTGGGAGCCGCACCGGGCTGGACGACTACATCGAGCAGGAGCTGGTCATGGCTCAGTACTCGCTTGAGGCGATGGAGCCGCTTCCGTGGTTCCTCGTAGCTACTGCAACGGTGGCGACTTCTCCAGGCGTCGAGTACGTGGGCCTCCCGGCGGACTTCCTGCGAGAGCATGCCGAGCCGGGCCACGCGAGCGCGGCCACGGTGCAGGTGGCTGAGGGCTGGAAGCCCCTCGTGAAGGTGGGGATGCAGCGGATTCAGGACTTGCTGCCTCTGGGGGGCCTCCCCGCTTACTATGCGGTGGTCGGGAGTAAGATGTTCCTGAGGCCGGTAGCCGATGCAGCCTACTCGGTGAACCTAATCTACTACGCGCGGGACGCGAGCTTGAAGGAGACGGACAAGAACAACTGGCTTACCTACGCGCCGGATGCTATGGTCTCCTACGCGGGCCGCCAAGTGGCGCGGTATCTGCGGGACCAGGCCGCGGCTCAGATGTTCCAGGAGGATCTGGCGGCGGCGTTGCAGCGGCTTGCCCAACAGACCATCGCCAGGGCGGTTGTGAGCACCGACCCAAGATTGAAGGGGTTCGAGGACGAATGATTTTCGTGGACATCACGTCTCCGGGCGAGCACGGGGTGGTGAAGGACCTCTCACCCGACGCCTACCGCCAAGTCCCGCCCAACGTGTGGACCGACGCTAGGGGCGTTGCTTTCGAGGGGGGCGTCGTGTTGAAGGCCCGCGGGCTTGAGGCGGCCTTCAACACGCAGGTTGAACCTTTGGAGGTGATGTTCGTCCCGGGGACGGTGGTGAGCCACTGTATCTACGCCGATAGGGCCGGCATCTATGCGCGGGACGTAGATGGGAATGAGGGAAACATCACGCGCGCGTCCGGGCCGTACACAGGGGAGATAGGCGATAGGTGGCATCTTGCGGACTTCAACGGGGTTCCCATCTTCAACAACGGGGTGGACCCGCCCCAGGCCTGGCTGGACCAAGACGTCTCGGTGAAGTTGGTGGACCTGCCCAATTGGCCCAGCGGGACTACGGCTCGGGCTTTGCGGCCCTTCAAGTACCACCTTGTTGCGCTGAACGTCAAGAAAGCCTCCGGCACGTTCCCGCGCATGGTCAAGTGGTCCCACACGGCGGACCCTGGAACCGTGCCGGCCAGTTGGAACGAGACGGACCCTTCGGTTGACGCAGGGGAGGTGGTGCTGGTTCCCGGGTCCGACGCCCTGGTGGACTGCCTGCCCCTGGGCGATACGAACATCCTCTACGGGGAGACCTCCGCGTGGGCGATGCGGTACGTAGGCGGGATGAGCGTGTTCGGCTTCTCCCAGGTGTCGAACACCTCCGGGATCATCTCTCTCGGGGCGGTGGCGGACATAGGCACGGGCCACTTTGTCGTTACGGACAACGACATCGTGTTGTTGACCTCGGGCGGCGTCCAGAGCATCGCCACGCCGAAGGTCAGGTCCTGGTTCTTTAGGAACCTGCGGTCCCAGGGCCGGTACCGGGTCTGCGTGGTTCCGAACCGGCTGGCGCGCGAGGTGTGGGTCCTGTTCCCGACCGGCGGGACGGAGCTTGACACGGCGCTGGTGTGGAACTGGGCCTACAACACTTGGGCCGTTCGGTCCCTCGCCGGTGTGATGGGGGCCGCCGCCCTCGGCGTGTCCCGTTCGGTCTCAGACCGGTGGAGCGGGAGCGGGTCCGGCTCTTGGGATTCATCGTCAAGGGACAAGTGGGACATGGGGGCTACGACCAGCCAAGAGGTTATCGGGAGCCTTATGCTTGCGTGCGCCGACAAGACCATCAAGCGGCCCTCGAAGACCACGGGCGAGGCGTACAGCATGCTTGAGCGCAAGTGGCTCTCCATTGATCCGCCGCCTCGAGTCAAGCGGCTGATGGCGATCTGGCCTCGAATTGAGGCCCCGACGCCTGCATCATTCCTGGTCACCGTGCGGGGTCGAATGCACCTGTCGGACGAGAATGGGCCGGTGGCCCAGGGGGCGTTTACGTCAACCGATAAGAAAGTGGACCTGTACGTCACAGGGCGGTTCTTTGACGTCAGGTTCGAGCACAACGGAACCGGGGACTGGACCTTGCACGGCTACGCCCTGGAGCTGGCGGAGGATCTGGGATGGTTGTAGAGGACCTTCAGCAACAGCTTGAGGCGCTTCGCGCTGAGGTTCGGGAGCTAAGGGACATGCTGCTTAAGGAGCAGCACAGGGTCCCGCACCGGATCTTTGAGCCGATGATCGTATTTGCCGACGGGACCGACTGGAACCCCGGCGGGGGCCGAGGCTACTATGCGAGGATCAGCGGGGCATGGGTGAAGCTGTAATATCGGTGTACCAGGTCACATGGTCCTCCGTTGGGGCGGAGCGGGCGCTTGAGTGGCTGGACGAGTGGACCCGGCAAGCCCTCAAGTACGCGAACGGGGAGATGGAGGTCAAGGACATCCTGAGGGGGTTCGAGGAGGGGAGGATACAGGTCTGGGCCGTGCTGGAGAATGCGCGGATTGTGGGGGTGGCCACGACCCAGGTCGTGGACTTCCCGCGCATAGCGGTGTTGCGAGTGGTGACGCTTCAGGGCAAGAACCTCAATGCATGGATGGAGGCGCTCCTACGCGCCCTGGAGCAATTCTGCCGGGAGCATGGGTTACAGCGGATCGAGGTGGTGGGCCGGCGGGGCTGGGTTAGGAAGCTGGCCGGGCTGAATTTTCGTGAGGTATACTCGATAGTAGTGAAGGAGGTGGGGGGCTATGTCCAAGAGCGCCGGAACGACAAGGACCGTCTCGACTAGCAGTGTGCCGTCGGTCCAACTGCCGTACCTGCTGTACGGCCTGGAGCAGGCCAAGCAGCAGTACGAGCAGGGGCCGCCCCAGTTCTACCCCGGCCCGACCGTAGCGGAATTCGCCCCGGCTGAAGTTACGGCGCACCAGTACCTCCAGCAACAAGCGGGGCCGATGGCCCAATTGGCGGAGGGCGCGATCCCGACTGCTAACTTCTTGATGCAGGCCTACGATGTGGAGAAGAACCCCTACGTCAAGTCGGCCGTCCAGTCGGCAATGCAGCCGGTGATGCAGCAGTTGAGGGAACAGGCCTTGCCGTCCATCAGGAGCGGAGCGGTCGCCGCCGGAAGTTACGGGGGCACGCGCCAAGCGCTGGCCGAAGGCCTGGCCATGCAGCGGGCTGCGCAGGAGATGGGGAACATCTCGTCCCAGATGTACAACCAGGCCTACAACGCGGGGTTGCAGGCGGCCCTGAACGGGATCGGGGCGATCCCGACGATACAGCAGTCCATGGCCTTTCCGGGCCAGGTCCTATCCGGGGTCGGGGGGCAGGAGCGGGCCTTGGAACAAGCTAAGGTCAACGAGGCTGTCGCACGGCACCAGTGGGAGCAAACGGCCCCACGGCTGGCCTTGCAGGAGTACATGCGATTGGCCGGCATTCCGCTGGGCGGTGAGTCCACGAGCGAAGTGCAAGGCTCTGCGCCTGGCGCATCCGGCCAGTGGGCGTCCTTCGGTTTAAGTCTTCTGCCCATTATCGGGCGGTTGTTTGGATGGTGGTGATATGCCGGATGACTCGTTTTGGGATTGGATTTTTGAGTGGTACGCCAGTACGACCCCAGGCGTTCCTCCTTACTTGGGCGGAGGAGGGGGGTCTATTTATGTACCGAGCCCTTTGCTGGACAGTATGATAGGGGGTATGTACTTGGACCCTATCACCGGGGAATGGAGGCTCCCCGACTTCAGCGTGACCGTTACTACCACAGCCCCCGGGGGTTCGCCCGGCTCCACATGGACTCCGCCTTTTT
>Ga0068707_1003886_pt1 | contig 10392 bp, 9 predicted proteins | sample YNPNPMetaG_FD_66600 | JGI IMG/M metagenome (GOLD analysis project Ga0068707, IMG submission 66600) | Anoxygenic and chlorotrophic microbial mat microbial communities from Yellowstone National Park, USA - YNP NP MetaG | ecosystem: Environmental > Aquatic > Thermal springs > Hot (42-90C) >... | reverse complement strand
CACTCGGAGCAGCGGTAGTCGTACAGAGGCATTCCCACATCACCTCGGCGCGCTTCGGGTTGGGCTTTCGCCCCGAAGCACAAACATTTCAATCGGCAAGCGACCGCGCGCTCAAACGGTCGGACTCCACCTCGGCGAACCATTCCTCCAAATCGCGCTGCATTCGAGCCGCGATCTCCGGGTGTTCCGCTGAAACGTCCCGTTTCTCCAACGGATCGGCCTCGATGTTGAAGAGCAGAGGCTTGGGAGGTTCGGGTATGGTCCGGTCGGGTTCCGGATCTCGCGAGATATCGGTGATCTGGTCCGGCTCGTACTTGAGCCTGCGGTCCAGGTCCAAGTCCTCCCGGCTGACTTTCATCGCCTCGCTTATGACGGGCCTGATCAGCTTCCAGGGTCCGTCTCGCATTGCGGCGTTGCAGGTCGGAACCGGCGTGTAGCGGTTCCACTGCCAGAACCTAGGGCCGTACTCGACGCCGGATTCGCCTCGGAGGACCGAGAGCATATTCCTGCCGTCCAGCGGCGGGCCGTCCGGCAGCCCGACGCCCGCAGCGGCAATAAGCGTCGGAAACCAGTCGGTGAAGTGCATCATCTCGGGGACGGTCCTGCCGCCGGCAAGTCCCGCAGGCCAGCGAAGAACGGCGGGCACGCGAATCCCGCCCTCATAGACCAAACCCTTGCACCCGTTGAATCCGCAGTTGAACCGCGTCGTGCACATCTCGCCCTGTCCGCCGAATTGCGGGCCGTTGTCGCTCGTAAAAAGCACGATGGTGTTCTCAACCAGGCCGTGGCTCTCCAACGCATCCAGCACCCGACCAACGCCGCGATCCATCCGACGGTTCATGCCGTAGATTAGGCTGACCCCCTCTGTGAACTTGCCGGTCGCGCGAAACACGTCGGCGTCCTCATCCGGAACCTGCAGGGGGAAATGGGGCGCGTTGTAGGTCAGGTGGAGGAAGAACGGTTCGCTGCGGTGGCGCTCTATGAAAGCGATCGCTTCCTCGGTGAACACATCAGTCAGATACCTGCCGTCCGCCTTGCGGAGGCTGCCGTTGTAATCCAGCCGCCACTGCCAGTAATCGCTCCAGCCTCCGCGGAAACAAACGGCCTCGTCGAACCCGCGGGCGTTGGGATGGTATTTCGGGTCCAGGGCGCCCAAGTGCCACTTGCCGACGAGGCCGGTCGTATAGCCGGAGCACCTAAGCGCGTCCGCCAGGGTGATTTCACGAAGCGCGAGGCGGTCGAGACCCCTGCCTTCGAGCGTGTCGATCGCACCGGTGCGATGAGGATACCTGCCGGTCATCAGCGCCGCGCGAGCGGGAGCGCACACCGGTGATCCGGAATAATGCTGCGTCAGGCGAACGCCTTCTTTCGCGAGGGCGTCCAGGTTGGGCGTTTCGACCGATTCGCCGCCGAACGCTCCGATGTCGCCACAGCCCATATCGTCCGCGAGTATCAGGATGATGTTTGGCTTCATGCGGCTTGCCTCGGCACCTGAAAACGGGCCGCTTCACCGGCCGGCCAGTCTCAGGTCCAGTTCGATCTGGGTTTCCCGCGCAGCCTGCCTCAGCGCCTCCCGCGGGGTCTTGCGGCCGTAGACGGCGAAATCGACCGCCCGCCCCAGCGCGCTCATGTAGAACGCCTGCGCGGGCATCACCGGCCGCTGGTGGCGGCACTCTTCGAGGATGCGCAGGAACATGCCGTAACCCGGCTTGCCCCGGATCGTGTCGAAATACGGCGACTTCCGGTACCCCGGAAACAGACCTTGGATCCTGCCGGCCGCAGCGGTTCCCCCTGGGTCCCGGCAGGCCCACTTGATGAACCGCCACGCGGCCTCGGGATGTCTGCTGCCCTTCGGGATCGCCAGGCACCAGCCCCCTATCCAGGAGGAATGGCGCTCGCCGTCAGGGGGCGCCGGTATGTAGCTGATTCCGTAGTCCAGATTAGGCGCGTACTGCTTGATCTCCTCCACGCCGGATATGTGAAGAAGCGCCATCGCGACGCGGCCTATGTACAGCGGGTTCTGCTCTCGGCTTCCGAACCCCGACGAGAATGCGTTCACCCGCTCCGGGTCGTAGCGTTTGGCGTAGCCGGCCATCCATTCCAGCGCTTTCACGACGCGCGGGTCGTCGGCGGTTACCCTTCGCGTCTTCGGATCGTAGAAGTCCCCACCAAACGCCCATCCCCAGGTGAAGATCGAGTTGGCCGGCCCATACTGCGCCCACGGTATGATTCCCATCCGCACGATCTTGTCGCCCTCGCGTTTGGTGATTCGGTCGTTATAGCGATCAAGTTCCTCGATGGTGGTCGGGGGTTTGTCGGGATCAAGGCCGACTTCCCTGAATACCCTCTTGTTCCAGACGAAGGCGAAATTGGGATCAGCACAGTAAGTCAGCGCCCACACGCGGCCGTCGTAGCGGTTCTGCGCCCAGCACGGAGGGAAATAATCCGAAGCCTTGATGCCGTCGCGGGCCAACCGGCTGTCCAACGGCTCGAGCGCGCCCTGCTCGGCCCAGGCAGCAGTCTGCTGGCCGTCCACGAACACGGCGTCCGGCGACTTGCCCGCGGCAACCGCCGTGAAGAACTTTTGATTGTTCGAAAGATCGTTTGGGGTGAACAGCGAGCGGACGCGGATGCGCCGCTGGCTCCTGTTGAACTCCTCAACGACCCGGTCGAACTTCTCCTTCTGCGTGCCGCCCCACGGGTGCCAGATCGAGATCACTACCACGGGCCGGTCGCGTCTGTCTGTCGCTCGCCGCTCCGAACCACACCCGACCGCGATCACCGGCAGCGCCAGCCCTATGGCAAGCAACCGCCCCAAAATCCATCGTACACTCATGCCCGCGCAATTGTAACAAGATCCAGGCGGGCGGTCAACGCACTCGACGGCTCGATGGATCCTGAATCAAGTTCGGGATGGCGTGTTGCAGGATGAGGTCATAAGACAGCCCAGGTCTCTTGCAGGTCGAGAGCTTGTTGCGATAGAGCACAATTGGCCGCGTTCTCGCCCGTCTGCGTGCTCAATTGAGGAGCCGCAGACAGGCGAAAACGCTGGATTCCGTTCCTATCGCAACGGCCTACAGGTCGACTCCGAGTTTGACAGCGCATCAAGTGATTCGTACAATGCTGAGGAGCGGCGTGCGCTTCTTCGGCACCGGCCGCTGTCCGCCGCAGATACCGCACGCGACTGAGTCCCGATGGAGGAAAGGATGACAGCAAGAGAACCGACATACGAGGAACGAATGAAGTGGTTCCACGAGGCGCGATTCGGCATTTTCGTTCACTGGGGACTGTACTCGCTGCTCGGCAGGGGCGAATGGGTAATGCACGTCGAGCGCATTCCGGCGGATGAATACGCCAAGCTCGCCCGTAAGTTCAACCCCAAGAAGTTCGATGCGGACGCCTGGGCCGCGTTGGCAAAGGAGGCGGGAGCACGCTATATGGTGCTGACGACGCGCCATCACGACGGCTTCTGCCTCTTCGACAGCAGCGCGAGCGATTTCACCAGTGTCAAGAGCTCCGCCAAGCGCGATTTCGTAGCCGAATACGTTGAGGCGCTCCGCAGGGCCGGGCTGAAGATAGGGTTCTATTACTCGCTGCTGGACTGGCGGTTCCCCGGCTACTTCGATCGGGAGGCCCACCCCGAAAGCGCGAAGGCGCTCGTCGAGCAGGCGCACGCGCAGGTCAAAGAACTGATGACCAACTACGGCAAGATCGATATCCTGTGGTATGACGGCGGATGGGTGCCGGGCCTCACCGGCGAGCAGATCGCCGACTTTTGGAGGGCGAAGGAACTCAATGCGACGGTTCGCAAGCTCCAGCCGCACATTCTGATCAACAACCGCTCAGGCATACCCGAGGACCTCGATACTCCCGAACAGCACGTAACCGCCAGCGCCCCCGGTCGCGGATGGGAGTCCTGCATGACCATGGGCGACAGCTGCGGTTGGGGCTACGTTCACAACAACCCCAACTTCAAGACGGTCCCCCAGCTCATCCAGCATCTGGTTACCGCCGCAGCGGGCGAGGGCAACTATCTACTGAACGTCGGACCCAAGCCCGACGGCACGATCCGAAAAGAGGAAGTCGAGCGGCTCAGAGCCATCGGCAGATGGCTTTCCGTGAACTGCGAATCCATCTACGGCAGCGAACGCTGCCCGTTCGGAGCAGGAATGCTGGGCCTGACGACCGCGAAGGGAAACAACGCCTATTTGCACGTTTTCCGGTGGCCAAAGCAGGGCGAGCTTTCGATTCCGGGCATCAAGAACAAGATCAAGTCCGCTACCGTGCTTGCCACGGGTCAGCATGCCAGGATAGAGACCGGCTCCAACTGCCGCACCTTCTTGAAGGGCCTGCCGAAGAGGCCGCCGGACCCTTACGATACGGTCGTGAAGCTGGTCTTGGACGGCAAGCCGGAGGCGTGTTGAAATGCGCATTCTAGGGATATGCGGAAGCCCACGAGGGCATCGCAGCGGCACACTTCGACTCGTCCAGCGCGTTCTGGACGGCGCACGCTCCGCCGGTGCGGAAGTCGAGCTGGTTGACGTCTGCGGTCTGAAGATAGACTACTGCGCGGCGTGCGACGCCTGCCACGCGACCGGGACGTGTTCTAGAAAAGACGAGTTCGGTCCCCTGAAGGAAAAGATGCTGGCCGCAGACGGGCTGGTCTTTGGCTCGCCTCTGTACTTCAACGCCGTTACCGCGCAATTGAAGACCGTGATCGACCGGTTGGCCGACGTAATTCACTGCCAGCGGTTCCTGGGCAAGTATGCTTGTTCGGTGTGCACCTCCGGTGGGGCGGAATACGACATCGGCACGGCCTACATGAACGGTGTGCTGCTGCGCTTCGGATGTGCGGTCGTAGGCTGCGTCGGCGCGTCCGCGTCGATCCCCGGCTCGATGGAGAAAGCAGAACGCGACGCGGCCGAGCTCGGTTGCGATCTGGTGAGGGCCGTTCAAGAAAGACGCGCCTATCCTGAGCAGGAGGCCGTGCACGCCGAGATGCACGAGCGTTTCAAGCGGCTCATCGCGCTCAACAAAGACCACTGGCCGCACGAATACGAATATTGGCGCGCGATGGGCCGGCTGGACTGAGCGGCCGCTACGCCAGCCGCGCGCCGGTGGTGGTGCTCACAAGCCTGCCGTGCTTGACGCCTCTAGTGCTGATGAGCGTGTCGGCGATCTGCTTGAGCGTGGCGCTGGAGCCGCGGGCGATAACTACCTCGAGGCAGTTGTGTGCGTCGAGGTGAATGTGGGTGCTGCATAGGATCGAGGCGTGGTGCCGGTGCTGTAGGTCTGCGAGCATGTTTGCAAGCTCGTGCTGGTGATGCTCGTAGACTATGGTGATCGTCCCAACTACCTCGGCGTTCGGGTCCGACCATTCCTGGTTCACCAGTTCACGGCGCACCAGGTCCCTGATCGCCTCCGAGCGCGAACGGTAACCGCGCTCTTCGATCATTGCGTCGAACCCGGCGAGCAGGTCCGCTTCCATCGAGACTCCGAACCGTTCCAGCCTGGACACGCGCCGTCCCTCCGTGCTCCATCGTAGCACGCAGGCCTGAAGCCGTCAAGCAGCGCCGGCCGGCGGAGCGGTGGCGCGGGTGTATACTATTGTGTGAGAAGCGAAGATGAGAACAGCGGGAACGGCCAAAGCAGACGTGATGTTCGACGCGTCGTGGTGGTACACCCACTACGGGATCGCGTTCGACGAGAGCTACGTGCGCGCCCACCCGTTCCGGCGTGCAGAGCTGGAAGGGCGGATGAGAAGGGCACTGTACGAGCGGTTCGGGTCGGTCGGGCTGGGAACCGAGAGCGCGGAGCCGGTGCCGGTGATCTCGACTCAGATGACCCCGCTCAACTATTTGGTGGGCGAGGTACTGGGGTGCAAGACATACTTCGCCGCCGGAAGCACGCCGTGCACCATCCCGCTGCGGCTGTCCGAGCGCGAACTGCGCGCGTTCAAGAAGCCTAATGTGCTCGATACCCCCGTGATGCGTAAGCTCGCCGCCGACATCGAATGGCTCGAAAAGGCATACGGCCGGGCAATCGGCGACATCAACCCCCAGGGTGTCCTGAACAACGCCATGTGCGTGGCGGATTCGGAGATATTCGTGCTGTTCCTACAGGATCCCGACCTCGCCCGACAAGTACTTCGGGCGGTCACCGAGACGATGATTGAGGTGGTTCGATTCATCCGCGAGCGGACGCAAACCAGCTCGATATCGGTCACCAACATCGTGGAACAGATCGATCCGCGCCTGTTCGTCACCTCCAACTGCAGCAGCACGATGATATCGCCCGCGACGTATCGCGAGTTCCTGCTCGAATGCGATCAGGCCCTTGCGGATGCGCTGCCGCCGTTCGGAATCCACCACTGCGGATTCGACCTGGAGAGGATGGCACCCGAGTATCGCAGGGTTCGGGGCCTGCGATTCCTCGAAGTGGGCTGGGGCTCGGACCTACGATTCGTCCGTGAGCTTTTCCCGGACGTGCATCTGAACGCACGCTACAGCCCGGTGAAGATGCGAGATGCTTCGCCCGAGGAAATCGAGCGCGACGTCGCGAAGCTGATTGAAGCGGGCAAACCGCTTGAGAAGCTCTCAATTTCGATCCTCGGCCTGGACGACAAAGTTCCCGACCGCAACGTAATCGCGTTCTTCGAAGCGGCCGATCGAAACTGGAGGTAGCCGGGGTTGGATCACAAGAAAGGATATGGTTTGTGCAGCACTTGACGGTGTTTCGAGACGAACAAGTCTATGCCAGCCACGCGAGTGCGTGCGTGGCGAAAAACGGCGACGTGGTGGTAGCTTTTCGCCAGGCCCCGTTCGAGCACGTATTCGCGCACGTCCACCCGAGATCGACCGTGGGCCTGGTGCGCTCGCACGATTTGGGCAGAACCTGGGACCGCGCGACCCATACCACAATCCTCGATCCCGGTGACGGCACGAACCTCAACGACCCTTCGATAACCACGCTCAGTGACGGTACGATCATACTCACCGTCTTTACCGTCCCCTGCCCGCGCGAACGCGGCGGCTGGGGCGAACGCGCGCTTCCTGTTAGAGGCAACGACTACTTCTACGTGCCGGACGAGCGCAACATCGTCGTTTCGAGGTCGTTCGACAACGGTCTGACTTGGGACGGCCCGTTCACCGTCGACGCGCGATTCAAGGGGGCGGGCGTATTCGGCGCGGTGGTCGAGCTCGAAGACGGAAGCATACTCATGCCGATCAGCGGCCGCCTGCAGGCCGGCGGCGAGGATTGCGCCCTGCTCATCCGTTCCACTGATAGAGGCCGGAGCTGGGAGTACTACTCAACCATCACGACGTGGAGAGGCGGCGAGGAAGGCGCGCTGACCTTCGCTCTGCCGTCGGTATCGGCGTGTACGCCGGAGCACTTCGCCGCCGCCGGGTGGACCGTGGCTACGTCGGGCACGCTCGTCACGACCTCCGACGACGCCGGCAGGACGTGGGCACCCGTGCGGCCTGTCGAGACGCGCGGCGCGTGCATGCACCTCTGCCTGACCTCCAGGGGCACTCTTCTGATGAGCTACGGGTACCGGCAGAAGCCGTTTGGGATCAGAGTCGTCCCCAGCTTCGATCAAGGTCGAACGTGGGACATGCGCTTGGCCGCCGCGCTGAGGAGCGACGGTGCCATGCGGGACCTCGGATATCCTTGGACCGTAGAGCTGCCCGACGGCAAGCTCTTCTGCGTCTACTACTTCAACGTCCACGAGTCCGAGAAGCCGTACTATGACGAAAACGCAAGCCGGCAACTCTGCGAGAGGTGGAACCTGGATCCGGACCTATACACCTATCGCAAGGCCGGCCTGCGCTTCATCGCGGCCACTATCTTCGACGAGGATGAGCTTGCCTCGCTTGCAGGCACCGCCTCGATCGAACCTGAGGTGGGCGCGGAGGGTCCGACGCTGCTGTAGAAGCCGGAATCCTCGCAAGGCCGTTTGCTCCCTGCGGCGTCACTTGTCCCCCCGGGTGCGTCAGTCGCCGCAGCGGCACTATCTGTCGTTCGCGACGTCGTATACCGTTCCTAATGACGGTCGCGCAAGAGCGGAATCGTTCTCTGAATGTGTGGACGATCCCTGCCGAACACGATATAATACGATTGAACGGGACGCGCCGGCGCGAAGTTATCACCGGTTATCGCCGGGCGCCGTGGGAGGTAAGAAGAAAGATGCCGGACGAAAGAAAGAACCGGGGTTTCACCCTGATCGAGCTGCTTGTGGTCATCGCGATCATCGCCATCTTGGCGGCCATACTCTTCCCAGTGTTTTTGCGCGCGAGAGAGATGGCTCGGCGCGGTCAATGCACCTCGAACCTCAAGCAGATCGGAAACGCCCTTTCGATGTATAGGGACGATTACGGGCGAATGCCCAGCATCTGGCACGCGAAAGGCGGCACCACGCTCGAGCAGAACGGTTTTTTCTTCGTGATCACGCGGTATGTGGGGCAGAAGATCGAGCGCAGCGACTCGACCAACAGCAACAACGGCAAGGGTAACGCCACGAGCTACACGGTCTACAAGTGCATGAGCGCTCCCTGGCTCAAGCAGGACTTCACCCCGCAATCCGGCAACAACAACGGCCGGACCAACGTCGGGTTCGCATACACGATGAACGAAACCGGCTGGCACGTGGTCAGCGGCCCGCGGATCCCCTGGGTCGGCCAAGGGCTGCGGGACTCCGAAGTAGCCATGCCGCACCGCCTCATCTTCGTGGCGGAGGGAATGGGTTGGCAGTACTACGGATGCGGCTACGGTGACGGCAGCCTGATCGACAACGAGAAGCCGACCGGAAACGACGGGTGGATCAGCAACAATCCGCGGGCCGACGAGGACATACCTCTGTCGAAAGAGAGCTACGTCGGTCCTCACGGCGGCTCCATGAGCAAGATATACAACATCCGCGTCAGCCACGGCGGCGGCGCGATGTGCTTGTTCTACGACGGTCACGTCGAGTGGCGCAGAACGACAAAAGGCATCAACTGGACCTCCAGGCCCTGCTACTACTAGCCCGCGGCGCTTCGCGGCGAGTGGCGGGCTCGCCGGAAAGGTCGGTGCCGTGAGGCCGGGCGCCGGCCGCTTGCGTCACCCCGAACTTGTTTTGCAGTCCAAGCCCAACCCGGTCGGGCGGGTGAGTGTGCGTGCCGCGGACGATGCCGATAGCGCGCGCTACGTTTTCAGCCCGATCTCCTCGTCGGTGAGGTAACACGCGGGATCGGGAGCCCACACGTCGCCGTAGACGGCCTCCGCGCGCACGCGGAAGTTGCCGTTGCAGATGTCGAGCCACTTGCACGCGCCGCATCGGCCCTTGAGAAGCGGCTTCCGGTTCTTCAGCCCGGCCATGAGAGGGTCGGAAGTGTCGGTCCAGATGTCGCCGAACTTGCGGTCTCGCACGTTGCCGAACGAGTAGTGCAGCCAAAACTGGTCGGCGTGCACGTTGCCCTCGTTGTCGATATCGGCAATGCCGATGCCGGAGCTGTTGCCGCCGTTGCGTTCCAGCAGTTGGAGAACCTCGCTTGCGCGCGGCGATCCCTCCCTGAGCATGCGCAGGTAAAGGTAGGGGCCGTCGCAGTGATTGTCGACGGTCAGAATGTCCACATCGAGGCCGCGGCGGTGAAAGTCGGCGGTGCGGTCGACAATCAGGTCCACCGCCCTTCGAGACTCTTCGTGCGACAAGTCGGCGCTGCGCAAATCGCAGCCGCGCCCCGTGTAGACCAAGTGGTAGAAACAGGCTCGGTTTATGCGGTGCTCTTCGATGAAGTCGAAGATCGCGTTCAGGTCCTGATAGTTATGGCGGGTCAGCGTGAGCCGGAGTCCGACCCTCTGACCGACCGCGACGCAGTTGTCGAAACCTCGCAATGCCGCCTGGAACGCGCCTTCCGTGCCGCGAAAGAAGTCGTTTCGCTCGCCGATGCCGTCGAGGCTGATTCCCACATAACCGAAACCGGCGTCCTTGATGCGTTGGGCCGCTTTCTCGGTGATGAGGGTGCCGTTGGTGGAGATCACAGTGCGGATGCCGAGTTCGTGCGCGCAAGCGGCGTTGTCGTATATGTCCGCTCTAAGCAGCGGCTCCCCCCCGGAAAACAGAATCACAGGCACCCCAAACTCCGCGAGGTCGCGGATCATCGCCTGTGCCTCCGCCGTCGACAGCTCGTTCGGGTAGGTCTTGTTCTCGGAGTCCGCGTAGCAGTGAATGCAGTTGAGGTTACACCGGCGCGTCGAGTTCCAGACCACGATCGGCTTCTTGTCCTCGGCAAACCGCAGCGTGTCTGTTGGCGTGCCGGAGGTGGGCCTGCCGTACCTGAGAGCATCTCCCGCCGCGGCCGCGCCGCAATAGAGCTTTGTGATGTCTATCAATGCCGCTTCTCCCAACGACTA